>Ga0081455_10007755_pt1 | contig 11256 bp, 10 predicted proteins | sample TabmetS3T2R1_FD_70207 | JGI IMG/M metagenome (GOLD analysis project Ga0081455, IMG submission 70207) | Tabebuia heterophylla rhizosphere microbial communities from the University of Puerto Rico - S3T2R1 | ecosystem: Host-associated > Plants > Roots > Rhizosphere ... | reverse complement strand
AGCGCAGTGCGCGTGTGAACGAGGAGTACGTCGAGAAGGCCACGAACGGCCGCGTGAAGGGCAAGACCGGATCGCTCACGGGTCTGCCGATCATCGAAACGCAGGCCGGGGATGTGACCGCGTTCGTGCCGACGAACGTCATCTCGATCACCGATGGGCAGATCTTCCTCGAGACGGACCTGTTCAACGCCGGTATCCGCCCCGCCATGAACGCCGGTATCTCGGTGTCGCGCGTCGGTGGCGCCGCGCAGACGGACATCATCAAGCGCTTGGGTGGCGGTATTCGTCTCGCGCTCGCGCAGTTCCGCGAGCTCGCGGCGTTCTCGCAGTTCGCGTCAGACCTCGACGAGTCGACCCGCAAGCAGCTCGAGCGCGGTCAGCGCGTCACCGAGGTGATGAAGCAGAAGCAGTTCGCGCCGCAGTCGGTCGCGCAGATGGCGCTCAGCATCTATGCCGTGAACAACGGCTACATGGACAAGGTGCCGCTGAACAAGATCGTCGACTTCGAGTCGGGCCTGCAGGGCTTCGCCCTCAGCAACTACAAGACGCAGATCGAGGCGGTCAATGCGAAGCCGGTGCTGAAAGAGCACGAAGCGACGCTCAAGAAGATTGTCGAAGACTTCGTGGCGACGGGCACCTACTGAGGTACGTGGCCATGAGAAGCCTTTCTTTTGCTTCCGGCGCGCTTCGCGCCGCTGTCCGGATGGGGTCGCTTCGACCCCTTTTGAACCCTGGCCGAAGGCCTTAGAAATCCATGCCCGGCACGAAGGAAATCCGCACCAAGATCGCGAGTGTGAAAAGCACTCAGAAGATCACCAAGGCCATGCAGATGGTGGCCACGAGCAAGATGCGTCGCGCGCAGGACCGCATGAAGCTCGCGCGGCCGTATGCGGACAAGATTCGCAACGTCATCGGGCACCTGAACGAGGCGAACCCGGACTATCGGCATCCGTTCCTGCAGACGCGCGAGCCGACGAACGTCGGCATCATCGTCATCTCGACGGATCGCGGCCTCGCAGGCGGACTGAACGCGAACATCTTCAAGCAGACGTTGCAGCTCATCCGCGAGTGGGAAGGCAAGGGCGCGAAGGTGCAGCTGTGCCTCATCGGCAGCAAGGGCATCACGTTCTTTCGCCGCTTGAGCATACCCATCAGCGCGAGCGTCTCCGGTCTCGGCGATCGCCCGCACGTCAACGATCTCATCGGCACCGTGAAGGTCATGCTCGACGCGTACCGCGAGGGCAAGATCGACCGGCTCTTCATGATTCACGCGCAGTTCGTGAACACCATGACGCAGAAGCCGAACGTCGAGCAGCTCTTGCCGGTGGAAGACATCGACACCGCGGGCCTGCAGGAGCATTGGGACTACATCTACGAGCCCGAGTCGCGGGACATCCTCGACGGGCTGCTCATGCGCTACATCGAGTCGCAGGTGTATCGCGGTGCTGTCGAGAACGTCGCCTCCGAAATGGCAGCGCGCATGGTCGCGATGAAGGCGGCCACCGACAACGCCGGCAAGCTCATCAACGAGCTGCAATTGGTCTACAACAAGGCGCGCCAGGCCGCGATCACGAAAGAGCTCGCGGAGATCGTCGGAGGCGCGGCTGCGGTTTGAGTTTTTGCGAGCGCCTCTCGACAGACGAGAGCGCTCATCAGAGGAACGCATTATGGCAACGGCAACTACGGGCAAGATCACCCAAATCATCGGCGCGGTCATCGACGTCGAATTTCCGCGCGAATCGATTCCGCGCGTGTACGAAGCGTTGAAGCTGAAGGACGCGGATCTGACGCTCGAAGTGCAGCAGCAGCTCGGCGACGGCGTGGTGCGCGCCATCGCGATGGGCTCTTCGGAAGGTCTGCGCCGCGGCCTCACCGTGGAAGCCACGGGCAAAGCCATCAGCGTGCCGGTCGGCAAGGCGACGCTCGGTCGCATCATGGACGTGCTCGGCACGCCGCAGGACAACCGCGGTCCCGTCGCTTCGGAGCAGACGCTGCCGATTCACCGGCCCGCGCCATCCTTCGACCAGCAAGCCGGTGGCGGCGATCTGCTCGTCACGGGCATCAAAGTGATCGACCTGCTCGTGCCGTTCGCGAAGGGCGGCAAGGTTGGCCTCTTCGGCGGCGCCGGCGTCGGCAAGACCGTCAACATGCTCGAGCTCATCAACAACATCGCGAAGCAGTACAGCGGTCTGTCCGTGTTCGCGGGTGTCGGCGAGCGCACGCGCGAAGGCAACGACTTCTATCACGAGATGATCGAGTCGGGCGTCATCGACAAGGACAACCTGTCGAACTCGAAAGTCGCGATGGTGTACGGCCAGATGAACGAGCCGCCGGGCAACCGCCTGCGCGTGGCGCTCTCGGGTCTGACCATGGCCGAATACTTCCGCGACGAAATCCAGGCGAACGGCAAGGGCCGTGACGTGCTGTTCTTCGTCGACAACATCTACCGCTACACGCTCGCCGGCACGGAAGTGTCCGCGTTGCTCGGCCGTATGCCGTCGGCGGTCGGTTATCAGCCGACGCTCGCGGAAGAGATGGGCGTGCTCCAGGAGCGCATCACCTCGACGAAGACCGGCTCGATCACGTCGATTCAGGCGGTGTACGTGCCTGCGGACGACTTGACCGACCCCTCGCCCGCCACGACGTTCGCGCACTTGGACGCCACGGTCGTGTTGTCGCGCCAAGTCGCGGCGCTCGGTATTTATCCGGCGGTGGACCCGCTCGATTCCACGAGCCGCCAGCTCGACCCGCTGGTCGTCGGCGAGGAGCACTACAACACCGCGCGCGGTGTGCAGGCCGTGCTCCAGCGCTATAAGGAATTGCAGGACATCATCGCGATCCTCGGCATGGACGAGCTGTCGGCCGAAGACAAGCAGATCGTGTTCCGCGCGCGCAAAGTGCGTAACTTCCTGTCGCAGCCGTTCAACGTCGCGAAGGTGTTCACCGGTCAGGACGGCAAGATCGTCCCGCTGAAGGACACCATCAAGGGCTTCAAGGGCATCATCAGCGGCGAGTACGACAACCTTCCCGAGCAGGCCTTCTACATGGTCGGCACGATCGAGGAAGCCGTCGCGAAGGCGAAGACGCTTCAGTAAAGGAGCGAGGACTGCCATGGCCGAAGCTGCCCACACCATTCAAGTCGACATCGTCAGCGCCGAAGGCGAGATCTTCTCCGGCACGGCGAAGATGGTGTTCGCCCCGGCCTCGCAGGGCGAAATCGGTATCGCGCCTCGGCACGCGCCGCTGCTCTCGCTGTTGAAAGCGGGCGAAGTGCGCGTGCAGACGCCCGAAGGCGAAGAGCAGGTGTTCTTCGTCGGCGGCGGCGCCATCGAAGTGCAGCCGTTCAAGGTGACCGTGCTCGCCGACACGGCGCTGCGCGCGAAGGACATCGACGAGGCGGCGGCCCTGCAGGCCAAGCAGCGCGCCGAAGAGGCGCTGCGCGACAAGTCCGGTCAGATTTCGCAGGCCGAGGCGCTCGCCGAGCTGGCCCGCGCGGCGGCTCAGCTGAAAGTGCTCGAACGCCTGCGCAAGCTGCGCGGCTGACCGCCCGATATTGGCGCGCATTCTGCATTTGCGCGCCAGTTTTGGCGCGTATTTCCAAAATACGCGCCAAAACGGTAGGATTCTTGGCGCGCAAGTACGAATTCGCGCCAAACCATGCCGCATTCTCCTCACTCAGAACTGTTGAACCGGATCACTGCCGAGCTCGAGCACTTGCCGGACGGCGCGCGGTTGGAGGTTCTACGGCAGCGCTTCTCGCATGAGGTCAGTCGACGGACGCTGCAGCGGCGACTGTCCGAGTGGTCGTCTTCCGGCGCGCTTCGGGCGGAAGGCACCGGCAAGGCCAGGCGCTATTTCGCTCCGGCGCTATCAGGATCGCGGACGATTACGCCTGACCCAGCTGTCATCGACGTCACCGCACCGGCACCGACGATTGCGGACCGCGTGCCGATTTCTGCTGAAGGGGAAGAGATTCGCGAGTTTGTGCGGCAACCGATCGTCGCACGCACGCCAGTGGGTTACCGGCGTGAATTCCTCGCCCAGTACGAACCGAATGTCACTTCGTACTTGAGCGATGCGCTCGCGCGCCATTTGCAGGCGCTGGGGCGCACACCCGACGGCGAGCGTCCGGCCGGCACGTATGCCCGCGACATCTTCAGCCGCTTATTGATCGACCTCTCCTGGTCCTCGAGCCGGCTCGAGGGCAACACCTATTCGTTGCTCGATACAGAGCGCCTGCTCCGTGACGGCGAGGTTCCACCGGGCAAGGACGCCAAAGAAACGCAGATGATCCTGAACCACAAAGCAGCGATCGAGTTGCTGGTCGAATCCGCGGAGGACGCGGGAGTCAACCGATTCACGCTTCTCAATCTCCATGCTCTGCTCGCGGACAACCTTCTGGAAAACGGGCGCGAGGCCGGGCGGTTGCGCGCCCGGCCGGTTGGCATCGCCGGTTCCGTGTATCTTCCGCCCGGGATGCCGCAACTCATCGAAGACGAGTTCGCACAACTCATCGCGAAGGGCGCGGCGATTCGCGACCCGTTCGAGCAAAGTCTTTTCCTAATGGTGCAGCTCCCGTACTTGCAGCCGTTCGTCGATGTCAACAAGCGGACGTCGAGACTTGCGGCCAACATCCCGCTCATCCGCGGCAACTTCGTGCCGCTCTCCTTCATCGACGTTCCGGAGCAGTCCTATGTCGATAGCGTCCTCGGCGTGTACGAGCTGAATCGCGTCGAGCTACTGCGCGACGTATTCGTGTGGGCATACGAACGGTCATGCCGCCGTTACAAGACCCTACGCGACTCATTGCCAGAGCCCGATCCGTTTCGACTTACGTACCGCCAGCCGTTGATGGAAATCGTCGGCGAGATCGTACGAGGCCGAAAGCCGGGCACTCCCAGGCGCGTTAGCGCTCTCGCCGCACCCCGCATCCCCAAGCGCGACCTCCAGCGGTTCGTCGGTCTGGTGCTCGATGAGCTCAGCGGGTTGCACGATGGCAATATCGCGAGATTCCGCGTGCGACCGTCGGAGTTGCGGGCCTGGCTCGCAGGCTCTAGCACGAGAGCCCGCGGACCAAAGTCAAAGTCGAATCCGTCACGTCGCAGCGGTCGTAGCGGTCGCAGATGAGCCCGAGGTTTCGGCTGTGAGGGCGGTCGTGGCGGTTGTGCCGGTACGCGAGTAAACAGCACGCATGACTCCCATCGTCATAGCGACCGAGCTCGGGCCGGAGGACTGGCACGAGCTGTGCGCCTACATCGATCAGCGTTACGGCGGCTCGCGCGTCGGCTTCATTCAGCGCTGGCACGCGCGGCGCGTGGTCTCCGCGAACCGCACCTTTCTCGGTCCGCTCCGTATCGAGCTCGATGAGCATGGGTTCCGCACCATCCGGGCCGGACTGACGACCGCGACGGATTGGAACCGCGTCGAGCAGATCGACGAGACGTCCACGGCGATCTATCTGGCGCTCGATCCGGTGAACGCGTACGTCATTCCGAAGCGCAGCGTCGATCCGAGTCTGCTTCCGAAGCTCGTCACGCAACTCCGCGCCTGGCACGCCGAGCGCACGCGCACGTCGCTGAGCGAGCCGGCGCCGGGGTTCGAGCCGCCCTCTAGCGCAACGCTGACACGCGACATCACGACGAGCCAACCCGCGCGCGCGCGAGTCGGATTCTTCGGTGCGCTGGCTGGAAACTTGCGCGCGGGTTTCAAGCTCCTCATCTTCCGGCGCGTCGCCCCGACCGAATTCGCCGTTAGCTACGGTCAGCTCGTCGCGCTGCTCGTGATCACCCTCGCGCTGATCACCGGCGTCGATTGGCTGCTCGCCGATGCGGACGCGATCTTCGATCCGTACGGTTACGACGCTTGGATCTACTACATCCTCGCAGGCCTCTGGGCCGGCGCACTCATTGCCCGGTATCAGGGGCCACAGACGAACACGCGTGCGCTGCTCGTGAGATGGCTCGCGGCCGTGCCCAGCGTCATCGTCGTATTCGGTCTCGTGCTCCTGCTGCCGGCCGCGCAGACGCATCTCGCGATCGTGCTCGGAGTCACTGCGCTACTGCTCTTCTTGGTAAGCGAGCGAGCGGTGCGCAACGCCTTCGGCTTCGCACGACTTGGCACGAGCCTGCTGATCGTGCTCGCCGTTGCGGGCATCCCTTGGGTGTTTCAAACGAAGCTCTATCTCGACCCGCAGCTGTGGGTGGCGCCCGAAACGCAAGATGAGGAAAGCGGCACCGCCGTCGGCAAGGACTTCCGCGACGCCGAGTCGATCCTCTTCGACCAAGCCGATCGTATCTCCGACGCCGTCGACGCGACCGCCCCCGAGCGCCCCGGCATCACCGATACGTATTTCGTCGGCTTCGCCGGCTGGGGCAGGCAGAAGGTGTTCCGCAACGAAGCGCTCTTCGGCGAGCACGTGTTCGCGAAGCGCTTCAACACGGGCCGCCGCTCCGTCGAGCTCATCAACGATCGCCGCGATCGCGACACGTATCCCCTCGCCACCGTTTCCGGCCTGCGGTACACCCTCCAGCTTCTCGGCGACAAGATGGACAAGGAGGAAGATATGCTCGTCCTCCTCCTCACCTCACACGGATCGCGCGAGACGGGCATCGCCGTCCAGAACGGCGACTTGCCGCTCAACGACCTGGAGCCGGACGAGCTGCGCAGCGCGCTCGACGACTCGGGCATCAAGTGGCGCATCGTCATCGTGTCCGCCTGCTATTCCGGGGTGTTCGTCGAGCCGCTGAAGTCCGACTCGACGCTCGTGATCACGGCCGCGGATGCCGATCACACCTCGTTCGGCTGCGCCGACGACCGCGACCTCACCTACTTCGGTGAGGCGTTCCTGCGGGATTCCCTGCCGGCGTCGCCCACGATCGAAGCCGCCTTCGCCAAGGCCCGCGACCTGATCGCCGCGCGCGAGAAGCAAGAGAAGCTCACTCCCTCGCACCCGCAGATGTTCGTCGGCCCGGCGATTCGCCAAAAGTTGGCCTTGCCGGCCGCCCCGACCGATGACACGCCGGATACCGCGGTGCCCGGCACCACCCTCACCGCGCGCAGCGCGCCTCAACTACAATCCAGCCCATGCAACTGAGTGTCGTGATTCTGGCCGCCGGGCAGGGCAAGCGGATGAAGTCCGATCTGCCCAAAGTTCTGCAACCGCTCGCGGGTCGGCCGCTGCTGAAGCACGTCATCGACGTCGCGCAGTCACTCGAGCCGGCGGAGGTGTACGTCGTTTACGGCCACGGCGGCGAGCGCGTGCGCGAAACCCTGCAGCATGAGAAGGTGAAATGGGTTCTGCAGGCCGAGCAGCTCGGCACCGGCCACGCGGTGCTGCAGGCCATTCCGGAGATTCCGAAGGATCGGCTGGTACTCGTGCTCTACGGCGATGTGCCGCTCACTCGTCGCAGCACTATCGAGAATCTCGTGAAGCTCGCCGGGCCGAGGTCGGTGAGCTTGCTCACCGCGATGCTGGACGATCCCACCGGCTACGGCCGCATCGTGCGCAATGCGCGCGGGCAAGTGCAGAAGATCGTCGAGCAGAAGGATGCGTCGAAGACGGTCCTGAAGATCAAGGAAGGCAACACCGGCATTCTCGCGGCGCCGGCCAATCTCCTGCGTCTGTGGCTCAGTCTGCTGAAGAACAACAATGCGCAGAAGGAGTACTACCTGACCGACATCGTCGCGATGGCGGTGAAGGAAAAAGTGAAGGTGAGCCCGCTGATCGCGCCCACGGCGATCGAAGTGCTAGGCGTGAACGACAAGGTGCAGCTCGCCGAAGTTGAAGCGCTGCGGCGCGCGGCAGTGGCACGTGAGCTCATGATCGCCGGCGCGACGCTCGCGGATCCGGCGCGCGTGGACGTGCGCGGCACGCTCGGGCACGGTACCGATGTATTCATCGACGTGAACGTCGTGTTCGAAGGCAACGTGACGCTCGGCAATCGCGTGCGCATCGGCCCGAACTGCGTCGTGCGCGACTCGCACATCGGCGACGACACGCACGTATTCGCGAGCTGTGTCATCGACAGCGCGAATATCGGACCCCACTGCAACATCGGACCCTTCGCGCGCTTCCGTCCGTCGGCGACGCTCGCGGGCGGCGTGCACATCGGCAACTTCGTCGAGGTGAAGAACTCGTCGATGGGCAAGGACTCGAAGGCGAATCACCTGGCGTACGTCGGCGATGCGCAGGTCGGCAGCCGTGTGAACATCGGCGCCGGCACTATCATCGCGAACTACGACGGCGCGAACAAACATCGCACCACCATCGAAGACGACGTGCACACGGGCTCGAACAGCGTGCTCGTCGCACCGATCACCATTGGGAGCGGCGCGACGATCGCCGCCGGATCGACCGTCGCGCAGCAGGTGCCGCCCGGCAAGCTCACCGTTGCGCGCGCTCGCCAGGTCACGATCGAAGGTTGGCAGCGCCCGCGCAAGGCGAAGACACCTGCCTGATGAGTTGATTCCGAATTCGCCTGCAGCGATTTCGCGCGCAGCGTGTCCACGCGGCGACGGCAGTTGTTGTCGCTCATGATCTGCAATGCGCTTGTAGCACTCGGGGCGTAACGTCCCGACCGCCTCACGACGACGGTGCCGGGGAGATACAACAAATGAGCGCGTCCGAAGCGAGCCGCGCGGAGTGGCTCGACAATCGGTTTTGGGAAAAGCTCGACTCGCTCGAGCAACGCCACCAGAAGATTCAGTCGGAGCACGAAGAGGCACGTCGCGGGCTCGAGCGCGTGCGTGTCGAGGAGATCATCGAGTTGCGCGCAGCCTGGCAGCGCTACTGCGACGTGATCGCGGAGCTCGATCGCGCGACCGCTGATCTCGAAGTGCTCCGCGCGCAGGGCGCGTGAGCTCGCACTCCATCCGAAGGCCGAGCCGCAACTAGCCGTGCCGCCGAAACTCCTGTCCCGTCGCGCACTCGAGGAGCTCGGCTCGCTGCAAGCGAGCGTGCGCGAGCTCGCGCAAGGCCGAAACATGGCCTTCCGTATTTTCACGGCCAGCCGCTTCGTCGCCATCGCCTCCGCGCAACGCGAGTTCTGGCTCGAGTTCGCGTGGCTCGATCAGGAATACCGCTACGCCGTGCGGCGGCTCGCGCAGTTCTGCCGCGAGCACCGCAACGCTCCGGCTTCGTAGCGCGAGCCGGCGGGCGCGAGGACTCGCGCCGCCAACTCTCCAGATCATCTTCCTTACGGCACCATCGCGCTGACGGCTTTCGGCGTAGCCACCACGCCGGCCGACGCGGGCGCGGCCGCCTTCACCGCCGACAACCGCTGCTCCAACTCCGCCGCCGGCAACGCGCCGGTCACGCGACGGCCGTTCGACAGGAACACCGTCGGCGTCGATGAAATCTTCAGCTTGTCGCCGAGATCGTGAATTTTCGCGAGCGGGTCTTCCGTGCAGCCCTTCGACGCCTGCGGCGACACCTGCGTCAACATCCACTTCTTCCACGCATTGGGCCGGTCGGTCGAGCACCACAGCCCATGCGCATCTTTCGTCGCGCCCGGATGCAGCTGCTCGATGGGAAACAAAAAGGTGTACACGGTAGTGTTGTCCATCTGCTCGAGCTCCTTCTCCAGCTTCTGGCAGAACGGGCAATGCGGATCGGAGAACACCGCCATCACGCGCGAGCCGTCGCCCTTCACGTTCTTGATCGCGAGATCGAGCGGCAGCGTTGAAAAGTCGATGCTATTGCGCTCATCCGTACGCAGCGCCGTCAGGTTCTCGCGCGTCTTCGTCGCCATGATGCTGCCGCTCAAGATGTACTCGCCGCTCGCATCGGCATAGACGATGTCCGTTGCGGTATCGACTTCGTAAATGCCGGGAATTGGCGACGGCAGCACCGCTTCGATCGGCACGTCCGGGAAGCGGCTCGCGATCACGGACTTCAGATGCTCCATCTCCTCCTTCGGAGTTGCAGCTTGCGCGGCGCCGGCCGCGGCGAGAGCGAGCAGAGTGATCGTGCGAGCGAGCTTCGTAGTCATGAATGCAGCCTCGAAGTGGGTCGTGAAACGCGGGAGGTCGAGCACTCTAGCCACGCTGCGTGACAATGCGCTGAAACACACGCACTACGTTTGTATGACACAACCTTCATTGTGGAAATCACAGTGAATCGGTTCGTCAAGGCATTGGTTCTGCATTAATCGATTTGTTATTTCAAAGAAACAATTGCTCCCTATCGTCCCCCGAGCGCAAGCACGCCGAAGCGCGCAGCAAGGCAGCTACTCGCGCACGCCAAGCCATCTTCCTCAAGGGGACTACGAAGCCATGCGAACCAAGACTCTCGTTCAAACCGCAATCGCGACTGCCGCCCTCGCATGGGCGGGTGCGTCGTTTGCGGCCACTCCCACCGTGCCGAGCCAGCCGCCGCCGATCGTCGGCAACCTGGACTCGGGCGCGCTCACCGGCAACGGTGGACTGCTCGTTGCTGTGTGGGACAGCGCCACCGGCAGCTCGCTCGTGCAGTGGTTGGGTCTCAACTACAACCAGATCGGCATTCCAGACATGACGACTGCCGGTACGACGCTCAACTTCGGCCCGCTGAGCGGCTTCTCGACGACTTTTGCCAATGCGATCGGCGCCAACGACACCGGCCGGTTGCAGTACCTCGTGGTTGCCGCGGACTCGCTCGCCGAAGGTTTCGGCGATCCGTGGGACACCGGAGTGCGCGTGACAGGTCAGGCGAATCTGAAGTCGGCCCTCGAAGGTCTCGGCGACGGCGGCGCGTTCAACGTTTCGAACGCCGGCAACAACGTCGCCACGTACATCGACAGCGTGATCAACGGCACTTCCGGCGCTCCGTTCGACTGCAACAAGTCGAATCCTTGCAGCGTCATCGGTGACGCGTCGAGCGCGGTCTACTTCGGCAAGTCCACCTTGGCCGCCGACCTGGGCGGCGCCGCCCCGGCCACCACCTCCTTCGGAGGGGCCGTCGGCACGGCGCTGGCGTTCTTCGACGTGACGAGCGAAAGCTCGGACAGCTTCGGCAACACAGGCCTGTCGCGTGCGTTCGCTTCTCAGTACGCCGGTGCTCAGTGGTTGCTCAATGCGGCTGGCCAGCTCGTGTACTCCGTCGCGGGCGGTGGCACGCCGACCGTTCCGCTGCCGGCCGCCGGCTGGCTGTTGCTGTCGGGTCTTGCCGGGATGGGCGTGATCGGCCGCCGTCGCAAGACGACCGCCGAAGTCGCCGCGGCCTGATTCCGCAGCAGACAAAAGCTAAGTCGATTCGAGTCTCTCGTATGGTTCGGCCCG
>Ga0081455_10007754_pt1 | contig 11257 bp, 11 predicted proteins | sample TabmetS3T2R1_FD_70207 | JGI IMG/M metagenome (GOLD analysis project Ga0081455, IMG submission 70207) | Tabebuia heterophylla rhizosphere microbial communities from the University of Puerto Rico - S3T2R1 | ecosystem: Host-associated > Plants > Roots > Rhizosphere ... | reverse complement strand
CGCCGGCGGCAGTCGCCATCGCCTTCGGCAGGCTCGTCGCGCCCGTGAACCCGCCGCCCTGGAAGCCCTTGCGGATGCTGGTGAGCTCGAAGATGTCGTCAGTCCCGTCGAACAGCCTGTTTGCGCCGTCCGCCACGTGCTCGCGGACATCGCTGCGGAGGAGGACTGCGACGTCGTTCGCCTCCAGGATCGTGTCCTCCGGATCGCTCGGGAAGCGGATCGCGTCGAGGAAGGCCGAGACCGGGCGCTCGGCGCTGCGGGTCGCGCGCCGATCGACGGGAATGTGCCGGGCGGCGAGCTGAGGAACGTACCGCTCGAAGTACGGCCGCCCCCAGGCCACCGTGACCGCCAGCCCGGCCGGCGCTAGGTCGTAGCGCTGTTCCAGGTCTCTGAGCGCTCCCTCCAGCGTCTCGCGCGCGGCGGCGAGCGCCGACGGGCTCTGCTCGACTCGCAGCTTGGCGGTGACGACTTGATGGTGCAGCGGCGGCTCGATCACCTCGACGCCCTCGTGCTCGAACGTCTTCATCCCGCCGAGCAGGTGCTGCTCTCGGGGCAGCGCGGTCGCCCCCGCCCGCTCCGGTGAGTCGACCAGCTGGTCGACGAGCTCGTAGACGCCGGCGGCGCCGAGCGCACCCGCCGCGGCGCCGCCGAGGAGCTGCTTGCGTGTGAGCTTCATGGGGCTACGCGGTGCTGTTCGGCGCGATCAGCTCCAGCCCACCGACGAGCCGGTCGAGGTTCGCGACGACCTTCTGGAAGCTGAGCGGCGGAGCCACGTGCTCGCTGACCGTGTACAGCGTCCCCTTTCGCCGCCAGAGGTACGTGACGTGCCACTGGTCCGCGTCGCGCGAGACGGTGTACACGGTCACTTTCTTGTCGCCGATCTGACGCGTCCCGCGTGGATCGCTGAAGCAGGGGATCGGGCGCCTGCCGTCCAGGCACATCGGCATTGCCGTCTTCCCGGGAAACCCACGGAAGTTGACATGGACATCGCCGCTGTTCGCTTCGTGCCAGAGGAACCCGACCAGGAAGCTGCGGTCGCGGTTCACGATCGGTCCGCTGCTGTTCCACTGCCCGTTGATGTCGGCATCGAGCGGGCTCGGCATCCAGTTCGGGCAGTAGACGGGCGCGCCGACGCGATTCGCGAGCTGCTGCCATTCCGGCTTGAACGCCGTCGGACAGCCGGCGGGCCGCGCCGAGGCGCTGCTCTCGATCTTCTCGTCGCCCGAGCAGCCGGCAAGCATGGCGCCGACCACAGCGAGCAGAACGAGCTTTCCGAGACCCCTCACTCGATCAAGAGTAGTGCGTCCGTTGGGGCGTACTGGTCGGTCAGCGTCGGCACGCCGTCGATCGGGATCGGGCGGTCGTGGCGGTCCCGGATCTGCTGGGTGAGGTCAGGGGCGCGCGGAAACTCCGAGCGAATCTCGTTCCAACGGTCGACGAGGAACGGCTTCCGCGGGGCCGCGCCCTCGGTTGCGACCAGGATCAGGTTCCGGACCGCGGTGTCGCCCTCGTCGCCGCCGAGGATCACGGGATGGACGAGGACAGTCGGGAAGACAGTGCGGTAGGTCCGGTACACCGAGCGGAAGAGGCGCGAGCGGGGGCCGGAGATCGACCCGATCGTGTTCGTCATGATCACGCCGCCCGGGTTCAGGCGCGAGCGCGCGAGCTCCATGAACTCGGCCGTGAAGAGGTGGAACGGGATCGCGTCGGCGAAGAACGCGTCGATCAGGATCGCGTCGTAGCGCTCGTCGTTGTCGTCGAGATAACGGCGCCCGTCTTCAGTCGCGACCTGGAGCCGGTCGTCACGCGGTAGCGCGAAGAACCGGTAGGCGACGTCGACGACCACGGGGTCGAGCTCGACCGCCTGGATGCGAACGTCGGGGAAGTCGCGCCAGAGCCGCTTGGGTGACGAACCGCCCCCGAGACCGATGAAGAGCACCTTGCGGGCGTTCGGGTTGTAGGCCCTGAGCAGGTGGAAGAAGTCGGCGTACTCGAAGGCGGTCGCGAAGGGGCGGGCGATGATCATTCCGCTCTGGTACGTGTTGTCGAAGCGCAGGTACCGCGTGGTTACGTCGTCCGCGACCGTGAGCCGGTGGTAGCGCGTGTCCTTCGCGTAGCGCAGCGTCAGGCCGGTGGTGTCCGTCGGCTCCTGCCCGCGGACGTAGCCGGCGGTGCGGTAGAGCGGCGACCAGTTCCGCGCCTGGACGCGACTCAGCGTGCCGCCGGTCTCGGGCGCCAACTGGACGGCGGCGAAGGTCGCGAGCGCAACGCCGGCGGCGGTGAGTGCGGTGATCAGGATCAGGCGCTCCGACAGCGCCACGATCGCCGCTGCCGCAAAGAGCGTCGCCGCTGCGATGCCGAGCAGCTGGTCGGTCCCGAACTCGGGGATCAGGAAGAAGGAGGTCGCGAAGGTGCCGGCGATCGAGCCGGCGGTGGAGATCGCGAACAGCCGGCCGGCGGTCTGGCCGAGCGTCGCCAGCGAGCGGGCCCAGAGCCGCACGGCGATGGGCGCGACGCCGGCGAGAACGACGCTCGCCGGGCCGAAGAGGGCGATCGAGGAGAAGAGCGGATTGAGGCGCGGCCCCGGGTCCCAGGTGACGATCGCTTCGAGCACGGGCTCATCGAAGATGGGAATCGCGAGCACGAGGAGGGCACCGAGCCCCATGACCACCGCGAGGAGACTCGGCGTCGGCCAGCGGTCGGCGAGCCAGCCGCCGATCCAGTAGCCGATCGAGAGGCCGGCGAGCACGACGCCGATCAGCGAGCCCCAGACGAAGAGCGAGTTCCCGAAGAACGGCGCGACGACTCGCGAGGCTGCGATCTCCATCCCCAACACGACAGCGCCGGAGACGAAGACTGCCGCAGCCACGATGAACGCACGCCGGAGAACGACCGGCGTCGCGTCTACAGCTCGTACACCGCTACCCAAGGTCCCGCCAGTTTGCCGACATCGTCGCGATAGAAGCGCCGGTTCCCCTCCCGCTCGAGCTCGTCGTAGAAGGCGTTCTCGGCCGGATAGCGGTCCCGCGCCGCCCGGACCCGGTCGGCGACGGCGCCGGTGACGAGCACGTAGCCGACGTTCAAGTCCCGGAGGCGGGCGACGTCGCGATCGGGGTCTCGAGGCCGCCCCGGCCCGGGGAGGGCGAGGCGGAGCACGCGCACGTCGTCGGGCGGCGCCGTCGACGGATCGGCGGCGACGAGCACGCCGGGGGTCAGGTTCTCCTCCATCCAATCGTGGGCGACCACACGCGTATCCGTGCGTACGAGCGGCCGCGTGTCCTGGATCGTCCAAACGAGTGGGACGACGAGCAGCAGCAGCGTCACCGGCGCCAGCGCCCGGGACCGGCCTGCGAGCGCGCCGAGCGCCGGGATCAGCGGGAGCACGTACCGGTCGAAGTGCGCCTCGAGCGGCAGCAGGGTGACGAAGTAGGCGGCGACGAACGCCACCAGGACGCGGTCGGCGAGCGTCCGGCGGACGACGGCGAGGACGAGCCCGGCGAGCGCGATCAGCAGGACCGGGCCCATGCTCTCCCAGAGTCGGTCGAGGAACGCGAACGGCGTCCACGGGTCGTTCTCGAACCCGAGCCAGCCGCGGCGCCCGTCGCGCTGAACCCGGAGAACGTCGTCGACTGCCGACGCGAGGTGGACGACGAAGTACGGGCTCGTGACGAGGAACGCGAGTGGTGCGAGCGCGGCGGAGATGGCGAGCCGACGCCACATCCCCCAGCCCGCGACGACGAGCGGCACGAGCAGAACGAAGCCCGGGTACTTGAAGCTCGCCGTGACGCCGATCGCGATTCCGGCCGGGATCAACTGCCGTCGAACGAGCAGAGCCAGCGTGACCGCAACCCCGAGCGTCAGCGGCACGTCGGTGACCGCCATCCGCGAGTACTCGACGTGGACGGTCGCGAACGCCGTGACGGCGGCGGCGACGAAGCCGGCCAGCAGGCCGTACGCGCGGCCGCCGAGCCACCACGCAGCCACGATCCCGGCCAACGCGAGCACGACGAGGACGAGGCGCGCCGCGAGGTACGACGGCGCGTCCGCCCAGCTTTGGAACGGGGCGAGCACGTACATCAGCAGGCTGGGGTAGTCGAACCAGTTCGGATCGAGCCCGCCGCCGTGCGTTATCCGCCAGGCTCGAGGGACGATGTTCTCCTCGTCGGGGTTCAGCAGCGGAAACGGCAGGCCGTACTGGATGCCGACGAGCCGGATCGCGGCTGCGCCCGCGAGCAGCGCGAGCAGGGCGAGCCACGGGCTGCCCCAACGCGCCTCACGCATGTGGCGCCCCTCCAGGCGATACACGCCCCCTTCTGGCCCGCGATCACGCGGCGCCAGAGGCCACCCTCCTCCTCACCAAGGCTGCCTAGCCTTGGCTCGTCGGAGTGCGGGCTCTGGCTTGGTGCTCGCGACCCAGAAGGGGGGCAGCATCACCTGGAGGAGCGCGCGGCCTAGACCTCGGGCGGGGCGGCGCCGACGAGATCCGCGGCGTAGGCCGCCGCAACGATCACGCCGTCGACCCCGGCCCGCTCGAGCTCCTCCACCTCGGCCCGCGAGCGTGCCTGGATGTCGGCGATCGCCAGCTTTCCCGCCGGCACGTCCGGCAGCAGCTCGAGGACGAGCTCCAACGGCGATCGCTCGTCGGACGGCGCGGCGAGGACGAGGATCTCCGGATCGAACGCCTCGAGCACGAACGAGAGGTGCTCCTCGCTCCTGATCCGGAAGGCGAGCTCGAAGCTCTCGCCGAGCTCCCGCTCGACGCGCTCCAGTGAGGCACGATCGTCGTCTGCGACCTCGACGATGCAGGCGTCGGCGCCGTCGACGGCCGTTGCCGGGGCTCCCTCGCCGACGAGCGCGGCGATCGGCAGATCGGAGGCGCCGCGGATCGACGGTAGCTGGGGCCGTGCGGTGTCGGAGATCACGAGCCCTTCCGCACCGGCGTCCTGGGCGTCGCGCGCCGCTTCTGGCCCGTCGACCTCGACGATCACGGAGATCCCGTCGCCCTCCGAGATCGCCTGGCTCAGCCGGCGCGGGTTCATCGCCGCTGCCGGCCGAAGAGGCCGAGCACCTGTGGAGCTCTTGTCACGCTTTCGACCTTAATCCGTCACCCATGTGCGCGCCGCTCCTCGCTACGGTCGCATCGGGGAGGAGGCGGGAGGAACCTAACAACGACCCCGCCGCGCGTCAGACGCCGATCGGGTGCCAGACAGTCTTGAGCTCGAGGAAGTTGGCGATCTCGTACGGGCTCTGCCGGTCGGCGCGGCCGTGCACGACGCGCTTGACGTTCTCGGCGGCGAGCCGCTCCAGCTCGGGGGCATCACCGTCGGCGGCGCCGATGTCGAGCGCGTTCACGTCCATGTGCCCCGCGAGCCACGGCGCCAGCTCGGACCTGTGGCCGGTGAGGATGTTGACGACGCCGCCCGGGACGTCTGCCGTCGCGATCGCCTCCGCGAGCTCGATCGAGGCGAGCGGCTCGGCCTCCGGGGCGAGCACGACGGCCGCGTTCCCGCCCACGATGACCGGCGCCAGTCGCGCGACGACGCCGTCCAGGCTCGGCGACTCGGGCGCCAGCACCCCGACGACCCCTGTCGGCTCGGGCACCGTGAAGTTGAAGTACGGCGCGGCGACCGGGTTGGAGGACCCGAGCACCTGCGCGTACTTGTCGGCCCAGCCGGCGTACCAGACCCAGCGGTCGATCGCCTGCTCGACCTCGGCTCGGCCGGACGAGAGGTCGGCGAGCTCGGCCACGCGGGCCTCCATCATCTCCGCGATCCGGTACAGGACCTGGCCGCGGTTGTACGCGGTCATCCCCGACCACTTCGGTACGGCGCCGCGTGCGGCACGCACGGAGTCGCGAAGATCCTTGCGCGACGCACGGGCGACGTTCTGGCCCTGCGCCTCGTACGTACGACCCGACTCGGATCGCGGGAACGCACCGCCGACGAACAGCTTGTACGTCTTCCGGACCGGAAGCCGGCTCATTTGCCCGCCCTGGGCTCGTCGAGCTCGAGGTACGGCTCGAGCCCGTGCAGGCCGCCTTCACGACCGAAGCCCGACTCCTTGTAGCCGCCGAACGGCGAGCTCGGATCGAAGCGGTTGTACGTGTTTGCCCAGATCACGCCCGCCTTCAGCTGCTGCGCGATCGAGAGGATCCGCGATCCTTTCTCCGTCCAGACCCCCGCCGACAGCCCGTACGGCGTGTTGTTCGCTTTCTCGACCGCCTCGTCCGGGGTCCGGAAGGTCAGGACCGAGAGCACCGGCCCGAAGATTTCCTCCTGCGCCACGCGGTAGCTCTGCGCGACGTTCGTGAACACCGTCGGCACGAACCAGTAGCCGCGCTCCGGCAGGCGGCACGGGGGCTGGTAGATCTCAGCGCCCTCCTCCTCGCCGCTCGCGACGAGCTCCTGGATCTTCTCGAGCTGCTGCTTCGAGTTGATCGCACCGACGTCCGTGTTCTTGTCGAGCGGGTCGCCGAGTCGCAGCGTCTTGAGCCGCTCCTTGAGCTTGTCGATCACGGGCTCGTAGATCGACTCCTGGACGAGGAGCCGCGAGCCCGCGCAGCAGACGTGGCCCTGGTTGAAGTAGATCCCGTTGACGATCCCCTCGACGGCCTGGTCGAGGGCCGCGTCGTCGAAGATGATGTTCGCGGCCTTGCCTCCGAGCTCGAGCGTGAGCTTCTTGCCGGTGCCGGCGAGCTCGCGCTGAATCGCCTTGCCGACCTCGGTCGACCCGGTGAACGCAATCTTGTCGACGTCCTCGTGCTTGACGATTTCGGCGCCGGTCCGGCCGTCGCCCGTGAGGATGTTCACGACCCCCGGCGGCAGCTCCGCCTGCCGGAGCACGTCCGCGAAGAGCAGCGCCGTGAGCGGCGTCGTCTCGGCCGGCTTCAGCACGACCGTGTTGCCCGCGGCGAGCGCGGGCGCGACCTTCCAGGCGAGCATCAGGAGCGGGAAGTTCCACGGGATGATCTGTCCGGCGACTCCGATCGGGCGCGGCGTGCGGTTCGGGAATGCGTACTCGAGCTTGTCGGCCCAACCCGCGTAGTAGAAGAAGTGCGCGGCCGAGAGCGGGAGGTCGACGTCACGGGACTCCTTGATCGGCTTGCCGCCGTTCAACGACTCGAGGACGGCGAACTCGCGCGAGCGCTCCTGGAGGATTCGAGCGATCCGGAAGAGGTACTTGGCCCGCTCGGCCGGCGAGAGGCCCGACCAGCCGTTCTCGTACGCGTCGCGGGCGGCTTTGACGGCCAGGTCGACGTCCTTTGGACCGGCCTGGGCGACCTCCGCCAGCGGTTCCTCGGTTGACGGGTCGATCGTCGCGAAGTGCTCGCCCGACTTGGGATCGACGAGCTCGCCGCCGATGAAGACGCCGTAGCGTTCCTGGAGCGTGACGATGTCGCGCGCTTCGGGAGCGGGCGCGTAGTCCCAGCCTGACGGGACCGGCGCGCGGTCCTGGCGTCGTTCGAGGTCAGTCATGCGGCATCAGTCGATCGTGAAGTAGTCCGGGCTCTGGTAGCGGCCCGTCTTCTCCTTCCGGATCTGCATCAGGACGTCGTTCAGCAGCGTCGAGGCACCGAGCCGGTAGAGGTCGGGCGTCAGCCACTCCGCGCCGAGAGTTTCGTAGAGCTGGACGAGGTACTGAACGGCCTGCTTGGACTGCCGGATCCCGCCCGCCGACTTCATCCCCACCTTGCGGCCGGTCTCCTGGTAGACGTCGCGGATCGCCTCGAGCATGACGAGCGTCACCGGGAGCGTCGCCGCCCGCGGCAACTTTCCTGTCGACGTCTTGAGGAAGTCGGCGCCCGCCGCCATCGCGAGCAGCGATGCGCGGCGTACGTTGTCGTAGGTTCCGAGCTCGCCGACCTCGAGGATCACCTTCAGGTGGGCCTGCCCGGTCGCTTCCTTCACCTGGACGATCTCGTCGTAGACCTTGGCGTACCGGCCCGAGAGAAACGCGCCGCGGTCGATAACCATGTCGACCTCGTCGGCTCCCATCTCCACGACGTCCCGCACCTCGGCGACCTTCAGGTTGGTCGGCGACTGCCCGGACGGGAACGCCGTGGCGACCGACGCGACCCTGACGCTCGACCCCTTCACCTTCTCGACCGCCGTCGGCACCAGGTTCGGGTAGACGCAGAGCGCGGCGACCGAGGGCACGCTGGTGTCGGAGGGGTCCGGCCGGATCGCCTTGGATGCGAGCGCGGCGATCTTTCCGGGCGTGTCCTGGCCCTCGAGGGTGGTCAGATCCATCATCCGCACCGCGAGGTCGAGCGCGAAGAGCTTGGAGTCGCGCTTGATCGAGCGACGCGCCAGGGACGCGGCTCGCTCCTCGACCGCGACCTGGTCGACCGAGCCGATCCGCGGCAGCCGCGGCTCGAGCGGAAGCTCGAATCCAGACGGGAGAGCAGGGGCCTTCGCCATCGAAAGTGAGTGTAGCCCCGTCGTTGCAGGCCACCATTCGGCCGAGCCGGCGCCGCCGCAGCACCCGCGGAGGCTTGGGCCGGGAGCCCGCCGCCTCCTCCCACCGGCGATCCTAGTTTGGAAACCCGCGCGTGTCCGTGCCTGGTCCGTGCCGAAACCGCAACGACTCGTGCATGGCTTACAGACCCAACCGATCCAGCATCCGCTCGTCCCGCCGCCACTTCGGCCGCACCTTGACCTGCACGTCGAGGAAGACCGGATGATCCAGGAGCGCCTCGACCTCAGGCCGAGCCCGGGTCCCGACCTCGCGCACCATCGAGCCGCTCCTGCCGACGAGGATCTGCTTCTGCGAAGCCGTCTCGACATAGAGCGACACACGGATGAGCCGCTCCTCGAGCTCCTCGACTTCGGCAGTGACCGAGTGCGGCACCTCGTCACGGGTCAGCTGGATTGCTTTCTCGCGGACGAGCTCGGCGATCTGCTCCTCGACGGACAGGTCGGTGCGCTGCTCGAGCGGGAAGTACTGCGGTCCCTCAGGCAGGAGCCCGACGAGCTCCGCGCGGAGCTCGTCCACGCCGTCGCCCGTCTTGGCGCTGACCGGGTGAAGCGCGTGGAAGTCGCCGAGACGCGCCGCTGTGGCCATCTGAGTGGCGATGTGGCCGGGCTTGAGCCGATCGACCTTGTTCAGAGCGATCACAACCGGAACGCCCACCGAGAAGACCCGATCGGCGATGAAGCGGTCGCCGGCACCGATCCGATCACGCGCGTCGAGCACGAAGAGCACCGCGTCGATGTCCTCGAAGGACGCATCGACCGTGCGCTGCATGTGCTCCGTCAGCGCGTCGCGCGGCCGCTGGAAACCGGGCAGATCCGCCAGAACGAGCTGGTAGTCGTCGCCGTTCGCGATGCCGAAGATTCGCCTGCGCGTGGTCTGCGGCTTGTCGGAGGTGATCGCCACCTTTGCGCCGGCAAGGGCGTTCACGAGCGTCGACTTGCCTACGTTCGGCCGCCCCGCGACGGCGACGAAGCCCGACCTCAAGACTCGAGCTCGAACGTGTCGGGCAGGAGCTCCTCTGGCGTGGCGACAGCGACGTCGCCGTCCGCGCGGCGATAGACGATCCGGTCGATACCGAACTCGTGGAACCACTGGCGGCAGCCGCCGCACGGTGACGCGTTGACGGCGAGGGCCTCGACCTCGCCGGGCCGTACCCCGTCCGAGACTGCCCGCGCCAGCGCCGTCTTCTCCGCGCAGATCCCGAGGGGGTACGCGGCGTTCTCGACGTTCACGCCCTCGAACACGCGGCCGTCGCGCGTGCGGACGGCGGCGCCGACGTGGAAGTCCGAGTACGGAGCGTAGGCGCGCTCCGCCACCGCTTCGGCTCGCTCGAGCAGCTCGCGATCCGCGTCGGTCACGACCAGAAGAGCTGGAAGAGGACGAGGGTCACGAGCGCACCGAGCACACCGCCGGACAGGACCTCGACGAACGAGTGGATCCCCGACTCGACGCGAGTCTGCGCGACGAGCAGTGCCATGATGAAGGTGAGCGACGAGATCAAGAACCAGTGCGTCGAGTCGCCGAGGATGTAGGTGGCGGCCATCCAGCCTGCGAACGCGACGGCCGCGTGCCCCGAGGGCAGCCCGCCCCGCAGCGGACGCCCGCGGCCCGTGTAGGCCTTGGCAGAGATGACGATCACGGTCGTCAGCACGAGCGCGACCAGCGTCAGCTCGGCCGGGCCCTCACGGAGGGTGTCGAGCACCCGCGAGCTCGGGTCCTTGATCCGTTCGACGAAGACGAGGTAGCCGACTGCGACTGCGTTCACGGTCGCAATCAGGACCGCTCCTGCGGCGATGTCCTTCGCCAACTTCGCGAGTGGGTCGAACGATGTCGTGGAGACGTCGATCCCGGTCTCGAGTGCCGTGTTCAGCATCTCGGCGATCAGCACGAACGAGATTGCAAGGAGAAGGGCAACGAGCTCGAGCCGCCTGACCCCGACCGCGAGTGCGGCGATGAGCACGGCCACGGCGATCGCGAAGTGGATTCGCATGTTCCGCTGCGTGCGGAGCACGTGGATGATCCCCTCGAAGGCGAAGTTGAAGCTTTGGAGGACGGATGGGCTGCGGCCGACGTTCATGGTCGGCTCGCCGCCTCCCGGGCCTCCATCTCGGCGCCGTGCTCGTAGCCGAGCAGGTGCAGGAGCCCGTGGACGAGCGGCTCCCGCCAGTCGTCGCCGACGAGCTCGGGGCAGATGACGACGTCCCCGAGCTGCCGTGGCACGCCGGACGGAACTTCGTCGACACCGTCGATCGGGAAGGCGAGCACGTCGGGTGTCTCATCGACGCCGAGATGTTCCTGCTTGAGGCGGCGCGCCTCGACCGCGTCGACGAACACGAGGCCGAGGTCGCCGTCCTTGACACCTTCCTCCGCCAAGACCCGCCGGGCGAGGTCGACCGCCGCTTGTTCGTCGACAGCGGCCCCGCTTCGGTTCGCCACCTCGACCTCCACCATCGCCGCTACTTCCGGCGCTGCGTGCCGGTTTCCTCCGCGTGCGACTTGTAGGCCTCGACGATCCGCTGGACGAGCTTGTGCCGCACGACGTCCTGATGCCCGAACTGGATGAATGCGATCCCGTCGATCGTTCCGAGGATGTCCTGCACGTGGATGAGCCCGGAGGCCTGCTCCTTCGGCAGGTCGACTTGCGTGACGTCGCCCGTGACCACGACCTTGGAGCCGAACCCGAGCCGCGTCAGGAACATCTGCATCTGTTCTGGGGACGTGTTCTGCGCCTCGTCGAGGATGATGAAGGAGTCGTTCAGGGTCCGTCCGCGCATGAAGGCGA
>Ga0081455_10007753_pt1 | contig 11257 bp, 7 predicted proteins | sample TabmetS3T2R1_FD_70207 | JGI IMG/M metagenome (GOLD analysis project Ga0081455, IMG submission 70207) | Tabebuia heterophylla rhizosphere microbial communities from the University of Puerto Rico - S3T2R1 | ecosystem: Host-associated > Plants > Roots > Rhizosphere ... | reverse complement strand
GTCCGGAGGTTGCGGATGACGACGCCCTCAGGCGCCGGCGGCGTCTCCTGGCCGACGTCCGTGACGCCGGCGCGAGGGAACGGCCGCGCGGTGGTTGCCATCAGCCGCGCCGGAAGCCGCGGACCATCGGGTTCGCCCGAAGCTGGTCGCCGGCACCCGCCTCGGCGTCGCGCATGTCTCGCCCGGTGTACTGGATGAACACGTCGTCGAGGCTGGGTCGCCGCACGTTGACGCTGCGCACCCCGACGCGCAGGTGCTCGAACATCCGCGGCACGAAGGACTCACCGTCGGGGACGCGCATGCGCAGCCCCTCACCGCCCTCGAGCACCTCGCCCTCCACCCCGAGCCCGCGTGCGATCTCGTCGCGGGCCTTGGCGTCGTCGGCAGTTTCGATGGTCACACTGTCGACGCCGACCGACGCCTTCAGCGCGTCGGGCGAGTCGATGGCCACGATGCGGCCGCGGTCGATGATGGCGATGCGGTCGCAGCGCTCCGCCTCGTCCATGTAGTGCGTCGTGAGGAACATCGTGGTGCGCTCGCGGGCGCGTAGCTCGTCGACGTAGTCCCAGATGTGGACTCGGGTCTGCGGGTCGAGCCCGATGGTCGGCTCGTCGAGGAACAGGACGCGGGGCGTGTGGAGCAGGCCGCGGGCGATCTCGAGTCGCCGCTTCATGCCTCCGGAGTAGAAGCGCGCCTGCTGGCTCGCCCAGTCGGTGAGGCCGACCATCTCGAGGAGCGGATCCATCCGCCGCTTGATCTCGGCGCCGTGCAGCCCGTAGAGGACGGCGTGGAACCGCAGGTTCTCCTCACCGGTGAGGTAGTCGTCCAGGGTCACCTCCTGGAAGACGAGCCCGATGCTCGAGCGCACCTCGTTCCGGGCGTCGACGACGTCGTGGCCCGCGACCCGGGCCTCGCCGCCGCTCGGGTGCATGAGCGTGCACAACACGGAGATCGTCGTGGTCTTGCCGGCGCCGTTGGGTCCGAGGAACCCGAACAGCTCGCCCGGTTCGACCGAGAACGAGATGCCGTCGACGGCGGTGAAGTCGCCGAACCGCTTGACCAGGCCGTCGACCTCGACGGCCTTCGTCCCATTCGTCACGACCACGACCGGCCAGGCTACCGGCCACCAGATCGCGCCCATTCATCGACTCCGTCATGAACGCACGCGCGCGAGCGGACTCGCACGCCGCGAGCGCCAAGCCCCGTGAGCGCGAGCACCCCGACGAACATGCGCCGTCCGGCGCGGTGGCCAAGGATCCTGCCCATTGCTCCCCCCAAACGGTCGTGAGCTTCGGTGTGTCGCGACCTCCCTCACCCGCCGGCAGAGATATCGGCGCCCGCTCACCGGACCTTGAGGGTCGTCATCCGCCCATCTCCTGGACAAATGCCCATATCACCCATTCGGGTGCGACCGGTCCGCGCCCGTCGTGCGCGGATTCCTCCCGGGGTCGGCACATTCCGCGGAATCGGGACTTTTGACCCTGCCCGCGGCGGCCCCGACCTGTCATCGTCACCGACCGTGAGGCACTGCGCACCAGCCGGCTCGAAGATCTCCGCCCTGAGCCAGGACGGTGCGCGGCGCATGCCGGGAGACCGGCGCCTCCTCCAGAGGGATATGCAACGCGGAGAAGTGGAGAAGCCGCTTCCCGGCGGTGAGCTGGTGGCCCACTCGCTCAACTCGTCGGGTCAGGACCGGGGCGGCTTCGGCTAGCAGCCGCCTGCTGGAAAACCTTCCCCGAGATCGCAATCCCCGTGGAGTGACGGCGCCGGTGCTCGGCGCCTCACCTTCCGTTGCTCGAACGTCCCGCCGTCGTGGTCACGCGCCGTGCTGGGCGCGATCACTCCCTCGCTCACGGTGTGCACGAGACCCTCGCCGCGACCGATCGGCTCACCAGCGCGAAACTCGGGCACACGAGGAGGTGAGCCGTGCTGGCAGCGTTCTCCGTCACTCCGCTCGGCGCCGGCGAGTCGGTCGGTGAGCTCGTCGCCGACGCCGTCAGGATCGTACGTGAGAGCGGCCTCCCGAACGAGACCAACGCGATGTTCACCAACGTCGAAGGCGAATGGGACGACGTGATGGACGTCATCCACCGCTGCGTCGAGGCGGTGTCGGCCCGGGCGCCGAGAGTGAGCGTCGTGATCAAGATCGACCACCGTCCGGAGGCGGCCGACGCTCTACGCAGCAAGGTGGACACGATCGAACGACAGCTGAGGCAGGACTGACCGACGTGCACTTCGTGCAGTACTACCTGGACTGCCTGTCCCAGGCGTCGTACCTCGTCGGCGACGCCCGGACGGGCCGGGCAGTGGTCGTCGATCCCCGGCGTGACGTCGACGTCTACCTCGACGACGCCGCCGCCCACGGCCTGCACATCGAGCGGGTCATCGAGACCCACGTCCATGCCGACTTCCTGAGCGGCCACCTCGAGCTGGCCGACAAGACGGGCGCGGCCATCTCGTACGGCGACGGCGCCGAGGTGGACTTCCCGATCGAGCCGCTCCGGGACGGCCAGCGCATCCGCCTCGGCGACGTCACGCTGGAGGTGCTGGCGACACCGGGCCACACGCCCGAGTCCATCAGCATCGTCGTGCGCGAACACCCCGACGACACGGCGCCGTACGGCGTCCTCACCGGCGACACGATGTTCATCGGCGACGTCGGTCGTCCCGATCTCATGGCGGCGCCAGGGTGGGCCGCGGGTGATCTCGCCGGCATGCTGTACGAGTCGCTGCGCACGAAGCTGCTGTCGCTGCCGGACAGCACGCTGGTGTACCCCGCTCACGGCGCCGGCTCGCTCTGCGGCCGCAACATCTCGAGCGAGACGAGCTCGACGATCGGAGAGCAGCGCAAGTTCAACTACGCGCTGCGTCCGATGCCGAAGGAAGAGTTCGTCAAGCTCGTCACGACCGACCTGCCCGAGGCGCCGGCGTATTTCTCGCGCGACGCGGCGCTCAACCGCGAGGGCCCGATGCCGCTCGAGGCGCTGCCGCCGCCCCCCGCCTTGTCGCCCGACGACGTCGCGCTCCTGCAGAAGGCCGGCGCCGTCGTCCTCGACACGCGTCCCGCGGCCGACTACGGCGCGGGTCACGTCCCCGGCTCGCTCCACATCGGGCACACCGGCCAGCTCGCCTCCTGGGCGGGCTCGCTGCTTTCGCCGCAGGGACCGATCGTCCTCGTCGCCGAGGACGAGGAGCGGATGGGGGAGACGCGCACGCGCCTGACCCGCGTCGGGCTCGAGAACGTGGCGGGGTATCTCGCCGGCGGCATCCGCGCGTGGGACGACGCGGGGCGTCCGCTCGCGAAGACCGAGCAGATCGCGGTCGACGAGCTCGCGGACCGGATCGAGGAAGGCGCCGACCTCCAGATCGTGGACGTGCGGCGATCGCCCGAGTGGAAGGCGGGGCACATCCGACAGGCCGTCTGGATGCCTCTCGACCGGCTCGGAAAGCTCGCGAAGTCGCTCGACAAGAAGCGCCCAGTCGCCGCGGTCTGCGCGGGAGGCTACCGTTCCTCGATCGCCACGAGCGTGCTCGAGAAGCTGGGATTCGAAAAGACCACCAACGTCGTCGGCGGCATGGCGGCCTGGACCGCGGCGCAGCTCGAAACCGTCACGGATTGACGCCGTAAGAGTCGTCGGGGCGCCTCACGGGCTGCCCGGAGGGGAAATCGCATGAAAAAGGTGTGGGTGGCCGCGGCGGCTCTGTCGGTCGCGATCGGCGCGAAAGCGAGCGGCCAGGAGGCGGACAAGAAATCCGAGGGCTACTGGGACTCGAAGAAGTCGGCGTGGGTCGGGCTGGCGGCGCCGCAGAAGGACCAGGTCTTCAAGTTCGCCGAGGACTACAAGGCGTACCTCGCGGCCGCGCGCACGGCGGGCACTTCGACGACCGAGGTGATCCGGCTCGCGAAGGCCGCCGGCTTCTCGGAGTTCAAGGACGGCGGTCAGGTCAAGCCCGGCGCGAAGCTCTGGATCAACGGCCGCGACCGGGCGCTGATCCTCGTCGTCGTCGGGTCCGACCCCATCCTGTCGGGCTCGCGCATGGTCGGCACGCACCACGACAGCCCGCACATCGACCTGAAGGCCCGGCCGCTCTACGCTTCCGCCGGCTTCGCGCTGTTCAACACCGTCTACTACGGCGGCATCAAGAAGTACCAGTGGGCGAACCGGCCGCTCGGCCTGCTCGGCCGCGTCGACACGATCGAGGGCAAGCGCATCGAGGTCGCCATCGGATTCAAGGACGGCGATCCGATCTTCGTGATTCCGGACAACGCGCCCCACTCGGACAAGCCGCTGCGGGAGCGGAAATACCAGGACGTCCTCGCGGGCGAGGAGCTCGATCCGGTGGCCGGCAGCATCCCGGGCGCGGACGCGACGGTCGTCGCCCAGGTCGTGGCGACGCTGGCATCGACGTACGGAATCAGCGAGCAGGATTTCGTCTCCTCGGAGCTGGCCCTCGTGCCGTCGGCGCGGCCGCAGGACGTCGGCATCGACCGCGGCCTCGTCGGCGCGTACGGCCAGGACGACCGGCTGTCGTCCTACTGCGCGGCGCGCGCGATGCTGGACATCTCCGGCACGCCGAAGAAGACCGCGATCGCGTACCTGTCGAACTTCGAAGAGGAAGGCTCGGTCAACAACACCGGCGCGGCGTCGCAGTTCTACAACAACACGCTCGCGAAGCTCGTCGCGGCCGAACGCGGCGGGAAGTACACGGACCTCGACCTGCGCGAGGCGCTGCGGCGCTCCGAGGTCATTTCCGCCGACGTGAACGACGGCATCAACCCCATCTTCACGAGTCAGACGAGCGAAGGCACGAACGCCGCCCGCATCGGCTACGGCGTCACGGTCAAGAAGTACGGCGCGGGCTTCGACGCCAACTCGGAGTTCACGGCGCGGATCCGCGGCATCCTCGACAAGAACGGCATCGCCTGGCAGACGCAGACGCCCAAGGTGGACGGGTACTCCGGCGGCACAATCGGCGGATTTCTGTCAGCCTGGGACATGGAGGTCATCGACATGGGCGTGCCGCTCCTCTCCATGCACTCGCCCTTCGAGATGTCGTCGAAGGTGGACGTCTGGAGCTTCTACCGGTTCATGCTGGCGTTCTACCAGTCGTAAGCCGCGCGTAATCCTCGGTAAGCGGCGCCGAGACGTCGACTCCCATCTCCTCGATGACGATGCGCTCGGCGTGGAGGAGCGGACGCGACACGGCCGCGAGCGCGCGGCGCCTTTCGGCATCGCGCACGCCGTGCCAGCGCGTTGCCCCGCCGTAGAGATCGTCGCCGACGATGGGGTGGCCGTGCGCCGAAAGGTGCACGCGGATCTGGTGCGTGCGGCCGGTCTCCGGAAAGAGGCGCAGGTCGGCGATCGAGGGGAGCCGGGCCAGTGTCTCGTAGCGCGTGACGGCGCTCTTTCCTCCGGCGCGGACGACCTTCATCTTCCGTCCGTCCTTCGGGTCGCGGCCGAGTGGCTCGTCGTAGACGCCTTTCGCCGGAACGGGGTGGCCCCAGGCCAGGGCCCGGTAAGTCTTCTTCGCGCCCCGCGACTGGAAGGCGCGCGACAGCGCGCGGTGCGCCGCGTCGCTCTTTGCGAACAGGACGACCCCGGAGGTCCCGACGTCGAGCCGATGGACCAGGAGGAGTCGCTCATCCGGATCCTCGCCGCAGGCTTCGAGCAGTCTCGCGACCGCCCGGGCCGCCGACTTCTCCTCGCGCGTCGACGTCGCCATCGAGACCCCCGCGGGCTTATCCAGCGCAACGACATCCGCGCTTTCGAAGAGCCGCCCCATGGCGGCGGATAGAATCACAACCAGCGCTCAACATGACGCTCGCCGCCGGAACGAAGCTCGGCCCTTACGAGATCCTCGCGCCTCTCGGCGCCGGAGGCATGGGTGAGGTGTATCGCGCGCGGGACACCCGACTCGATCGGCCGGTCGCGATCAAGGTCCTCGCGCCGCACCTCGCCGCGTCGGCCGAGGTCCGCCAGCGTTTCGAACGCGAGGCGCGGACGATCTCGAAGCTCTCGCACTCCAACATCTGCGCCCTCTTCGACGTGGGGCGCGAGGGCGAGACCGAATACCTCGTCATGGAGCTCCTCGAAGGGGAGTCGCTCGCGGAGCGGCTCGCCCGCGGTCCGCTGGCGCTCGAGCAGACGGTGCGTTTCGGCGCCCAGATCGCCGACGCCCTCGACAAGGCGCACCGGCAGGGGATCATCCACCGCGACTTGAAGCCCGGCAACGTCATGCTGACGAAGTCGGGCGTGAAGCTCCTCGACTTCGGTCTCGCGAAGGCCATGGAAGCGCCCGCCGCGCCGAATTCCTCGGAGAGCGTGCTGCCGACGCAGGTCGCGCCGGTGACGCAGGCGGGCATGGTCCTCGGCACCTTCCAGTACATGGCGCCGGAGCAGCTCGAGGGCAAAGAGGCCGACGCGCGGAGCGACATCTTCTCTTTCGGCGCCGTCGTCTACGAGATGGCCACGGGCCGCAAGGCGTTTCAGGGATCGAACCAGGCCTCGTTGATCGCGGCCATTCTCCAGAGCGATCCGCCTCCGATCTCGACGGTCCAGCCGCTCTCACCCCCGGCCCTCGACCGCGTCGCCCGCGCCTGTCTCGCCAAGGATCCCGAGGAGCGGACGCAGTCGGCGCACGACGTCGCGGCCGAGCTGCGGTGGATCGGGGAAGGTTCGCAGTCGGGAACCGGCGTGGCCGCTCACGCACCGGCCGCGGTCAGTCACCCCCGCCGCCGAGGACGCGAAGCCATCGCCTGGATCGTCGCCGCGGCGGCGCTGGCGGGCCTCGCCTGGGCGCTGGCCGGTGTTCGAAAATCGTCCGGGGCTTCGGAGCGGCGGTTCGAGCTCAGCGTGCTGCCCGCCGACCACACGACGGGATGGGGGCCCATCGCGCTGTCGCGGGACGGGAACCAGATCGCCTTCGTCGCGGTCGGGGAAGACGGCCGGCGTCGGCTCTACGCGAGATCCGTCGATCGCCTCGGCGCCCGGGTCTTGCCCGGGACGGAGGATGCGAAGTACCCGTTCTGGTCGCCCGACGGACGTTCCCTCGGGTTCTTCGACGACTCGTCGCTGAACCGTATCGACCTGGCCGGCGGGCCGCCTCGGAGGCTCTCTTCCGTCGCAGATCCTCGCGGGGGAACGTGGAACGCCGAGGGCGTCATCGTCTTCGCACCGAGTCCCGGGGTCGGTCTCTCGCGCATTCCGGCGGCGGGAGGCGCGGCGGCTCCGCTCACCACGCTCGACGCGAAGCGCCAGGAGACTTCGCATCGCTGGCCTCACTTCCTGCCGGATGGGAAGCACGTCCTCGTTCAGGTCCGGCGGCCGGTGGAACCGGAGCGCCTCGTGGTCGAAGTCGCGGCGCTGGAGGACGGAACGCGACAGCGCCTCTTCGAAGCGGACTCGAGCGCGCAGTACTCGAGCGGCCGGATCTTCTATCTTCGCGAGACGACGCTCTTCGGGCAGGCCTTCGACCTCTCCACGCGCCGCGCTTCGGGGGATGCGTCGCCGGTCGTCGAAGACGTCTGGCGCGATTCCCAGATGGACGGGCTCACGGCGTTCGCGGTTGCGCCCGGAGGCGAGCTCGCATACCGGCGGGGCGGCTCCGCGCTGACACAATTCGCGTGGTTCGACCGCGCCGGCCGGAAGCTTCGTACCCTCGGCAAGCCCGGCGTCTACGCCCGGCCGAGGCTCTCGCCCGACGGCCGGACGGTGGTGGCGGACGTCACGGATGTGGGCCGCTCGAACGCGTACATCCAGCTCATCGACGAGGCGACCGGCGCCACCTCGAGCATGACGTTCGCCAACTGGAACGACAGCCAGGTCATCTGGGCGCCCGACGGCGCCCGTGTCGCGTTCAGCTCCGATCGAAACGGCCCCTTCGACATCTTCGTCAAGGACGCGTCCGGCGGTGGCGCCGAGAAGCCCCTGGTCGAATCGGCGAACTGGAAGTACCCGGAGAGCTGGTCGAGGGACGGCCGCTGGCTGCTCTACCGGGAGATCGATCCGAAAACCAAGGGGGATCTGTACATTCTTCCCATGACCGGGACCGGGGCGAAGGCCACTCCATTTCTCGTGACTCCGGCCGACGAGCGCGAGCCGAGCTTCTCGCCGGACGGCCGATACGTCGCTTACGTTTCGGACGAGTCGGGAGAGGCCCAGGTGTACGTGCAGCCAAACCCACCGGCTGGCGCGAAATGGAGGATCTCGAGCGCCGGAGGCATGTGGCCGCGGTGGCGGGAGGACGGCCGCGAGCTCTTTTTCATCCAGCCGGACGCCAACCTCATGGCCGTCCCGGTCGCGACGGCGGGCTCGACGTTGAGCTTCGGAAAGCCCGAGGCGCTGTTCGTCGTGCCGGTTCGGGTCGTGAACCTCTCCGGCGGAGAGTACGACGTTTCGAAGGATGGAAAGCGGTTTCTCATCAACGTGGCCCTCGGCGAGGAGATCGCGTCGCCGGTGAACGTCGTGCTTGGAGGACCGGCCGCCGCGAAGTGATCCTCAGCGGGCCGCTTCGAACCGGTCGTAGACGAGCCGCGCGATCGCGGCGCCCGTGACGAACGTCTCGTTGTCGGCGTTCGCGCGCTTGTCCTGGATGCGGCGGGCGCAGATGGCGAGAACGAACCGGGACTTCGGCCCCTTGACATAGGCGGCGTCGTTGCGGACGTCGCCTTTGAATCCCTGCGCGTCGGGATTCTTCTCCTCGTCCCAGCCCGTCTTGTTCGCGACGAGGATGTCAGTCTTATCGAAGGGCAGAGAGCGCGGGATCATCTGACGGTCCTGTTGCGTTGCGAGGAGCCCGATCATCGCGTCGCAGGCCTTCTGCGACACGACCTTGCCCTGCGCGATGAGCTCCATGAGCGTCGCGGCCTCGCGCGGCGTCGTCGAGCCCAGGCCGTACTCCTTCTCCTCCTCGGGGAGAACGTCCGCGTGCCCGTCCCGGAACGTCGGACGGTAGAGCCGCGTCTTCGGCAGGCCGAGAGAATCGAGGAGCGCGTTCACGTTCTTCGTGCCGACGAGTCCAATGAGCAGGTTGGTCGCCGTGTTGTCGCTGTACGCGATCATGAATTTCAGGAGGTCCGAGACCGTCAGCTCGGTCCCGTCGTGAAGCATGTTGAGCGGGATCGTCTCGTCGCCGGCCTTCTCGGCGTCGCGGAGCACCACCTTCTGGTCGAGCCGGACCTTCCTGGCCTCGATCTGGCGGTAGACCTCGGCCATGACGGCGACTTTGATGAGGCTCGCCGTCGGGAACCGCTGGTCGGCGTTGACCGCGATCACCTCTCCCGTGACCAGGTTCTTCGCGTAAACGCCCATCTCGCCGTGGAAGGCGCGGACCTTCTCCGCAACCGGCGCCTCGGCGGGCGAGGCCATGGCGGCGAGCAGCGTCAAAACGAAAGGCATGGCCGGCATGTTAGCCGACGCGCCGGTATGATCCTTGGAGGTCCATGTCTCTTGCTTCCGGCACGAAGCTCGGTCCGTACGAGATCCTGGCGCCGATCGGCGCCGGCGGAATGGGAGAAGTCTACCGGGCTCGGGACACCCGGCTCGAGCGCACCGTCGCGATCAAGGTCCTGCCGCTGAAGTCGATCCCGTCGCCCGAGGCGCGGCAGCGCTTCGAGCGCGAAGCGAAGACGATCTCGCAGCTCACGCATCCGCACATCTGCACGCTCTTCGACGTCGGGCGGGAGGGCGAGCTCGAATACCTCGTGATGGAGCTCATCGAAGGGGACAATCTCGCCACGCGGCTGGCGAACGGCTCGCTCCCTCTCGACCAGACTCTGCGCTACGGGATCGAAATCGCCGAAGCGCTCGACCGCGCGCACCGCCAGGGGATCGTCCACCGCGATCTGAAACCCGGCAACGTGATGCTCACGCGCGGAGGAGTGAAGCTGCTGGACTTCGGACTGGCGAGAAGCTTCGAGGCGCCGTCCTCCTCCGCGAGCGCGTTCACCGGTCTGCCCACTTCGCCGCCCAACCTGACGCAGGAAGGATCGATTCTCGGCACCGTTCAATACATGGCGCCCGAGCAGCTCGAAGGCAAGGCCGCCGATGCGCGGACGGACATCTTCGCTCTCGGCACGGTTCTCTACGAGATGGCGACGGGCGAGAAGGCGTTCCACGGCGCATCGCAGGCCTCGCTCATCTCTTCGATCATGAAGGAGGAGCCGGCGGCCATCTCTTCGCACTCACCGATGAGCCCGCCGGCGCTCGACCGCGTCGTGCGGACCTGTCTCGCCAAGGATCCGGACGATCGGTGGCAGACGGCCCGCGACGTCGGGCTTCAGTTGCAGGGGATTCGCGACGATCGATCGGCGTCCTCGACGGCCGTGGTTCCCGTCCCCGGCCGGCGGCGGCTGCCGGGGTGGCTGCCCTGGCTACTCGCGGCGGCCGGCCTCGCCCTCGCGGCGTTCGCGTTGACCCGGACGCCCCGAAGCGGAACCGCACCATCCCTTCCGGTGTTGCGGACCTATCTTCCGCCGCCGCCCAACGCGAACTTCCATACCCTCGGCGCCAACGTCGGAGGCGTCGCGCTCTCGCCCGACGGCCGGCGGCTAGCCTTCGGCGCGCATGAATCGGACGGGGCCCACCGCCTCTGGGTGCGCGACATGGATGCGCTCGAGCCGTATGCGGTGCCCGGCGCGGAGGAGGCGGTCTTTCCGTTCTGGTCTCCCGACAGCCGTTCGGTCGGTTTCTTCGCCCGGGGGAAGCTCAAGGTCGTCGAAGCATCTCCGGCCCCGCCGGCCGCGCGCGAGCTCGCCGACGTGATCGAGCCGCGTGGAGGGACCTGGGGCGAGGACGGCACGATCGTCTACGCGCCCCAGAATTACAAGGGTCTCTTCCGGGTGCCGGCGGCGGGCGGGACGCCGGCACCGGTCACCGAGCTCGACGCATCGAAGGGCGAGACGTCGCACCGGTGGCCGTTCTTTCTGCCGGGCGGTCGGCGTTTCCTCTACATGGCGCGGTCGCCAGACCCGAAGTCGGCGATCGACTTCCAGAACGTGGTCTACGCGGTCGCGCTCGACGGGAAGGAGAAGCCACGCGAGGTGATTCCCGCGGCCCTCGGCGCGACGCGCACTGTATACGTGCCTCCGGGAATGCTGCTCTTTCGCCGCGGGACGAATCTCATGGGTCTCGCCTTCGACCTCGACAGGCAACAGACCACGGGCGAGCCGATGCTCGTCGCGAAGGACGTCCAGGGATTCGTCGCAACGGGGCTCGCGATCTTTTCAGCCACTCGGGACCTGCTCGTGTATTCGAGC
>Ga0081455_10007752_pt1 | contig 11257 bp, 7 predicted proteins | sample TabmetS3T2R1_FD_70207 | JGI IMG/M metagenome (GOLD analysis project Ga0081455, IMG submission 70207) | Tabebuia heterophylla rhizosphere microbial communities from the University of Puerto Rico - S3T2R1 | ecosystem: Host-associated > Plants > Roots > Rhizosphere ... | reverse complement strand
GTTCTCGTAGTACTCGAGCTTGACCTCGTGTTCGCCGGCAGCAAGGGTCGTATTCACCTGGTAGGTCGTCGCGCCCTGATCGACCCAGGCGTCCACGAGCTGCTGCCCATCGACCCAGAGGCGGACACCGTCGTCGGCCCGCGTCGTGAAGGTGTACGTGCCTGCTGCGAAATCGAACTTGCCGCTCCAGCGAACCGAGAAGTTGTCCGGCCCAACGCCGTTCCCGGGTCCGCCTAGGCCCCAGTCATTGGTGATCGAAGACTCGCAGCGCCAGAACGTCGGGTCACCGGCCAGTGTTTGGTTGGCGAAGTACTCGGCCAGGTACTGGCCGTTCGGGCAAGTCGGCGAGGTCACCTGTTGATACGTCGCCGTGTACGAACCAGCCGCGTTCGCGACGACGTTGTGACTCCGGGCGCCGCCGTCCGACCACGACACCCAGCCGTAGTTCGTGCCGCCCAGTGTCTGCGGCGTTGGCCCGCTGATCGTGTTGTTCGAGCCCTCGATCACCGTCCTCGTGAACGGCGTCGTACTGCTGGTGCTGCCGACCGTCAGCTGGAGGCCCGAGGGTGCGCTGTCGAAGCTCAGGTCGACGGTGCGCGGGTCGAGCTGCAGTGTCTTGGTATCGGTCAGCCCGCCCGCGTCGGTCACGGTCAGTCTCAGCTCGAGATGTGACGGGTACTCGTGATCCGGTGCAGTGAAGGATCCGCTCTTCACTCCGGTGAACGTCTGTACGGGGTGGGTGTGGCAGGCCGACGGACAGTGGTGGAGGATGACGTCCCAAGTGAATGCCGAGGCGGGCAGCGTTCCCTGCTCTGGATCGGTCGCCGAGCCGGAGAAGGAGATCGTGTCGCCCGCCTTCCACTTCGTCCCGGCCGCCGGCGTATCGATGGAGGCTGTGGGCGGTGTATCGCCCGGAGCGATCGTTATCGGCGCGCTTGTCGCCGACAGGCTTTGCGAATCGGTGACTCGCAGCTTGACGTTGTAGGTCCCCGCTTGCGTGTACGTAAAGGTCGGAGAGACGGCCGTCGAGTCGTCGAACGCGCCGTCGCCGTCGAGATCCCACGCGTAGGTCAACGGGCCACCTTCGGGATCGCTCGAACCACTGCCGTCGAAGTTGACCGTCAGCGGGGCAGGTCCGGATGTGGGCGATCCGGTCGCAACGGCCAGCGGCGGCTGGGCGGAGCCATAGGCAATCCGCCGGATCGTGCCGCCGTCGAAGTCAGGATAGTAGAGCGCCCCGTCGGGCCCGACCTTGAGGTCGACCGGGGCAGCAGCCGGGGACAGGAAGGTCGCCCGGTTGTTGGCGTTCGGCAGCCCGTTGGTACCCGGGAACATGACCCAGATGCAGTTGCGCGAGTAGTCGGCGAAGAACAACGCGCCGTCGTAGGAGTCCGGGAAGGGACCGCCCTGGTAGAAGGCCACACCGGCCGTCGAAGAGCCGTTCGCGGTCGTGCAGCCGTCCCCTGACACCACTGGCGATCCGTGGTTGTAGGTGTAGTACGGCGAGACGACACCGTTGGGCAGCGCATACAGGTTCTCGCAGATGGTTAGATCCGAGCTGTCATAGCCCGGTTGGTGGCCGGCACCTTCGTAACAGGGCCAGCCGAAGTTCTCGACGGAGCCGAGTGGGTCGGTTATTCGGTCGATCTCCTCCCAGTCGTTCCAGCCGACGTCGCCGACCCACACCTCGTTCGTCCCTGGCCTGATCGTCATCCGGAACGGGTTTCGGAAACCGTGGGCGATGATGCGGCGCTCGTTCGCATCGGAGCTGCCCGCAAGCGGGTTGTTCGGCATTGCCGCGCCGGTGTCGGGGTTGACGCGCAGGATGGCACCGTCGAGCGAGGTCGGGTCGGGTGGGGGTGGTGGTGGATTCGGGTTGAACGGAGTGCGTAGATCCTGGCTGCGGAGCGCGCCGCCCTCCGCGCTCGGAGGCGTCTGGTTCCCGCCGACTCCGCCGGGGGGGTCGCCGCACGGGTTCCGTGGGCTCCCGTCCTGGCCCCAGTCGGTGAAGTTGAAACTCGCTCCGTCGCCGCCGGAGACGTAAAGCGCGCCGTCGGCGCCGAAGGCGAGTGAGCCGATCGAGTGGCTCGGGTACTGCTGGCACCAGTCGTTGATCAGCACCTGTTCCGGGCCTGTCATCTGGTTGCCAGAGGCGGTCAGCCGGGAAAGGCGAGCGCTGACGACGCAGCCGTTTCCAGTCGGATCACCGCAGTTGTCGCCAAACGTCGGCGGCGAGCCGCCGATCGGAGCGTCGAATGTGTAGAGCACGTAGACATACGGTCGCCCTGTCGTGAAACCCGGGTCCAGCGCTAGGCCGAGCATGCCCCGATCCCAATAGTTGTGGACGTTCGGCCCTAGGTCGGCGAAGAGGTCGGCCGTGCTGTCGTTGAGGTTGCTGAAGACCTTGATCTTGCCGCTCTTCTCCGCGACGAAGATGCGCCCGTCGGCGGCGAATTGGATGTTCGTCGGGTTGGTCAGCCCCGTAAAAGGCAGCGTCGTCTGCTGAAAGCCGCTCGGGAGCGCACTGGCTCCAGAGCCACCGATGGCGAGCAGCGCAACGACTGCGCCAAGTACGAGCATGCCCTGGCGCACGACTAGCAGACCCCCATTACGCCGCAAATGTATGGTTGTCCTTCTTTGAAAGTAGTAGTTTTATACAGCTAGTGCCAGGTTTTGCCGCAAACATGTTCTAAACGGCCGGGCGCGGTAAGTCAATAGGCCCCGGTGCAGGGCTGCGAGGTTGGCAAGCGGGTCGGGGCGAACTATGGTCAGGTGCCTATGCGGCCGGGTGCCACTTCGGGCGATGGGAGATCCGGCGAGCCCGTCGCCAGGACACTTCGCATCGGCCTAATCGGAGCTCTCGTTCTCTTCGTGCTCCAGTCGGCCATAGGCCTGATCGCCGCTCTCGGCTTCAACTCCTATCACTCGTTCCTCGATCTCGACCGAAACAACGGCGTTCCCGACCTCCTCTCGACAGCCGCGATCCTCATTGCTGCCGTCGGCGCCGGAGAGCTCGCCGTCGTGCAGAGGCGCGACCGCTGGAAAGCGGCCGCGCTGACGCTCCTTCTCTCGATCGTGGCGCTCGCTGACCTCTCGCAACAGGAGGCGGGATTCGGGGACGCAGGGGGAATGACCGTGGTGCTTGCGCTCGTGACCTCCACCCTTCTCATCCTGGTCATCGCCCGCAAAGCGTCAGCCCGTGTGCGGCTCACGCTCGTAGTCGGACTCTGCCTGCTCATCGTCGCGGTGCGGATGGCGTATGAGTACGACCAGTTCTTGAACATCCTCGGCCGCGGCGACCAGGAACGAGGTGATCTCGACTATGAGCTCGGCATCGTGCTCAAGCAGGGGCTCGAGTTCCTCGGCTGGAGCTTCGTTGCAACCGGGATCTGGGCGACGGCAGTTGCCGCCCGTGTCGGTCGACGTCAAGTGGATTCCGAGCTCCCGCTGTCGGTCTCGCGAAGCCACGCGACACAGTCCCAAGCTGCGGCGCGCTAAGACTGTCCGACGAGCGTTGGCTGCAGGCTGCACAAACGCTAACCAAATGCGTGTTGACTGCACCGGCGGCTGTGCCCATCATCAGGCCCATGCCCGAGGGAACTGAACGGCCTTTGCGGCCTGGTGACATCGTGGAGGTACGACCTGCCGCCGAGATCCTTGCGACGCTCGATGCAGAAGGGTCGCTGGACGCGATGCCGTTCATGCCCGAAATGCTTCAGTACGTCGGGCGCCGCTTCACCGTCTCGAGGCGAGTGGAGAAGATCTGCGACACGATTGCAGCGACCGGAAGTCGTCGGATGCACGACACCGTGTACCTCGAGAATCTTCGTTGCGACGGATCCGGGCACGCCGGTTGCCAGGCGGGCTGCCGGATCTATTGGAAGGAAGCGTGGCTTCGGCGCGTTGATGGCCACGCCCACATGCGCCACCCGGAGAACAACGGCGCGGACGAGCTCGCGGAGGAAGGAATGCGTGGGCTGGCGCAGCGGGCGGAGGCGGGCGCTCGCACGGTCCGTGAGACGGAAGGAAGTTCAGCCGAGGTTTGGCGCTGCCAGGCAACAGAGGCGTTGAAGGCGACCGAGCAACTGAAGACCTCGGATATTCGCCAATATTGGCGGGAGCTGAGAAGCGGCAATTACGGGCTGCTTCGCTTCCTCCGTGTCGCCGTTCCCGGTTTTGTTTCAGAAGTGGCGGGCAGGCTCCATCTCGTTGGCCCGGTCCCACTGACGGGTGACGGGAAGTACACACCGCCGGCCGTGCCGCTCGGCCTCCAGCCCGGTGACCTCGTGCAGGTCCGCGAGCCCGACGAGATCGAGGCCACGCTGGATGAGAACGGGCTGCTCAGAGGACTTTCGTTCGACCGCGAGATGTTGCCGTACTGCGGTAAGACCCTCCGGGTCAAAGACCGAGTTCAGCGGCTCATCGATGACCGCACAGGACGCATGATCGAGATTCCCAGTGACTGCCTGATTCTCGAGGGCGCCGTATGTTCGGGCGAGCGCAGCCACGGACGCTGGTTTTGCCCACGCGAGATCTACCCTTACTGGCGCGAGGCGTGGCTTCGACCCGTGGCGGGACAAACCAAGACAGAAGATCCCCAGCAGCCGTGACGTGCTCCGAGCGCGCTGACTGACTGGGCTTGTCAGCAGCAACCAAAAGATGACACGCCCGCCACGCCTCCTCCAGCTCGTCCACGCATATCCGCCGGCTCTCGGCGGTGTACAGCAGTCGGTTAGCGATGTGTGCGAGGCGCTCGTCGCCGATTACGGCTGGGAGGTCACAGTGCTGACCACGAACGCGCTTACATCGCTGAGCTTCCGTGACAGCGCGATTCCGACGCTCCCGGTCGAGCCATACGAACAGCGGAACGGCGTAACTGTCCGCCGCTTTCCCGTCGACACGCGGTGGGCACCCTTCCTTCGTTATGCACAGGCGGCTGCCTACCGTCTCCGGCTACCAGGTCACGGCAAGTTGCGAACGTTGTGGACTGGCCCCATCTCCCCCGGATTGCTGCGGGCGACGCAGACCGAGAAAGCCGATGTCATCTGCGCCGCAACCTTCCCGTTCAATCATCTGTCGTACCCGTTTCGACGCCCCGAACCCCGGCCCCCGGTGATCCTCGTGGGCGCGATTCATACCGAGAACCCGTGGACGTATCACCGTCCCGATCTGTTTCGGCTTGTCAAGCGCGCGTACTCGACGATCGTTCATACCGAGCACGAGCGGCAGTGGCTCATCGAGGATCAACATGTTTCGCCTGAGCAGGTCCGGGTGATCGGGCACGGGATCGAAACTCCTAAGCCGCACCCGCCGGAGGGCACCTTTCGACATGCGCATGGCGTCCCTCCGGACGCCTTCATCGTCGCCTATGTCGGAGCACACGCACGGCATAAGGGAATCGAAACGTTGATCCAGGTGTTTCCGCGCCTCGTCGAATCACACGGCACCGCGTGGCTGGTCATCGCCGGTGCGGAGACAGAGTATTCAGCCCAACTTCAGAGGCTCATCTCCGCGCTTCCTGACCAAGTTCGCGCCCATGTCCTCTTCTTCACGGACATCTCGGACAGTCTCAAGGCCGAGATCCTTGTCGACTGCGACGTCTTCGCGTCGCCTTCACGCGAGGAGGCCTTCGGGATCACAACCATCGAGGCATGGGCCTACGCGAAGCCCGTGGTTGTCGGAGACAGCCCGGGACAACTCGATGTCGTGGAAAACGGTCGCCTAGGACTGGTCGTCCCCCACCGAGACGAGGATCGGTTGCTCGACGCGCTGGTCCGGCTGGCGAAAGACGAGGGGCTACGTGGCGAGCTGGCGCGCGCTGGGAAGGACCAGGTGACTGCCCGCTACGACCTGTCTCGCGTCATCGACCAATACCGCACGCTCTTCGCTGAAGCGGCCGGGTCCGCGGCCAAGGTCACAGCGAACCGAAGCTAGCGGCCCAGCACCAGCCGAACGTCGCCCCGGGTGACCACCTTCGTGAAGAGAATTCCGGTAAGGAAAACGACGACACCGCTAACGGCCACGGCTGGAGGCGGAAACGGTCGCAGCACTGCGATGACCCCGAGCGCAAGCACGGCCGGAAGGCTGATGCGGCTGAAGAGTCCGTACTCCAGGCGGAGCCCAAATGCGCGGTGGGCCATGCCGATCACGGCCAACACCGCGAAGAGCTCGGACGTGACTGTCGCCCAAGCCGCACCAGTGTAGGAGTAATGCGGAATGAGGTAGAGATTGAGGGCGACGTTCACGGCAACGCTCGAGAGAGCGATGCCTATGAGAGCCCGCTGGCGATTCAGTGCGACGAGGACATGCAGGTAGACCGTCGCGGCGAACATCGCCGGCAGCGCCAGTGCGAGGATGCGAAGAGGTTGCTCAGCAGCCGCGAACTCCGCCGGCGCAACGAGCCCGACAAACCACGGCGCCATGACGACGAGAATCAGCGTTCCACAGATAGCCATGACGAGCAGCACTGCTGAGCACTGCCGAATTATGTGCGCGCCTCTATCTTTGCTCTCATTCATTCGGCGCACGAGGATCGGGAAGAAAACGGCCATCACGAGCCCGGCGAGGACGAGCGACTGCTCGACGAACTTGAATGCAACTGAGTAAATGGCTACATCGGCCGGGGGTTTGAGGAGCGACAAGAGGATCATGTCACCCTGGTAGTGGAGAAGACCGAAAACCGTAAAGAGCCAGAGACCAAATGAGTCTCGTATCAACGGCCGTGACGATCGTCCAGCCGGCCGCAAATTGATTTTCCAGAAGCGACGGGAGAGTCCAAACGAAAGCACACACCAGACGACTCCGGCGAATGAGAGCGCCACGATGACGCCGTAGAAGCCAAAGTCGAGCCATGCGACTAGGACTACGAGGCCGACAATGAGCAGTCGGTAGAAGATTTCCAGGAACGCTGTGAGATCCATCCGCAGATTCACCTGGAAGAACGCCTGCGGAAAACGGCCAACGCTTTGGAAGAAGGCGCCGACAAGTGCGATGAGTAGCCCGAGCCGGACCTCCCGGCCGTAGGGAAGGAAAGGCGTCACGGAGATCCCTACCGCAACGACGATCGCTGCGCTGAGCAGTCTGAACCGAAGGAGTGTTCCGCCCAGCCTGTCTGCTTGCTCAGGCGTTTTTGCAACTTCGCGGGCAAGCACCGTCGAGATTCCCAATTCCGAAACGATCAGTGCCAAGCTAATGATGGTTAGAACAATCGCGAGCTCGCCATACTGGTCGACCCCGAGGTACTCCGTCATCACGCGGATGGCGAGCAGCGAAAGAGCGAGCGCGAGAACCTTCGACCCAGCCTGAACGCCGACGTTGTAGAGGACCTTCTGGGCGAGGTTGCGCGTCATCGGTGGACGAAACTCCTAGGCGAAAAGAGCACCCGTGCCCCCTAGCGTCGAAGCAGGCGGTGCCGCGTCCTCGACATCCGTGCGCGGCCACGGGAGGCAATGTCTTGGAGCCAGAAGCGCCGGAGCGCCTTCTTGCACCGGGACACCTGCTCGTCGGCGAGGTCGGCCGCCGTCACGAGGGCGAGAAGATCGCGGTAAATGCGTTGGGACGATGACTCGAGGCCATTCGCTCGAACAGGGTCGAGGCGTCGTCTCAGCGCAGCCAGATCGTTGAAGGCCTGATAGTTGCGCGTGCGATTCGCGAGACGCCGGTCGACGTTGATGATCGGACCCATGAGCGCGAGCTCGGCGCAGAGCAGCCAATCCGTCTGTTCCGATGGGCGAAGACGATGGGAGCGCATGAGCACGTCACGTCGATAGACGCCGTAGATCGGGTCGTACTTCGCATCGCCGGCATGGAAGAACCACAGCATGCGCTCGAACCGCTTGCCGGCGTCTGACGATGAGGGGAAGGCGCCTCGATATTCCTCGTACCTCGGCGGCCCGTCAGTCGTGTGGATCGTGAAATACGTGGTGGCGCCGATCGCGCCATCTCGTTCTCGGAGGGCGCTCACACAGGCGGAAAGGCAACCCGGTTCGAGCCAGTCGTCGGCGCTGATCCAGCGAAAGAACTCGCCCTGGGCCAACCCCAGCACGCGGTTCATATTCTCGTGAGAGCCGATATTCGTCTTGCTCGCGCTCAACTTGATCCGTCGGTCCGCGCGCGCGTAGTCCTGAAGCAACCCGATAGTCCCGTCATCCGAAACGTTGTCCGAGATGACGAGCTCGAAGTCGCCGAAATCCTGGGAAACGATCGACTCCACGCACCGCCCCACGACATCGATGCCGTTTCGCACGGCGAGGCCCACAGAGAGCGTTGGCCCCCCCTGCCTCATGGGGAAACCTCCTCCGACTCAGTCAGGAGGAGCGACGCAGAGAGCGAGATCAGAATCCAGAATACGAAGGTCGCCTGAATGAATGCGAATCCGTCGAACGTGAACATCGCAATGCCGAAGCCGACGATCGAAGCAGCAAGTGCGGCCGGCAGCCACCCGTCCGGCCCGGCTCGCCGGCGTGAGGCGGCGGCGAGGCGACGAGCCGAGCCAAGGAAGAGCGCGGCCCATCCGACCACGCCGACGATCCCGATCTCGAGGAGCATCCCCAGCCATTGGTTATCGAGAATCGGAGCATTGCGAAGGGGATTGTTGAAGCCGGTCTGGCGGGTGGAAAATCCCTGGCCCAGCAGCGGCGTCCGGCTCGCCTCGTCGAGCATCGGACCAAGCTGGCGAACACGTCCTCCGGCGAGCAGGGGATCGGCCCCTCGATCGTAGGCAGCCTGCTCTTGAACAAGCCCACCGGTGGGGAAGAACGCGTTCTTCAGGGTCGCAATGGATCCTGGGAGCGCAAGCTTGACCACGATGAGGAGGGGCACTGCAAGCGGAAGCAGTCGTTTGACGTCGTGCGGCCGCAACCAGAGCAGGACGAGTCCAGCGGTGAGAAGAACAAGGATCGGCGTACGCGAGACGGCGGAGATTGCCCCGACGGCGACAAGCGCAGTGGGGATCGACCAGATACGGCTCGAACCGAACATGAGAGCAAGTCCAAGTGGAAACGCCATGGCGAGCAAGACACCGAGCTCGATCGGGTGTGACGACGATCCCATGGCCCGGATCAACCCGGAGCGGTCCATTTCGACAGCTCCATTGAACTGCAGGATCGGCAAGACCTGTGCCACATGGTCGAAGATGTTGAAATGAGTCCGTTGCTCATAAACGGAAAACACAGCTACGAGCGACGCGCCTCCGACGAGCAGCTTCGTGATGTTCTCGATCGTGCGCCTGCTTCGCACAACGGAGACAAAAAAGAAATGAACGAGGAAGAAGCTGAGAAAGAACGTGATTGATTTCAATACCGCCGATCCGAGCGGAGCGACACGGCTGATATTCACGATAATTGACCCGAACGTTGCGCAGAGGATGATGAGGAGCGGGATCTCAAAAGGACTCCGGCGCAGCCGCACGCGTGAGTCGACGAGGAGCGCGCCTCCCCACGCCGCAAGCACCAGCGCAACCGTCAGTCGGTAAAGATCCATGCCGAACGGCAGATTGATCGGGATCGAATATCGCCCGATGGGGACGAAAAGCATGATCGAAATGAGCAGCGCGATCAGTGCGGGCCAGCGCAGGACCGCCTGATGCCACGCCGCCAGTGCCGTACCGAGCGCTGCGACGGCAGCGGCGGCCGCGACCCCTCTGCCCACGACTATTGAAGCCGCCATGAGCGCGAATCCGCCGGTTACGAACAGCGTTGCGCGATCGAGCTCGGGCCGTTGCGTCAGTGTCCGCACGTACGTCATCGGAGATAGGCGAACCGACGCCGTTCGCCAGAGTTCCTCACGGGTTTAGCCTGATGAACCGGCCGACCAGCGAGCATGCGTGCTCGACCCTGCGTCAGGCTCGCCTTCAGCGGCGTTTGCCGTTGGCCAGGAGCCCGGCTCCGCGCCGGCACGGAGAGGCCTCGAATCGTCAGACGATGCCGCTTCCGGAGCGGGCTGCAGCCGATTCCTGCTGGAAGGCTGCTCGTCGCTTCGTCGTTTCCCGCCCTGAAGATTGTCGCGGATGAATGCTGCCGCTACGGTGACTGTGAAGCCCGCGAGAAGGATGATGATGAACGATGTCTTGCTTCTCGGTGCGGTGAGCTTCGGCACGCTCACGCGGTTCACGATGCGAAGCTCGACCCTCTGAGCCTCGGGAATCCCTTGTTTTATTTGGCGAGCCTTCTCCACAGCCATGAAGGTGTCCGTCGCGCGGATCGTCAGCCTGGTCGCCTCAGCCGGCGAGGTTGCCATGCCGGTGATCTTGAGCAGAGGAGTCGTCGCCCCATTGATCGGCGACGCTACTGCCGTCGCGCTGATTGCAGCCAGCTTGTTGTCACCTGGCGTCCGCGGGATCAGCCCCTGCCTCTCGAGCGAGCCGATCACGGCATCACTTGTCGCGAATTCCGCGTACTGGTCGACGAGGCTCGTAAAACGGTTCGGATCCGCTGTTGGCACGAGCTTCGAGCGCAGCTCGGGATGGCTGGCGTCCGAGAGAACGAGCGTCGATTCGTTTGACCAGATCTCTGGCTTTCGGTAAGACAGTCCGTCTGCCGAGATTCGGACGTACGACAGCAGTGCCAACGCAAGCGCAACTGTCAACCCGCTCACTACGAGCAGGCGATGCCGACGCAGAACGCCGATGTATAGCCTGAGATCGATCGTGAACTCCTAGCCGCGACTTCCGCTTGTTTCCTCGGTCCCGTACGTCTCCTAAGGAGCCAAGTGTTTGCATCGTACCGAGGTCTGGCCCGGATTCAATCCTCCAATTGACGTATTACACGCGTCTAACAACAATCCAAACGAAAGAGGAGGATGCGGCCCGAATTACCTATACGATCGGGGTGGTAAGAGCGACCGATATCCGCCGTCGACGGCCTGTCGCCGGTCGCCGTGGTCGGCCTTCCCGCGCCGCCCGCCGGCCGATCCGGCTGCCCCAGGCCGGCGCGCGAGCGCTTGATCGCCTGGGCGACGAGATGGACGGCATCCGGCTGACCGAACACCACGCGCTGCAGCGATTCCTCGAGCGTTCGCAGCCGCTCGCGATCCGACGCTGACGCCTGCCGCGCCGGAATGCGGGCAATCCGCGCGATCACGCGCTCGATATTTCCGTCCACCGGCGATGAGGGCCTGCCGAACGCGATCGCCGCGACGGCCGCTGCCGTGTAAGGGCCAACACCCGGCAGCTTGCGCAATTGCGCTTCTTCATGGGGAAACTCCCCGCCATGCTCATGCATGACGCGCTGTGCGCATGCGGCGAGGTTGCGCGCGCGGG
>Ga0081455_10007751_pt1 | contig 11258 bp, 10 predicted proteins | sample TabmetS3T2R1_FD_70207 | JGI IMG/M metagenome (GOLD analysis project Ga0081455, IMG submission 70207) | Tabebuia heterophylla rhizosphere microbial communities from the University of Puerto Rico - S3T2R1 | ecosystem: Host-associated > Plants > Roots > Rhizosphere ... | reverse complement strand
GCCATCAGAGAGATCATCATCCTGCCGGACAAGCAGTTGCGGCTGGTGTCGAAGCCTGTCGAGAAGGTGACGGCGGAAATCCGCAAGCTCGCCGACGACATGTTCGAGACCATGTACGACGCACCCGGCATTGGGCTCGCCGCGATCCAGGTCGCGCAGCCGTTGCGGCTGATCACCATGGATCTGGCCAAGCGCGAGGAGAACGGCGAGACCACGCCAAAACCGCGCGTCTTCATCAATCCGGAGATCATCGCGAAATCCGAGGAGATGTCGGTGTACGAGGAAGGCTGCCTCTCGATCCCCGAATATTACGAGGAGGTCGAGCGCCCCGCGCGGGTGCGCGTGCGCTTCACCGATCTCGACGGCAAGGTGCATGAGGAGGACGCCGAGGGTCTCTTCGCCACCTGCATCCAGCACGAGATCGATCACCTCAACGGCGTGCTGTTCGTCGACTATCTCTCCAAGCTGAAACGCGACCGCGTGCTGAAGAAATTCACCAAGGCCGCCAAGCGCACGGCGGAGTAGCCCGCGCTCTCTCAGCCGTCATGCGCGGGCTTGTCCCGGGCATCCACGACTTGCTGGTCCGGGCCAAGGCGTGGATGGTCGGGACAAGCCCGGCCATGACGAGTAACCTAGAGTCGTTGCAGGACATCTCCACCCAATGCCGCTTCGTCTGGTTTTCATGGGCACGCCTGAATTCGCGGTGCCGACGCTGCTCGAACTTGTCGCCCATGGCCACGAGATCGCCGCCGTCTACACCCGCGCGCCAAAGCCGGGTGGGCGGCGTGGCCTGCAGTTGCAGCCAACGCCAATCGAGCAGGAAGCGCGCCGCCTGGGGATTCCCGTGTTGACGCCAACGACGCTGAAGACGCCCGAGGCGCTGGAAGAATTCCACGCGCACAATGCCGATGCCGCCGTGGTTGTTGCTTACGGCATGATCCTGCCGCAGGCCATTCTCGATGCGCCCAAATACGGCTGTTTCAACCTGCACGCCTCGCTGCTGCCGCGCTGGCGCGGTGCCGCCCCCATCAACCGCGCCGTGATGTCGGGCGATGCCGAAACCGGCGTGATGGTGATGAAGATGGACGCTGGCCTCGATACCGGCAACGTCGCGATGGCCGAGCGGTTGACCATATCAGACAGCATGACGGCATCGGATGTGCACGACGCGCTGGCGCGGTTAGGTGCCGATCTGATGGTGCGCGCGATGGCCGGACTGGAGCGCGGCGCGCTGCAACTGACAAAACAGGGCGAACAAGGCGTGACTTACGCCACCAAGATCGAGAAAGCGGAATCCAGGATCGACTGGAGCAAGCCCGCGCATGCGGTGTTGCGGCATATCCATGGGCTGTCGCCCTTTCCCGGCGCGTGGAGTGAGGTCCCGGTCGACGGTGAAGCGGTGCGTGTTAAAATTCTCCGTTGCGAACCTGCCAAGGGAGCGGGCGCGCCCGGCGCGCTGCTCGACGACCAACTGACGATCGCCTGTGGCGAGGGAGCGATCCGCATCGTCGAGCTGCAGCGCGCCGGCAAGGCGCCGATGAAGGCGGCCGAATTCTTGCGCGGAACGCCGCTCAAATCAGGCGCGCGGTTCTCCTGATGCCCCGCTACAAGCTCACCATCGAGTATGACGGCGCGCCGTTTGCCGGATGGCAGCTGCAGCCGGACCATCCGACGGTGCAGGGCGCGCTCGAAGCAGCGGTGAAGGCGACCTGCGGTGAGGATGTGCGCGTGCATGGTTCCGGCCGCACCGATGCCGGCGTGCACGCGCTCGGCCAGGTCGCGCATTGCGACATCGCAAAAGCGTTCACGGCAAGCCGGCTGCGCGACGCGCTCAACGCGCATCTGCGTCCGCATCCCGTGGCGGTGCTCGCGGCTGAAATCGTGCCCGACGATTTCGAGGCGCGCTTCTCCGCGAAGAAGCGCCACTACCTCTACCGCATCGCCAATACGCGCGCGAACCTCGCGCTCGATGTCGGCCGCATCTGGCGCGTGCCGCGGCGGCTCGACAGCGACGCCATGCATGCTGCAGCCCAACGCCTGCTCGGCAAGCATGATTTCACCACGTTCCGCGACACCGAATGCCAGGCGAAATCGCCGGAAAAGACCCTCGACCAGCTCGACGTGATCCGCGACGGCACCGAGATCAGGATACTCACCTCGGCGCGCTCCTTCCTGCACAGCCAGGTACGCTCGATGGTGGGCTCGCTGGTCTGGGTCGGCGAGGGCCGCTGGAGCGGCGACGATCTTGCTGCCGCGCTTGCCGCCCGCAACCGCGCCGCCTGCGGCCCCGTCGCGCCGCCGGAGGGGCTCTATCTGGTGCGGGTGGATTACTAGGCCTTGCGGAGCACGATGTGCGTCGCGGCTGGCGTGGCCACGTGCTCGGTGCGCCTGTAGCCGAGGCGCACCATATCGATCCCTGCAAAAAGGTTCTCGCCCGATCCGAGCAGGATCGGTGCGATCGCAAGATGCAGCTCGTCGACCAGGCCGGAGCGCAAATATTGCCGGATGGTGGCAACACCGCCGCCGAGGCGCACATCCTTGCCGCCGGCGGCCGTGCGCGCCCTTCGCAAGGCGGCTTCGATACCGTCGGTGACGAAGTGGAAGGTCGTGCCGCCCTTCATTTCGATCGGCGCGCGGGCGTGATGCGTCAGCACGAACACGTCGCAGTGATAGGGCGGCTCGTCGCCCCACCAGCCCTTCCAACTCTCATCCGGCCACGGACCGCGCACCGGGCCAAACATGTTGCGGCCTAGAATCCACGCGCCGATATTGGCAACGCCGCGCGCGGCAAAATCGTCGTCAGGCCCGGTCGTGCCGCCATCCTTGCCGAACAGCATTTTCTGGAACGTGCGCGTCGGCAGCACCCATTCGTGCAGCGCCATGCCGCCGACGCCGAGCGGATTGTCGATGTCCTGATTGGGGCCGGCGCCAAAACCGTCGGCGGAGACGGCGAAGGCGCGCACCACGAGCTTGCTGCTGGACGGGCTATTCATGAAGTGAACTTTTCAGGGATGATGACGGCGCAAGTCAGGCAAACAAGTCAGGCAAAATACCGGTCCAGCACGCCGCGATAGATCCTGGTCAGCTTTTCGAGATCGGTTATCGGCGTGCGCTCGTCGACCTGGTGCATGGTCTGGCCGACCAGACCGAACTCGATCACCGGGCAATAGCTGGAGATGAAGCGCGCATCCGAGGTGCCGCCGGAGGTGGAAAGCTCGGGCCTTCGTCCCGTGACTTCCTCGATCGCCGCCACAGCAAGATCGGTGAACGGTCCGGGTTTGGTCACGAATACGTTCGCATTCGACGGCTCCCAGGCGATGCGGGCCTTGATGCGATTGCCGCAGGCTTTTATCAGCCGCGCATCGACGAGGTCGCGCAGGCTGGCTTGCGTATGCAGATCGTTGTACCGGATGTTGAACTTTGCGCGCGCCTGGCCGGGGATGACATTGCTTGCGGGATTGCCGACATCGACCGAAGTGAATTCCAGGTTCGACGCTTGGAACTGCGCGCTGCCCTGATCGAGCGGTTCTTCGGAGAGCGCCACGATCAACCGCGAAATATCCGGCACCGGATTTGACGCGCGATGCGGATAGGCGACATGGCCCTGCCGGCCTTCGACAAAAAGCGTGCCGGATAGCGAGCCGCGGCGGCCGACCTTGATGCAGTCGCCGAGCACCTCGACGTTGCTCGGCTCGCCGAGCACGCAATGGTCAAACTTCTCGCCGCGCGCGGCGACCCATTGCAGCAGCTTTATCGTGCCGTTGACGGAGATATCCTCCTCGTCGCCGGTGATCAGGAAGGAAATCGAACCTTTGCCATCTTTTCGCGGCTTGCCGCCATTGTCGCGAAGATATTGCAGCACCGCCGCGACGCTGCAGGCAATCCCGCCCTTCATGTCGACCGCGCCGCGGCCGTACAGAACGCCGTCCTTCACCTCGCCGGCGAACGCGCCATGCGTCCAGGCGCTTTCATCGCCCGCCGGCACCACGTCGGTGTGGCCGGCAAAGGTGATATGCGGCTCTCGGCTACCGATGCGCGCATAGAGATTGTCGATGTCGGCGGTGCCGGGCTCGCCGAAGGTGACGCGGTGCACCTCGAAGCCGGCTTCTTTCAGGACAGTTTCGAGAACGCCCAGCGCTCCGGCGTCGGCCGGGGTTACGGATGGGCAGCGAAGGAGGGATTGGGCAATCGAGAGGGCATCAGTCATGCCCCGGGATTAACACGCATGGCGGGCGGAGGACCAGCCTTGTGCGGGACCATTTCGATCTCGCTCTGCTGATCCCACGGTTTTGTTGTGCGCTCGGCGCGTGCCTGCATCTGCTCCTTGCCCAGGGGATCGGGGCCAAATTGGTTGGTCCACTTTGTGCCGCGCAGGAAGTACAGCTCGATCAAGCCCCAGAAGAAGAGCACACAGGCGATCAACGCCAGCGGCAGCACCCAATAGGAATCGGGCAACCGCTCTGCGAATTGCTTGTACAGGCCGGGGACAATGTAGAACGGGACGATCCACCAGCCGCTGCGGCCGCGGTCATGCAGCCGCTTCACGGAGGTGGCGAAGAACACCCACAGGAATAGCGGCATCGTGAGGACATTGACGATGATCACGCCGATGTCGGGCCGGGACAATCCGCGATACGATTCCGGGTCGATGATGGCGAAGACGTTCTCGATGCTGAAATTGAGTTTCTCCGGCCAGCCGAAGAGATAGCCGATCGGCACGAACAGCAGCAGCATCAGGAAGACCATCCAGCAGCCGATGATCAGCCCCGCCAGCCAGTATTTGGCGCGGTTGATGCGGCCCTTGAAGCCGAACAGATACCAAGTCCAATCCATCGGGAAATGCTCCGGGCGGCAGGCGGCCACCCGGCTCTTAGTCGCCTGCCGCAAGGCACCGGTTCACGTCAGCCCGGCGCGGCGGAACCCTTCCAGATAATGCTCCCGGTCGGCTTCGTTCCGCCAGGGCAACTGGGTCGCAATCCATGCAAGCGAGATGTTGGGCTGGGTGCGGCGAAGCTCCGCAATGGCGGTCTCGGCCGTTTGCGTGTCGCCGCTCATGCCGGCGGATACCGCAAGAACGCGGTAGGCGCCGGTGAGGTCGCCGCGATGGCGGATCGCCTCGCGCGCCAGCGCGATCGCTTCATCATATTGCCGCGTCATGAAACGGGCATAGCCGGCAATCCCGTAATAGATGGCAAGCGCGGGATCGCGCGGACTGAGACGAATGGCGCGCTGAGCCGCCTCGAAGGAATCCTCGGTCCGCCCGGCATAGGACAGCGCCAGCGCGTAGTAGCCTTGGGCGAGGCAGAAATTGGAATTCAGCCGCAGCGCGGTCTCGAATTCGGACAGCGCATCGCCGAGCCTGCGGGTGGAAAAATACACGCTGCCGAGCGCGGTATGCGCCCAGGCGTCCTCGCGGTCGATCTGCACGGCGGTCGCCGCGGCGCGCTCCGCAACCGGCGCCACCTTGGCGAGCTCGGTCCAGCCGAGATGAACGCCGAACATCTGGCTCGCCGCCAGCAGCGACAGGGCCTGCCCGTAATTCGGGTCGATCGCGATCGCTTTGTCCAGCAGCGCCTGCGCCACCACATGGTCCTCGCGCGTCACGCGCCAGTAATGCGACAGCGCCCGCATCAGCAGATCCCAGGCATCGAGGCTGGCCGGCGGCTTTCGTCGCGCGCGAAAATTTTCCGCGGCATAGATCTGCGGCTCGAGCGCGGCGACGATCGCGTTGGTGATCTCGTCCTGCACGGCGAAGACGTCGACCAGCTTGCGGTCGAAATGCTCGGCCCAGATGTAGCTCTCCGTCATGGCGTCGTTGAGCTGCGCCGTAATACGCACGCGGTCGCCGGCCTTGCGCACGCTGCCCTCCAGGACATAGCGGACCCTTAGCTCTTCCGCGATCCGGCGGATGTGGACGTTGCGGCCCTTGTAGGTGAACGACGAATTGCGCGCGATTACGAAGAACCAGCGCACTTTAGAGAGCGCGGTCAGGATGTCCTCGCTGATTCCGTCGCAAAAATATTCCTGCTCGGCGTCGTCGCTCATGTTCTGGAAGGCGAGCACGGCGATCGCCGGACGGTCGGATGCAACGGTGGCCGGCGCGGATGCCGGCGCAGCGATCGGCGTGCCGGGCGGCAGCTCCTCGCAGTCGCCGACAAAGCGAAAGCCTTTGCGCGGGATAGTGCGGATCAGGCGTTGCGCCTTGCCGTCGTCCTGCAGCGCCTTGCGCACCGCGTTGATCCGGCTGTTCAACGCCGAGTCCGAAATGGCCCGATTGCCCCAGACCTTGCCGACCAGGTCGTCCTTGCTGAGCACGCGGTCGCGGCTTTCGACCAGAAACAGCAGCAAATCGAATACCTGCGGTTGCACAGGTATCGCAACCCCGTCCCGGGTCAGCTCCCGAAGCTCGCCGTCAAGTTCGTGATTCCCCAAACGAAACCGCACCCGCGCACTCCGGTTCTGCTTCTCAAGCAAAAATCAGCGATATCTCAGGCAAAGGACAACCATCCGGAAAAGTCTTGGGCGGCTCAATACGGCATTTTGCAGCGGCCGAATGCTTTAACCATCGGCGCAACGGAGCGGCCCAACGGAGCTACCGCAATGTCCCAAGTCCATATCATTGGTCCGGGTTTATCGAGCTCCAGATCATTCAAGTTCATCGCGTTCCTCTACGGAATGGCGTCCGTGGTCGAAGCCATCGTCGTCAATCTACTACTGATGACCTTGTTCGCCCTACAACACAGCGTGATGGCGCGCCAGGGCTTCAAGGCCTGAACACAAACAAAATGTCTCGATGCTTATTCCGTGGCGCAAGTTCGCTTGACCGAAGCCTGAGGAGAAAATCATGAATCATATCGGTAACTGCTTCTGTGGCGCCGTGGAGATCGAGGCCCGCGGCGCGCCGGAGACGATGGGTTACTGCCACTGCCGCTCGTGCCGTTCCTGGTCGGGTGGTCCGGTGAACGCCTTCAGCCTGTGGAAGCCGCAGGCCGTGCGCATCACTGCCGGCGAGCAGCATGTGGCGACCTACACCAAGACGCCGGTCAGCGAGCGCAAATACTGCAAGAAGTGCGGCGGTCATCTGATGACCAACCATCCGCCGCTCGGGCTCGTCGACGTATTTGCGGCGACCATCCCGACGCTCGAGTTTGCTCCCGCGGTTCATGTCAACTATGCGGAGACCGTGCTGCCGATGCGCGACGGCCTGCCCAAGCTGAAGGATTTTCCCGCCGAGTTCGGCGGCAGCGGCGAGATGGTTGCCGACTAGGGTGAGTCGCGTGTGCACACTCCAACGTCGTCCCGGCGTAGGGCCGGGACCCATAGCCACAGCCGGTCGTTGTTTCAAAAAGCGCTGCGGCTTCAGCCCCGCCGCATCGCCAACAACGGTGGTTATGGGCCCCGGCCTGCGCCGGGGCGACACCGCTTGTGCAGATGCCTGCTCACCTAAAGCGCGATGAGATTGGGATGAAATCATCATCGCGCTTTAGGTTATTGTTTGAGCATGATCTCCGCGCAAACGCTTCGCGTTTGTCGCAGGGAAAATCGCTGCACGCTTTTCCGGATCATGCTCTGGGGAACGACGTCCTGCTATTTCAATCCGGCGCGGCGCAGGCCGTCGAGATAGTGCTCGCGGTCCTCCACGAGCTTCATCGGCAGCTCGCGCGCGATCCATTCCAGCGAGATGCTCGGCTGCGCCTGACGCAGCCCCCGCAGGGCAAATGCAGACAGTTCGCGATCTCCCGACATGCCCGCTGCCGCCGTCAGCACGCGGTGCGCGCCGACGAAATCCGCGCGCTGCCGCAGCGACTCGCGCGCGAGTTGGATCGCTTCGTCATATCGGCCGCCGGCAAACTGGATGTAGGCGCCGACCCCCTGATAGATCGCCGCCATCGGGTCGCGCGGGCTGAGCCGCAGCGCGCGGCGGATCGCGACGTCGCCTTCCGCGTAGCGGCCCGCATAGCACAGCGTCACCGCATAGAAGGCGTGCGAGAACGCAAAGTTGGGATTGAGGCGCAGCGCCAGCTCGAACTCGGCGATCGCGTCGTCGAAGCGGCGCGCGAACAGATAGTAGTAGGCGAGCCCGATATGCGCCCAGGCATCCTCGCTGTCGGCTTCGACCGCGGCGTGCGCCTCGCGTGTCGCGAACGGCATCACGCTTTCCATTTTGGCCCAGCCCATATGGGCGCCGAAGATGCGGCTGTTGGCGAGCAGCCCCAGCGCCTTGCCGTAATGCGGATCGATATCGATCGCCTTTTCCAGCAGCGCCTGCGCCACCACGTTGTCCTGCCGCGTCACCCGCCAGTAATGCGAGAGCGCGCGCATCACCAGATCCCAGGCGTCGAGGCTGCCCGGCGGCTTTTGCTGCGCCCGAAAACTTTCGGCGGCGTAGAGATGCGGCTCGACCGCGGCAACGATCGCTTCCGTGATCTCGTCCTGCACGGCGAAGACGTCCTCGATGTTGCGGTCGTAGCGCTCCGCCCACAGATGGCTGCCGGTCGTGACATCGTTGAGCTGCGCGGAGATGCGCACCTGGTCGCCGCTGCGGCGCACGCTGCCTTCGACGACGTAGCGCACGCCGAGCTCGCGCGCGATCTCGTTGATGTGGACGCTGCGGCCCTTGTAGACAAAGGAGGAGTTGCGCGCGATGACGAAGAACCAGCGCAGCTTCGACAGCGCGGTGATGATGTCCTCGCTGATCCCGTCGGAAAAATACTCCTGGGCGCGGTCTCCGCTCATGTTGATGAAGGGAAGCACGGCAATGCCCGGCCGGTCGGTCAAGGCCGCCAGCGGCTCCTGCTCGCGATGCGCCGTCGCCGGCACGGCCAGTGCGGCGCTCTCTCTACCCGTCTGCACCGTGCCGACGAAGCGGAATCCTTTGCGCGCGATGGTGCGGATGAGGGCCTGCTCGCTGCCGCTGTCGCCAACGGCCTTGCGCGCAGCATTGATCCGGCTGGTCAGGGTCGATTCCGCGACATGCCGTCCCTGCCAGATCTTCGCGATCAGCTCTTCCTTGCTCACCACGCGATCGCGGTTTTCCATCAGATGGACCACGAGATCGAACACCTGCGGTTCCAGCGAGACCGGCATGTTTTCCCGGCTCAATTCCCGCGTGTCGGTGTCAAGTACTTGATTTGAAAAGAAAAATTTCATCCGTCGTCAGCCCTAAAATAAATCTCAAGAAAAACTGGACATATTCTCAAGCTTACCGGTTCTTCCATGACTCTGTTTGAGTCTGCGGATGTCGCCGATGGTTCACCACGCACGCCTGCCACTATCCAGATCGCGACATCGAATATTTCGCGAGGAGTAACGCGCGACAGTGATGTTGCGCACAGTGAATGTGCGCCTGACATCGCCGGCGAATGTGGCCGAACTGCAGACCGCTTGTTGCGCTAAAGTCACGAGCGAGTGCAATCGGTGCAAACGATTGCTGCCCGTTCAGTCGACCTGATTAGGACTGTGTAAGTCAGCCTGTTGCGACAAATCAGTCGCGCAGCAGCTCGTTGATGCTGGTCTTGGCGCGGGTGCGCTCGTCGACGCGCTTGACGATGACGGCGCAAGCGGTCGCAGGTCCGGGCTGGCCGTTCTTCAATGGCTTCGGCGGCAACGTGCCGGGCACCACGACCGAATATTCCGGCACCTCGCCGATAAAGGTCTCACCCGTCTCGCGATCGACGATCTTGGTGGAGGCACCGAGAAAGACACCCATCGCCAGCACCGCGCCCTTGCGCACGATCACGCCCTCGGCGACCTCGCTGCGTGCGCCGATGAAGCAATCGTCCTCGACGATCACGGGCTCGGCCTGCAGCGGCTCCAGCACGCCGCCGATGCCGACGCCGCCGGAAATGTGCACGCGCTTGCCGATCTGCGCGCAGGAGCCGACGGTCGACCAGGTGTCGATCATGGTCGCTTCATCGACATAGGCGCCGAGATTGACGAAGGACGGCATCAGCACGACGTTGCGGGCGATGAAGGCCGAGCGGCGCACGATCGCACCCGGCACGGCGCGGAAACCCGCGTCGCGAAAACGGTTCTCGCCCCAGCCGTCGAACTTCGACGGCACCTTGTCCCACCACGAGGCCTTGCCCGGGCCGCCGGCAATCTGGCCCATGTCGTTGAGACGGAACGACAGCAGCACCGCCTTCTTCAGCCACTGATGGACCTTCCACTTGCCGCTCTGCTCGCGCTCGGCGACGCGCGCCTCGCCCTTGTCGAGCAGCTCGAGCGCATGATCCACGGCATCGCGGACCTCGCCCTTGGTCGCGGTCGAAATGCCCTCGCGGGCGTCGAACGCGGCGTTGACTGATGTTTCGAGGGCGGCGAGGGACATGGGTGCTTCCTTGGGGAGCGACGGGCGGCGGGCTTTTCGGGTCGCTTTTTCGGGAAATGAGGCGGGAGAGTCAAGGCATCTGGCAGCTGGCGCCCCATGCTCAACTGTCGTCCCTGCGAAAGCAGGGACCCATAACCACCGGCGGTGTTGTTACGAAGGCTGGAGCCACAGCGTGCTCGACAACAACCGCCTGTGGTTATGGGTCCCGGCTCGCGCTCGCTGGTCGCTCGCTTGGCCGGGACGACAGCTAAATAAGCCGCTGCAAGAACCCGGTCAGATCATCCGTGACATGATCGACATGGCCGGCGTCGCGGCCTTCGAGCTCCCAATCCTCGCGCACGACTTCCTTTGCGCCGTCGGGCACCACCAGCACGGTGGTCATGCCGAGCTGGTGCGGCACCACGAGGTTGCGTGCGAGATCCTCGAACATCGCCGAGCGCGCCGGATCGACGCCGTGCAGGGAAAGGAAGCGCTGATAGGTCTGCGGCGCCGGCTTCGGCTCCAGTTCAGCGGCGATGATGTCGAACACCGCGTCGAAATGCCCCGACAGTCCCAGCCGCTCCAGCACGGCATCGACATGATCCACCGAGCCGTTGGTGAGGATCAGCTTGCGGCCGGGCAGCTTTGCGATCGCAGTCCCCATTGCGGGATTGGGCTCCAGCGGCGAGTGGTCGATTTTGTGCACGTAAGCCAGAAAGTCATCGGCGCTGATGCCGTGCTCGGTCATCATGCCGCGCATGGTGGTGCCGTAGCGGCGATAATAGTCCTTCTGGATGCGGCGCGCTTCCTCCGACGACACTTTCAGGAAGTCAGCTACGAACTCGCCAATCCGTGCATCGACCTGCTGCCACAGATTGACGTGATGCGGATAGAGCGTGTTGTCGAGGTCGAACACCCAGGTGTCGACATGTACAAAGCCGCGCGGCGT
>Ga0081455_10007750_pt1 | contig 11258 bp, 3 predicted proteins | sample TabmetS3T2R1_FD_70207 | JGI IMG/M metagenome (GOLD analysis project Ga0081455, IMG submission 70207) | Tabebuia heterophylla rhizosphere microbial communities from the University of Puerto Rico - S3T2R1 | ecosystem: Host-associated > Plants > Roots > Rhizosphere ... | reverse complement strand
CGCGCTCGTTCTCGCGGAGCAGCGGCTCGTCCACCTTCGCCGGCACTGCGTAGCCGATGCCTTCATTCTTGAACTTGCAGTTGAAGTCGTAGATCGGGTGCTTGCGCGCGGGGTCGGTGAAGATGACCTCCATCGGCGGCAGCGCTTTGGGTTTACTCTCGCCGAGCAGCGCGACGGTGAACTCGCGCCCCGGCAGGTACGCCTCAACGAGGGCATCTTGCTTGTACTTGTTGATCAGCTCGCGCGCCGCTTCGCGCAGCTCGGCGTCACTCTCGACGACCGAACGCCCCAAGATGCCCTTGCTGCTGCCTTCAGCCACCGGCTTCACCATCAGCGGGAAGTCGAGGCCCTTCGTCAGCCGCTCTTTGCCTGTACGCATGACGAGCGACGCAGGCGTGAGGCAGCCCGCTTGCGCGACGATCTGCTTCGCGAGGCTCTTGTCGAGCGTCAAAGACATGGCGGCGGGATCAGACCCCGTGTACGGGATGCCGAGCAGCTCGAGCAACGCCGGCACCTGCGCTTCGCGGTTACGCCCGCCGATGCCCTCGGCGATGTTGAACACGACGTCGACCGCCGCTGCGGGCAGCAACGTGGAAAGCTCCGGCGCCGCCTCCAACTCCACGACCGTGTGGCCGTAGCTCTCGATGGCTTCGCGGATCGCCGCGATCGTCTGGGGTGTGTCGTACTCGGCGTCTTGGTCGTGATCGACCGTCACCTGAGTCGTGCGCCGCACGTTGTAGGTCAAGCCGACGCGCAATCTCTGCGCGCTGCGGCGCGCAGGCATTGCACTCTGGGAGAGTCCGTAGCGATCGGCAGCCGAGCGGAGGATCGTGTCGAGCACCGCTTCTTGAGTAGGTAAACCGGCGAGCGCGCTCGACGCGTAGATCGCCGCACCTTTCTCCAGACTGGGCAGCGCGTTCACTTCGAGGAAGTACACCTCGCCGTCGTCGCCCAGCCTGAAGTCGACGCGGCCCATGTCGCGGATGCCGAGCGCGCGAATCACCTTCTGGGTGAGCTCGATGCTCCGCGAACGCGCGGCGGACTCGATGTCCGCAGGCACCTGAACGCTGACGGCGCTCGAGCCCACGTTCTTGAGCTCGAAGTCGTACAGCTGGAAGCGCCGGCCCGCGACGAAGCTCTGGTCGTAGTGGTAACTCGCCGGCTCGAGGACGCCCCCGGTGAGCGGCGACGCCTTTTCGATGAAGGGCACGGTCAGATCGCGCCCGAGGATGAACTCCTCGATCAACACGCCGGCGGGGAAACGCTCGACCAAATCCAGCACGCGCGCCGTGAGCTCCTCGTGCGTCTCGACCACCGAGTCGACGGTGATCCCGACCGACGAGCCCTCGAAGTTCGGCTTCACGATCATCGGAAATCGCAAGCTATTCGCGGCTGGAAGCTGCGTGACGTCTTCGACGAAGCAGAACTTCGGCGTGGTCACACCGTAGGACGCGGCGACCATCTTCGTCAGCCGCTTGTCCAGCGTGAGCGCACAGGAGTACGCGTCCGAGCCCGTGAACGGCAGCCCGAGCCGATCGAACAGTGCGGGGTAAAACGCCTCGCGGAAGCGGCCGTGGCTGCCTTCCGCCGTGTTGAAGACGAGGTCGGGCACGAGCGCTTCGAGACGCGCGACCACGCGCGACGCCGGCCCCGAGACCTCGATCGGCTCCACCTGATGGCCCAGCTTGCGCAGGCACGCCGAGATGCCGGCCACGGTCTCGGGCGTGTCGAACTCGGCTTCTTCCTCGCCGGAGCTGAGCTGCAGGTTGTGCGTGAACGCGATGCGCATGAAGACTCCGGGCGCAACGAAGCAAGCCTCAGGCCAGTGTCGGCTCACGTGTGGTGACGCTCCCAGCGGCGCACCGTTCGCGCAGTCATTGGCCTCGATCGTGCTTACACCACACGCAGGCGAGCGCGTTCTCGCGGAAAGGTGATCATGGACGTAGAGATCAGTAAGGCGAGTGTTGTCACGGAAGAAGACGCGGAACCTCCGGGTATAGCCGGAGCACTAGTCACGCCTGCCACTCCCGCCGAGGATGCACACGTACACAAGCGGCTTCTCGAAGGAGAGTTTTGGCAACTGATCCCCGCATATCGCGACGTGGGCCAAGCGACCTTCCTGGACCACCACTGGCAGAGCCAACACGCCGTCACGCGCGTGGACAAGCTCGCGGCCACGCTCGGCGAGCTCCTGCCGGAGCCTTTCTTCCGCGACGTGGAAGCCGGTCTGGCGCGTGCGCCGATGAGCTTGCGCATCTCGCCGTACATCATGGCGCTCATCGACTGGCGCGATCCCTACGGTGATCCGCTCCGCAAACAGTTCCTCCCGCTCGGCTCCGAGCAGATCGACGACCATCCGATGGTCGGCCTCGACTCGCTCCACGAGCGCGATGACTCGCCGGTCCCCGGTCTCGTCCACCGCTATCCCGACAAGGCGCTGTTCTTGGCGCTCGACTTGTGCCCGGTCTACTGCCGGTTCTGCACGCGCTCGTATTCGGTCGGCGTCGACACGGACGGCGTGGCGAAATACCACTTACGCGCAAAACCGGAACGTTGGGAAAAGGCGTTCGACTACATCCGCGAGCACGAACAGATCGAAGACATCGTGATCAGCGGTGGCGACGTGCATAACTTGCGCGCCGACCAGATCGCGGACATCGGCGACAGCCTGCTCGAGATTCCCCACGTTCGGCGCATGCGCTTTGCGACGAAGGCGATCGCGGTTCAGCCCACCAAGTTCCTCACGGACGACGCGTGGGTGGAAGCGCTGATCAACGTCGCGCGCCGTGGCCGCCGGCTCGGCAAAGAAGTCGCCGTGCACACGCACGTGTCGCATCCGCGTGAGATCACCTGGATCACCCAGCAGGCGACGCGCCGGCTGTATTCGGAGGGCGTGACGGTCCGCAACCAGTGCGTCTTGTTGCGCGGCGTGAACGACGACCCTGAGATCTTGAAAACCCTGGTCAAGCGACTCTCCTACATCAACGTTCAGCCGTACTACGTGTACCAGCACGACCTGGTGCCCGGAGTCGAAGACCTGCGCACGACGCTCGATACCACCCTGCGCATCGAAAAGCAGATCCGCGGCAGCACGGCGGGGTTCAACACGCCCACGTTCGTGATCGACGCTCCAGGCGGCGGCGGTAAGCGCGACGTGCACTCGTTCGAGCACTACGACCGCAGCACCGGCGTGAGCGTGTTCCGCTCCCCGAACATCGACGACAGCGCGATCTATCTGTATTTCGATCCGATCGAGTTGCTGCCGGCCGAAGGCCGCATGCGTTGGGCCGATCCCAACGAACACGCGACCATCATCGGCAACGCCGTGCTCGCGGCGGGTCTCGACCCGGCTGGCTTGCCGGAAGGCCTGTTCACGCAGCGGCGCCGTCTGCCGGTGATGTGAAGCGCAGAGCGCGCCGAGGCTCTGATCGGCAGTGGCGCTAACCTGCCGTCTTGCGAAACAACGCCAGCTCCGCGTGCGCGCGATCGCGCAGCGGATGTTTCTGCTGCTCGTAGCAGTTCGCGCGAAACTCGAGCAGGGTCTCGTTCCACTCCGGGTTGGGTTCCAGCCGTTCGAGCACGGTCACGCAGGTCGGGTCGGTCGTTCCCAGGCCCGCCGAGATGTCGAGCAACGCGCGCTCGCGCGCGGTCTCGTTGGCGTACACCGCAAACGGCTCGGACAGCGCTTCCACCCAGATCAACGCGAGCGGACGATCGGCGGCGCTGCCGACGCGCATCAGCCGAAACGCGCGCGCCATCTGCATCGCTGGTGGCCATGGGTCCACGCGGTATTGGTGCAGCGACTGCGCCAACACGTCCGTGGCTTCCTTGCCCTTGCCGTGGCGCGCCAGCCAAACCGCGCGCAGTGCGAGGCTCAGCGTCGGTTGCTCCGGGATCATCGAGGTCACCCAGGGCTCGGTGTAATCCTCTCCCAAGTACGCGAGCAGTTCTGACAGCACCAGCCGCTCGATCAACGTCGGTGCCGTCGGCCGCACCTGCTCATCGAGCGCATTCCAGAGCGCGAGCGCACCCGGGAAATCGCCGGCCGACCAATGGACCAGAACTTCGAAGCGCTTTTTGTAACTTGGCGTCAGCTCGCCGTTCGGCGGTAAGCCGCCCGACATGATCGGGAACGACTCGTGCTCGAAGTCGGAATGGTCCCAATCCACCGCTCCGTTGCGCAGGCTGGGTCGATTTTGCGCGGCTCGTTTCGCCAGGGTGAAGAAATCCCGCACCGAATACAGGCTGCCCTTGAGGCTGCGGGCGAAACCGAACTCGACCGGCGAGCGGTCGTCAGTATTGATGGCCGCGCCGCTGCGAGCGGCGCTGCGCGCGAACTCCGGGTTCGCGAGGTAGTGGCTGAAGAAGCCCTCGAGACTGTCAGTTTGCCAGGTGATGCGCAGCGCACGAATGAACGGCTCCTGCGCGATGCGCGCGCGCAACGCAGCCACGTCGTGTACCGGCGCATGCTTCGACGCCACCAGCAGCAGATCCGCCTGCTCGCCGAAGAACGTTTCGATGTGCGGATACACCGAGCCCAGCGTGGCGTAGACCGAACGCAGCGTGTCGCGGTCCACGTCGTAGCCCTGCAGCCACTGCACGAACACGCCGCCGGGGGCCAAGCGTTCCTGCACTGCCAAGTAGAACTCGCGCGTGTACAGACTCGCCACGCCCGCGCGATACGGATTGGACGGCTCGGAGAAGATCAGGTCGTAGCGCTGGCGCGACACCGCAAGCAGCTCGCGCGCGTCGCCGCGGTGGACCTTCAGCTTGGGGTTGTCGAGGGCGAACTCGTTGACCAGTTCGCAGCGCTTGGCGACCGTGAGCATCGCCGGCTCGATCTCTGCCACATCGACCTGCTGCAGTTCGGGCAAGCGCGCCAGCCAGCCTGCGGTGCTGCCGGTGCCGAGTCCGATCACCATCGCGCGCTGCACGCGCGGCACGAGCGCGGCACCGACCAGGCCGCCCATGACTTGCGTGGGCGCATCGCCGATCGCGTTGCCGTCGCTCTTGCCATTCACCAAGAAGCCCACCGCGTCGTAGTGATGGATCGCGAGCGAGTTCTCGATGCCGTCGGTCTGCCAGTCGATGCCTCGGCGCTGGTCGTTGAGTACTCTGCGCACTGCGTTGGGCGAGTCGAGGCCTTGCGTGCTCAAGCGACCCGCACCGATCGGCGAGTGTCGCCAAGCGGCGGTTGGACCTTCCGTCAGGATCAATGCGACGGTCAGCCCCGTCAGCGCAAATGACCAAGCGGCGTGGAAGCGCACGAGTCCGCGCACGAGCGCCATGACCGCGATCAGCGCCGCCCAACCGGCCAACAGCCCACACACCAAGCGCCAACAACCCAACGCGCCCAATGCCGGCAACAATCCGAACCCGCCGGCGATGGCGCCGCAGACCGCGCCGAGCGTGTTGGCAGCGTAAGCAGCGCCCACGTCGCGCGCGACGTGCTCGCGACCCGCGCCGAGCAGCGAGATCAGCATCGGAAACTGCAACCCCGACACGAACGCCGCCGGAAACACCACGATGATCGAGATCACGGCCCAGCCGGACAGGAACCCCGAGAAACCCAGTGCTCCCAGCGGGCGCAACAACAACGCCCAAGCCGCAATCCGATCGCCGAGTGCAAACGGCAGCGCGAGGCACAGGGCTTCGAGCGCACAGCTGAGCGCGAATGCCGAAAGCCCCCAGCGCTGGCGCGACAACACCATCGCGTACAACGCACTGCCCGCGCCGATGCCGGCGAGCGCGACCGCAAGGATCAGGCCGAACGTGAAGATCGTCCCACCAAGAAGCGGTGTGAGCATGCGATACCAGACCAGCTCCATCAGGAAAAAGCCGAAGCCGACGATCGCCGCCGACGCGAAGATCCACGGCGGCGGCGCGAGCGCAGCCTGCGAAGCTTCGCCTGCCGCTGATGGCTGCGGGCTCCCGCTGCCCGTAGCAACGCTCTGCACACGCTGCGACATGAGCCAAGCCGCCGCCGCGACGAGCACGTTCAAGCCTGCGGCGGAAAACAATGTGGCCCGACTGCCGAGTTGCTCCAACAACAGGAACGTCGACAAGCTGGTGCCGACGACTGCGCCCAAGGTGTTGAGGCCGTACAACCAGGCCACCCGGCTGCGCGCGCGATCAGCTTCGTCTTCGACCGCGCGCGCAAGCGCCGGCAAGGTGCCGCCCATGAGCCAGGTCGCGGGGCCCAACACGAACGTCGCCAACAGCAAGCGCACGGCGCTGCTGCCAGCCATCCCGAGCCGCAAACTGCCGCCGCTCCACACGTAGAGCGTGCGCACCAGCGCGAGCAAAAGCGGCGAGCAGGCGCTCACCAACGCGATCCCGAATTCCAGCCGCGCATACAGCGCGAGTGGTTGCGCGTGCCGCTCAGCGCGGCGGCCGAACCACAGCCCGCCAAACCCCAAGCCGGCGATGAAAATCGCGATCACCGCGGAAGACGCCGCGGTCGAAGCGCCGAACACGAAGCGCAGCTCGCGCGTCCACACCACTTGATAGATGAGCGCACAACAGCCCGAAACAAACACCAGCGGCGCAGCGATCCAGATCGTCGGGTTCAAGGCGAACGCACTCCCTCGCGAGCCGCGCGACCCGCGCGGGGAGAATACTCGCCAGCTTGCTCGGCACCAATGCTAGTCAGCGCGTCCCAATTCCTGTACGGCCGCGGCTTCGCCGTGAGCGCCAGCCGGCACCATCCCTGCGCTCACAGCACGCTGCGTTCGCAGGCCAAAAGCGCGCGATAGTACTGCAGCGCCGCACCCCCGCGCGCCGTCAGCGACGTGGCGAGACTCAACGTCTCGTAGGCGCGCACCAAGCGCAACGCTTCAGCTTCCTCCGGGTCGAGCTCGCTCGCACGCGCCGAGATCTCTTCTACGTGTTCGCTCGCGCTCGCGTAACGCTTGGCTTCGGAAGACTTGTCCAAGAGCGCGGCGATCTCAGCCGCGGACTGCTTGAGGGTGTCGGCGAACTGATCGTGGTACGGATCGTTCAGGACCGGCCAACGCGCCAATAACAGCGCCGCCAACCTACCCTGCGCGCGCGAAAGCTCCGCGTCGGCGGCATTGAGCTCGGCATCGATGCGATCCAGACGCACGCCCAAGCTCCGATAACGTTTCTCCGCAGCAGCCTTGCTCAACAAACCCAGTCGGGCACCGAGCTGACGGACGACTGCAGCCTCCTCGGGCAGCAGCTTTAGATTCGGCGTCATCTGGCGATGCTCGACTTCGCGCAAGTAACGCTCCGAGGTCGTGGTCGGCACATCGATCGAATGCGAAACGATGCGCGCGCGTGTGTGCGCCTCGAGCAGACTCACGGCGCCGTCGTGATCCAGATCGAGTTGTTCGAGTGGGATCGGATTACCAGCGCGGTCCTGCCCGCGCAGCGCGTGCAACACGTGCATGCTGTAACCCTCCTGCACGCGCCGATCGGGATTGGGGTCGCAGCCGCTGGTCTGACGATCCCAGGTGCCGGCGAACAAGCCACAGCGCGGCACGCGCGCGGGTCCCTGGCTGGGATCGGCGTTGTGAAAGGCCAGCTCTGCAAAACCACCCGCGTAGCAACTGGCGATCACGAACCGCACCGGTCGCGTCGCGCTAGCTTGCAGCGCGTCCAACTGTTTCACAGCGAGCGGTTCGCCGCCCCACAGCTCGATGTGGTTGTCGCGCGCGTGCTCGCCTTGCAGCCCGTGCGACGCTACGTACACCAAGAGCGGCGTCTTGCCCGAGCGCAACGCTTGCGTGAACGTCTTTTCGAAGTTCTCGTTGCTGGCGGCGAGGGCGTCGAGCTCGGTGCGGCGATAACGGCTGTCGCGATCACCGCGCGGATCGAACAGCTCACCCAAGCGTTGCAGTAACGATGGCGCAGCCGCTTGTGCGGGCACGGTCCGCACGCTGGCGCTGTCGCGACCGCCCGCAAACAACACCGTGCCCGGACCGTGCAACACCTGCAGCGCGAGCTGGATGTCCTGCTCCAGCGAGACCTCGGTGTACTCGGGCGTGGCGCCGCCTCCGACCGCGATGTAGTTGATCGCGTCCGGCGCCGGTACCACGGCTCGCGCGCTAGCCTTCTTCGCAGCTGACGGCGGCGAGGCCGCCGAAAGCCCGGGCCGATCGCCTTTGCGCGGCCCCGACGCCGGCGCGGCCCGACCGCTCCATGCGTAGGACGCGACCAATGCGGCGGGCAGGATCAGCGCGACACTCCAGACTCTGTTCACGGCGGCTCAGCCTAACGCGTACGCGCAGTACGCGCAGCCCATTCCTCACATGTGCTCGCGCGCGACGGCCTGTCAGGGCGCGGTATCAGAACAGCAGCGAAACCCCAGCCCAGGCAACACCGTGCTCGCCGCCGCCTGTGACAATTCGGTCTGACACGTCAGCCCCAAGCGTGGCGACTCGTAGGACCCGCCGCGCACGACGTAGATGGGCTCGTTCGACGCGGACATGCCGCGCTGATCGTTGACCCACTCCTTTAGATTGCCGGACATGTCGTGGACCCCGACCACGCTCACGCACATCGCGAGGCTGCCCGAGCTGACTGGGCCGTTGTCGATCGCACCCCCAGCGGCGAGATCGTGGTCAGCGCCGTTGCACTGATCGACTGCGTAGTTCGCCCCGTACGGATACGTCGTGGGCGCCTCGCTCTGACACGCCCACAACCATTCATCCGCGGTGCACAAGCGCTTGCCCGAAGCCGCACAGGCCGCCGTCGCCGTGGCGTACGACGCATAGCTCCACGGCAACGCGCCTGCACGCGAACACGATCGCGCCGTGGCGATGCCCTGGTTCGAGGCAGTGCCGTCGGGGCGCGACGCTTCGTAGGTGTAGATGTAGAACGAGTGGCCGCCGTGCGTGTACGGACGCATGTCGTCGACGACGTGCTTGGGATCGGCCGGGTCGGGGTTGTCGATGATGCCGTCGCAGTTGTCGTCGATGTCGTTGCAGATCTCGACCGCGTTCGGCCCCGCACCGGCCAGCGGCTCGGGCGGCAAGCTCAGATCGCAGATGGTGGCTTTCTGATTGTCGGTGCAGCGCATCGCACCCCCGTCGCGACAGGGCCCGATTTTGCCGTCGTCACAGGGCTCGCCGAGTTCCGGCCACGGCTCGTCGATCTTGGCATCGCAGTCGTTGTCCACGCCGTCACAGCGCTGCTCCTCGAGGCGAATGCCGTCCGGCAGCACCGGATCGAAGTCCACCGTGCTCGGGTAATCGCAAAACCACGTGGTCTTCTTCTCGCGCGTGGTGCAGATCACCTTCACGCCTTCGCAGGGCGTGCCCTTGGTGTGCCGGCACAACGTATCGCCTGAAGGCGGGACCAGCTGCTCGTCGATCACACCGTCGCAATCGTCGTCGAGACCATTGCAGTCCTCGGCTGCGGCCGGGAACACGGGACAGCGGTATTCGCAACCCGCTTTCTTGTCCAAGTCGGCAAAGCCGGCCAAGCATTGGCCGACCTTGCCTTGCCCGGCATCGCAGCTCGTCTCTGCGTTGTCCGCTTGGCAAGCGTGATCGCACGCGCCGCAGTGGCGCGCGTTCGTCATCAGGTCGAAGTCTTCGTCCGTCTTGCCGTCGCAGTCGTCGTCGAGACGATTGCAAACTTCGTCCCCGAGCACGGTGCACGTGCCGGGATTGCTCGATCGCCCGCCCGCCCCGGCCGTCGCGCCGCCCCCGCCTTGCCCGCCGACGGCACCGCTATCTTCGTGCGGAACCAGCCCGCCACCGGCATCTCCGACCCCCGCGTCGAAGCCGTTCATCGACGCTTCGATGCAGTCGAGACAAAGCGCGTCGGTCTTACAGCCGCCCAACACGAACAGCGCGGCGCTCGACCAAGCCAGGAGTTTTTTTTTGCTGTCCCGTACCCGGCCGGACGCGCGCCTGCGCAACAGCCAAAGCCCGAGCAGCGCGAACCACAGCCCGCTGCCAGAAACCGAGCTCGTGGAAGCGCGCACCAAGCCCACGCTGCAGCTGGTGAGACCCGACCCGCCCGTGCTGATGTACGAGCGCGCGTGTCGCGGCGCCGCGATCGCCCCCGGGTTCGTGCACTTCGGCTCGCCCTGGGCTCCGACGCTGCACAGCGTGTTTTCGCCGCACACCGTCACGATGCACGGATCCGCCACGCAGCCGAGCTCGGACACGCAGGTCTGTCCGGCGCCACAGCCCATGGTGCGGCAAGGATCATCCTCGCATTTACCCTCGCGACAAGCTTCACCGGTTCCGCACGAAACATCTGCGCACGCGTCGGCTTCGCATTGCCCCGCGGCGTTGCAGCGCTGACCCATCGGACAGCGCACGTCGTCGCATTGCGGCACGCAGTCGCCGTTGAAGCAGAACGCACTCTTACCGCAAGCCTGCGTCGCGCAGCGGTCTTCCGTACATTTGCCGTCGAAACACAGCTGGCCGCTCGGACAGCCGGCGATGGTGCAATCGCGGCACTCGCCGCGCACGCAGATCAACCCGTCGCTGCACGTGACGCCGTTGCACGGGTCCACGCACACGTCGTTCTCGCAGTGCTCGGTCGACTTGCACAGCGCGCACGCCGACGGCACGCAGAAATCGGCCTTGTACACGTCGGAGTGCTTGCACAGCTGAGCCACCGGACAACTGAACTCCGAGTTGCCGCACGGCGAACGACACGCGCCGTCGATACACGCCTTACCTTCGGGACAGACTGCGTTGTCGTCGATCTTGTTGTTGCAGTCGTCGTCCTTGCCGTTGCATTGCTCCATCATCGGCGTGATGCCGCCGACGCAGATCAGCTTGCCCAAGACGCAGCGCGTGTTGCCCGAGCGGCATTCACCGATGTTCTCTCCGCAGGCGTTGCCGATGGCCGGGTCCGCCTCGTCCACCTTAGCGTCGCAGTCGTCGTCGGCGCCGTTGCAGACTTCGCCGCCGGTGTGCGTGCACGGGACCATGTCGCAGTCGAGGCCCTCGTCGACGGCTCCGTCGCAGTCATCGTCGAGCGAGTTGCACTTCTCGGCGTCGGCGGTCATGCCCGGCGAATCCAGCACGCACACGGCTGCATCCTTGGCCGAGTTGCACTGGATCTTGCCCTCGCTGCGGCACACGCCCTTCTTGTGATCATCACAAGCGGTACCGAGACCGGGGAAGTCCTCGTCGACCTTGCCATCGCAGTCGTCGTCCATGCCGTTGCAGGCTTCGGATCGGATCGCAGCGCCGATGATCGACGTGAGCGCCGGCACGAGCTGCTCGGGCGAGCTCACGAAAATGGCTGGTTTTGCGGCACCGGCTTTT
>Ga0081455_10007749_pt1 | contig 11259 bp, 10 predicted proteins | sample TabmetS3T2R1_FD_70207 | JGI IMG/M metagenome (GOLD analysis project Ga0081455, IMG submission 70207) | Tabebuia heterophylla rhizosphere microbial communities from the University of Puerto Rico - S3T2R1 | ecosystem: Host-associated > Plants > Roots > Rhizosphere ... | reverse complement strand
CAAGCTCGGCTGGGGCACGGCGTGGGTGACCGCGAACCTGGAGCGCAAGCTCGAGATCCTGCGCGGGAAGCCCGTAGTCATCGGCGGCACGTTCTTCGAGGTCGTCTACGCGCGCGACAAGCTCGAGGAGTACAAGCGCTGGCTGGGCGCGCACGGGCTGACGCACGTCGAGATCTCCGACGGCACGGTCGACATCCCGCGCGAGCGCAAGCTGGAGCTGATCGCGGAGTTCGCCGCCGACTTCACCGTCCTCTCCGAGGTGGGGTCGAAGGACTCCGAGGTCGTCTTCGCGCCGTACGAGTGGGTGCAGTGGATCCAGGAGGAGCTCGCCGCCGGAGCCTGGAAGGTGATCACGGAGTCGCGCGAGGGCGGCACGGCCGGCATCTTCCGCCCCAGCGGCGAGATGCGCACCGGCCTCGTCGACGAGATCGCTCACTCGGTCGACTTCCGGGACCTCGTCTGGGAAGCGCCGACGAAGTCGGCCCAGGCGTGGTTCGTCAAGCACTTCGGTCCCGAGGTCAACCTCGGGAACATCCCGCCGGAAGAGGTCATCCCGCTCGAAACGCTCCGGCTCGGCCTGAGAGGCGACACGCTGAAGGAGGTCCTGCTTGGCAACGCCGAGCCTGCTCCTTCCTGAGGAGACCATCTCCGCGGAAGATCTGCTCGTCTGGGGCTACGAGCAGTTCGGTGACCGGTTCTGCCTCACCTGCTCGTGGCAGAAGCAGTCTTCGGTTCTCGTGCACATGGTCTCGGAGCTCGACCTCCCGATCGACGTGGTCGAGCTCGACACGCAGCTCTTCTTCCGCGAGAGCTACGAGACGCGCGAGCGGCTGGTCGAGCGCTACGGGCTGAACCTCGTTCGCCCCGAGGTGATCACCGTCGCCGAGCAGCACCGCCGCGAGGGCCCGAACCTCTGGGAGCGCGACCCCGACCGCTGCTGCGAGATCAGGAAGGTCGAGCCGCTCGTCCGTGTGCTCGAGCCGTACGAGGCGTGGGCCTCGGGCATCCGCCGCGACCAGTCCCCGAGCCGCGCCGATACTCGCAAGGTCGAGTGGTCGGAGCGCTACGGCGTCTGGAAGCTGCACCCGCTCGCGGACTGGAGCGAGAAACGCGTCTGGGCCTACATCCATGTCAACGAGATCCCCTACAACCCGCTGCACGAGACCGGTTACCGCTCGATCGGTTGCATCCCCTGCACCCGGCCGACGACCCCGGAGGAGGAGGAGCGCGCAGGCCGCTGGGCCGGCTCCGACAAGCTCGAGTGCGGCATCCATGCGCCGACGAAAGGAACGAATGACTGAGAACATCCATGCGCACGAGCACCCGGAATCCGAACGGGTGCGGGAGGGCGGCTTCACCCTTTGGTTCACCGGCCTCTCCGGGTCCGGCAAGTCGACGATCGCCCACGTGATCGGCCCCGAGCTCGACCGCCGAGGCTGCGTCGTCGAATATCTCGACGGCGACACCGTGCGCACGCACCTCTCGAAGGGCCTCGGCTTCTCGAAGGAGGACCGGGACACGAACATCGAGCGCATCGGCTGGGTCGCCTCGCGGCTGACCCGCCAGGGCGGCGCCGTGATCGCCGCCGCGATCTCGCCCTACCGCGAGACCCGGGCGAAGGCGCGGGCGATGGTCGAGGAGTTCGGCTCGTTCGTCGAGGTGTACGTCGCGACCTCCCTCGAGGAGTGCGCGCGTCGTGACGTCAACGGCCTCTACAAGAAGGCGTTCGCGGGCGAGATCAAGGGCTTTACGGGCGTCGACGATCCGTACGAGCCGCCCGAGAGCCCGGAGGTGGTCGTCGAGACCGAAGGCAAGACGCCGGAGCAGTCGGCCGAGGTCGTGATCGCGAAGCTCGAGGAGCTCGGGCTCCTGCCGGCGCAGGTGACTGCGTGACAAGCACGGTGGCGGCGACGGACCGCCTGATCAAGCCCCATGGGGGCACTCTGATCGACCGGCTCGGCGAGCGGCCCGAAGGCGTGGAATCGCTCGAGACCCTGACGCTGACCTCACGTGAGGTCTCCGACCTCGACATGCTCGCCGTCGGCGCGCTTTCGCCGCTCGAGGGCTTCATGGGCCGCGACGACTACGAGAGCGTCGTCGAGGGCATGCGCCTCGCGGACGCCCTGGCTTGGGCGCTCCCCGTCTGCCTCGCCGTCCCCGCCGCTCCGAAGGGCGAGCGGGTCGCGCTCGCGGACGAATCGGGCCGCCTGCTCGCGGTCCTCGACGTCGGCGAGGCCTACGAGTACGACAAGGAGCGGGAGGCCGAGCGCTGCTTCCGGACGACGGACACCGACCACCCGGGTGTGGCGCGGCTCTTCGACCAGCATCAGCTCTACCTGTCCGGCCGGGTCACCGTCTTCGACCGGGTCCCGCCCGCGTTCCCCGAACTCGCACGCGACCCTGCGGACACGCGCGCCGCGTTCGCCGAGCGCGGCTGGAAGCGCGTGGTCGGCTTCCAGACCAGAAATCCGATCCACCGGGCGCACGAGTATCTGACCAAGGTCGCGCTCGAGACGGTGGACGGACTCCTGATCCACCCGCTCGTCGGCGAGACGAAGTCGGACGACGTCCCGGCGGCGACCCGCGTCGAGTGCTACCGGGTGCTCGTCGACGGCTACTACCCGGCCGACCGGGTAATCGTCTCCGCCTTCCCGGCGGCGATGCGCTATGCGGGGCCGAGAGAGGCGATCTGGCACGCGATCTGCCGGAAGAACTACGGCTGCTCGCACTTCATCGTCGGCCGCGACCACGCCGGCGTGGGCAGCTACTACGGCACGTACGACGCGCAGCTGATCTTCGACGAGTTCGAGCCGCACGAGCTCGACATCGAGCCGATGTTCTTCGAGCACTCCTTCTGGTGCAAGACGTGCGGCGCGATGGCGAGCGCGAAGACCTGCCCGCATCCGTCCGACGACCACGTCTTCCTGTCGGGGACGAAGGTGCGCGAGATGCTCGGCAACGGAGAGCTTCCGCCTGTCGAGTTCTCCCGTCCGGAAGTGGCAGAGGTGCTGATCGAGGCCTACCGTTCGTAGCAGCAAATGACCTGGCAGTTCGTCCTCACCGGATTGCTGATCGGCGTTCTCGTCGGCATGACCGGCATGGGCGGCGGCTCGCTGATGACGCCGATCCTGGTGATCGTCTTCGGCTTCAAGCCGACGCTGGCGGTGGGGACGGACATCCTCCACGGCGCGATCTTCAAGACGGTCGGCGCCATCCGGCACCGCTCGCTCGGGACGGTGCACCACCAGCTCTCCGGCTGGATGTTCCTGGGCAGCGCGCCGTTCTCGCTGCTGGGGGTGGCGGTCGCGACGCGGATCGAGCACCGTTACGGGGACAGCGCGACGGAGGTGATGAGCTACATCCTCGGCGGCGCGCTGCTGTTCGGTGCGCCCGGGCTCGTCCTCAAGAGCGTCGTCAAGCGGGATTTTGTCGGCGACGACGAGTTCGACATGGTGTGGCGCGACCGTCTCGCCGCGATCGCGATCGGAATCGTCGGCGGCTTCATCGTCGGGCTGACCTCGGTCGGGAGCGGCACGTTCTTCGGCCTGACGATGCTGTTCGTCTTCTCGCTGAGCGCCCACAAAGTTGTCGGCACCGACATCCTCCACGCCGCGGCGCTGCTGTACGTCGCCGGCTTCGGGCACTTCATCGCCGGCAACGTCGACATGCACGCCGTCGGCTGGTTGCTGATCGGCTCGGTCCCGGGAGTGCTGATCGGCAGCCACTACTCGGTGCGGATCCCGGAGGAGTGGCTCCGGCTTGCGCTGGCGGACGTGCTCGCGATCAGCGGGCTCAAGCTGGTGCAGGTACCGAACCTGTATCTGGCGATCGCGATCGGAGCATCCGTCGCGGTCGGCACCGTCGCGGTCGTCCGGACCGGCAGGCGTCTGAGGGCCGAGGGCAAGCGTCTGCTCGTCCCGGCCGGCGAGACTTCCGGCCCGTAGAGTTGCGGGGCAGTGCCCCGCTTCCTTTCGACCGTCCTCGTGATCGCGTTGCTGGGCGGGACGGCGGCCGCCTTCGCGGTCACGCAGGGCCTGAAGAACGAGCCGAGCCCGATCACCGCGCCGCGGATCGCGAAGGTCTTTTCGCCGACGTGCGACTGCGACACACGCGTGGCCACGATCCAGTTCCGACTGCGAAAGCCCGACCGCGTCCGGCTCCAGATCGTCGACGGGAGCGGCGACGTCGTGCGGACGCTCGTCCCCGGCAGGCGTCTGCGGCAGGGGACCGTCACCTATACCTGGAACGGCCGTGACGACCAGGGCCGGTTCGTCACCCAGGGCGTCTTCAAGCCTCGGGTCCATCTCGCCGACCAGCACCGGACGATCGACCTGCCGAACGAGATGCAGGTCGACACGACCGCGCCGAAGATCTCGATCGTCTCGCTCGCGCCGCGAACGATCTCGCCGAACGGCGACGGGCGCAACGACCGGGCCAGGATCGCCTACAGGACGAACGAGCCCGCCCACGCGATCCTGTACGTCGACGGCCGGCGAGTGATCTTCACGCGCCGCCAGCTTCAGCGCTCGGTTCTGGACTGGAACGGGAAGATCGACGGGCGTGCCGTGCTTCCCGGCGACTACCGTCTCTGGCTCGCGGCCGAGGATCGCGCGGGGAACGTCTCCAACGGCAAGGTCGTCCACCTGCTCGTCCGCTACGTCGAGCTCTCTCGGTCCTCGATCCAGGCGAAGGCTGGCACACGATTCGGCGTGCGCGTCTTCGCCGATCGACGCGTGCGGTGGCGGCTCGGCGCGCGCAACGGGCGGGCCGCGCCGGGGCTGGTCATCCTCCGCGCGCCGGCGAAGCCCGGGCGCTACCGGCTGGTCGTGACGGTCCCCGGTCACGCCGATGAGGCGACGCTGATCGTGAGCCCACGGTGACGTCCACCCTCGCGCACGCCGGAGGGCCGATCGCCGCGGCCGGTCTCGGGGTACTGATCGTCGCCACGCGGCGCGAGGCCCGGCTGGGCGGGCTCGGCGCCTGGACGCTCGGCTGCGCCTTGCTGGCGGCGTATCTCGCTCCCAGCGGCCACACCAAGGTCTACGCGGGAGCAGCAGTGGTCGGGGCACTCGGAGCCGTCGTCATCGCGGTGCTGTTCCGCCGCTGGCCGTGGCTGATCGCGGTCTCGGCGCTCGCCTGCGCGCCGGCTCGGATCCCGGTCCACGTCGGCTCCACCGACGCCAACCTGCTCGTGCCGCTCTACGGGGTCATCGCCGGCGCGGCCGTTCTGCTCGGCTGGGAGCTGCTCCGCGACAACGGTCGCTCGAGGGAGCTGGGGCCGCTCGCCTGGCCGCTGGCGCTGCTCGTCGCCTGGAGCGGGTTGAGCCTCGCGTGGACGGAGGACCTGCACGAGGGCGCGGTCTCGCTGCTCTTCTTCTGGCTGCCCTTCGGCCTGCTCGCCGTGTCGCTGTCCCGGCTGGCGTGGAACCGACGCTGGCTCTCGTTCCTCTACGTCGAGCTCGTCGGGATGGCACTCGCGTTCGCGTGGATCGGCGTCTACCAGTACGCGACCAGAGATGTCTTCTGGAACCCGAAGGTGATCGTCGGCAACGCGTACGCGCCGTTCTACCGGGTGAACTCGGTCTTCTACGACCCGTCGGTGTACGGGCGCTTCCTCGTCGTCGCGATGCTGGCCGCGCTCGTCCTCGCGCTCTACGACCGCGACCGGCGCGAGGCGTTCGCCTCCGCGGCGGCGATCGTCCTGATCTGGCCCGGGCTGCTCTTCTCGTTCTCGCAGTCGAGCTACGCCGCGCTGATGGTCGGAACGGCGGTGGTGGCTGCGTTCCGCTGGCGCTGGCGGGCGGCAGTCGCCCTCGGTGCCGCAGCTGCCGTGATCGCCGCGGTCGCGCTCGGCACGCCGCACATCAGGCATTCCTTGCTGCGCGAGTCGGGCTCGGGCTTGAACCAGGCCTCGAGCGGCCGCGCCAAGCTCGTCACCCAGGGGATCAAGATCGCGGCCCACCATCCCGTGCAGGGAGTCGGGATCGGGGGGTTCAAGCGGGCCTACGCCGACCGGGTCGGGCTGAAGGGGAAGGAGCCGAAGAAGGCGGCCTCGCACAACACGGCGGTGACGGTCGCAGCGGAGACCGGCATCCCGGGACTTGCCTTCCTGGCCTGGCTCGTCTTTGCCGCGCTGCTCGTCACCCTGCGCCGGTCGGGGTCCTCCTTCAAGGGGCGTGCCAGCCTCGCGATCGCCGCGGCGGTGGCGGCGATCGGCGTGCACAGCCTCTTCTACAACGCGCTGTTCGAGGATCCGATGTTCTGGGGGCTGCTCGCGCTGACCGCGATCTGCGCGCGCCTGCCGCTCCGCCGTGAGGCCGTGCCGGCGCCGGCCGTCCAGGAGCCGTCCGAACCGAAAGCCAAGGTGACCGCGTGATCGAAGCCTGGAAGAGGGTCCTCGTCCTCGCTCCGCATACCGACGACGGCGAGTTCGGGTGCGGCGGAACGATGGCGCGGCTGGTCGAGACCGGCGCCGAAGTCCGGTACGTCGCGTTCTCGATCGCGACCAAGTCGCTTCCGGAAGGATCCGCTCCCGACACGCTCGCGCGGGAGGTACGCGAGGCGACCGCGGAACTCGGGATTCCGGAGGGGAACCTGACCGTCCACGACTTCGAGGTCAGGACGTTCCCCGAATACCGGCAGGACATCCTCGAGCTCCTGATCGCGCTCTGGGAGGACTGGCGCCCCGACGCCGTCTTCCAGCCGAGCCTGCACGACGTCCACCAGGACCACCAGGTCGTCGCCACCGAGGGACTGCGTGCGTTCAAGCGGACCACGATCCTCGGCTACGAGATCCCCTGGAACAACTTCGACTTCGCCTACCAGTGGTACACGGCTCTCGACCGCCACCATGTCGAGCGCAAGGCGGCGGCGCTGGCGAAGTACGCGTCGCAGCAACACCGCCGCTACGCCGACTCCGAGTACATCTGGAACGTCGCACGTACGCACGGGATCAACGTGAACCGCGAGTACGCCGAGGTCTTCCAGGTGTACCGCGTCGTCGACTGAGCGCTATCGTCAGCGCGTAGTGAGCGACCAGACGCTCGACAGCGGCAGCGTCACGGAGACGGGTGGGCCCAGGCTCGGCTCGGCGAGGCTCGTCTTCAACGAAAGCCTGGAGCTCCCTTATCTCCCGTACTCGGTGTTCGTGGAGCAACTCATGGGGAGATCGCTGCCGCACATCAGGACGTTGCAGTGGATGACGGAGGTCGAGAGCCTCGACGACGTCCTGCCGTACGCCGTCTCGACGGGCCGCGGCCAGGTCGACCAGGCCGCCATGCTCGATGTAGCGTCGGTCGTCGGCGGCGAGTGCCTCGCGTACATCTATCTCAAGCTCGGCTACCTGTACGGGCATATCGCGGCTCGCGAGCTGCCGGTCGTCGCCGATGCCGAACAATGGGTCAAGACGTTGTTTCCGGTGGCGCAGGCGACCGAGGACCACACGGTCCCCCTGACCTTCTGGTCGGTCGGCGAATACGGAGCGCATGCGATCGCGCGTGGGATCACGGCCCCTTCGTGGAAGGAGATCGAACGCAACTATCCGGAGGCGGTCCGGAACGAGGTGGCGGGGCTGCTCAGTCGCGAGTTCCATCCCTCGGGCGGGCAGCTCATTCTCTGGTACGGCCCGCCCGGGACGGGCAAGACGAATGCGCTGCGCGGCCTCGCCTGGGAGTGGCGGAGCTGGTGCGACACCCACTACGTGACCGATCCGGAGATCTTCTTCGGCAGGTCGAACTACATGCTCGACGTCCTGCTCCAGGAGGACGACGCCGGTGCCAATGACAGGGAGACCCCCAAGTGGCGACTGTTGATCCTCGAGGACACGGGCGAGCTGCTGGCGGCCGATGCCAAGGAACAGGCAGGACAGGGGCTCTCGCGGTTCCTCAACGTGGTGGACGGCATCATCGGCCAGGGTCTCCGTGTGCTCATCGTGGTCACCACGAACGAGCCTCTGAAGCTGCTGCACCCGGCCGTCTCGCGGCCGGGTCGCTGCGCGGCGAAGATCGAGTTCCGCGCATTCCCGGCCGCCGAGGCTGCGGCCTGGCTCGAATCGCGCGGCGTCGAGGTCACCGAGCGCGAGCTCACCCTTGCCGAGCTCTTTGCACTAAGCGCCGGCCTGGACGTCGAAGAGTCGGTTCGGATCGGCTTCGTACCCTGACCGGGTTGTCGTCCGCCGCGCCGGGCGCCAGACTAACCTGATGGACAGCGCGATCGAGCCCACGATCGAGGTCCGCCCGCCTCGGCGGAAGCGGATCGGGAAGATGATCGCCTGGCTGGTGGGGCTGGCGCTGTTCTGGCTCGTGCTCCAGCTGCTCGGTGTCGACGTTCGCGACTGGTTGGATCACCTCTGGGACCAGATCAAGGACATCTGGAACGCCAACCCCGGGTACATCGTCGGGGCCCTCATTCTCCAGACCGGCCAGACCGTCTTTGCCGGGCTCTCGTACTACGGCATCCTTCGCGTTGCCTACCCGGGGAAGGTCGAGTTCTGGCCGATCATCGCGTCGTACGCGGTGGGGGTGGCGATGAACGGCTTCCTGCCCGCCAACATCGGCACCTTCGTGACGCTGCTCATGTTCGTGGCCGTCATTCCCGGGTGCACGGTGGGTGGGGCGATCGCGGCCTATCTCGTGCAGAAGATCTTCTTCACGATTGCCGGGACGTTCGTCTACCTCTACATGTTCCTCAGCGTCCCCGGAGCCTTCGACATCAGTTTCGGCAACGAGACCTCGCATCCGTGGCTCACGCTGATCGTCGTCGTCGGCGCAGGTGTGCTCCTCGTGATGCTCGGGCGGATCTTCTGGCGCCAGGTGAAGAAGCTGTGGGCCCAGGCGAAACAGGGCGGGGCCATCCTCGCTTCGCCCAAGCGCTACCTGACCCACGCCTTCCTGCCCTCCTTCCTTTCGTGGGTCTGCAAGCTCGGTGTGGTCGCGATCTTCCTCGCCGCCTTCGGAATCGCTGTGACCTTCGAGTCGGTCATCTGGGTGGTCGGCTCGGGCTCGCTCGCGAACGTCGCCTCGTTCACGCCCGGCGCGGTCGGCGTCACGCAGGCGACGAATGCACTCGCGCTCAAGACCTGCTGTGACGTACCGAACAGCGTCGCGATCGATTATTCGACCGCGCAGCAGCTGATCACCACCGCCTGGAACCAGATCGTGGCGATCGTGCTCGTGCTCTGGGTCTTCGGCTGGACCGGCGGTAAGCAGCTGGTCGGCGGCGCGTACAGCGACGCCAAGGTTCAGGTGGCCGAGACGAAGGCGGCGCGCGCGCAGAAGAAGGAGGAGAAGAAGGAGGCGAAGAGGGAGGCCAAGGAGGCAGACACTGCAGGACAGGACCAGCAGCGCGAAGCGGCCCCCGGGGAGGCCGCTTCGCAGGAGGAGGGAGTGAGCTAGCTCGGGTCGGAGCTAGTTCGGCCGCACGGCGAGCTTGACGCTGACCGTGTGGGTCGAGCCGTTCCTGGTGTACGTGATCTTCACGGTGTCGCCGGGCCGCTTCGCGTCCACTGCCTGACCGAGTTCCCCGGCGTTTGTGACCTTGCGTCCTTCGATGCGGACGATCACGTCACCGGTCTTGAGCCCGGCGCTCGCCGCGGGGGTTCCCGGGCGAACCTGGGTGATCTGGACGCCCGCCGAGGCGGTGGCGATGCCGACGCCGAGGTAGGCGTGCTGGACGTTTCCGTTGGTGAGCAGCTGCGAGACGATCGACTTGACCGTGTTCGCGGGGACGGCGAACCCGATCCCGGTGTTCTCGCCCGTGTTGCTCTTGATCTGGGAGTTGATGCCGATCGCACGACCGGACAGGTCGAGGAGCGGACCGCCCGAGTTGCCGTGGTTGATCGCGGCGTCGGTCTGGATCGAGTCGGCGATCGTGAAGTTGTTCGGCGCCGTCATCTCGCGGTGGAGGGCGCTGATGATTCCCTCGGTGACGGTCTCCTCGAGGCCGTACGGGCTGCCGATCGCTACAACGGTCTGGCCGACCTGGAGCGCGCTCGAGTCGCCGAGCTCGATCGGGTGCAGGATCGAGGCCGGTGCATCCACCTTGATCACGGCCACGTCGGTCGACGGATCCTTCCCGAGCAGGGTCGCCTTGTAGGTTGCGCCGTTCCAGAACCTGACGGAGATCGAGTTGGAGCCCTCGACGACGTGCTCGTTGGTGATGATGTGCCCGGCGCTGTCGTAGACGAAGCCGGAGCCCTGCGCCTGAGCCTGGCCGCCGTACGGGGAGCTGTTCGTCTCCACGGCGATCTCGACGACCCCCTTGTAGGCGCTCTGGTACACGCTCGCAGCCGACGCGCCGCTCGGAGTTGCCGCAGTTGGCGTCCCTCCGGTAACGGTGACCTCGCGCACAACCGTCTTCGAGCTGTCATGGGTGACCGCGACGTACGAGGCGATGCCGACGGCCACGGCTGCGAGGACGGCGGCGCTGATGGCGAAGATACGAGTCATCTATTCCTTTCCCTTGTACTCAATACCCTCGGAAGAACACCGTACGCACCTGAGTGGTCTCTGAAAAGAACCTGAGAGCCGGGTAAGAGCATGGCCATACACTGTTCGGCTTGACTGCGATCCTCGGTTTGAACGCCTATCACGGCGACGCCGCCGCTGCCCTCGTCGTCGACGGCGAGCTGGTCTGCGCGGCGGAGGAGGAGCGCTTCAGCAGGGTCAAGCACGGCGCCGGATTCCCGGCCCAGGCGGCCGCCTGGTGCCTCTCCCACGCAGGCCTCGGTGCCGGCGACCTCGATCACGTCGCAGTCGGCCGCAACCCGAAGGCGAATCTCGGAGCGAAGGTGATGCGGACGCTCACGCACGGCCCCGGCCCGCGGTACCTCAAGGCCCGGCTCGACAACGCTGCCAGGGTACGTGACGTCAAGGCGGCGCTGGAGACGGCACTCGGCGCCGAGGTCGAAGCAGAGCTCCACCACGTCGAACACCACCAGGCGCACGTCGCGAGCGCATTCTTCCCTTCCCCGTTCGAGGATGCCGCGATCCTCTCGATCGACGGTTTCGGCGATTTTGCATCGACCATGCTCGCCGAAGGCCACGGCGGGTCGTTCCGCGTGCTCGAGCGCGTCCTCTTTCCGCATTCGCTGGGGATCTTCTATACGGCGGTCACCCAGTGGCTCGGCTTCCCAAAGTACGGCGACGAGGGGAAGGTGATGGGCCTCGCTCCCTACGGGACGCCCCGTCTCCTCGAGGAGATGCGGCGGGTCGTGCGCCCGAAGGGCGACGTATTCGAGCTCGACCTCGATTTCTTCCGCCA
>Ga0081455_10007748_pt1 | contig 11259 bp, 10 predicted proteins | sample TabmetS3T2R1_FD_70207 | JGI IMG/M metagenome (GOLD analysis project Ga0081455, IMG submission 70207) | Tabebuia heterophylla rhizosphere microbial communities from the University of Puerto Rico - S3T2R1 | ecosystem: Host-associated > Plants > Roots > Rhizosphere ... | reverse complement strand
CGTTCCCGCGGAACGACATCTGTTCCCCGCAATGACGGTCAAGACGAATCTGGCGCTCGGCGCGTATCCCCGCCGGCCCGACCGCGGCGCGCTGGAGCTCGTGTTCGGCCTGTTCCCCCGGCTGGAAGAACGGCTGCGTCAGCGGGCGGGGACGCTCTCCGGCGGGGAGCAGCAGATGCTCGCGGTGGGGCGCGCGCTCATGTCGCGACCGAAGGTGCTGATGCTCGACGAGCCGACGACCGGCCTCGCGCCGAAGCTCGCCCGATCCGCGTTCACCGCGCTCGAGGGGCTGAAGGCGACGGGTCTGACGCTCCTGATCGCCGAGCAGCAGGTCCCGCTCGCGCTCTCGGTCGCCGATCGCGGCTACGTGCTGGAGAACGGGCGGATCCGGCTCCAGGGCAGTCCCGAGGAGCTCGAGGCGAACCCCGAGGTTCGACGCGCCTACCTGGGCGTGGCATGAGTCGTAGGCCGGTCGGCGGGCACGCGAAAGCCGAGGCGTGCGGATGAGGGCCGTGATCCTCGACGGGATCGTGCTGGGCCTCGGGTTCGGGCTGCTCGGGGTCGGCCTGACGCTGGTCTACGGCCTCGGCGGCGTCCTCAACCTCGCCTACGGGGAGATCGCGGTGTTCGGCGCGATCGTCGTCTCCCAGGTGATGGACAGGGGGGCGCCGACGCTCGTCGCGGCCGGTGTGGGCATGCTGGCGGCCGCCGCGCTCAGCGTCCTCCTCGACCTGACCCTGATGCGGCCGGTGTACCGCCAGGCGGGCGAGGAGAGGACGCTCCTCGGGCTCTTGCTGACATTAGGCGTTGCCTTCGTGATCGTCGGCCTGCTCAACTGGAAGTACCCGACCGGCGCCCTGTACATCTTCGTCGGCGGTGACCCCATCTCGATCGCAGGAGTCCCGATGGCGGCGGGGAGCGTCTGGGCGTCGGTGATCACGCTCGGCGTCGCCGGAGTCCTGCTCGTCTTCTTCGGCCTCACGACCTTCGGCCGCGGCGTTCGCTCGGTGATCCAGGACGAGACCGGCGCGCGGCTGGTCGGGATCAGCCCGTCGCTCGTGCGCACGCTGATCTTCGCGTTGAGCGGCGGTCTTGCGGGGCTCGTCGCGGTGACGCGGTCGATGTCGGCGCCGCTGACCGTCACAGCGGGCTTCGACCTCACGACCTTCGCGCTGATCGTCGCCGTCGTGGGCGGGCTCGGCAGCGTCGCGGGGGCGTTCCTCGCCGGCGTGCTCCTGGGCATCGTCGACAACGTCAGCGCGCACTACATCGGCGAGTACATCACCGCGATCGTCCTGCTGGCCGCGGCGGCGATCACGATCCTGGTGCGGCCGCGAGGCCTGCTTGGGCGGTAGCTCCGTGTCGGCTGCTCCCGACCCGCGGCCACGCGGCGTGCGTGTCGTCACGAGGCTGCTCACCCGCGCCCTGCTGCCGATCGCGGTTGCGGCGGCGATCCTCGTCGTCCTGCCGCCGCTCTGGTTCGGGGACTCGCCCTACACGACGGGGCTCGCGGTGGAGGCGCTCGTGTTCGGGTGCTACGCGGTCGGCTTCAACCTGATCTTCGGCAGCACGAACCAGCTCTTCCTCTGCGTGGGCGCGCTGGCGGGCGTCGGCGGCTACGCGACGGCGATCCTCTCGGACAAGGCGTCGCTCCCTCTGGCGGTCGGCGTCGCGATCGGCACGGTCAGCGCCGGCATCGTGGGCGGGCTGCTGGCGTGGATCGCCGTGCGGCGGTCGCTGACGGTGATCTTCACCGGGATCGTGACGCTCGTCTTCTCCCTCGCGTTCACGAACTTCATCATCGGCCAGCGAGACCTGACCGGAGCCGACACGGGCTACGTGCTCCAGGGGGCCGCCACGGAGCTCGCCGACGACCGCGTCGGCGGGTACTACCTCTTCGTCGCCGTGCTCGTCGCCCTGCTGATCGCCTTTCGCGCGCTCCAGCTCTCGCACGCCGGCTGGGCGTTCAAGGCGCTCCGCGACGACGAGGTGGCCGCCGAGCTGGCGGGCGTCGACGTCGCGCGCTACCGGATCTATGCGGCGGTGGTGGGCTCGGCGATGATCGGTCTCACGGGCGGCCTCTTCGCCTACAGCCTCGGCTTCATCAGCCCGGTCACCTACGGCTTCGCGCAGGTCGACGTGCAGGTCCTCATCATCGTCGCGTTCGGCGGCATGGGGACGTTGCTCGGACCGGTGATCGGCGCCGCGGCGTTCGGCTTCCTGGACAGAGCGCTGACCGACAGCGGCCAGCTCCGGCAGGCCTACTACGGGGCGTTCGTGATCGCGATCTTCCTCTTCCTCAGGCGCGGGGTCGTCCCCGCCGTCGTCGGCGTGTTCGACCGACTCGTCGCGTCCCGTCGGGCCGAGCGCATGGACGGGGCTGCGCCCGGTCGGGCGGACTAGGTCGCGCCGAGTCGATCAGGACGTCATGCCTGTCGTCTGCCCGCCGCTCGCAGTCAGCACCTGGCCGTGGACGAAGTTCGACCAGGGTGAGCACAGGAAGAAGATCGGCCCCGCTGCGTCCTCCGGCGTCGCCGGGCGACCGAGCGGGATGATCGTCGACGCCAGCTCTCGCATCCGCTCCGGGATCCCGAGCGGGATCTCCACGCCGTCGTCTCTGACGAAGCGCTCGCCGCCGCCGTCGGTCGCGGCCGTCAGGCGCGTCTCGACGAAGCCGAACGCGACCGCGTTGACGTTCACCTTGAACGGGCCCCACTCGCGCGCGAGGGTCTTCGTGAGCCCGACGAGCCCCGCCTTGGCGGTCGAGTAGTTCGCCTGCCCGACGTTGCCCTGCGTGCCGGAGATCGAAGTGACGTTGACGACCTTCCGGAAGACCTCGACCCCCGCCTCCCGGTCGGCCTTCCCTGCCTCGCGGAGGTACGGCGACGCCGCGCGGAGGAGCCTGAAGGGGACGATCGTGTGGATCTCGAGCATCGCGCGGAACTGCTCGTCGCTCATCTTGTGAGCGATGCCGTCCCACGTGTAGCCCGCGTTGTTGACCACGATGTCGAGCTGTCCGAAGGCGTCGACCGCCGCCCGGACGAGCGCCTCCGGGACGCCGTCCTTCGTCAGGTCGCCGGAGACGACCGCCGTCTCGCCGGGCACCGCGGCGGCGGCGTCCCGGGCGAGGTCGCCGTCGAGGTCCGTGACGACGACGCGCGCGCCGTGCTCCGCGAGCAGGCGGGCCGTCGCGTGTCCGATGCCTCGCGCCGATCCGGTGACGATCGCCGCCTTCCCGTCGAGCACGCCCATCTCCCGTTCCTCCTCCGTTCGACGTCATCGGGCCACGGCGTCGCGATTCGCGACCCGTGCGCAGGATTGTTGACGATCTTCGCAACGTTCGGGCAGGATTGCGACATGAGCGTGCAGTCGAGCTCGAGCTACGACGCACTCCGCGCCGCGATCGTCAGCGGCGACATCGCCCCGGACGCCCGTCTCGTCGAGGCGGAGGTCAGCGCGACGTTCGGCATGTCGCGCGGCGCCGTCCGCACCGCGCTGATCCGGCTCGAGCAGGACGGGCTCGTCGTCCGCGAGCCGCACCGGGGCGCCCGCGTCCGGAAGGTGTCGAACGAGGAGGCCGTCGAGATCCTGCAGGCGCGCGCGGTGCTCGAAGGGCTCGCCGCGCGTCAGGCGGCGGAGCGCATCGACGAGGCGGGGAAGGAGCATCTCGCCGCATGCCTCGCGCGACAGCGAGAGCTCCTCGAGCTCGGCGACCTGCTCGGCGCCTCCGACGCCAACGCCGACCTGCACGCGGCGCTCCTCGAGCTCTCGGGACACAGCACCGCGCGGCGGCTGATCGAGGCGCTCCATTCGCAGACCGTGCGCTACCAGTACCGCACGATCCTGATCCCGGGCCGCTCGGCGGCCTCGGTGGAGGAGCACGGGGCGATCGTGGACGCCGTGATCGGCGGTCGACCCGACGACGCGGACGCCGCGATGCGCCGCCACCTGTTCAACGTCGCGCAGGCCGTGCGGCGTCAGTTCATCCCAGGGGACATCGACAAGGCGAGCCGGGGAACCCTGTGAGCCTGCCGGGAGGGAGGCGTGAAAGACCTTGCTGGAGAAATTGTTGACAACATTGGTTCTGATCTGGTTGATTCGTGCGTACGCGAACCCGGCTGGCTCATCCGTTTCCGACCCGGTCGCGCGAACCGTGCCATCGACGACGAAGTCACGTGTCACGTGGAAGGAGAGTCATGAATCGCTTTGGTCGTAGCGCCGTGCTCGCGGGCGCGGCGCTCGTCGCACTCGCCCTCGCGATCGCGGCCTCCGCGACGACGGCGACGCCCAACCGCTCGAACGCGCCCGCGGCGGGCGCGGCCGTGACGAACTACGTCCAGTACGTCCACGGGACGCGCGGGAAGGCGGACCCGAAGAAGTCGAAGATCTACATCGGCTGGGTCAACCAGCAGGGCGGACAGGTCGTGATCGGCGGGTTGGCGACCGCCGGCGCGCAGCTCGCCGTGCGGTACGTCAACGACGTGCTCGGCGGCGTCGACGGGCACCCGGTCGTGCTCGTCCAGTGCTTCATCAAGTCGAGCGAGGAGGAAGGCACGACCTGCGGCCAGAAGCTCGTCAACGACAAGCGGATCTCCGTGATCGCGACGGGCGCCGTCGCGACGGGCGCACAGTCCCTCTTCGCCACGGTCCGCGGGCGCAAGCCGATCGTCACGGGCGTCGCGGTCACTCCCGTCGACGGAGCGTCGAAGACCGCCGTCGTGCTCTTCGGCGACGGCCCGCACATCCTGCTGCCGTTCGGCAACTACGCGAAGAACGTCCTCAAGGCCAAGACCGCCGCGGTGATCTATCCGAACGCGCCGGGGCTCGCGGAGTCCGGCCAGGTGATCGCGGCCGGCCTCAAGGCGGCGGGCATCAACACGAAGCAGGTCGGGTACACGCAGGGCCAGTCCGACCTCACCGCGCCGTTGACCGCGGTCGGGGCCACCACGGCGGACTTCATCGCGCCGTACGGCTCGGCGGCCGACTGCGCGAACCAGGCGAAGTCGCTCCAGCAGCTCGGCATCACCGACTCGCGCAAGATCATGACGGCGCCGCTCTGCCTCAACTCGACCGTGATCGACGCCCTCGGCGACTGGTCGAAGTGGACCTACGCGATCGCCTCGTCGCTCTACGGCGACAGGACCGACAAGGGCATGCCGGCGTACGAGGCCGTGATCAAGCGCTACAAGGCCCAGAAGAACGCGCCCGACCCGTGGCACATCGTGGCCTTCTCGGAGCTCCTGACCACCGTCCGGTTCCTCAACGAGGTCGGGGCGACCAAGATCGCGCCGGCACGGGTCCTCGCACGGGCGAAGGCGTTCAGGGGGCCGCTCGCGCTCGGGGCGCCCAAGCTCCAGTGCGGCAAGTACAAGGACGCGCCGGCGATCTGCAACGACATGTTCCAGGCGTTCACCTACGAGGGGAAGTTCCAGTTCAAGCGCGCCTCCGGCTGGATCGGCCCACTGCCGGGCTGACGGAGGACGCTTCGCACCCGCATCCGACGGGGCCGGTCGACTGGCCGGCCCCGTCGCGTGATACTCGCTACGCGACGTGAACGAGATCCTCCTCTTCATCCTGCTCGGCCTCGGGACGGGGGCGACGATCGCGGCGATCGCGGTCGCGATCGTCCTCACGTACCGGGGCTCCGGGTTCATCAACCTGGCCGCGGGCGCCTTCAGCATGCTCGCGGGTTTCTCGTTCTGGGCGCTGCGGACGGGCGAGCTCGGGTTCACGGTGGGGACGCCCGTCGCCGTCGCGCTCACCTACCTCGTCGTCGTGCTCGTCACGATCGCGACCGAGCTCGCCGTCTTCCGGCCCCTCCGCACTGCTGCGCCGCTCGCGAAGCTCGTCGCCTCGCTCGGCGTCCTGCTCACCCTCCAGGCGACGATGCTGCTCGCCTTCGGCACGTCGCAGCACCCGCAGCCGACGATCATCCCCATCCGGGTCGTCCGCCTGCTCGACGGGGCGGTGCCGCTGTCGGCGTTCGTGATGAGCGGCATGGTGGCGGGGATCACGGTGCTGCTCTGGGCGCTCTACCGGTGGACGCGCTTCGGGCTCGCGACCCGCGCGGCCGCGGAGAACGACGTCGCGGCCCGCCTCGCCGGCCTCTCGCCGGACGAGCTGTCGCTCGTGAACTCGCTGCTCGCGAGCCTGCTGCTCGCGACGCTCGGGATCCTGGCCGGCTCGGTCGCGGCGCTCGACACGACCACGCTGCCGTTCCTCGTCGTGCCGGCGCTCGCCGCCGCGCTCTTCGCCCGGCTCACCTCGTTCACGATCGCGTGCGTCTGCGGCCTGGGCATCGGGGCGGCCGAGTCCCTGATCGAGTACGCCTCGACGAAGTCGTGGTTCCCGACCAGCCAGAGCGTGGCGTGGCCCGGGGTCAAGGAGCTGCTCGTGTTCGTGCTGATCGTCGCGGCGATGTTCCTGCGCGGCGCGTCGCTGCCGACTCGGGGCGAGCTCGTCGAGCAGCGCCTGCCCGACGTGCCCCGTCCGAAGCACGCGTACGCGCTCGCCGTCCCCTCCACCGTGCTCTGCGCGATCGCGCTCGTCGTGCTGCCGTTCGACTTCCGCCAGGCCCTCACGAACTCGCTGATCGGCATCGTGATGGCGCTCTCGCTCGTGGTCATCACCGGCTTCGTGGGGCAGATCTCGGTCGTCCAGCTGGCCCTCGCGGGCGTCGCCGGGTTCACCGTGTCGCATCTCGCCGTCGACGCGGGGATCGGCTTTCCGCTGGCGCCGCTCGCGGGGATCGCCGCCTCCGTGCTGCTCGGCCTCGTGACCGCGGTCTCGGCGCTCCGCGTGCGCGGCGTGGCACTCGCGGTCGTGACGATCGCCGCGGCGGTGGCGGTGTTCAACTTCGGCTTCGTCAACCCGACCTGGGGCGGCGGCGCGACCGGCTCGCCCGTGCCCGATCCGACGGTCTTCGGCGCGAACCTCGGGCCGAGCGCGTCGTTCCGCGGGCTCGACGGCAACCTCCCGAGCCCCGTGTTCGGCTGGGTCGCGCTCGCGTGCACCGTCGTCCTCTCCCTGCTCGTGATCTCGGTGCGCCGTGGGATCCTCGGCCAGCGGATGCTGGCGGTCCGGTCGAACGAAAGGGCCGCCGCGGGAGCCGCGATCGACGTCCGCAACGTCAAGCTGATCGCCTTCGGCATCAGCGCGCTGATCGCCGGGGTGGCGGGCACGCTGTACGCGTACAACTTCGGCTCGGTGAGCGCCGACCGCTTCAGCGTCCCGCTCGCGCTCAGCCTGATCGCGTTCGCCTACGCGGGGGGCATCACCCTCGTCTCGGGGGCCGTCTTCGCCGGGCTGATCGCCGCGCAGGGGATCCTGCCGTACGCGCTCGACAAGTGGTTCGGCCTCTCCGGCAACTGGTTCCTGCTCTTCGGCGGGGTGGTGCTCATCTTCACGCTCATCCAGAACCCCGAAGGCGTCGCCGGCTCGTTCTACCGGACAGCGCAGGTGCGGGCGAAGCGGAAGGCCGACGTCGCCGCGTCGGCACCTGCGAGCGGCTCGTGACCGCGGTCCTGGCGACGACCGGCCTCTCCGTGCGCTTCGGCGGCGTGCGGGCCGTCGACGACGTGGACGTCGTCGTCGACGAGGGCCGGCTCGTCGGGCTGATCGGGCCGAACGGCGCAGGCAAGACGACGTTCGTGGACGCGATCACGGGCTTCGTGCGCTACACGGGCCGTGCCGAGCTCGACGGGCACGACCTCACGGGGATGCCCCCGCACGCGCGCGCGCGCCGCGGCCTCGCCCGGACGTGGCAGAGCACGGAGCTGTTCGACGACCTGACGGTGCGCGAGAACCTCATGGTCGCCGCGGAGCGCCCGTCGTGGCTGGCGCTCGCCGCGGAGCTCGTCGGTCGTCCTGCGGGGAACGACGCCGCGACGAACGAGGCGCTCGAGCTGCTCGAGATCGGGGCGCTCGCGGACGCGGTGCCGGGCGAGCTGACGCAGGGCCAGCGCAAGCTGGTCGGGGTCGCGCGCGCGATCGCCATGCGGCCGCGTCTCCTCTGCCTCGACGAGCCGGCGGCCGGCCTCGACACGCACGAGAGCGAGGAGCTCGGTCGCCGCCTGCGCCAGATCGCGGACGCGGGCACGGCGACGCTCCTGATCGACCACGACATGGGCCTGGTGCTGACGATCTGCGACCTGATCGTCGTGCTCGAGTTCGGCAAGGTGATCGCGGCCGGGTCCCCGGACGAGGTGCGGCGCGACCCGCTCGTCGTCAAGGCGTACCTGGGCGGTGCGTCCGCCGCCGAGGGCGCTGCCGTCGAGGAGCGCGACACGGGGGAGGTCTCGGCGTGACGGTGCCCGTGCTGGAGCTCGAGGGGCTGACCGCCGGGTACGACGGCGCGGCGGTGATCCGGCGGCTCGACCTCCGGGTCGCCCCGGGCGAGATCGTCGCGCTGCTCGGCGCCAACGGCGCCGGAAAGACGACGACGCTGCGCACGGTCTCGGGTCTCGTGCACCCGCTCGACGGAGCCGTCCGCTTCGCCGGCCGTGACCTCCGCAAGGTCTCCGCCAGCGGTCGCGCGCGGCTCGGCATCGCCCACGTCCCGGACACGCGCGGCCTCTTCTTCGGGCTGACCGTCGCGGAGCACCTGCGGCTCGGCTACCGCCGCGAGCGTCTCGACGCCTCCGTCGCGTACCGGTACTTCCCGGCGCTCGACCAGCTCCGCGAACGCCGCTGCGGGCTCCTCTCCGGCGGGGAGCAGCAGATGCTCGCCGTGGGCAGGGCGCTCGCGCGCCAACCGACGCTCCTGCTCCTGGACGAGCTGAGCCTCGGGCTCGCCCCGGTGATCGTCGAGGGCCTGCTCCCGGTCGTCCGTGCCTACGCGGAGGAGAGCGGCTGCGGCGTGGTGCTCGTCGAGCAGCACATCGAGCTCGCGTTGACGATCGCCGACCGCGGGTACGTGCTCTCGCACGGCGAGCTCGTGCTCGAGGGGCCGGCGGAGCAGCTCCGCAGCAACAACGAGCTGCTCGTCTCGAGCTACTTCGGGGAGCACACCGAGCTGTTCGCCGGCGAACGTCCTTAGACGTCGAAATCACAACGAGGCGACTGCCGTCGGATCTCGGTTCTCGATCAGGTCGTAGAGTGCGCGCGTGGAGATGCGGATAGCCCCTGCTGCACCGCCGGGCTCCACGATCGGCGTCGTCACACCAGCGAGCCCGCCCGAGACCCGCGCCGAGGTTCAGCGGGGGATTGCTTGGTGGGAGTCGAAGGGCTACCGCGTCAAAGTCATGCCTGGCGCCCTCGAGCAGGACGGCTGGCACGCCGGCAGCCCCGAGCTGCGTGCCCGCGACCTGCAGGCCGCGTTCGCCGACCCAGAGATCGACGCAATCCAGACGATGCGCGGCGGCTATGGCTCGGCGCAGATGATCCCGCTGCTCGATTTCGACGCGATCGCGAAGACGCCGAAGGCGTTTGTCGGCCTCTCCGACATCACGGCCCTGCATGCGGCGCTGCTCACCCGCGCCGGGTTCGCGACATTCTACGGGCCGAGCCTGACGATGTTCGGCAACCCAGCGCCTGCGTCGCTCACCGTCGATCGGTTCTTGCAGGTGCTTCGCGGCGAGACCACCGGCCAGGTGCCGGAAGACCGCGACCGCCTGACGGTCGTCTCGATAGCCGGCGGCAGGGCGAGCGGCCGCCTCGTCGGCGGCTGTCTCGTCGACTTCATCTACACGATCGGCACCCCCTGGGAGCCCGACCTCGAGGGCGCGATCTTCTTCTTCGAAGACTGCAACAGCGCTCCGATCCAGATTGACCGCGCTCTGCTGTACCTCGAGCAGGTCGGCAAGCTCGAAGGCCTGCGCGGCATCGTTGTCGGAGAGCTGGCGGGCTGCGAGTGGTACGAGCACACCTCGGCGCCGCGCTCGAAGACGCTGGAGGAGGTACTTCTGGACCGTCTCGGCGGGCTCGGGATCCCGGTGCTGTACGGGCTTCCACTGGGACATGGCGCGAGTCTGGCGACGATCCCGCTTGGCGTCGACGCAACCGTCGATGCAGACGCGCTGACGCTCACGATCGACCGCCCTGCGCTCATCGCTGACTGACGCGCCGGCTCACGATCCAGCGGACGTGCGTGCCGGTCAGGCAGGGCGCTGTCGTGTGGACAACGGAGCCGACGGGAGCGGCTTCGTTCCGGCTCGAGCTCTCAGAGCTGCTCGAGCGCCCGGCGGACGTAGACCTGCGCCAGATGCGCGCGGTACTCGCTGCTGCCGGTCACGTCGCCCGGCGGGTCCGTCCCCTCGCCCGTGTGACCGGCGGCCTCGACTGCGTCGGCTCCGCCGGCGAGCGCGTCCTCGACGGCACGGGCGCGGAGCGGGGTCGGGCCCATGCTCGCGAGGGCGACCCGGGTAGCGCCGTCGACGACGGCGGCCGCCACGCCCACCGTCGCCCAGTCCTGGGCGCGGCGGCTGTGCTTGAGGTAGACGCCGCGCTCGACCTTCGGGACGCGGATCTCGGTGAGGACGTCACGCGGCCCGAGCGCCGTCTCGAACGGGCCGCCGAAGAACGACGCCGCCGCGATCGTCCGCTCGCCGTCGGGGCCGTGCGCGACGAGCTCGGCGTCCAGTGCGAGAAGGACGGTCGGGAGGTCCGACGCCGGGTCGGCGTGGGCGACCGATCCGCCGATCGTCCCGCGGTGGCGCACCTGCGGGTCGCCGACACCCGCGGCGGTGCGCGCCACGACGGCGCAGCCGCCTTCGAGGACGGCGTCGGCGGCGAGCTGCGCGTGCCGGGTGAGCGCGCCGATCGCGATCCGGTCGCCGTCGTCGCGGACGTAGCGAAGGTCGTCGAGCCGGCCCACGTCGACCAGGAGCGAGGGGCGCGCGATGCGGAGCTTCAGCGCCGGGACGAGCGAGTGCCCGCCGGCGAGCAGCTTTGCGTCCTCGTCCCGGCCGAGCGCCTCGATCGCGTCCTCGACCGACGCCGCGCGGTGGTACTCGAAGGCCGCGGGAATCACGTTCCCGCCCTCGCGGCGGCCTCGACCGCCCGGACGATGTTGTGGTAGCCGGTGCAGCGGCAGAGGTTCCCCTCCAGCGCGTGCCTGATCTCGCTCTCGGACGGGCTCGGGTTCTCGTCCAGGAGCCCGACGGTGGCCATCACGAACCCGGGCGTGCAGAAGCCGCACTGGAGGCCGTGCTGCTCGTGGAACGCCTGTTGCACCGGATGGAGCTCGTCGCCTGTCGCGAGACCCTCGATGGTCGTCACGTCGGCGCCGTCCGCCTGGACGGCGAGCACCGTGCACGACTT
>Ga0081455_10007747_pt1 | contig 11259 bp, 9 predicted proteins | sample TabmetS3T2R1_FD_70207 | JGI IMG/M metagenome (GOLD analysis project Ga0081455, IMG submission 70207) | Tabebuia heterophylla rhizosphere microbial communities from the University of Puerto Rico - S3T2R1 | ecosystem: Host-associated > Plants > Roots > Rhizosphere ... | reverse complement strand
GTCAATATCGGCGCCGACGACCCGACCATCCCGCCGGAGCAGAGGCTTGCCTTCGAGAAGGAGATGACGGCAGCGAAGGTCGACTGGCGCATGAACGTTTATGGCGGCGCCGGTCACAGCTTTACCAATCCTGCGGAGGATGGCAGTCGCCCGGGTTTTGCCTATCACGGGCCATCGGACAGCCGGTCCTGGAACGCGATGCTTGACCTGTTCAATGAGGTCTTCGGCGCTATGTAATCCAAGACACCAGCGGTCTGTGCGGTCCCCTCGCGCAGATTTGTGCGATTTCGGCTGGCGGCAAGGCAGGGACCCAGGCTTCTATCTTTCTTCTCGATGGGGTCCGTGGCAGCATGGGCTAAACGACGGGAGGACCGCAATGCGCAGGTATGTCTCGATCGGACTGGCGTTGCTTGCAGGTGGCCTGACGGGGGGCGATGTCTCCGGCCTTGCGGCACCCGGATTGCAACCACTGCAAATTGACGACCGCTCTTCAGCTGAGCCCGTTGACATCGAACTCGTGCTCGCGGTGGACGTGTCGTATTCGATGGATCTGGACGAACTCGCCGTGCAGCGCGAAGGTTACGCGCAGGCGCTGACCTCTAGCGAGTTCCTGCAAGCCTTGAAGAGCGGCCGTCGCGGCAAGGTTGCAGTCACATTTTTCGAATGGGCCGCGTCAAATGACCAGAAGATCGTCATTCCATGGCGTCTGATCGATGGACCGGAGTCCGCAGGCGCGGTTGCCGACGAGATCATGAAGGCGCCAATTCGCCGCGCCTCCCGAACCTCCATTTCCGGCGCGATCAACTTTGCGATGCCGCTATTCGACAACAGCGGCTATCATGGCGCGCGTCGCGTTATCGACATTTCGGGAGACGGTCCTAACAATAATGGCGAACCGATCCAGACGGCGCGCGAGGCGGCGTTGCAGAAGGGAGTCACCATCAACGGCCTCCCGATCATGGTCAAGGAGGTGTCCTACTCGACCATGGATATTGAGCATCTTGATTGGTATTACGAGGATTGCGTGATCGGCGGTCCGGGAGCATTCATGATTTCGATCAGGGGCAAGGACCAATTCAAGCAAGCCATCCGCACCAAACTCGTGCTTGAAGTCGCTGGACGTGAACCCACACGTGACATCATCCCCGTCGCCGACAGTGGACCGCGTGTGTCATGCATGATCGGTGAACAGATGTGGCAGCAGCGCTGGGGGCGCTGAGGTTCGCGTTCGGCTTAACGGGTGAAACGGGCCACCAGCTCGACATGCGCCGTGTGCCGAAACTGGTCGATCGGCTCAACAACGCCGATTTTGTAGCCCGAGTCGATCAAAAACCTCGCGTCCCGCGCGAAGGTCGCGGGATTGCAGGACACCGCAACGATCACGGGGACCTTGCTCGCGGCCAATTCACGTGCCTGGGCGTGTGCGCCTTGTCGTGGCGGATCGAAGATTACGGCGTCGGCGTCGCGCAATTCCCGCGCCAGCAGAGGCCGCCGGAACAGATCGCGCACCTCGACAGCGACGGGCTTAAGACCCTTGGTCGTCTGGGCAGCCTTGGCAAGTGCGGCCACCGATGCTGCGTCGGAATCATAGGCCCGAACACGAGTGCGCTCGGCTAGTCGTAACGCAAATGGGCCAACTCCACAGAACAAATCGACCACGACCTTTGCGCCTGTGGAACTGGCAAGAACGCGTTCGGCAAGCGCCAATTCCCCGGCATGCGTTGCTTGAAGGAAACTGCCGGGCGGCAGCACCACCTCAGCTCGGCCGATTCGGATGACAGGCTGTGCCCGGAGCGCAACGAGCTCGCCGTGTCGTGTCAGCCTGGCCAGCCGGTGTCGCTCGGCAATCCGCGCAAGCGCCGTGCTGACAGGAATGGGGAGGGCGCCGGAGCCGCGGAGATCGACGTCAGGTCCATTTGCGGTCGCGGTGAATTGCAGGTCCAGCGGCTTGCCGACAGGTTGCAATATCTCGGCGATATCCCCAGCGGCGGTGAGGGCGCCCGCAAGCTCCGGCACGAGAATGGGGCAATGGTCAATCGCCACGATGTCGTGGGATTGCGCGGCCGCAAAGCCGACGCGAACGCTTCCTTTGCCGCCGAAGCGCGCATGCGCGACGATCCGGCGTCGCCCTTGGCCATGAGCATCGACGACGGATGCAATCTCGCAATCGATATTGGACTGTTCGAGAGCCTCGATCACGATCGCCCGTTTCCAAGCGAGGTAATCCGTTTCACGCCAATGCTGGATCGCGCAGCCACCGCAGATGCCGAAATGTGGGCAAAACGGCGTAATCCTGCTGGAAGCAGCCTGATCAACCCGCAAGAGACGCCGCCGATCGGAATGCCCGGCGACGTGATCGACCTCTACTTGCTCTCCAGGCAATGAGAACGGCACATAGACAAATTCCCCGTTAACCACGGTGACACCGTCACCGCGATGGCCAATGTGATCGATGGTCAGAGTCTCAACCACGGCGCGCGCCTATGAAGAACTCCTGGTTGCCGTCGCCCCCCGTGATCGCCGAGGGAAAGAGGGCAATCGACGAACAGCCGAGTGTCTCCGCAAACGCTTCGATATCGCGGCACACGGCCGTATGAACAGCGCTGTCGCGCACAATACCTTTTTTGTTGGTGCTACGAGGCACCTCGAATTGCGGCTTGATCAAAGCGAGAAGGTGCGTCGGAGCCGCCGCGAGTTCGAGGGCTACCGGCATCACGTGCTTTAACGAGATGAAACTGGTGTCGATTACGACGACATCGGGGCGTACCGGCAGTCGCTTGCCGGCAAAGGTTCGGATGTCGGTCTTCTCCAGTGAGAGGATCCGCGGGTTATGGTGGAGACTCGGATGCAGTTGACCTTCACCGACATCGACCGCACAAACGAGCTTCGCGCCATTGTGTAGAAGGACTTCGGTAAAGCCGCCGGTTGAGGCTCCCACATCGAGACAGATGTGATCCTCGATATCGATCGGATACGTTTCAAGAGCAGCCGCCAATTTGACGCCGCCCCGCGATACCCATGGATGTGCCGCCTCGGCCTGCAGGCTCGCATTGGTCGCAATTTCGTCGGACGCTTTCCGGACCGGCTTGCCATCGGCGGTGACGAGACCCGCAGCGATCGCCGCCTGGGCCCGGGCCCGACTCTCAAAAAGTCCGCGTTCGACCAGTAGACGGTCGGCGCGCAGCCTCGTCATGGGCGACCTCTGAAGCAATTGTAAACGAACGGCTCAAAGCCTCGGGTTATCGTTCTTCGACGTTGCGCCGGACGAGCCGCCGCCAAAAACATCAGCCTGCCCTCGGGTGCCGAGGGCAGGCTGAAATTGCCATTGTTCGTTTCCGCATCAAGGAGCCGAACGTTGTCCGGGTGTCAAGCGAGTTTGACCGTCTCGGCCTTGATGTCCTTGCCGAGCGCTGCGAATACCTTCGCGACGATTGCTTTCGCATCGAGGCCGGCCCGCGCGTACATCGCCGCCGGCGAATCATGGTCGAGGAATACGTCAGGCAGCACCATCGAACGTGCACACAGGGCTCCGCGGTCCAGCATACCGTTATCGGTCAGTGCCTGCATCACGTGCGAGCCGAATCCGCCGATCGAACCTTCCTCGACGGTGATCAGCACCTCGTGTTCGCGCGCGAGCTTCAGCACCAGCTCGACATCGAGCGGCTTCATGAAACGCGCATCTGCAACTGTGGTCGACAGCCCATAGGTTGCGAGTTCGTCGGCGGCCTTTTCGCATTCCGCAAGACGCGTGCCGAACGAGAGCAGGGCGATCTTGCTGCCCTGCCGAACGACGCGGCCTTTGCCGATCTCGAGGGGAATTCCGACCTCTGGCATTTCGACGCCGCGGCCTTCGCCGCGTGGGTAGCGCAGGGCACTCGGATGGTCGTTGATTGCCACCTGAGTCGCGACCATGTGCACCAACTCGGCTTCGTCGGACGCCGCCATGATGATGAAGTTCGGCAAGCAGCCCAGATAGGCATTATCGAACGAACCGGCATGAGTCGCGCCATCGGCACCGACCAATCCGGCGCGGTCGATCGCGAAGCGTACCGGCAGGTTCTGGATCGCGACGTCATGAACGACCTGATCGTAGCCGCGCTGCAGGAACGTCGAGTAAATCGCGCAGAACGGCTTATAACCTTCCGTCGCCAATCCGGCGGCAAACGTTACCGCATGTTGCTCGGCGATGCCCACATCGAAGGTGCGCTTCGGAAACGTCCTTTCGAAAATGTCGATACCTGTGCCGGATGGCATCGCGGCGGTGATGCCGACGATCTTGTCGTCCTTCTGAGCCTCCTTGACGAGGCTTTGGCCGAATACGTTCTGATAGTTCGGCGCGTTGGATTTCGCCTTGGTCTGTGTACCTGTCGCAACGTCGAATTTCACAACCGCGTGGTATTTGTCGGCAGCGGCTTCCGCGGGTGGATAGCCCTTGCCCTTTTTGGTCACCACGTGGACCAGGATCGGCCCCTTGGTGGAATCGCGGACGTTGGTCAGCACCGGCAAAAGGTGGTCCATGTTGTGACCATCGATCGGCCCGACGTAATAGAAGCCGAGTTCCTCGAATAGCGTGCCGCCGCCGACCATAAAGCCACGCGAATACTCTTCCGCACGCAAAGTACGGTCCTCAAGGACCTTGGGCAGACGGTGGGCAAGCTTCTGCACGATCTCGCGGACGCCCTGATAGGTCTTGCCGGAATAGAGGCGAGACAAATAGGCCGACATCGCGCCGACCGGGGGAGCGATCGACATGTCGTTGTCGTTGAGGATGACGATCAGGCGAGATTTAAGCGCGCCTGCGTTGTTCATCGCCTCATAGGCCATGCCGGCCGACATCGCGCCGTCACCGATGACGGCGATCACATTGTTGCTGCCACCCGACAGGTCGCGCGCGACGGCCATGCCGAGGCCTGCCGAGATCGACGTCGAGGAGTGGGCCGCGCCGAATGGATCATAATCGCTTTCGGAACGCTTAGTGAAACCGGACAAGCCGCCGCCGGTGCGTAGCGTGCGGATGCGGTCCCGTCGTCCGGTCAGAATCTTATGGGGATAAGCCTGATGTCCCACATCCCAGATCAGGCGGTCGCGCGGGGTATCGAACACGTAATGGATCGCGGTCGTGAGCTCGACAACGCCAAGGCCGGCGCCGAAATGCCCGCCGGTGACCGAGACCGCGTCAATGGTCTCCTGCCGAAGTTCGTCGGCGACCTGGCGCATCTGCTCAGGTTTTAAGCGACGAAGGTCGTCTGGCGTTTTGATCGTATCGAGAAGCGGTGTCTGACTCATGGCGCCCAATAGCTATTTCTGGAAGGTGACAGCGCGAAGCTCTTCTCCGCGCTCAATAATCTGCCCTATGCCTTACACCCAGCCTCGGTGCACGCCAAGAGCAGGGTCCGTGGGTGGTACGTCGGATCGTGAGCCTTGGCGGTTCAAATCGATGGGCTTTTGGCCCCATCGGGGGCCTTTTTTGGTCATTCACCCGTACATGGGTTCGATTTGAACGTTTTTACTGCCCGTCGCAGTGCAATATCCGGTCCAGCCGGAACCGGCAACGACCTTCAGTAGGTCAAGCCACATCCAAGGGGTCGGTTCCGGTGGGGCGCCCGGAACTATCGGTGGTGATTTTGTCCACCCGGGCTTCGGCTTGCCGCAGGAGTTCCTCGCAGCGCTGCTTCAGGGCCTCACCGCGCTCGTAGATCACAACCGATTCTTCCAACGGAACTTTGCCGTCCTCCAGCCGCCGGACGATCGACTCGAGCTCTTCGATGGCGCGCTCGAAGCTCAGCTTGGCCACGTCAGCGTTGGTATTTTCCGCCATGACTTGTGGACTCGAATCCCGATGTTCGATGACTTTGCCGCCGATTTAGATTGCAGCATTTGCGACCTGTTTATGTGTCTCAAGTGGCCGATGTCAAAGGAATTGGCTTCCGTAAGGCGCTGCTTAGCCTTGCATCAAGGCCGTGACATGGGCGTCCACTGATTCGGAAAGGCCTTTCAGATCGTACCCCCCCTCAAGCAAAGAGACGATGCGGCCCCTTGCGGTGGTATTGGCAAGCTCCATCAGCTTCAGTGTGACCCAGCGATAGTCCTCCGCCTGCAGATTGAGGTTCGCCAGCGGATCACGGTGGTGCGCGTCGAATCCCGCCGAGATGATGAGGAGATCTGGCGCGAAGGATTCCAATCGGGGAAGAATACTGCTGTCGAAAGCGTCGCGAAACTGCATGCCGGCGTCTCCCGCGCGTAGCGGGGCATTAACAATTGTGTTTGCCTCGCCTCGCTCGGAGAGCCCCCCGGTCCCGGGATAGAGTGGCATCTCGTGCGTCGAACAGTACAAAACCGTCGGATCAGCCCAAAATATATCTTGTGTTCCGTTGCCGTGATGAACGTCGAAGTCGACGATAGCTGCGCGTTCGATGCCGTATTTGCGTTGCGCGTATCGCGCCGCAATGGCTGCATTGTTGAAAAAACAAAAGCCCATCGGGCGCGAGCGTTCGGCATGATGGCCTGGCGGCCGGGTTGCGACGAAGGCATTCGCGGCAGCCGCGGTCATCACGGCGTCGGTCGCGGCAACGGCGCCGCCGGCGGAACGCAGGATTGCATCCAGGCTGCCAGGTGACATCGACGTGTCGGCGTCAAGATGGGCAAATCCCCGCGTCGGAGCGATATGGCGAATTTCCGCGATAACGTGTTCGGCATGACATAGCGCAATCGAGTCGAACGTCGCCTTGGGAGCGGCTTCTCGTTTGAGACCAGCGAAGCGATCCCCTGACAGCGCGCGCTCGATAGCGCGAAGTCGATCCGCTCGCTCCGGGTGGCCCGGGGGCGCACTGTGCTCGAGGCAGTCTGGGTGCGAATAGAGCAGCGTCGTCATTTCATCGCTCTTGAAGAGTACTTCTGGCGCGCCCAGTGCGATCCCGCCGATAACTAGGTCTAGTTCAGCCGCACGATGCGGTCGAGGGCCAGCGGGGCAACCGGGCTGTTGGCCTTGAAGTAGGCGTCCAGGGCGTCGACATCAAATGGGCCGATGCGGCGATTGGCGCCGCTCTTGAAGGCGGTAAAGCCGTCACCACCATCGGCCAAATAGTTGTTGATGGTCACCCGGTACGGTCTGCTGGGCTCGATCGGTATGCCGTTCAACATCATGGATTCCGGCAGAACGTGCTGTCCGAAGGCACGTTGGGCATCCCAATGATACCGGAAACCTTTGGAGACCTGCAAAATCCGAGGTCGGCTCGGATCAAGCCATTGCTGTTCCAGAGCCTGGCGGATCCCATCGCCGGTCAGCGTGAGCGTTACCAGCTGGTTGCGAAATGGTTGGCTCGCGAAAATATCGGCGTAGGTTACGTTCCCCGCCGGCTTCATAACGATATCCGTTCGCACGCCGCCGGGATTGGTGAAAGCCAAGGCCGCACCACCGCCGCTATCCGCTTGCGTCGCAGCGAGTTGCGCGTCAGCAATGATATCGCCCAAGACGCTCTCACCGGCCTGATTGGGAAGGCGCGACAATGTCGCGGTAATAGCGCCGACGGGCCTACTGGCGATCGGCCCAGCGAGTCTGTCGAAACTAGCGATCAATTCACTTTGCGCGGGCTCTTTGGCGTAAGCGTCGGTGCGGATGATCAGATTGTTTGCCTTTGCCGAAACGATATCGCGGCTGACCGGATCGAGCTTCACGTCGATCTGCGTGAGCAGCGTGCCATATTTGTCCGCGCTGGTCACGAGCCGGCCATCGACGGTGCAGACATAGGCCTGATGCGTGTGCCCGGAAATCACAAGATCGACGGCTTTGTCGAACTTTCGTACGAGGTCGACGATCGGGCCGGTTATGGCAGGACACTCGTTGTAATCGCCGCTCGGCGTTCCGCCTTGATGTATCAGCACGATAACAGCATTGACGCCGCGCGCTTTCAGTTCCGCAGTAGCTGCATTGACCGTCTGCACTTCATCCTTAAATTCGACGTCGGCAATGCCGGACGGCAACACGATATTGGCCGTCTCCTTCAAAGTGAGGCCGATAAAGGCCACCGGAATGCCATCAAACTCTCGAACTTCGTAAGCGGGGAAGATCGGTCGCCCGGAGCTTTTCTCAACCGTGCTAGCGGCGAGGTAATGGTATGTTGCACCCGCGAACGGATGTGGACCTTGGCATCCGTCCACGGGATGGCAACCGCCATTCTGCATGCGTAGCAGTTCTGTCTTGCCTTCATCGAATTCATGATTGCCGACCGAGGCGATATCCAGTCCCATCCTGGATAGCGCCTCTACGGTCGGTTCGTCGTGGAACATCGCGGACAGGAACGGACTCGCGCCGATCAGGTCACCCGCAGCAACAAAGATCGAGTTCTTCACTTCGCCGCGCAGCTGCCTGACCAGGGTCGCCATCCGCTCGGAGCCGCCCGCAGCCACCGCGATCTTCTTGCTGGGATCTCCGGGGTCGACAATCCGGATGCCGCCGGGCGGTGGCTCCAGATAGCCGTGAAAATCGTTGATGGCGAGAATGCGCAGGTCGATCAGCTTGCTTGCGTCCTGATCGAACGCTGGCGAGGATATCGCGACGCAAGCCAGCACTGCTGCTGGCAGCGCCTTTATCCGCAGTTGGGTCGGGCGCCGCAGCATCAAGTGGTCTTGCGCGCCAGGAATCCCCGAAACGCTTCAAGCGCTTCCTGGGATTTCATGCGTTCGGCAAAGAGCTTGCCCTCGATGGTAAAGCGTTCCGCAATGACGTCGGGGGGCAGCCGCAACAATTGGCGGGAGATGGCGACAGCTTCTGCCGGCAACCGGCAAATCTCGCGCGCGATCTTGCGCGCCTCCGACTCCACATGACCCGGAGCGACGACTTCATTGACGAAGCCAGCTTCTCGTGCGGCTTGACCGTCGAGCGGGCGACCCATCACGAGCATCGCAAAAGCGCGCTGGTGACCGAGCGTGCGCGGTATCAGCAAGCTGGACGCGCCTTCCGGCGTCAGCCCCAGCTTGGTGAACGGGGTTGAGAACATTGCCGTTGTGCTCGCGATCACATAATCGCAATGAAACATCATCGTTGTGCCGATGCCGATGGCTGGCCCGTCCACGGCGGCGATCAGCGGCTTTTGATTGTTGTTCAGCGCATTCAGCAACACGGTTGCGGGAAAAATCTTGGCTTCCTCCGCGTCGCCGCTGCTGGCGGCGAGAAAATCGGCGACATCATTGCCGGCGGTGAATACGCCCGATGTGCCCGTGATGATCAGGCAACGAATTGCGGGATCGTCCTGCGCAGAATCTATTGCCTTGCTGATCCCGAGATACATGTCATGCGTAAGGGCATTTTTTTTATCGGGCCGGCGCATCGTAATGATCCGCGTTGCATGTTCGTGCGTGACGAGTAGCTGCTCAGTCATGGCTCGGCCTCGATACCGCAACGCGTCCTGAGGGACTCGGCTAGTGCCCCGGCGTCTGTATCCTATATAGCTGGACGCCGATATGAAATCTAATCGCGAATGCCACGCGGCTTTTGCGCCCGCGAGAGGGGTTAAACCATGCAATTGACCGGCCTTCATCATGTCACCGCCGTGACCGCCAACGCCCCTGGCAATCATGCCTTCTACACCGACGTGCTCGGCATGCGCCTGGTCAAGAAGACCGTAAACCAGGACGATGTAAGCGCGTATCATTTGTTCTACGCTGACGGACTCGCCAATCCCGGCAGCGACTTGACCTTTTTTGACTGGCCAATGCAGCGCGAGGGCCGGGGCGCGGGCAGCATTTCACGGACGATGCTTCGTGTGAACGGCGAGGCTGCGCTCGGCTATTGGCGCAATCGTTTCAGGCTACGGGGCGTAACCGCGGCCGATGTTGCCGAAGTGGACGGTCGGCTAACGCTGGCTTTCGAGGACCCGGAGGGACAGCGACTCGCGCTGGTCGATGATGGTGGCGCCGGCAATGCCGCGCCATGGACGCGCAGTCCGGTTCCGGCAGATAAACAGATTCGCGGTTTAGGGCCGATAACGCTGACTGTTCCGATAGCTTCACGTAGCGAAGATATCCTGACAACGATCATGAACATGCGGAGCGTCCGGCAATATGAAGCCGGCGGCCACACCGCGACGGTGTTTGCGATGGGCGAGGGCGGTCCGGCTGCGGAGGTTCATCTGATCGAGCGGAGTGATCTTGACGCCGTGCGGCCAGGGGCCGGCGGCGTGCATCACGTCGCCTTTCGAACACCCGATAGCGATCAATTTGGCGGGTGGGTGGCTCGTCTCAAAGAACAGGGCATTCCCAACAGTGGGCCGATCGACCGTCATTATTTCCGCAGCCTATATTTCCGTGAGCCGAACGGGGCGCTGTTCGAGATCGCCACCGATGGACCGGGTTTTGCGACCGATGAACCGATTGACAAACTCGGCGAACGACTTGCCCTACCGCCCTTTCTGGAACCGAGGCGGCGGGTGATTGAGGCCGGACTCAAGCCGCTCTGAGCGTGTCAGCTTGGCCCGGCAAGCAACACGTCAGCCGCGTTGAGCCCGTCGGTGCCCTCGATGATCGACCGCTCGAGCGCGCCTGCGTGCACCACGATGTTCTCGGCAAAGAAACGCGCGAGAATGGTATGTCGGTGGCTTTGATCCGCGGCTTTGGCCGCCAAGGCCTGTTCAGCCAGGAGATTGCCGCCAAGCGTCGAGCCGAACAGCCTGAGATAAGCCGTCGCGCCTGCAAGCGCGTCGTTCGGCTTTGATATCACGCGTTCAAGCAGCCAGTGACTGACTCGCTCCAGCGAGCCGAGTGCTTCTCGGAGCCGTGTGCCGGTCAACCCGAATGCTGGATCGTTCGATGCTTCGATCCGTTCGACGGTTCCTAGCATCTCGGCGATCAAGGCGAATACGGCCGCTCCGCCATGCACTGAGAGCTTGCGAGTGACAAGATCGATCGCCTGGATGCCGTTGGTGCCTTCGTAGATCGGGGTGATCCTGGCGTCACGGAAGTGCTGAGCGGCGCCCGTCTCTTCAATAAAGCCCATGCCGCCATGGACCTGAATGCCGAGCGAAGCGACTTCGTTGCCGATATCTGTCGCGAATGCCTTTGCGATCGGCGTCAACAAGGCCGCGCGGGCCGTGGCTCGTTCGCGGACAGCAGCTTCGTTTGATAGATGCGCGACGTCGATCGCAACAGCAGTCGCGTAGCAGATCGTTCGCGCCGCCGCGGTCAGAGCCCGCATCAGTATCAACGTACGTTTAACATCAGGATGAACGACTATCGGCTCGTAACCGGGTCCCCTGGCGCCGGCAG
>Ga0081455_10007745_pt1 | contig 11264 bp, 11 predicted proteins | sample TabmetS3T2R1_FD_70207 | JGI IMG/M metagenome (GOLD analysis project Ga0081455, IMG submission 70207) | Tabebuia heterophylla rhizosphere microbial communities from the University of Puerto Rico - S3T2R1 | ecosystem: Host-associated > Plants > Roots > Rhizosphere ... | reverse complement strand
CCTCCGAGACCGCAAGAACTGACCGGCTCAAAGGCCGAGCGGATAGGCCCGCATGTGGGGCCAGAACAGTACGGGATCTGCAGCGTGAGCCCACGTCCCACAGCTCGGCCGCCGGCAGCGCTGACCACGGTGCGCCGGGACGACGTTCCGATCCGCTCGAGCCCTAGACCGCCCGCAGCGGCCAGGGCTGGGTCTGTTCCCAGACGCGGGCCAACCGCAGCGGGACCTCGTCGTGGTGGCGACGGGCGACGATCTGGAGGCCCACGGGCAGGCCGTCGGCGGTCAGCCCCGCGGGCACCGACACCGCCGGGTTCCAGCACAGGTTGGCCAGCATGGTGAACGGCGTGGCCGAGGCGCCGAGCGGGTGCGCGGGCTCGCCATCGATCACGTCGGGCGGGGGTCCCTCGGCCGCGAACGCGGGCACCGCCGTCGTGGGCGTCAACACCACGTCGACGTCGTCGAACAGGCGGGCGGCGTCGGCGACCAGGGCCTCCCGGCGGCGCACCGCACCCGCGTAGCGCGGGAGCGGGTAGTCCTCGGTCTGCTCCAGCACCGTCCTGACGTACCGGGTCAGGTCGTCGCGCACTTCCGGCCACATGCCGTCCTCGAGGCTGAACCACAGGTCCATGGCGCCGGCCCCGAGCCAGGCCCGCACCGGGTCGGTGAGGTGGATCGGCTCGTCGTCGATCGTCAGGGCCCCAGCCACGGCCAGCCGCTGCGCTGCCTGCTCGGCGACGGCCCGCACCTCCGGATCGCAGCGCGCGAAGCCCAGGTCGGGCGACCAGCGGGCGCGCAGCCCGGCCACCGGCAGCGACTCGATCGCCGACTCGTAGCCGACAACTGGCGGCGGCAACGAGAAGCGGTCGCAGTCGTCGGGGCCGGCGGTGACGTCGAGGTGCCGCGCGCTGTCGGCAACGGTGGTCGTGAGCAGCCCGAACACCGACGTCTCCGATCCGGTCGGCCCCGGATGTGGTATCCGCCCATGGCTGGGCTTGAACCCGACCAGCCCGCAGAACGACGCGGGAATGCGGGTCGATCCACCACCGTCGCTCGCCGTCGCCACCGGCACCAGCCCGGCGGCAACCGCCGCGGCGCTGCCTCCGCTGGAGCCGCCGGGCGTGCGCTGCGGGTTCCACGGGTTGCGGGCGACGCCGAACACCTTGGTCTTGGTGAAGTTCAGCGTGCCGAACTCGGGCGCAGCGGTCTTGCCGACCGGGACGGCGCCGGCAGCGCGCAGGCGGGCGACGTGGATCGAGTCGGCGGCCACCGGGCCGCGGGTGGCGTACGCCAGCGAACCCTCGGACGTGGGCATGCCCGCGCAATCCTCGAGGTCCTTGACCCCGATCGGGACGCCTGCGAACGGGCCGGGATCCCGCCCGGCGGCGACGGCGGCGTCGACCGCCTCGGCGGCGGCTCGGGCCGCGCCTTCGTCGAGGTGCACGAAGGCGCCGAGCCGCTCGTTGCCCTCCTCGATGGCCGCCAGCGCCTGATCGAGCACGTCGGCGGCGCTGCGCTGGCCCGTCCGCACGGCCTCGGCGACCTCGATCGCCCCGCTGTCGAACGTCGATCCCATGTTCCCCCCTTGTCGGCGCTGAGTGCGCCAGCGAAGGCTGCACCATCAGTGCAAGCATCCTTGCACCCATGAGCGACGCCGTCCCCACCGCGACGACGACCACTGCGACCACGACCGCCGGGCCCGCGACCGCCGGGCCCGGCCCGGCGTCGGGCCGGCGGCGCGCTCGACTGCCTCGACTGCTATCGGAGCCAATGTGGGTGCTGGGCCTGGTCGTGCTCGTCGACGAGATCGACAAGAACATCGTCCGGGGCATGATCACGCCGCTCAAGACCGAGTTCGGCGTCGGCGACCTCGGCATCAGCCTGATGCTGTCGCTCGCCCTGCTGCTGAACGGCCTGGTGACGGTGCCGGCCGGCTACCTGGCGGACCGCTGGAACCGCACCCGCGCGGTGGGCCACACGGTCGTCGGGTGGTCGGCGCTCAGCGCTCTCGGCGCCGCCGCGCTGCACTTTCCCATGCTCGTGACCCTGCGATCGGCGCTGGGATTCGGCCAGGCGATCACGGAGCCGTCGGCGGCCAGCCTGCTCGGCGACTACTACCCGCCGGCCCGCCGCGGCCGGGCGTTCTCGATCCAGCAGGTGATGCTCCTCGTGGGCACGGGTCTGGGTGTGGCGATCGGCGGAGGGCTGGCGGCGGCGTTCAACTGGCGGGTCGGGCTGCTGGTCACCGCCCTCCCCGGGCTCGCCGTGGCCTGGCTCGTGTTCCGCCTGCGCGAGCCCCGCCGGGGCAGCGCCGACCTGTTGGCGGCCATCGGCGAAGAGGGCGAGCGCGGCGACTCCTACGAACTTGCGGTGGAAGCGGAGGCCCTGGAGTCCTCAGCCACCGCAGGTTCCAGCGTGCAAGGCACCCGGCTGTTCGAGGGCGGGTTGCGCCGGTTCACGCGGGACATGGTCGTCGGCCTGCGGGCCGACATGCGCACGATCATGGACATCCGCACCATGCGCTACGCGCTGGTGGGCGTTGCGGCCCTGCTGTTCACGGTGACCGCCATCGCCTCCTGGCTCCCGCAGTACTACGAGCGGCACCTCCACCTCGACAAGGGTGCGGGCGAGGCGGCGTTCGGGCTGCTGGCGATCGTCGCCGGCGTGCCGGGTGTGCTCCTGGGGGGACGCGTCGCCGACCGGCTGGCGCCCCGGCTGACCGGTGGCCGGTTGGCGCTACCGGCCGTCTTCCTGTTCGTCGGCACATCGTGCTTCACGGCGTCGTACCTGTTCCGGATGCCCGCAGGCACGACCGGTACCGACTGGTCGGTGATCGGTCCCGCGTACGCCCTGCAGCTCGCCGGGCTGTTCATCATCACCATGGCGATCCCCGGGTTGCGGGCGGGGCTCACCGACGCGCTTCCGGCGCACCTGCGCGGCGCCGGTTTCGGTGCGTTCAACCTCGTGTCGGTCGTGGCCGGCCAGGCGGCGGCCCCGTTCGTGGTCGGCGCCCTGTCGGCCGGCTTCGACGAGAACCTGCGCACGGCATTCCTCATCGTCACGCCGTTCAGCTTCCTCGGCGCCGCCATCCTGTTCCGCGCCCGACGATTCCTGGACGCCGACATGCAGAAGATCATGCTTGCGGTGCTGACGGCGTTGCAGGAGGAGCAGGCCCGGGCCCAGGAAGGGCAGGCCGCGTCCGATAGTCCCTAAAGTTCACTCGAAGTAGAGTCCTCGAGGTGGAACCCGAGCTGCTGACGATCGGGGCGATGAGCGAGCGGACCGGGGTGGCTCCGTCGGCCCTTCGGTACTACGAGGCCGAGGGGCTCATCCACGCCACTCGGTCGTCCGGCGGCCAGCGCCGCTACGCCCGCGAGATCGTGAGGCGCGTGTCGTTCGTCAAGGTCGCCCAGCAGCTGGGGCTGAGCCTGGACGAGATCGGGGAGGCCCTCGCCTCACTGCCCGACAAACGCACGCCCACGGCCAAGGACTGGGAGCGGCTGGCCACGTCGTGGCGGCCCCGGATCGACGGCCAGATCGCCATGCTCGAGCGGCTGCGCGACCGGCTGGCACGCTGCATCGGCTGCGGCTGCCTGTCGTTGGGGTACTGCAAGATCCTCAACCCCGACGACCAGGCGGGCCTGCGCGGCCCCGGCCCCCGCTACATCATCGACGACGACTAACAGGGTGCGCGGATAGGCGGACTACCCGGGCTCGGGCTGGTCCGCCCCCGCGTCCCGGGCCGGGCCGTCCACCGCCAGGTCCCCGGGCATGAGCCGTGCCTCGGCGAGGATGTTGATCAGCACGGCGCTCACGGGCACCGCCAGGAAGGCCCCGAAGGCCCCGAACAGGGTCCCACCGGCGGTGATTGCGACGAGAACGATCAGGGGATGGAGCTCCAGGTTCCTCCCGAACACCCAGGGAGCGAGGAAGTCGTTGTCCAGCTGCTGGACGAGCAGCGCAACGATCCCCACCACCACCGCGCCGCCGAACCCCGCGGTCACCAGCGTCACCAGGATGGCGATCACGCCGGCGATGAGGGCCCCCGCGAACGGCACGAACGCGGCGAAGAACGTGATGACCGCCACGGGAAGCGCCAGGCTGCCCCCCACGATCCACACCGTTCCGCCGATGATGATCCCCTCGATCAGCCCCAGGATTGCCGATCCCCGCAGGTAGCCACCCAGGGTGCGCCACGCCCGCGCACCGAGGCGTCCCGCCAGGTCGCGGCGGTGATGGGGGAAGCGTTTCACGAACCAGTCGCCGAACCGGTCACCGTCCTTGAGGATGAAGAACGTGGTCACCAGCGCCAGCACGATGCCGGCGAAGACCTCGAACACCAGGATCGTCCCGCTGATGAGGGTGCCGCTCTGCGATTCGAGGATCTCGCCCACGCGATCGTCGGCTTCGTCACGGAAGTCCTGGACGTCCTGGCGCGAGACGTCGAACGGGCTGTCCTCGACCAACCAGTTCTCGACGTCGTCGATCGCGTCCTCGATCGTCGGCCCGAGGTTCTCGAACTCGTTCGCGATCGACGGGACCAGCAGCGCCACGATGCCGGCCAGGACGATGATGAACCCGATCAACACGGTGGCCGCCACCAGGGCGCGGGGCCACCCCCGCCCCCGTAGGTAGCGGGCGGGCGGATCGAGCGCCCGCGACAGGAGTGCTGCGACGGCCCCCGCCAGCACGAGGACCCACAGGCGGGCCATCACCCACAGCACGGCGAGCAGGACGATGCCGATGCCGATGGTCCACCAGCTGTAGGCGCCGAGGCGGGCGACGACCGGATAGACCCCGGAGTCTGCGTTGTCCTGCGGCGTGTCGTCAGGCTGCGCCAACTCGTTCCTCCTGGCAGTGGCCGCATCGTATGGCCGCGGCCACGCCGCCGAGTCACTCCCGTCCGTGGCCAAGGCCGTCGGCTGCCTGCTACCCGCCGTGGGGGACTAGCACTCGCGGGCTGCGGGATTGGTGGTCGACGTGGTCGAGCCGCTCGGTGCCGACGTGTCCGTGGTCCCGCTGGCGTCCGTGGTTGCCGTGGCCGTGTCGGCGCTGTCGCCAGTGTCGGCCGTGCCCGAGCCGGACGCCGGCCGGGCGGAGTCCCGCACGCCGGCCCAGTCGGAGCCCGTGATCAGGACGATGCCTTCGGTGCCCTCGACCTGCTCGAGCTCGGCGCCTCCCTCCAGCCACCGCGCCACCAGGTCAGCCGCCGCCTCCTGGCCGGGCGGATACTCCACGTGGGTGCGTTCGTTGCCGAGGACGGGATCGTCGCCGAGCCCATCGATGCCGAACCCGACGGCCTTGAGCGCCGCGCCGGCGTCGGTCGCCTCCTGCGGCCGCCCGGTCCCGTTGAGCACCCGGAGGCGGACCGAAGCGGGATCGGCGTCGTCTCCGGCCGCGCTCGCCGATGGACGTGGCTCCCGGAACAGGTCGAAGAGCGGCGCCGCCGCGCGCTCGTCGAGCCGCAGGATGTCGGCGTCGCCGACCACGTCGGGCGTCACGGCGCCATCGAGCGAATACGTCTCGAGGTTGTCGGGGTCGAACGACCGGAAGCGCCGGCCGAGGTCGAACAGGTCGCCGGCGGTCAGCCCCTGATCGACGGTGATGCCGGCGAGGCCGACGTCGATCAACCGGTCGAGGGTGCCGGGGTTGCGGGCACCCCGCTCGCTGGCCCGGCTCAGCGCCTTGCGGATGAACGCCTGCTGGCGAGCGATGCGGCCGATGTCGGGGAGGCCCTGGTCGAGCTCCCACTCACCGTCGATCAGCTGCTCGTAGGTGCGGGAGCGCACGAAGGCCAGCGCCTGGACCGGGTCGAGCGTGACGCAACCCGTGCGCCGGATGTTGAGGCCGGTCTTCCGGTCGCGGGCGGGATAGGGGAAGTAGATGGGTACGCCGTCGATCGCCTCGACCAGTTCCCGGAACGCAGCGAAGTCGACCTGGACGTAGTGGTGGATGTCGATGCCGAAGTTCTCGTCGATCGTGCGGATGAGCAGCGGCGCGCCGCCGATCTCCACGGCGGCGTTGATCTTGCGGCTGTGGCCCGTGCCGGCGATGGGGACCCACAGGTCGCGCGGCAGGGAGAGCAGCTTGGCGCCCCGCTCCCGCGGGTCGATCCGCAGGATCATGATCGTGTCGGACTTGCCCGCACCGGCGCGCCCGATGCGCACCGGGTCGTCAGGGTCGAGGCCCTCGGCGCTCTCGATGCCGACCACCAGATAGTTCTCGGGCCCGCCCGAGTCGGATGCCTCGTCGAGGACGCCGCTCAGCTCGACGCGGGGCAATCGCTCGTACTTGCGGTAGACGTAGCCGAGCCCGGCGGCGCTGGCCCCGAGCGCCAGGGCGGACAGGCAGCCCAACGTGACGACGAGGCGCTGGCCCCAGCTCCGATGGCGCCGGCGGTGCGCGGCGCGCCCGTTCCGCTCACGGCGATGCCCCCCACCGGCCTCGCCGGATCCCGCGCCCGGCATCTCCACGCGCAGATCCTACGTGCGGCGAGGGCGGTCGGAGGCCGCGGGCCTGCCACCGACGGCGGGGAAGGTGCCTAGGGCCTAGCCGGGCCGGAGGCGGCGGGCCCCGAACAGCACCACGATCGGCAGGATCAGCGCAAGGACGAGCGCGGTCACGTTGCCGACCTTGTCGCTCGTGTCGTACAGGTCGAGGTGGCGCAGGTGGTAGATGAGGTGGGGCGTCTGGTACACGATCCACGCGAGCGCCGCGGCCAGCACCACCCATCGGGTGAAGGCCAACAGCGCCACCAGCGTGACGGCGGCCAGTGCGAGGTTGAGGTCGCCGAAATCGCGCACCAGGTGCTCGTTGTAGGGACCGTCGGCGGCCACCCAGGCCCGGCCGCCGCCCGGGAAGTCGTCGTAGAACGACCGCGGCCACGCCGCCGCCCAGACGCCGACGAACAGTCCCTGAACGAGCAACAACGCGAGCGCTATGCGTGCTGCCCGTCTAGCCATCGCCCCATGATTGCCGGCCGGCGCCCCGTCGCGACGGCCCGTGGAGTGGCTAGCCCTGACCCATCTCCGCGGCGCGACGCCCCATCTCCTCGGGCGAGACGTCCTCGACGTGGGTGTTGATCGTCCAGCGGTGACCGAAGGGATCGTCGAACGTGACCGACCGGTCGCCGTAGAACTGGTTCTCCAACGGGCGCACGACCGTGGCGCCGGCCTCCGCCGCCCTTTCGAACGTCGCATCGACGTCCTCGACGTAGACGGTGAGGCTCACGGGCGAGCCGCCGTAGGCGCTCGGTGCCTTGGCGCCCACCTCGGGGAACTCGTCGGCCAGCATCACCACGGAGTCGCCGAGCTGCAGCTCGGCGTGGCCGATGCGGCCATCGGGCCCGGGCATCCTCATCCGCTCGGTGAACCCCAGGACAGTCGAGTAGAACTCGATCGCCTTCTGGGCCCCGTCGACCACGAGGTACGGCGACACCCGTGGGTAGCCCTCGGGAATTGGCTTCACTGCCATGGCACACCTCCCGGATCAGGGACTCCGACCACTCCGGCCGGAGGCGAACGTGCGTTCGTGCACGCTACTTCTCTCGCGCACTACCCGGCAAACGGGATGGGCGAACAACTTGGCGCACGCGGCGGCGAAGGTCGCTCACGCGGGCCCGACGCGCTCGAGCTCGGACCCGTCGAACAGCGGCTCCATCGCCTGCGCCACCACGTCGCGCTCCAACTCCTCGTTTGTGGGCGCAGCCTCCATCCCAACCCGGGCGGCGCCGGCCAGGGTGGGCTGGAGCAGGCGGGCGTCGCTCGAGGTGATGAGGAACAGTCCTGGGCGGTCGAGGACGTAGCGAGCGGCCCGATCGATGGCGGCCTCGTCGACGAGGGGCTCGTACCAGGAGAAGTGGCGCTCGCTGTCCGTCCACCGGCGACGGGCCACCGACTTGATCGTCTGCGTGGCCACGTTCCGTTCCTGGCACACCGCCACCAGCTGCTCGACGTCGGCCCGGTACGCATCGTGCTGCAGCAGCAGGTAGCTGTACGGGAACAGCACCGAGTCGAAGTCGAACCGCTCGAGGCTCCGTGCGTGCATCCGAGCGATGCGAAGGCCGTGGCCGGTGACACCCACGAAGCGCGCCAAACCCTCGTCGCGGGCCCGCGCCAGCGCCTCGGCAGCGCCGCCGGGCCCGAAGGCCACGTCCCACTCGTCGGGCTCCACCAGGTTGTGCAACTGGATCAGGTCGACATGGTCGACGCCCAGCCGCTCGAGCGAGCGCTCGAGGCTCGCCCGCGCCGCGTCGCCGCTGCGGTCCCCGGTCTTGGTGGCGACGAAGAACTCGTCGGGGTGCGCCGCCAGCCACGGCGCCAGGCGCAGCTCGGCGTCGCCGTAGGAGGCGGCCACGTCCAGGTGGTTGACGCCCGCCTCGATCAACACCGGCAACAGCCGGTCGGCGGCCTCCTGGCGCATCGTCGCGAGCGCCGCGCTGCCGAAGATGACCCGGCTGCTCTCGTGGCCCGTACGTCCGAATGCGGCACGGTCGATCATGCCGCCAAGGCTAGGTGACAGCTCGGGCGACACTGCCCAGGGCCGAGCAGCGTTCCGACGTTCGGATGTGACGGAATCCGGCGCTTCGGCACGCCGGTTCGGTGTAGGCAGGCGGCCAGGCGGTCGCGGGCAGCGCCTAGGGTCGCCGGCCATGGAACGCACCGATCCGGACACCGCCGGCGACGAGCTGACGCTCCTGTCCCAGTTCCTGGACTACCACCGGGCCACGCTGGTGCAGAAGGTCAGCGGCCTCGGCCGTGAACAGCTGGGCACCAGGCTGGGGCCGTCGACGCTCACGCTGGCCGGCCTGGTCAAGCACATGGCACTCGTCGAGGACAGCTGGTTCGGCAGGGTGCTGCTCGGTCGGGAGTACAGCGAGCCATGGAACAGCGTCGACTGGGACGCCGATCCCGACTGGGAGTTCCGCACCGCGGTCGACGACGAGCCCGAGGACCTACTCCGCCTCTACGCCGACGCCTGCGAACACAGCCGGGCGGCCGTCGCCGAGGTCGGGGACCTCGACCGGGTGGCGGCGAGGCCGTCACGCAGGGGCGGACCCTTCAACCTCCGCTGGATCATGCTCCACATGATCGAGGAGACCGCCCGTCACAACGGCCACGCCGACCTGATCCGCGAGAACATCGACGGAGCCACCGGCGAATGATGTCGGTCAGCGCGGGGCGGGCTCGAACAGCTCGACCGGGTTGCCCGACGGGTCGTCGATGAGGATCTGCTTGCCGCCGACGCCCTCGACGATGTCATTGCGGAAATGGACGCCCGCCTGCCGCAGGTCGTCCACCGCCCGCGCCAGATCGGGCACCTCGAGCGAGAAGCGGTTCCATCCGCCGGGCGCCGGCAGCGTGCCGTCGGGCATGGCCTGTCCCCCGCCGGGCAGCCCGCTGGGTGCGCTGAGCACGAGGCGGAGATCTCCACGAGACAGCATGGCGAAGGTCGGTGCCGGGTGCATGACCTCCTGGAAGCCGAGGTGCCTGGCGTAGAAGTCGATCGCAGCGTCGACGTCGTCGACGATGTAGCGCACGGTGACGTTCGCCATGGTGCATACCTCCGGGGCTATCTGTTCACCCCCACTCTGCCCGGGCGCCGCGGGCTTCGCGCGCCGCGTCTTCAGCTTCCTGCGCCTCCGCCGCCGCCCGCCGGGCGTCGTGGCGCGCCCCGTCGAGGCGCTCCCGCGCCGCCTCGACATCGCGCTGGGCGCTCCGCCGCCGGTCCTCGGCGGCCGCCAGCTCGGCTGCCGCCTGCTCGGCGGCATCGGCGGCTTCGCCGGCACGGGCGCGGGCGGTCTCGTACCGGGCCTCGGCCTGCGCCGCCGCCCGCTCGGCCACCTTGGCCTCTCGCGCCGTCGCCGGACGGCGTCCGGCAGCAGGACGGCCGCTCGCCGCCGGCGATTCACGTTCCGCGGCGGCCGCGGCGCCGGCGTCGTCGTCGCGCTTCGCCCGCGAAGACGCCGCGCCGGCGCCCGCCGGGCCGGGCGCGAACGCACCGAACGCACCGGCGGATGGCACGTCCACCAGCCTCCCGGCCCGTAGGGTCGCCAGCGCCTCGGGATCGGCGGCAACTGCGAGCACCGCGGGGACGAGCTCGGACTGGTCCAGCGCCGCGCCTCCGGAGGCCGCGGCCCGCTCGGACGCCGCGTCCGCCAGCGACCGGGCCGCGGCCCGGAGCGCGTTCGTCGCCTCGCGCACGTCGCTACCACTGTGCGCGTCCGCCAGCGCCGCGGCAGCCGCGTCCACGGCCTCGAACCTCGCTGGCTCGGCGAGCACCGCCGCGTCCAGCGCCCAGGCGAGACGCCTCGGCTTTGCCAGCTTGCGCACAGCCGCGGCATCGTCCCGCCGGCCCGCGGCCCTCAGCTCGCGCGCCAGGCCATCGCGGCCCGCCACGAACTCGTCGAGCGACCCGCCGTAGATGGCGCCGATGGCGTCCTCCAGGTCGTCGGGCGGCTCGGTGTCGGCGCCGTCGGTGGTGGGCACGGGACGATCCTTGCCGAGTGGCCCGGATTTGTCAGGATTGCGATCGTGGACGAGGCCCGCACCATCCCGGCGCTTGTCGAGCGGGCGGCCGAGCGCTTCGGGTCCCGGGAGGCGCTGGTCGACGCCGATGGCGCCGGGGCCCGCGGCCGCGACGTCCGTCGCCTGAGCTTCGCGGAGCTGGCCGCGGCGGCCGACGAGGCGGCGCTGGCGTACGTCGCTCAGGGGCTCGAGCCTGGTGACCGGGTGGCGATCTGGGCACCCAACAGCGCTCGCTGGGTCGTGGCCGCGCTGGGGGCATACCGCGCCGGCTGCGTGGTCACCACCGTCAACACCCGGTTCAAGGGGCCGGAGGCGGCCCACGTCGTCGGCACCGCGGGTGCCCGCCTGCTTGTCACCGTGACCGACTTCCTCGACACCGACTACGTCGCGCTGCTGGAGCGCGCCGGGCGCCCGGCGTGCCTCGACGGGACCGTCGTGCTCCATGGCCCGGTTCCCGACGGATGCGTCGGTTGGGAGGGCTTCCTAGCCGGCGCGTCCGGCGTCGATCCCGCGGTGGCGGGAAAGCGTGCGGGCGCCATCACGCCCGACGACATCAGCACCGTCATCTTCACCTCCGGCACGACCGGGGCCCCCAAGGGCGCCATGCTGCGGCAGGGGGCATCGGTGCGCGCCTTCACGGCGTGGTCCGACGTCGTCGGCCTGCGGGAGGGCGACCGCTACCTGGTGATCAACCCCTTCTTCCACACCTTCGGGCTCAAAGCGGGCATCCTCGCCTGCCTC
>Ga0081455_10007744_pt1 | contig 11265 bp, 10 predicted proteins | sample TabmetS3T2R1_FD_70207 | JGI IMG/M metagenome (GOLD analysis project Ga0081455, IMG submission 70207) | Tabebuia heterophylla rhizosphere microbial communities from the University of Puerto Rico - S3T2R1 | ecosystem: Host-associated > Plants > Roots > Rhizosphere ... | reverse complement strand
TTCACTTACCGTGCTCGACCTTGCTGATGCTGGTGAGTGCCTTTGCAGGTCGCGAATTCATTCTCCGCGCGTACGAAGAAGCAGTCCGTGACCGTTATCGCTTCTACAGTTACGGAGATTGCAATCTCATCTTCTAGGAAACGCTACCGGTCTAGCCTTGGGAGAAAATGGATTCGTTGCGACGGCCACGGCAGTTGGCGCGATCACGCGCCAGCCGCGAAAACGAATCTCACCCAGACGTTTCAAGGGCTCCTCGGATTCCTATCCACTTAATTCCGCACAAGTGCGTCAAGCAAATTCCGATCGCGTCATCTGGCGCGCGAGCGGCGCATTGTGCTATTCTCCGCGACGTGACAGACAAACCAAAAGGTGAGCTGGTGATTCAAACCATCGCCATGCCGCAGGACACAAATCCGAATGGTGACATTTTCGGCGGGTGGGTGACATCGCAAATGGACTTGGGCAGCGGGATTCTCGCGGCGAAGACGGCGCAAGCGCGCGTAGTCACCGCTGCGATGGAGGGAATGTCGTTCCTGCAGCCGGTGAGAGTGGGGGACACCGTCAGGTGTTATGCGCACGTGGAGAAAATCGGGCGGACCTCGATGACCATCCCCGTCGAGGTTTGGGTGACGCGTTACATGACGGGCGAAGAACTTCGCGTCACACATGGCGTCTTTACGCTGGTCGCTGTCGATGACTCGGGAAAACCGATTCCGGTCAAGCGCGGCAGCGCGTGATTGCTAGAGCATGTCCTGACGTCGATGCCGCGTTTCGCTTATCTCTTCGAACGGTTCCCGTCATTCGGACAAACGTTTTGCTATCGGGAGGTCGCGGAGTTGGATCGCCAAGACATCGCGCCGCCAATCTTTTCGATCCGGAATCCGAAAGACGAGCCACCACAGGACTGGGACATGCGCATCGTCCAACGCGTGCAGTACCTTCCGGAGGAGAAGGATCTGCTCGAGCACATTCGACACGCCGCGAAAAAACGGAAGCTCGGCACAAACATTATCGCTGCCCTGGATGAATGGGGGCGTCGCACTGATTTCCTTCGGCTCTACCAGGCCGTGTACGTTGGACTGCGTTTGCGGGAAATGGGGATCGATCATGTGCACGCGCATTTCGCCGGTATGGCTGCGCGCACTGCTTTTTGGATCAATAAATTTTTTTCGATCACTTTCAGCTTTACCGCGCACGCCAACGACATTTTCTCCCCGAGGCAGTTCGAAATCGGACTGGATAAACTTGTCGATACGGCGCGAGCCATCGTCACTGAAACGGATTACGCTGCGCGCTTCTTGCGCGAGCGATTTTCGCATCGCGCTGATCGCGTTCACCGCGTTTACAACGGACTTGATCTGGCGGAATTTGGGCGCGTCGATTTTTCTTCGACGCCGCCGCTGATCATCGCAGTCGGCCGTTTGATTCCCAAAAAGGGATTCGGCGATCTGATCAACACCTGTGCGTTGCTCTCGGAACGTGGGAAATCGTTCCGCTGTGAAATCATCGGGGAAGGCCCACTCGAGAACGAGTTACGCCGGCAAATCGGTGAGTTGGGTTTGCAAAACAATGTCGCACTGCCTGGCGTAAAACCACAGACACCACTCCGGCGGCGGCTCGCTGCGGCAAATGTATTTGTGCTCCCGAGTGTAATTGATCCCGACGGCGGCATGGACAATCTTCCTACAGTTATCATGGAAGCGATGGCGACAGGACTGCCTGTCGTGTCCACGAACCTCGGCGGGATTCCTGAAATGGTCGTCGAAAACGAAACCGGATTTCTCGTGCAACCGGGTAATGTCGTCGCCATGGCTGACGCGATTGAAAAAGTGATTGGCGATTGCTCTTCCGCGGCGAGACTTGGCCGTTGCGGTCACGAACGCGCGCAAGCGCTTTTCTCAATCGAAAAGAATGTTCGTGAATTGTGCGTGCTGCTCAGCGCAGGTAGGGGCGATTGACCTCAATCGCCCTGGCGGTTTGGGTGAACCGCCCCCTACCAAATCATTGCGATCTCTACAGTAAATCCCGAACGCAATTGAGCGCGTTGAGATAAACATGGTGCGGCCCGCCGCGAATCAGTTCCGCGCTGATCAAGCCCGGAAGATCGTTGTTTCCAGCGGGCATTAACTGCGGAATTCGCTTTTCGCCGCGCTGTGCGCGTGAGACTTCCAGAAGATCGCCGCATTTCGCGTATGTGACGCCAAATTCTACGTCGCCGCTGGTCAATGTGATTTGGTGAACTGGTTGGCCGTCATGTTCACGCAGTTCGACGTCGACAGGTTGTCCTGACGGTTCGGTGAACCGCAACTCGCTGGGAGATTTCACCTCGTCCATGTGCCAATTCAATTGCGCTCCAAGCCAGCCCACAAACAGCAAAGCGGTTGATCTAAACGCGGGCGCAAGATCGATTTGCACCTTGCTGATTTTGGCCAGGCGGTGATGCGAAGCGGGATGATCGAAGAATTGCGCGAGCGCGAATCGAAGGTTGTCCAGCCGCGTCCAATTCAAGTCGCACAAGACCAGGCGCTGCTTCGCTTCGCGTTGAGCTGTTTCGACCAACATCATTTGCCCGGGAAAATCTTTCCAGCCGTGGCTGTCGTAGATGAATCGGTCGACCCACTCCCAGAGTTGCGCGTCCATCGGATCATGGAGTTCCCCCTGCCACCAAAGATAAAATGGCAGGTCCGAATCCAGATTGGAGAGAATGATGCTCGGCAGTTGTGTGGCGCATCCGCCTTTGAGCAGGAATGAAATTTGTTCGGAGCAAACTTGTTTTTTCCCAGTGTGGCTCACATGACAGTGCGCGCTGATCCATGCGCTTAGGGCGCGCTCGTTCGCATCGCAATCGGCTTCGATGACAATCGCGCGGCAGGCGTGGTCCTCGGTGATTTTCGCCATCAGCTGCGTGTTGTCTTTCAGGGAACCCGGTTGTTCGCTGTAAGCGGCAAAGTTTATAAGGGATGCGCGCGTGATTGCGCCTTCATCCTCCTGCCACAGTTTTTTTAGCTCCTGCTCAATCTTTCCAATTTCGACCGGAAGCCCTAACGAGTATGTTTCAGCAGCCGCGGGCATAACGGGTTTTATAATCTTCTCCACGCGCCCCCATCGCGAGCGAGCAAATCATCGGCAGCTTCCGGTCCCCAGGATCCGGCGGGATAGAAATATAACTCCGGGGCATCTTTCTTTGCCTGCCACGCTTCCTCGATAGGGTCGATGAACGTCCAGGCTTCTTCGACCTCGTCGCGACGCGCAAAGAGTGTGGCGTCGCCGCTCATGGCATCAAGGAGCAAGCGTTCGTATGCTTCCGGGCTGGCCTTGCCAAAAGAAGTGCCATAATGAAAATCCATCTTCACCGGTTCGATGCGCAGACTCGTTCCCGGAATTTTTGCCAGCATTCGCAATGAAATTCCCTCGTCTGGTTGGATGCGAATGACGAGAACGTTTTGGTCGATCTTTACGGTCTCCTTGTTGAATAGGACTGCGGGAGCCTTTTTGAAATGGACGGAAATCTCGGTGGCAGATTTCGGTAGGCGTTTGCCGACCCGCATGTAAACGGGCACATCAGCCCAGCGCCAATTGTCGATGTTAATGCGCAGTGCAACATAGGTTTCGATCGTCGATTTTGGATCGACACCTTTTTCCTGGCGATAGCCCGGGACGGGTTGGCCGCCGATCGCGCCCTCGGTGTATTGAGCGCGCACGACATCCTTGGCCACTGCCGGGCCGACGATACGCCGAAGCGATCGGACAACTTTGACCTTCTCATCGCGAATACTGTCGGCACTCAGGTCGGTAGGCGGTTCCATCGCGACGAGACAAAGCAGCTGAATAAGATGGTTCTGCACCATGTCGCGCAACGCCCCCGCCGTTTCATAATAACCGGCACGCGCTTCCACCCCGAGCGTTTCTGCCGCCGTGATCTCAAGATGGTCGATGTAGCGGGTATTCCAAAGCGGCTCGAAAATCGCGTTCGCGAATCGCAGCACCAAAATGTTTTGCGCGGTCTCTTTCCCGAGAAAGTGATCGATGCGATATGTCTGATTCTCGTCGAATGCTTCGCTAACGACTCGATTCAATTCGCGCGCCGAGGCAAGATCGGTGCCGAACGGTTTTTCAATGATAACGCGCGCCCAGCTTCCTTCTCTGGCGCGATTCAATCCAGCAGCTTGAAGATTTTTCAGGATCGTCTCGAACTGGTCCGGCCCGGCGGCGAAATAGAAAAGGCGATTGCCGCGGGTGCCCCGTTCATTGTCGACCTTCTCCAGGCGTTCGCCTAACGACTTGTATCCGGCTTCGTCGCCGAACTCGCTCTGATGGTAAAAGAGCGATTGCGAAAATGTTTTCCAGATTTCGTCGCGCACGGCTTGGCGCGAAAATTGCCGCACGGCTTCCTCCATCTCTTTCCGAAAATCGTCATCGCTCTTCGGCCGGCGCGCGAAACCGATGATCGCCACGGCCGGCGGCAATTCGCCGTCTGCGGCGAGATTGTAAAGCGCAGGAATCAGTTTCCGATGCGTCAGATCGCCTGTCGCGCCGAAAATCACGATGCTGCACGGTTGCGGTACGGCGCGGGTCGAGAGTCCTTCGCGCAACGGATTCATCTGCTGCTGCTCGCCGGAACGGTTCATGAATCAATCGCAGATTACGCAGACCCACCGTGAGCGAAAGCCGAATCCATTGGCCTGAACTCAAACGCGTCTTGCAGCCGTGCGCGCAAACAGGAGGAGAAACACAACTACCGATCTATCCAGGCAGCGGAAAACGTCGCGTGAGCTCGCGCACTTTTTCGCGCACACCGTTCAATGATGCTTCGTCGGTGCGTTTGGTTAGGGCTTCTGCGATGAGGTCGGAGATCTCGAGCATTTCTTCTTCTTTCATCCCGCGGGTAGTCACGGCCGGTGTGCCGACGCGGATGCCGCCCGGTTTGAAAGGCGAGCTGGTATCAAACGGGATAGCGTTTTTGTTCACAGTGATGCCGGCGCGATCGAGGACTTCCTGCGCTTCCTTGCCGTTGAGGTCCTTCGGGCGAAGATCCACAAGCATCAAGTGATTGTCGGTGCCGCCTGAGACAATTCGATAACCGTGCTTGGCGATGCCTGCAGCGAGCGCTTTTGCGTTGATCACTACCTGTCTCTGGTATCCGTGGAACTGCGGTTGCAGTGCTTCGTGAAAACAAACGGCTTTCGCGGCGATGACGTGCATGAGCGGACCGCCCTGCACACCGGGAAACACCGTGGCGTCGATTTGCTTGGCGAATTTCTCTTCGCACATCACGATGCCGCCGCGCGGGCCGCGCAGACTTTTATGGGTCGTGGTGGTGACGAAGTGCGCGTGTGAAATCGGGCTCGGGTGCTGGCCCCCGGCGACGAGTCCGGCAATGTGCGCCATGTCGATGAACAAAATCGCGTCGACGGAATCGGCGATTTGTCTTAAGCGCGGGAAATCGATGATGCGCGGATAAGCTGACGCGCCTGCGGTGATCATCACCGGCCGCACTTCCTCGGCTTGTTTTTGTAACGCGTCATAATCGATCTGCTCGGTTTTTTCGCTCACGCCATATTGCGAGACGTTGTAAAATTTTCCGGAGAAATTCGCCGGATGTCCGTGGGTGAGATGACCACCGTGCGCAAGATTCATCGCCAGAATCTTGTCGCCCGGTTTCAATACCGAAAAATAAACCGCCATGTTCGCTTGCGCGCCGCTGTGCGGCTGCACGTTGACGTGTTCGCAACCGAACAGCCGTTTCGCACGATCGATTGCCAACTGCTCGGCGGTGTCGACATTCTCACAGCCGCCATACCAGCGCTTTTTGGGATAACCCTCGGCATATTTATTGGTGAGCACGCTGCCCTGAGCTTCCATCACCGCGCGGCTGGTGAAATTTTCGGAGGCGATCAGTTCGATGTTCTCACGTTGGCGTTTTTCTTCCGCAGCAATCGCATCAAAGATTTCGGGATCCACTCTGCGCAATGCCTCGCCGTAGCACGGCGCCGATGTAGAAGCGATGGATCCGGGTTCAAATTGGCGAGAAAGATGGTCCATGGAATAAGAAGATATCTCGGACGAGCGCATCGCACCAGGGCGCACCAGTTCGCCCTGTTCTACAAATGCGAGCACGCTCGGCAGCGCGTTTTTGATGATGCGCGCGCAATCCTCGTAGACCTCGCGGCCAAGCCCGATTGGGTCCGGCACATCGCGCCAGACTATGGTCCCAGGCTCTTCAAATTCACGAAGTAAGAACGTTTTTTCCGCACTTTGTGGAAACAATGTTTGTATTGTTTCGAGGTGAGCACCGGTCATGGCGAAAATGTGCGTAGCTTGATGGACCAGCGCTCCGGTCAGCGGCTGGCTGCGCAGATCGCTGATATTTGTGCCTTCCGCTGCGCAGACTTCCACGGCGTACAGGCTTGGTGGCTGACCACGAACCGCGTGCACGCCAGCGGATGCGACTTCGATGTCTTTCCGGTTGCCAGTCAGGCGGCGAAAAAATCCTTCCGCGATCGGACTCCGACAAATGTTGCCTGTGCAGACGAAGAGAACGTTTTTCACGGATCGGAACGCGCAGCAAGCACGTTTATCAAACTAGAAGCTAACCTGGCCAAGTCAATTTCCAGCGTTAACGAGGTGTAATTTCGCAGCCATGTCAGTTGCAAATGATGTGCAGTTCAACGTATCCGCTGAGACAGCGCACACTACAGTTGGGGATAATTGGCGCTTCTCGGTATCAGGCATTGTGGTTATTGTGACCACCGTTCCATCTCCTTCCTGCAAATGAACGTTGAGACCCTACGTCATGTGCCGTTGTTTGAGTCACTCGATAACGAGGCGGCCCGGGAATTGTGTGCATTGCTCGAGAGCCTCGATTCCAAAGTCGGCGCGGTTCTATTTCGGGCCGGAGACCAAGGCGACGCGATGTATTTGATCGAGGAGGGGAAGGTCCGTATCTGCGTGCGAGCGAAAGATGGACAGGAAGTCATCTTAACTGAATTGGAACGCGGCGATTTCTTTGGGGAAATGGCCTTGCTCGATGGTAAGCCGCGCTCGGCAGATGCCATTGTTGGGGAGGACACACGGCTGGCTGTGCTTTCGCGCGAGCATTTTCTTTCCTTTGTACGGAGCAACCCAGATGTCGCCTTGGAGATGCTCACGGCGCTTGCGAACCGGCTGCGACACACCGATGAACTTTTGCGCCACACTGCGACCCGCAACGTCAACGTGGAGGAAGCAGCTCAGCTTACCCTTGCCGATCGCGCAGCGGATCTTATCGCTGAATTTGGTGGCAGTTGGAAATTCATTCTTGCTGCAGTGGTTTTCGTCAACGTTTGGGTATGGATAAACATGTGGTTGGCGTGGATTGGCAAAATCAACTTCGATCCATATCCGTTCTTATTGCTGAGTACTGCGATTAATGTGCTTTCCGTGCTTCAAGCTCCGATCATTCTGATGTCGCAGAATCGGGAGGCGCACAAGGACCGCCTGCGCGCGGAAATCGATTATCAAGTCAATTTGAAGAATGAGCTCGCGTTGAATGAAATTCTCGAGCACCTGAAAACTCTCGAGCGCAAGTATCGTGAACGGCCCTCAAACGAAAACGGTTTCACCAAAGCCGAATAATCTGGTGAGGCAGAGTCGGCGCATCGCCTTCAAGCGAGGTTGCCGCTTCAAGGTCGCCGATTATTGTCCTGTTCCTGTCTAGTTATGAAAAAGCTGTTTACCACGTTGCTTTGGATTTCGACGTTACTTATCGCGTTGGTAGGCTGTGCCGGTTCGGGTCTCAGCCCTGAACAACAAGCGCGAGAGGCGGACCAGCAGAGAGAAGCCGACCGCCAGCAGGCGGAGTTTCGAAAAAGTTTGCCTCCGGTAAGTAATCCTGGGCAGGGCTGGTGATAACTGACGGATTTCGAATGAGGAATGGCGAATTAAACTCGCACGTGCTTTGAATGAGGAATTTCAAACGTTTTGCTTTCGATATTCGGGGTTGGTCATTCCTTCGTCATTAGACATTCGTCATTCGTCATTCAGAATGCGCAATGCGGTCGCGCTGGAAGCGAATCCGATATCGGCTGGAGTGGCTGGGGCTTGTTCTTGCCACAAAAGTGATCCCTTTGTGTTCGCGAACGGCGTGCTATCGCATCGCCCAGGCAGCCGGAGCCTTGTTGAGCTTTGTTGACTGGCAGCGCTACGAGGTGGCGCTAAGCAATCTCGAGGTCGCGTTTGGCGAGCGGTTCTCGCCCGGGGAGCGACGAAAAATTGCCCGTGAGTCGTTCCAGCATTTCGGGCGGACCATGGTTGATTTGCTATGGAGCCCACGTCTAACGCAAGAAAACTTTTCTCAGTACATCGAGCTGGAAAATTTCGAGGAAACAGCGCGCGAGACAGGGCCGGAGCGCAGCTTGATGATCGCTTGCTATCATTACAGCAACTTTGAATGGCTTAGTCTCGCTTGCGGTTTTCTCGATCTGAAGGGGACAATTATCTCGCAGGAATTTAAGAATTCGTCCCTGGATCCAATTTTCAAAAGATTGCGAGAGCAATCCGGTCACGAGCTCGTCCCACGCGATCGTGGGATCATGCGACTTTACAAGGTTCTTCGGCGAAAGGGCCGCACAGCGCTGCTGGTTGATCTCACAGTGCCGCCGAGTCAGGGCGCTGTGGCAATCGATTGTTTTGGATTAAAGACAAGCGTCACTTCGGCGCATGCATGGCTGCACGAGCGAACGGGCGCGTCTATCGTCCCCGCGCATACCGAACCGCTGCCGAACGGACGTTACAGGCTGGTATTTCATCCAAAAATCGGACACACCGCTGGAATGACGCATCAGCAGATCGCGCAGGCATGCTGGAATTCGTTCGAGCCTTACGTGCGCAAAAATCCCGCGCCCTGGCTCTGGATGTACAAACACTGGCGTTATCGTCCGGCAAATCCCGATCGGCCTTATCCGTTTTACGCCAATTTCTATCGTCCGTTCGAAGACCTGCTTCGGCACGACGAGTTGTAGCCGCCTCGGCGTGTCGAGGCGCTCTTGCCGGCACCACTGCCGAGCACGGCGAGTCAGCGCCGGGGCTACAACACGTGCGAACGCGACAGCGCTGATGCTACGGAGCCGCTCGAGTCGCAGCCTTATTGTTTGTTCACGACCACTTGCGACGCAGGTCTGTTCACCTGGAGTCCGGTGCTCACTTTCTGGATTCGGGCGGTTTGCTCTTTCACAGTTGCGACTAGACTTTCGACTGTCGCCTCCAAGTCCTCGACCTTCCTGTGCTCCTTGAGGAACTCATTGAGCAGCATTGCGTTTACCGCGTCGCAACGAACGGTGTACGGTCTTCCTTCTTTATTCTGGCAGTACCAACGCGGGATTGACCTTGGCCACTTCTTCAGCGATCAAACCAAATTGCGGCGTGCTTTTGGTGTCGCTCTGGTAGTGAAAGGCGACTGGTCGAAGTGACAGGATTGCTTCACTGGCCTTGTCCACGCTGGTAATGTCTTTCTTGAACCGTTCGGAGGAGACAGCGTGCCCAACTGGCCCGTATCGGAGACGATTACTGGCGCCGTAGTGCTGCTTTGTGTGGTCGCACCGTAAACGTTGCCAATCCAAGTAGTGTCGCTCACGTTTTCTCCCGCCACATCTAATTGATGCTCGTTTGTTAACGTTGAGCTGTAGAGTGGTAGCGCTATCAGAAGTCGGCTTCATGATTGCTGGAATCCATTGAATCGACTGTGGAAGCGATCCGCCTCTTTAAACTGCTCGACCGCAACCAGCGAAATACATTTGTCGCTTGTTTTCTCGGGTGGGCGCTGGACGCGTTCGATTTTTTCCTGCTGACGTTTGTGATCGTGCCAATGGCGCACGACTTCGGTACGAGCGTCGCCGATCTCAGTTACGCGATTACCATCACGTTGGCGATGCGGCCCGTCGGCGCGTTCATCTTCGGTCTGCTCGGCGACCGCTTTGGGCGCCGGATTCCGCTGATGATCGATATTATTTTTTATTCGCTCATGGAATTGCTCACAGCGTTCTCGCCGAACTACACTGTGCTGCTGATTTTTCGCGCGCTTTACGGGATCGGCATGGGCGGCGAATGGGGATTGGGCGCGTCGCTGGCAATGGAAACATTGCCAACTGAAGCGCGCGGACTGTTCTCGGGAGTTTTGCAGCAGGGGTACGCCTTCGGTTATCTGCTCGCGGCGGTTGTTTATTGGATCGTGTTTCCGCTCTTCGGTTGGCGCGGTCTCTTCGTCGCAGGCGCGCTCCCGGCGTTGCTTGTGCTTTACATTCGTGCGCGCGTGCCTGAATCGCCTGTCTGGTTACGCCAGCAGCACGCGATGGGTGATTTTTGGAGGCAGGCCCTTTTTGTGCTCAAACGCCACTGGGCGCTTTTCCTTTACGTGATTTTGCTGATGACGGCGTTTAACGCAATGTCACACGGCACGCAGGACATCTATCAAACATTCCTCGGCGAACAGCGCCACTACGGTGTGACACAAAAGGCGACGACCGGAATAATCTACGCCTTCGGGGCAATCTGCGGTGGAACAGTGATCGGCCATTACTCGCAAAAATGGGGACGTCGTCGGTCCATTGCCTTATGCTGCGCCCTTGGAGTCGTGCTGATTCCCCTGTGGGTGTTTTCGCCAGGATACACGCTTCTGGTGATCGGCGGATTCGCCATGCAATTCATGGTGCAGGGTGCATGGGGAATTGTACCAGTGCATTTGATTGAGTTGTCGCCCGATGCCGTGCGAGGAACGTTTCCGGGATTTGCCTATCAACTGGGAAATCTGTTCGCGGCGAATACAGCCGTTGTGGAAGCCCAGTTGGCCAATCATTTCCGCGATGCCAGCGGGCATCCCGATTACGCCAAAGCGATGGGCCTTTTCACGATGGTGATTTTCGTAGCGCTAATTTTGCTCGCCGCTATCGGTCCCGAAAAACGCGGAAAGGAATTTTAATATTTCCGCTGGCGACCTCTAGCGTGAGCCCGTTGGCGCGATGTTGCTGCTGGCAGGTTCCGACGGCGGCCGTAGTTGGGCAGCGATTCTGGGCGTCGGCTGATAAACTCCTAGGCCGTAACGCTGCTCGACGATTGCTTCGGCAATTCTGTCCGCGAGTAATTCGCGATATTCCCAGTCCCGCGCCTGGTTGCCTTCGGAGCGGTTGCTCAGGTACCCACACTCCACCAGGACGGCGGGACAGTTCGCAAGCCGCAGCACGCGAAAGTTGGCTGTGTGAACTCCGCCATTCGCAGAATTCGGGATGGTCATGA
>Ga0081455_10007743_pt1 | contig 11265 bp, 11 predicted proteins | sample TabmetS3T2R1_FD_70207 | JGI IMG/M metagenome (GOLD analysis project Ga0081455, IMG submission 70207) | Tabebuia heterophylla rhizosphere microbial communities from the University of Puerto Rico - S3T2R1 | ecosystem: Host-associated > Plants > Roots > Rhizosphere ... | reverse complement strand
CAATCGTATAGAGATTTCCCACTGTCTGTGTCGATACCAGAAACTATGACTGAAACCCAGACCTATAACAATGGCTAAGTGATTGCCTACTTTCTATGTCCGGAGACGGCACTCCTTCTTCTCTCAAGGAAGGCAGAAAAGTTAACGAGTGAAGGTATGAAAGGAAGAGGAGTTGACAAATCTGAATCTTCTTAGTTCAAGCTCTTCCTCTTGATTTGAGCTACCCCGGTACAAAGACCAATATGTGTGCGATGACGCCGGAGGATTATAACGTTATTAGGCACTTTTGGCCAATTCAACACTACCTGAGGTTTTTTTAAGGGAAAAGACGAACGCGGTAACCCATGTAGGACCAGCTTTGAGGCTAGAAGTCTCTCCTAAACATCAGATCGGATTGAAGCTTCCTGAGATGGAGCTTCAGGGAGAAATCCCAAGACGGGAGGAATCTTTGGATGAGTTTGGGCATGAAATTCCATTTCCAAGTCAAATGATATCTAAACTGACTGATAGGAATGGAATTGAGCTTCCTCAGATGCTGTGGTCATTGATGTAGCTTCAGCCAATCGTTTATCTTCTTCGATTTCATTAACTAGTTAAACTGGCATGTGTGAAGCAGATCTACTTTGATCACAAACCAACACACTCCAGTCATGTCTTCTTCGCACTTTGATTCGTCTTTCCTATTCCTGGATTGACTTATATATATGTATGTAATTTTGGTACGCAAATAAGGTTCAATAGTAATTACAGAAGGTGTGTGATTCTTACAAGTTAAGTAAGGTGAGTAAAAAGATGTACTTTAAGTAAAGTAAGGAAGCCGCGAAAAAAGTCTTCTGATGCTGTTGGCTGTGATGTGGCTTGGGCGCTTCCTCTACTCTCGTCTATGCCCTTGGTGGATCTGACGCTGGATATCGATTTGCCTTGACTTTTGGATCTGTAAGAGATGCAGCTAGCACTGGCTCTGTCTTCGCTCTACAAAGTTCTGCGGGTAGGGAAACTGCTCGATCTCAATATCAATATCCAGCAGGCTCTCTTTGATCTTGGACTGGATATGGGTATGTATTTGAATATGGCCTCTCGTTTGGAAACCTTTGCTCCTTCCTTTGTTGGCATTTGTATATGCATTGATTTCATGGTGGTGGTGAAACTACTGATGCTACCGTTGCTTCTTCTACGGGTGCTTCAGGTAAACTAAGTCAACTGAAACTCCAACCGGGACTAAAACTGAAGAACAAATCGCAATATATAAAAACAATGGTTTATCAATTTTTAAAAAAGTCTTTATTTGAAAATGAATGAATTTTCTGGTCCGTTCTTGTGAAAATCAATGTTCTGGGATTGGTTGGCGCATACAAAGGGTTGCTTGCATGAAAGCCGCTTTAGCAATCAACGCGGGAATCTCTGAAACGGTCGACGACTTATACATATGGATATTGCTAGCTTCCTCAAATGCAAGGGTTTAAGGCATTTTTCTTTCTATATTCGCTACATAAACTCCACTACTCGCATTTAGGCTCGTATATATTTCTTTGAGGAACGTTCTGTAAGGCCTTTTATTAGCGTGAGAAGGTGGTAAAAGTGAAGCGGTTGGGGATAGAAAGTCTTTCCTTTCCGTGGTGCTGTTAGTCTAAGCAAACTGCTTAGACCCTTCTTTCCGTTTGGTTAGCGGGATCAGGTTTTTTCCTAAAGGTACCTTTAGTCAAGCTAGTCCGGTAGGCAGGCCCTTATGTATAGAGGCGACGGGGACTTCTATCTATCCGCTTCTTTTAGAATCGTATCCACGAATAGTTGTGGTTGGTCACCGAAGTACACAAAGCTTTCAAGCGGCGAGGCGAATAGCCGTTTTATCGTAAAAAGAGATCGAGGACTACGTCGACGATATAGTGGTGAAATCAGGCAAAGGGGAGAATCACATTGCAGTACTGGATCGGGTCTTCGAGAGGTGTCGAGCAAATAAGATGAAGATGAACCCACTGAAATGTTCCTTCGGTGTTTCAGCTGGTACATTTTTGGGATTCGTTTTCCATCGGAACGGAATAGAGGTTGACCCTTCAAAGATCAAGGCAATACTCGAGATGCCGCCTCCGATTACTCTGAAACAACTAAAAAGTCTCATGGGCAAGATATCCTACATTCGCTGATTTATTCCAAACCTCTCGAAGAAAGTAAAGCCCTGGTCAGTTATAATGAAAAAGGGTTTCGAGTTTGTGTGGTCCGAAGAATGCCAGAAGGCTTTCCAAGCGATGAAGGACGAGCTCTTATCTCCGCCAGTCTTGATGGCGGGGAAACCCTATCATCAACTATTTGTCCGCTACGACAAGTTCGCTCGGGGTGTTGCTAGCGCAGGAGGACCACGATGGTAAGGAGCGGCCTATATACTACCTTACCTGTCTCGAGTGTTGAAGCCAGCAGAATCCCGGTACAGTAAAATCGAGCAGGCTTGTTTAGCTTTAGTCTTTCTTTGCGGCTGAGAAGCTCCGTCACTACCTCCTGTCTGAGAAGGTTCTTTTGATCACGAGGTCTGATCCGACCAGGCTGAAGCAACCGGTCCTTTGTTAAGGCTGTCCGAGTTCGACATTACGTGCACTTCTCGAAAGGCGATGAAAGGGCAAGCTATAGCGGATCTACTGGCCGAGTACCCGGTCGAGGACTCGACTGACCTATTCTATTGGTGGAGCTCCTCTCTGGTAGCAATTCCCCTTTCCCAGGTTGTTGAGCAAACCCTTTCTTCAAATGCCGAAGTGCCTCGTTGTTGGAGGCTTGGTTTTCCCAGCTGCTTCTCTATGCGTCGTTGGGATATCTCGGCTTGAAGTTATCCGATAACCTTTCCAATTCTTTGACAATCCCTGGTAATCAGCTTATGTTCTGACCACCTTTCTTCTGGAGGGGGCTCTCTGTTCTGAAGGACACCTTCTCCTTTCCCATAGTGATAGTAATTGCTTCTGAAGTCCGAATCACAGGGTATACAACGGTGAGGAAAGGCTGTCCGTCCTAAGATGACGTCGACATTGAGTTTGTTTGCACAGAGCAAAAAGTTGGTGCCAAACAAAAAAAATCGAAAAAGTTCCAACCGAAGTGCCCAATGTTTATGACTTAAATGAACATCCGAAGCAGGCTCAAGGCCCATCTTATTATAAGAGTTCTCTCTCTCCGGGAATCATAGCCTAGTCAAGTACCCCAGAAAGCGAATCCTTTTCTTTCGAAATAGCCAAGCCAGTAAATAGAAGGGCAAGGTGACCACAGGGAAAGAAAAGAGAGGCATTACCAGAAGGAGAGCTACCAGCACTAATAGCTAGAGGACCTAGAACTCCAGAACTAGAGTCAGTGATTGCGCCATAACAGAGTACTAGAGGGCAGGAGAGATATTGATTAATGATATTCATAGGGATTGCGATTGCACTTACGCTTGCTGCCTGCCTTGAACTTGAAGTGGATCTCCTATCTATATTCGACAGCTTGAAGAGGTTCTTCTTACTAAAGAAGAAGACTTACTGAAAGAGGGAGCAAATCCGTCACTGGACGAGGAAGGAAAGGCAAGGAAGATCTGTACAAGAAAGAAAGTAGAAACTAAAGCGTTAACAAGACTATCAGACCAAGAACAGAACTGCTGGAGGAACAACTACCTAAGGCTTAAAATGACATAGAATAAGTGGAATCTCATGCAAACTGTGAGGGAGGTGGTTAACCGGTTCTTAGAGAACTACCTGGGATGCTTTACAAGCGATAGACCAAGGGAATGGGTACGTTGGTTACCATGGGCAGAATAGTGGTACAATACCACAACTCATTCGGCAACCAAACAACGTTTGAAGTGGTATATAGGCGCCCACCACCTCTAATTACGTCCTATACTCATTAGTCCAACAAAATGCATCAAGTTGATTGCGACTTACGCTAGGGATTGTGTTTTGCAACTTTGAAAGGAGAATTTGCATGGAGCTCACATGCCCGGACCATCGTTGTATGGGGAGTGCCACTACAGCTTTCATTCTTCTACTATTGAGTGCAAGTCTCGCTCATTGAATTGCCGCGGTGCTGCCTTGAGAAAGGGAATCCCGACCTCCATCTCTATCCGTGCGAGAGTAAGAAGAAGTAGAAATAGGAATGTTTGACGTAAACGTAATAAGTAGTGTAGTGAAATCTTTGTGATTGAAGTTCGCTTCTCCAGAGCTAGAATCGAAAAGACCTACTGACCACCCCTGTAACTAACCGAAACAACCCCCGGAGCAGATCAGAACGAAAACTCGTTTCCTCTGAAAGCTAAAGTCAAGCTAGAGCCCCCTACTCTATTTAACGAACCAGGGAAAGAGGAGAATCAGGGTTAGCGCAAGTGCTCGAATGAGGAATCCAAATTATTAGATTCGCCATGGGCCAAAAGAAAGGATTCGCCTTGCCCTCGAAACCTGAAGCTTGGGCCTTCGGGAGTGTCTTCAGTGGGAGAGTCTTGGGTCCCGCCAGTTCACTTCCTTGAATTCTTAGCCTACCAATAGCGGGAGAAATGTCCAGTTCAACCGAAACTACTGCTGCATAAAGGGCAGGTCCAACGGCACCACACCTCCTATTGAGAAAAGAAAAGGTAAAGACTTAGCTTCCTAATAAGCTTTCAAGAGAACAACGTGTTCAAACCGAAGCTCCTAGATCAAAGGCATAACCTGGGTCTACTGGTCTTACATCGCTCCTAGAATTGGATCCGATCCTAGCCTAGCTTCCAAAGAAGTCGTTACGCGAGAAGGTGTAGGTGCTGCTCGATCGAGCCAAGTAGTCCCTTTCTGCTCATAGTAGCCTTTACTACTCATAATGGCCAATACCCCTTCAACTAGAGTTGCGGATTGCTCTTGAAAGTGAACCCGAATCCCCACCTATCACCTCATCCGGTTGATACGGATAGGGGACCACTCGGTCGGGCTGATTCGATGGACCAGCTTCCTCCCCCCCGGAAGCGGCTGGACTGGCTGCCAGTTTCCTTAACCAAGTGTGAGCAAGTCTAGAAGTCTCCTTCTTTTCATTTCAAAGCAGAAAGCAGGGATAGGGAATAGGTCCATATAGTAAGTAGGTAGAAGCATTCCTCTTTTGAGCCTAGGTGGACGGGAAAGCACTCCTCTCAATCCAGCTAGCAATGGATATGGATATTCTGCAAGCTATTTACTTTTCTCTCCGGGCTGTACCATCAGAAAGTAGGAAGATTGTAGTGAAAACAAGTGAGTTATAAATTTGATAGCTGGGTGGCGGTCTAGGCCGGTTCCGTTCTATCCACTGAGCAAGCTAGTTCAAGAAAGTAATTGGATCATATGCGCAAGCCCGCTTGAAAACAAAACACAAGTATTGAAAGCTCGAAAGCTCGTGAAAGAGCAAGAGTCTTTTATTTTAACATTTCAAGTAGTAGCATCTCAAGCCAGCATAAAAAGTTTTTCCTTCAGGTCAGGGTATAGTTTATTCCCGAGGAGAGAGTTCATGCTTGCTTTCTTCTTTCTGTTTTGTTTTCTTCATCAAATAGTTGTGAAGGGGACGAAGGTAAGAAATCATAGATGAATGCTGCTTCCAGCCAAGATGCTGTTCTCCTTGATGGGGTGGTGCTTTTCGCTCCGGTTGCATTTCTTTCTCGTACAGCAACAACCCGTACTTGAACTTCAGGAACGGCAGTTGAACTGCTTTATAGGTCGGAACTCGTTCACCTCTTCTTCTGTGCCGTGCCCTTATACTGGACCGGCATGAAAAGACAAATCGGACAAACTCAACTGTGTGGCTGAACGCCCCTTTCCAAAACTAAAGATTTAATCTGATTTCCTATCAGGCTCTACAATCTAATTCAAGATCCAGTCATTAGACACTCCCTTAGTAATAGAAGGGAATCGTGAAGTCTTGATAACCCCCTCTACAATTAGATTAGAATATTTCCTTGAATCCTAGATGCGAACGAGGATTCACAATCTTTTCTTTTTAGAAAACCCTCAGACCACATGCTTAGAATCAAACAAAGTATCAACAGTTTCCTCTGCTTCTACCGGGGAATAATTTTGCGAGTTATATCAGCAGAACAGAAGAGAAGTGGGCAAATGCAAATGATGGGCAATGTAGCAGTATTTTGCCTTTCTTACTGGATTTCCTGCTGCAATTGAATCAGAAGTGGGACTATTTCTCGAAGAAGATGGAGGACGTCGAGCTGGTGGCATAGATTTAGTATGAATCTTCTAGGACGAGGTCAAATGGCACGAGCGAGCTTATTAAAGCACGAACCCTAGAGGAAGATCAAGGGGGTCGGATCCCCAGAAGAGGAGGGTGGGACAAATCTGGTCTTTGTCTTTGCAAGGGAATAAAATAAGCAGTATTATATGGATGCTCAGAATTGGATTGATGCCCTAAGCCTAAGATAAGGCACAGCCAAAGCAGGGACTTAGAGACTAGCATCCGATTGTGGGCATCTTTCGATGAGTAGGTCCGGAAAGAGACTTAAGGCATACCTATGTGGTTAACATTTCCCTGAGGTGCCGGCGCCTTCGAGCTAATCCGACTTCACTCTTTCTTTCTCGCAGCTATTGAAATGGCTGCTATCTTCCTAAACAGGAAAGGGGGGAAGAGCTGCTAAGAGCATATGCCACGAATTCCGTCGTCGATAAATCGATTCCAACCTCGGCTCAGGAGCTTCCTTAAGCCATATCCTTACTACCAATAGCACGGATTCTCTAACAGCAAAGCCCGGTACCTCTCTTCGACTAGAAATTCTTCCAACAGCTAAATCTGGTGGGGGCATTTGGCTTTGGATCCTTCCTAAATTAAAGAATTTTCCTCGAGCCGGGAACGAGTGATCTGAAGGAAGCACAGAGAAGGAGGAAGGTGAATTGAGCTCAAATGCAGAAGTGGCAAGCCCCTACCAATTCAAAAGCAGCAAAGGATGGAATGAAACTGGATACTTTAACTGACAGAGTGCATGTACATCAGATTTCTCCAAAGAAATGTTGAGCTGCAGCAGATCAAGCTATGGCTATAATGAGGAACATTAACCAGCAGCAGAAAACAGGGAGAAAGAAGACTAAGAATCCTAGTGCGTCATGTAGTTAGTCATTGCGCTATACGGCTTCATACGAAGACTGCTTTTACACGAGCTCCTTTAAACGACTTGCCTTAGACGAACTGCCTTTATACGGCTTTGGGCTTCTACTCCTAGTGGTGCAGTCATTCATCACGTCGTAGTGAAGTCAGTTTGGAAAAGCTCTAAAGTTCTCCACTTCCTGAAATGAGAAATGCAGCTGTGTTGGATCTCTTACTCCCCAAGCTAACTAATATGGAAAGGGAACTTGCTTTCCTGTGTCGCCCTTTCTTGGGTGGATCCTGTTATGTTAGCTCTTCGCATATATGACTCTGGCTTTCTTCATCTGCTCTTTGCCCGAATCCGATCATCTATGTTGAATCTGACTCCCATCTCATGGATTGGCTTTGTGTTCAGTATCAGCATCTTTCCTTAGGGTGATCTGATGTCTATTGACCTAAACTCCAAGCGAGCAGAGGAAACTAGATGTTGAGGTGCGAAAGCCTTTTATTGATATTGAGAGCGGAATCTAATTGTGGCTTCTTGTTCATTCTCTCACTAATTTAAGTCGAAGGTTAGGTTTGTGTTCCGTGAACTCCATAACCACTTATTTGAAATGCAATAGCGGATGTAGTTGAATTGGGACCAAGACAAAGAAAGTGCTTCTATCGAAGAGGCCCACCCTTCTTGTCTTGAAGTAAGTACACTGGTGACGTATATAAGATCAATGGTCTTCTTCCTTCTTTCCTAAGAAGAAAGTGAGTCAAAACCCCAAAAGAAGTAAGTGATAGAAATATCTTTAATAAAACTAGAAATTTCATAAGAGAAGAAGAGTCGAAAAGAAAGGTTTTGATTGGTGAAGGGGTCGCGGAATAAGAATTGGGTTCGAATCCCATAGCCCTGATGTTATGCCCAATTTGATTTTGACTCTGGAAAGTAATATTATCCCTTGGGTATCCATTTATGAACGAGCTTCAGCGGGCTGTGGCTCAATTTTCTCCCGCGTCGGGGGGAATGGGAGGTGGTTTGAATCCACCACCAGGTCCTTCTGAGAATTCATGGATCGTTGCTCCATCTAGTGAAGCTGAGCTTAGAAGGGGCCAGGAGGGAAAGCCAGCCGCCTTTTAGCATAAGCATGCGGGACCCTCCCCTTTGAGTGGACTTTTCTACTCATGACGATCCTACGATTTTTTATTCATCCAAGTATGCCCGATCTTGGCCTGTCATTCCTTTTGTTTCTAATAGTCATAGATTTCTTTCTTTTTCTTCTCTTTCGTCCCAGACTCTTCTTTTTTTTATTATTAAAATAATCCAGAGATCTCCGAGAAACTACACTAAAGGGAACTGTTAAGTACAGACGATGCCTAGAAATGATAGTAACACCTGGGATGACGCCTTCGAAATACCAAATCCCAGCTTAAGTCCAAAAGGCCTACACTTTAACTAGGAACAGAAAGGTCCGCGAAATAACCGCGTTGCTCGATCAGTGAAACCAGAGTGATGGTCTTCTGGGACGATACATTCGTAATGTATCCATCATATACGTTATTTTAGATGGTTCTAATTGTGGGCGATAGTCTTCAACTAGGGGGATCCGGAGTTTCCGAAATCTATACTAGTTTGCCCAGTAATGTTGTGGCTGCAATGCGTAGGCCGTCGTTCTCTGATCCATTCTTTAGGTGAGAGGAAACCTTCTCTTTAAAAATGAATGGAAGGTAAAAAATAGGAACTGCCTGTAGATAAGTACATAGACATGCTATTTTGACGTGATGTAAGAATCGATTATCACATCATATACTATATTAAGTCACTTGATACTGACTTACTCCCCAAAAGCATGCTATGCTCAAAGGGAGAAGCCGGTCCGTCCGATTTAAGTTGAAGTCAATTCACGGGGAAGAAAGAGCTGGCGATCTTCACTCGTCCATCACTCCCACTTGAAGTTAAGAGGTAGTAGGAGCATGAGATGAGGGCTCACACAGATACGAATGTTGTCAAAGCTACTAAGGAAGAAAAAACCCCAGGAATTGAGTTCTTATTCTTATGGGGAAGAGTGAACACTATGACTGGTGGGGCCCCCTCCTTATTTGAGTTCGCACCTGATAATCGTATCATCAAAAAGACATTGACTGGACTTGAGAGCATTCTCATTGAGTAGGTATGATCGCCAATAACTTGACTTTGATTTCACTCTGACTTGCCCAAATCTATGAATTGCGTCATATAAGGATCAAGATAGATTCCTTTTGTCATATTGATCATCAGTCAAAGGGGCGGGTTAGGCGAGAGTAGGCAACTAGCCCATCCTTGCTAGAACAATTGACTACCAGACTTGTATACAAGAATCAAAGAGACAGGGGCTCTATCGATGAGAGCTTAGGTGAAGGCTCGAATAGCTTAGTTGTTAGTTGAAAGACTCTGTATGGGATGTTCTTTCTATAGAGTGATAAACGGAGGGATCTTGCTTTCTAAAAGCCATAGTCAGGCAGAAGGCAGTGTGCAGTCAGCCAGTAGATGACGCCAGAGAGGGATTTGTCAAAGCACGGATAGGAGCTTTACCACGATATGATCTCTCTCATTGAGAAAGCGCTATCAAAGCCGCTGTCCCAATAGCTTCGTTCAGGAGCGAACAACCACTAAATTGCTTGTTAAATGGAGGAGCGGAAGGGGCAAAGTCAACGACTGAGGCCAGAAGGTATGTGAAAGTAGAAGCCAGGGACAGAGAGAGCGGAGGAGAGGACTGATTGAATGAATGTCATTTCACGCTGATAGGAATGGGGGTTATCCCCGTATATTCTATTTCTCCTGTCTTATTGATCAATGGTGTGCCATGAGATGCTTCGCCCGGAGGATCATTCATGGTGAAGATCCCAACATGATCTACTCGGTCAAGTCTGATTAAAGCACTCCAACCAACCCAACAAAAGAAGCAACGGGTACTACTGGAATGAAATCGGCATCTAATTTCATTTCTTAGGTCTGGGTCAATTCTCTTATAGAATAGAAGAAATGGATTGATATGGATTTTTCCCAGCCGCATTGTCATCATCTCACTTCCTCTTCATGACAGAAAAGGAGAAGTTGCTTGACTCAGTGTACGAGGTGAATGAGGGGCTACTTAATGAAAAGAGAAACCCGCCACTAGAGCGGAAGAAGTCTTCTATACTCTATTTGACGATACCAGCAAGTCTGTCTTCTCGGCTGACGTGACGGCTGAATGGATTGATGATTCATCAACGGGCACAGGCCAATTCAAAGCGGCTTAGAAGCATCAAGGGAAAAACTGGGTGAAAGTATCCCAGGTTAGTGTGCAGATAGAGGACTTCTTTCACAAGGGGGAGCGTACCAACCAAGACAAAAACAATCAGACAAGACGAACATCGTGAAATGAGCCTCAAGCCCCAAAGGAAGGGCACTCACAAAAGATCTTGCTGCGCGAGAATCAGGTCTGATACAAGCAGTTCCTCGCCTGGGACAATAACTGACGATAGATAGCGAGGGGGGGTACGAGTTCCAACTAGGACTGTCATAGGAGCGTCAAGCCACTCAAGTTAGAGGAGCGGTTTTCCACTCTTAACCGTTGCACACGAAAGAGGATCGGAGGCCCCCTCAACCTCTTAATCAAGGGGTTTTGAAAGCGCCCCATCTACATCTATGTCAGCAGCATCAACCGGGACTATACCCATTTCCTATTCATACTAGGTCAAAGGAAAATCGAAAAGACCAACGACTTGTCTAAAAGAATCAAAGATCCACGAGCTGAGCTTGATCTTACAAACGCAATTTCTTGATTAGTGATTAGCGATCAGTCTACCAAAAAGAAAGTGAGTCCTCTACTCGGTAAAGGAGCATTCAGGCATCGGGGGAAGAGCTCAAAGCCGAGGAGAGCCCTGTGTCCCGTTGATAGAATGGAAAGGGAAGGACCAGCATCGATAGACGCTCGAAAACCATCGGCGGAGGGGGTCCCCCTTTTCACCAAGGAAGGGACGAGCCGCATTGACGATGAAGAAAAGGTAACACGAAAATCGAACAGCGGGTCTTTCTTTTCGGTCTTTACTGAAACAGATACACGAGCTTCATCTCATGCATGATCTTTTCAGAGCACGGGTCGGGAGGACATTGCAAAAACGCCAGTGGAGGTCTGGTCTCAAAGTCTAGTCTTTCTTCTCCCATCACTGCCTTTGGGGAACGAGCAGGTGAAGAGCTTAGTGTAACGGTCCGGAGCGCAGCCTCTTACTAAG
>Ga0081455_10007742_pt1 | contig 11267 bp, 19 predicted proteins | sample TabmetS3T2R1_FD_70207 | JGI IMG/M metagenome (GOLD analysis project Ga0081455, IMG submission 70207) | Tabebuia heterophylla rhizosphere microbial communities from the University of Puerto Rico - S3T2R1 | ecosystem: Host-associated > Plants > Roots > Rhizosphere ... | reverse complement strand
GTGTGATGTCAGAACCTGAGCCTCCACGAGACCGGTCCCGGATCGCCAAGGTCAGCGCCTTGGTCGCCGCCCCCTTGGTTGAACCCCTGCGTTCGATCAAGCGGACGGTTCCATCCCAATCTCGGTACCGTGTCATTGCACGGTATCCGCCTGTCGGCACCGGGTAGACCCGCACAGCGCCTGCCGTGCCGAGATCCAGACTGGGACGGGCCACGGCGACGATTGTATCGTGGCGCCACACTTAACCCACAGGAAACCCTGCGAAATTTCGACGATCTATGGTTGACCTTCCCTCGATCCTGGGCAGCAAATTACCTAGTCAGGATACTTTTTCGCTGTACATTGCCAAGTAGTGGGAACCGATGACAACAGCATGACTCTTAATCAGCGGGTTGGGGGTTCGATTCCCTCGCGGCGCACTAAACAGGCTTGTGACAAGGGAAAACAGGTTAAATCAAGATCACCAGTGCTGGCTAGTGGGCTGGAGGTCGCAATGCCCGTCCCAACGCACGGACAGCGCTCCGCGTTGGCAGAAGCTGCTCGCGGGACGTCCTGCACTATCTAGCACAGCGCTCCTACAGCATCTGATTCCAGGCGCCTGCGAGCGCAGCCGAGGCCGCCTGAAACGACCGCACCAGCGCTGAAACGGTGATCCTCGACGAAGCCTGGCTTCTGTCGACAGCGAGCTGGCTCTTAATCGCTTCCAGACTGCCTCCACTCTGGCACGCTAGCGGTACTGAGCCAGCCACCGCGTCTTAGCGATGGCTCAGTTTCACCGCCCAATTCCACGAATGTGGCCGGTGGGATCGGCACTTGTCAGATTGAGCGGGGTGGACAAGCCGTTTGCCTGATGACAAGCCTCGGGCTTAGCACCACTTCGCGGGGCACCGAGCGTCGCCCATCTAGCCGCTCGACCGCCACCGCGACCGCGTGCTCCGCCTGCTGCTGGGTGTTCTGGCTCACGGTGGTCAGGTTGATGTGGGCCAGCCGGGCCAGTGGGCTGTCATCGTACCCCACGATCGAGACAGACCCGGGCACATCTACGCCGGCTCGGTTGAGGGCATCCAGCAGTCCGACGGCACATCGATCGTTGAACGTTACGACGGCCGTGGGGAGCTCGGGCTCATCCAGAAGTGCGGCAGCGGCCCGCAAACCGGACTCCTCGGTATGGTCGCCGGAGATTATGCGAATCCAGGCATTGAGATTGTGCCTGCGCATTGCTCTGCGATAACCGCGCCGACGATCTTCAGGAATGATGCCTTGTCCGCCGTCAACATGGATGATGGCGCGGTGCCCGAGTCCGGCGAGGTAGTCCACGACGTGGCCGGTCCCTTTGTCGTCCGCGCTCCTGACGACGTCGACACCATCGGCCTTCACTCGGCGGCCGACGGCGATCACCGGCAGCTGCTTGGCAAGAGCGGTCAGGCGCGCCGGTGGGGCATCCGGTCCGAGCAGGATCAGCGCCTCGCAGTGCGAGTCGAGCAGCGTCTCGACGGCTCGCTGCTCGTTCTGTGTTCGGGTGACTGTGCTTAGCACGAGTTCGTACCCCACCTGTTCGGAGGCGGCCTGAAGTTCCTCGACGAGTTCCGCGTGGAAACTGTTGCGGACCTCGAGGGACACGCCCAGAAGATGGCTGCGGCGCCTTGCCAGGAGACTTGCCGAGCGGTTGGGCCGGTACCCCAGCTCGTCAGCGGCCTGTAGAACTCGACGGCGAGTCTCGTCACTCGGGCCCGGGATGTTGCGGAGGACCAGGGACACCGTGGAGAGCGAGAGGCCCACGCGCGCAGCGACCTCCTCCATGCGTGGCCGATAAGCGGTGATGGCGACACCTTGCCCGATGGCGTCTTCTTCCACGATTCCAAGCCTTTCGAGTCTTGCCGCCTTGACACGTCTGCCCGTTGATGCATACTATCGCGCACACTATTAAAACGCTTGAATAAAACGCTTGAAAAGACCGGCCGTAGAAGGAGCAGCGAATGGGCAATTCATCGATCGGAGTGGCAGTAATCGGCGCCGGCATGGCCGGAGGGGCGCACATCAACCTGACCACGGTTAGCCAGAACGACCTGTTCGTGTTCCAGACACGTGCCTTCCTCGAGCAGATAGCCGGGCTGGACCGGCTTCCCCCCGCACCAACTCTCGCCGATGGCCTGCAGAACATCCGGCTGCTTGACGCCGTAGTTGCTTCAGCTAACGCCGGCGGCAAGAACGTTGCGGTGCCGTAGCGGCAACCGTCAGCGAATCAACACCTCCCACAACCAGAAAGGAATCGCAGATGATTCGATCCACAACGAACCGGGCCCTTAGGCGATCTCACAAGGGCTTGAGCCTGACCGCCGTCGCGGCGGCTGTACTCCTAACGCTGTCGGCTTGCAGTGGCGGCGGCGCTCCGAAGACCGAGCAACAGAACCAGGGCGGCGGTGGTGGCGGCGGTGGTGCGGGCATCACCATCGCCATGGTGACGCATGAGCCTCCGGGCGACACGTTCTGGACGAAAGTTCATAATGGCGCTGACCAGGCGGCCAAGGACACCGGCGTTACGCTGAAGTATTCCGCCGATCCAGAGTCGGCCAAGCAGGCGACGCTGGTCCAAACCGCGATTGACTCCAAGGTCAACGGCATCGCCACAACTTTGGCGAATCCCGAGGCTATGGCGAGCGCTGTGAAGGGGGCCCGCGACGCCGGTATCCCGGTTGTGGCATTGAATGCGGGACTGGATCAGTACCAAGAACTCGGCGCCTTGATGTACTTCGGCTCCGATGAGGCTATCGCCGGCGAGGCGGGCGGGAACCGCCTTGCCGCCCTCGGAGCGAAGCATGTGCTGTGCCCCATCCAGGCCGCTGGGGTGATCTCCCTCGATACCCGCTGCGCAGGCATCAAGAAGGCAGTGCCCAACACCGAGACGGTGCAGGTCAATGGCCAGGACGATTCCGCCGTCACGTCGGCCCTTCAAGCCAAGCTGTCGCAGGACAAGTCGATCGACTACATCGTGACACTAGGAGCCCCAATCGCTCTTGATGCTCTCAAGGCGATGGACGGGTCCGGCACCTCGGCGAAACTGGCGACCTTTGATCTGAACACCGAAGTCGCTCAAAACATCAAAGACGGCAAGATCTTGTTCTCCATCGACCAGCAGCCATACGTGCAGGGCTACATGTCCGTCGTTGCCCTGTACCTCAACGCCAAGAACGGCAACGATCTCGGTGGGGGGAAGGCCGTCCTGACCGGTCCGTCATTCGTCGACAACACCAATATCGACAAAGTCTTGGAATACGCCAAAAACAACACCCGCTAGTCACACGGCAACGGGACCGGCCGCCCCGGGCTTGCCGGTCCCGCTCCATTACTCCGCCGGTAACACAACGAAGGACGACATGAAGCTCGGTGCCTACACCGCCTGCCTGCACGACCGCCCACTTCCGGAAGCCTTGGACGCACTCAAGTCAAACCGGATTGACCTCAGTGGAGGTCAACACCGCCGGCTTCATCTCTTCCCCCTGGAGATCGACGGCCTCGCGCGGGGCCCGCTAGGTGAACAGCAGGGCGTCCATTCTCGCCAGATACGACCCATGTTGTGGCTGTGTGCGTCCGTCGTCGACCGCTAAGTTAGCCAGCTCGGGTGACCCCTACGAAGTGATCATTCTTACAGCGTCTAATTCGGCCATTTACGCTTGTACCCGACGCGCTTGAAACGCAGGTCCGCACAGCGCTTGGCGTGATCTTCCTCTTAATCAGCGGGTTGGGGGTTCGATTCCCTCGCGGCGCACGATTCTCCTAATCAGAGCTAGATTGCTAGCTCGAGCAACTGCTCCGCTCCCACTTAACTCCCAGCTTACAGTTGCGTTCGCCTCTCGGCTGAGTCCTGAGCTCTGGGGGTGTTTCGCAGGGGAGCTGCCCCCGCCGCGTGCAGATTCGGCGGCTGCGGTGAAGCCTCGTGGCTCAGGTGAGTCGGAGCATGAGGGCCTGTCCCTGTCCACCGCCACCGCATATGGCTGCCGCTCCGATCTCCAGTTGCTGGCAAATCATCGTATTGGCCAAACTCATGATGAGCCGGAAGGCCGAGGTGGCGAACGGGTCACCCGCGGGTATCGCACCGCCATGCCGTTGACGTCATCCAAAGAGATGTCGAGGTCACGGACCGATGCCAATAAAACACCAGCGAACGCCTCATTGATCTCCCACACCACGAACCTCCAGTCCCTCAGCCAGTCCTCAGGACATTGGCTAATGACACCAGGGTGACGACGACTGATGACAAAGAGAAAACCCTAGCCAGCGATCTGCTCGCACGGTTTGGGCCCAGCTCTTCGGCCCCTATTCGATCGCCACGCAGAACTGGCACTAGCAAGAAGTGCTCCTGATGTGGGTTCTTTTCAGCAGGTTGTCACCACCGTGCTCGTTGCAAGGTGGAAGCACGGGACCGGCAAGCGCGTCGTTGGATGGAGAGCCACTGGCCTCACTCGGCTGCGTGGGCGATGTCGATTGCTCTGTCTGTTCACTGGGCGACGTGGCGTGACGAGTCTCGATATTGCTGATCGGTCTTTAGAGGCCGAGCATCGTGGCTGCATTGTCGGTCCAGGCCTCATACAGCTGAACATAGGCGCCGACTGTCGCCCGGGATCGGTGACGTGTTTGATGGGCGATGGCCCGATCGCTTGCGCCCCGCTGCGCATAGGTGGCGTATCCCGCTCGCAGACTGTGAGGCATCTACTCTCCCGAGAGCCGCAAAGCAGAAGTTGGAGGTCAGTATGTATCGATCAAGCGCGCTGCGCTGGAGATCCGGACTGAACTAATCAGGTCGCGTTCTAAACGGTTGGCCTCAGTCGTCGTCAACGACTCCGGTGTTTTGGCCGGCGGCGATGAGCCATGTCCCTTCGTGACGGGTCCAGACGTAGGTCGGTAGTCCCGCGCTGGTGGGATGCCCGCCGGAGTCGGTGTACTGCTGGTTGACACCGGTGACCGCGACGTCGGGAGTGACGAAGGAGATGACCTCCACGTCGTAACGCACCGAGGCGTTCTCGAACGCGCCGGGCAGTACTCGTCGCGTAAAGTCGCTGATCTGTTCTCGTCCGATAAGCCGCTGCCCCCCGCCGGTAACCCAGACTGCATCAGGCTTGAATAGGGCGAGGAAGCCGTCCACATCTTCCGCCAGTTGAGTGCGTTCCAGTTCAGCGACGCGGCCAAGAAGGTTGTCCACGTCCGCGGAGTCGGCGTTGTGTGGAAAGACCTGCTGCGGATGGTTCATGGATCTCCGTTCCGGTGTTCTGGCCTGCTGTCAACGGAAGCGGAGCGGCCGCGAAGATGAAGCCCTAGAGCTGCGGCCGCCAGCAGCACCTGTCCCGCGAGCAACCACGGATCGCTAGCGTGACCGCCGAGGTGGCTGTCGACAGCGTGATTGAAGGCATGCAAAGTCCCTCCCACTATGAAGCCTCCGAGTGCCACGGTAAGCGCATCATCTGACAGCAGACTCAACAGCAATGCGGCACCAATCCCGATCTGGAAGGCTCCGGCGTCGTGGATCAGGTGCTCGTTGTACGGGGGGAAAGAGATCCAGCGAGCAAACGACATCGGTGCCACGAGCGCCCAGAGCCCAATGCCGAGCATGGATACAGCGCAGATCAGTACGACCAACTTGACGAAGACCCGGTTTGACCGGCCGACCTGCCCCTGCGGACGGTGTATCCGCTTGACGTTCGCCTGTTCAGTGTTCACCGGGACCCGCCCCTCACCTCTTTGTTCAGTGAGACGCCACACCGGTATCAGGCGTGACATGGACGCCGCCGTGCCACCATCCTCGCGCTTTCCATCTCAGGATGGCCAACGAGGCTCTGATTCGCGTATTCGGCCCTCGTTTGCCGTGCCAGGCGGCAGATGGCGTATCAGAGATGTCACGACGAGACGTGCCGCAACGTCTGTTAGTCGGAAGATCCTCTAGGCCAACGGAGGAGGCACGCATGTCGCGCATCCCGCTTGATCACAAACCAACGCCGATGCTTCGGATCGCGGAGTTCTACAGCAAACGCCGCTATGGTGCGGTGCTGCAGCCGGGTCTGGCCCTACTGCACAACCGCAGGGTCCTGCTCGCCATGATGGGCTACGAAAATAGGGTGGCGCGCTGGGACTCTCTCGACCCCACGGTTAAGGCCTTGGCCGAGCTGGCGGCGGCGGCCGAAATCGGCTGCGGCTGGTGCCTGGACTTTGGGTTCTGGGCGTCGTTCCACCGCGGGGTTAACCCTGTCAAGCTGCGTGAGATCACGAACTGGCAGCGGTCAACCGTCTATAGCGAATCGGAGCGGGCAGCCATCGGGTACGCCGTCGCTATGACACAGACACCGCCAGAGGTAACCGACGACATGGTCGCGGACTTGCGTACCCGATTCAGCGACGCCGAGGTGATCGAACTGACTGCCATGATCGCGTTGGAAAACCAGCGGTCGCGTATCAACACCGCCCTCGGACTAACGAGCCAAGGCTTCCGAGATCACTGCGACCTGCCGTCCACCGGGTCGATATCAACCGCTGCTTAGGTCGACTGATCACCGGTCTCGGCGATCCCGGTTCAGGGGATGAAGACATCCAGTGGAGTGGTCAAAACGCGCAGCCGTGTCACAACGATCATCTCCCAGGCGTCCATACGACATGACTAGATCCGGTCGCGTGCGAGACCCGGAGGCTCGCCAGGTCCGCGTAGTTCGGCTTATCCAGGCTCGACCGCCCACTCTGTTCGGCTTGCTGGCCGATCCCCGGAACCACGCACGGCTGGATGGTTCGGGGATGCTGCGCGGGGATCCGGTCGGGCCGAGCCGGTTGAAGCTCGGGGACACCTTCACGATGGGGATGAGCCAGGCCGGCAAGGCGTACCGCAGTATGAACGAGGTAGTGGAGTTTAAGCCGGACCGCCGGATCGCCTGGCAATCCACCGGAAGAAAGTGGCGCGGCCACAGTCTTGTCGGCGGCCAACGATGGCGCTACATTCTGCAGCCGAATCCGGCCGGCACTCTTGTGGAACATGCCTATGTCTGGGGCTACGCCCGGACGCGGCTGCTGACCATCTGGCTTCCGGGATTCCCCTGCCGGATGCGACGGGCCATGGAACGCAGCTTGGCCAACCTTGCCATGCTCGCGGTGGAACGGGAGCACCATGAACGCCCCACGACCACGGTCGGAGAGAATCGATCATGACCGGCATGACTGCAGAGGCCGAGATCTTCGAGCAGCATCGCAGGCACTTGACCGGAGTCGCGTACCGGATCACTGGATCGTGGACCGATGCCGAGGACATTGCCCAGGACGTGTGGCTGCGTTGGGCGGACGGGCACTCCGACGTTGAGAGGCCTCGTAACTGGCTGCTCAGGGTGACGGTCCGCGCGTCGTTGGATCGACTCCGCCGGCTCAAGCGACGGCGCGAGACCTACATTGGGCCCTGGCTGCCGGAGCCGATCAGTCTGACGCCGAATCCCGAGGACACCGCGGAGCTGCGCGACACACTCGCGGTAGGCATGCTTTTGGTGCTCGAGAGCTTGTCTCCGCTGGAGCGAGCCGTGTTCGTGCTTCGGGAGGCGTTTGCGTGGGATTACGAGGACATCGCTGAAGCGTTGGGTCGGTCACCAGACGCGGCTCGGCAACTGGCTCGGCGAGCCCGCCAGCACGTCGAACAAGCTCGGCCGCGGTTTCCCGTGGACGAGCGGCGCGCAGCCGAGAGCACGGTACGGTTCCTGCGGGCGTGCCTGGACGGGAACGTGGAGGATCTGCTCCGCGTGATGTCACCCGATGTAGTGATGTATACCGACGGCGGTGGCGAGGCGCCGGCTCCCAAGCGGGCTCTGGTCGGCGCCCGTGAAGTCCTCTCCTTCCTGGCCGGACTTGGTCGGAAGAAGGCGTTGGCGGACGCGAGGTTCACGGTGGGCTATGTCAACATGCGTCCCGGCATCATCACCAGCATTGAAGATCAGGTGCTGTCCGCGTTGACTTTCGACTATGACGAGTCCGGCCAGATCGTTGCGATCTACGTGGTCTCCGCGCCCTCCAAGCTTGCTCACGTCTCGGCCACCGGTGCTGCAGCCCCCGGGGAATGGTCGCTGAACCGCCCTCGCGGATGGGCGTAGCAGGCAGCCGACGGGCAGCGGTGGCCCTGTCGCCGCTGATGCGGCAGGCGCGGCGCGTGCGGAAACGCATGCTATTGCTCCCTGAACCCCTCGGTGAACGCTCCGGCCTTGAAGGTGCGGCAGATGGTACGGGCTTGTTGCGGTTGCTGGTGATCGGTGACTCCACCGCAGCCGGGGTCGGAATGACCTACATGCGTGACGCCCTGCCACCTCAGCTCGCGGCCATCCTTGCCACGCGACGCGGCCGCATAGTGGAGTGGACAGTCTCGGCGCGGACCGGTGCGACCGCCAGTGTCACCGCAGAGGAGCTTGTGCCGGTGGCGCCCCTCGAGCAAGACATCGGCCTGGTCCTGGTCGGGGTCAACGACGTTTTGAAGATGACACCGCGACAGACATGGCGTGCCAGCATGGATCGGCTGGTCGACGCGCTCCAGGAGCACCTACGGCCCGGTGGGCAGATAGTCCTTGCCGGCCTGCCGAACCTGTGGCAGTTCCGCGCTTTCCCCCAGCCGCTGCGCGCCGTACTCGGCTGGCGCGGTCGAGCTTTGGACCGGGAGGTCCGACAGATCGCCAAGCGCAGGTTAGGCGTGATGCATGTGGCCATGCCGCCGGCGTCTTGGCCGGTGATGTTCGCTGAGGACGGCTTCCACCCCAACGCGGCGGCGTATCGGGCGTTGGCCGGACACTTTGCCGCCGCGCTCACAGCACACGGCTGAGAAGGACTACCTATGAGATTCGGAGCATCTGAACGATCCGGATCGCTTGTCGGCGGCCTCCATCATGTCGGGCATCTGGTGGGGGACATTGAAGAAGCGGCGGCACTCTATCGGCGCCTCGGCTTCGTCGTTCCAGCCCCTGCGTTTCCCCTTCTGCCAGCCAGCTCGGGCCAGCCCGCGCCCGTCCTGTCCGTCGGCAACGCGCATATCCAGTTTGCGGCCAATTTCGTGGAACTCGCCACGGTCGCCCCCGGCATAGCGGACAAACCTCCGGCTGGGGCCGAGATGGTGCGGCTGCGTGTTCCCCGACGCCGCCGTGCCGCGTATCCGACAGGAACTGGTGTCAGCGGCGACCCGGCTGGCCAACGCTCTGAGTCGCTTCGAGGGTGTCCACATCTTGGTTATCGAAGCTGCCGACGTTGACGCTGCGACGCAGATGTTGTCGGCGTCCGGAGTGGTATGCGGAGCTGTGAACCGGATTCGACGACCGGTACGCCGGGCCCGCGGTACAGAGGAGGTTTCCATCGGCTACGCCGAGATTGAAAACGATCAAAGGTCTCCCGAAGGCAGGCTAGCAATCGCCGAACCGCTACCAGACGTCGAAGGTCCTACCCATCCGAACGGCGCGATCGAGCTCGTCGAAGTCCTGCTTTGCGTACCCTCGGATCAGCTTCCCCAGCATGTGGAGCGTTACCAGCGCTACCTGCGGCAATCCGGACGAGCCGATGATCACAGCCACCTATTTCAGTTGCCGAGGCACCAGGTGCGCATTGTCGGCGATCGCGATGTCGCCGCGCTGCTTCCGGGAGAGCAACCCAAACGCGTATACGAAGGCGGGCATCTCGACGTCGTGCCAGCCTTCCTCGGCTACTCAGTGTCCGTGCGAGACCTCGCCGCCACCCGCCAGCTGTTGAATCCACACTTTCCGATCCAGCAGACCGGCTGGGGAGCTGCGTTCGTGCCTTCGTCGGCAGCACTCGGTGCCACCATCGGCTTCGTTTGATCTCGCCGATCTTGATCACGACTACCTTGTCACAGCGCTGGTCTCGATGGCGTCTAAATCCTCATGGCAACTGATGAATTTGCGCATGCGGCAAACGCTGGGTTGTGGGTCGCTCAGGGACTGCTCGTCGCGGTGTTCGGCTTCTCCGCCGCGGTCAAGGGGACCCAGCCGAAGCAACGTGTCCTCCGGCTGGGAATGAGTGGCGTCGTCAACATTCCTGTACCGCTCATGCGATTCACCGCATTGTGCGAGGTCTTCGGCGTCATCGGTCTGGTGCTTCCGTACGCCACCGGTATCGCGCCCGTCCTGACGCCCGCCGCGGCAATTGGACTGGGCATGATCATGATCGCGGCGGCAGTGATCCATCTCCGACTCCACGAACCATTGACCGCTGCTGGCAACGTGATCTTGCTCGCGCTGTGCTTGCTGGTTGCGATCGGCCGATGGCCGTAAGCCACGGGGCGCCGACGCCTTTAGAGACTCGATGATTTTCAAAAAGACAAAGGGGCTGAAATGAGCTTGGTCAATGACTACACCCACCAGCTCCTGACGGATCAGCGGGAACGTGATCTTGCCCGGCTCGCAGAGACCAACCGTCAGGTCCGGCTGGCGTTAAGCGGTCGGGTGAGCTTGTGGCGCAGGCTTTGGGCGCGTGTCAAGCAGCACATCGTGCCGATGATCATGTCGATTCTGAGATCGGTGCCATCTTGAGCACCCCCGTCCGCTCCCGTCGCGCGCTTCTTGCGGCATATGAAGATGTCAGCGGGAGGGTGGGCGTGATGAGCCACGTTCAAACGCGGGATGGACAATCTCGCCTGCTTCCATCTCGTTGTGCGCGAACCCGAACTTAGTCGCGATTACCACCTCGCCACGCATGGCCAACGCCTCACCGACCGATCCTCTTTGTTCACAAAAGGGCCGTAGATCTCAGCGGTGTCGAAGAACCTGAACCCGCTCCACGGCGGTTCCGATGAGGGTGATCATTCCTACCCATCGCCGGGAGGACCGTAGCGAGAGCCCATTCCCGCCCACTCCGTGAGCTCGGTGACCACGGCTGCCCCGGCCATCACCGGAACTCTTCCTGGATCGTGGAACTGCTGCGGCGGCTTCATTGGGGAGGTGCTGGGTCTCAACGCTGCTATGAGTGTCTTACAGTTTCTGCAACAACCCCCTTTAGCCCCCTGCTGAGCGTGTGTACAGGTTCGCCGACTTCAAGATTGAGAACCGAAACGCGCGGCAATGACTGGCCTGAGCAGTTTTGGAGCCAACACATCCACCGGAGGACACAACATGGCTGAAGAGACCGCCCCGGCCGCCACGGCGCAGAAGCTCACCTTCGCCACCATGACGACGATGGTCGTCGGCAGCATGGTCGGTGCCGGTGTGTTCTCGCTTCCTGCGCGATTCGCGCAGCAGACCGGGATCGCCGGTGCGTTGATCGCG
>Ga0081455_10007741_pt1 | contig 11268 bp, 10 predicted proteins | sample TabmetS3T2R1_FD_70207 | JGI IMG/M metagenome (GOLD analysis project Ga0081455, IMG submission 70207) | Tabebuia heterophylla rhizosphere microbial communities from the University of Puerto Rico - S3T2R1 | ecosystem: Host-associated > Plants > Roots > Rhizosphere ... | reverse complement strand
ACGCTCGCGGCGGCGCTCCTCGCAGCCGGCGGCGCCGGGCTCGCCGTCGCCGAGGCGCAGCGCCCCGCGGCGGTGGCCGTCGCCGGCCTGGGCACCTACCTGGCGGGCGCGATGCTGGTTGAGCCCCTGCGGCTGGAGATCGACCGGCCCGACACCCATCGCCTGCTGCTGCTGCCCCCGCTCGGCGCGGTGCTCGCCGGCCACGCCGCGGTCCCGATCGCGGTGGCCACCGTCGCGGCGACGATCGGCGCGGCGCCGGCGGCAGCGCTCCAGGCCCACGACGGCGCGCCGGTCGCGGCGGCCGCCGTTGTCGTCGCGCCCGCGATCGTCCTGTGCGCCGCTCTCTCGGCACGTCGCGGCGGGCGCGTGCCGATCAGCGTGTTGTCGACCGCGAGCGCCGGCGACCCGATGGGCGGCGGCGGCATCCTCATCGCCTGGCTGGTGGCGTGGCCGGCGGGTGCGGCAGCGATCGCCGCGATCGCCGTGTCGATCGTGGCGCGCGCGGCGTCGCCGCCGTCGGCGCTGCCCGTCGCCATCGGCCTCGTGGCCGTCGCCGGGGCGTCGCTCGCCTTCACGCTGCGCGGCACGCGCGAGCCCGACGAATAACCGCGCCGCGCTACGAATGCAGTGCGACGCCCCGTGCGGCGCGCGCGAACGCCTGCTCGAGGTCTGCGACGAGGTCCTCGGGAGCCTCGATGCCGCAACTCAGGCGGATGAGGTCGGCCGGGACGGCCGCGGCGGAGCCCTCGACGGTCTGGTGGGTCATCGCCTGCGGCACCTCGATGAGCGATTCGACGCCGCCGAGTGACTCGGCCAGCGTGAAGACCGTCGTGGCCTCGGCGATCGCCACCGCGTCGGGGTGGCGGAACGAGACCATCCCGCTGAAGCCGGGCCAGCGGACGTCGGTGGCACCGTCGGCGGTCCGCAGCCACTCCGCGACGGCGGCGGCGCTCTCGGCGTGCGCGCGCATCCGCACAGCCAGCGTCCGCAGCCCGCGGTGGACGAGGAAGGCATCGAACGGCCCGGGGACGGCCCCGATCGCCTTCTGGGCGAAGCGGACTTCGTCGTGCAGCGCGGACTCGCGCACGACCACCGCGCCGCCGATCACGTCGGAGTGTCCGCCGAGGTACTTCGTCGTCGAGTGCACGACGGCGTCGGCGCCCTGCTCGAGCGGCTGCTGGTTGGCCGGCGTGGCGAACGTGTTGTCGACGGCGACGAGCGCACTGCGCTTGCGCGCGATCACGCCACCGACGTCGACGACGTTCAGCAGCGGGTTCGTCGGGGTCTCCACCCAGATCAGCCGGGTGTCGTCGCGCACCGCGGCGGCGAGCGCGTCGAGGTCGGTCTGGTCGACCATCGTGTAGTCGAGGCCCCAGCGCGTGAGCACCTTGTCGAACAACCGGTAGGTGCCGCCGTACAGGTCGTTCGGGATGACGACGTGGTCGCCGGCCGACGCGACGGCGGTGACCAGCGCGTGGATCGCGGCCATCCCCGACGAGAACGCGGTGCCGAGACCCCCCTCGAGCTCCCCCAGCGCGCGCTCGAGCGCCGCGCGCGTCGGGTTCGCCGCGCGCGAGTAGTCGAAGTTCTCGAAGAAGACCTCGCCCACCGTGCGCTGCCGGAATGTCGACGTCTGATGGATCGCCGGGATGACCGACCCGTACGTGGGATCGGACTCGAGGCCCGCATGGACGGCGCGGGTGCGGAAGTCGCTCATGCGCGCATCATCGCGCGAGCGCCTCGAGGAGGTCGGCACGCGTGAGGATCCCCGTCGCGCGGCCCTCGTCGGTGACCATGAGCGCCTGGCGGTCCCCGACCAGGAGCTCGACCGCCTCGCGGACCGGATCGCCGGAGGACACCGCCGGGAAGGGCGGCTCCATGACGTCGACGATGTCGGCGTTGAGGACGGCCGCGTCGTCGACCGCGTGCTTGAGCAGCCCGCGCTCGCCGATGGAGCCGACGACGCTCGACGGGTCGTGGGCGCTGACGACCGGCAGCTGCGAGACGCGGTGCTCGTGCAGCAGCGCGACGGCGTCGCGGACCTTCTGGTGGGTCTCGACGGTGACGAGCGGCGGGATCTCGCCGGCCTGCTGCTTGGCGCGCAGCACGTCGCCGACCGTCTGGTCGCTGGCGCGCTCCAGGAACCCATGCTGGGTCATCCACGCGTCGTTGTAGATCTTCGAGAGGTACGAGCGGCCACCGTCGGGAAGCACCACCGCGACGAGCGCGGTGGGGTCGTCGATCTCGCGCGCGACCTCGACCGCGGCGTGCACCGCCAGGCCGCCCGAGCCGCCGGCGAGGATGCCCTCGGTCATGGCGAGCCGGCGGGTAGTGAGGAACGCGTCGCGGTCGCTGACGGTCACGTAGCGGTCGACGATCGACGGGTCGAACGTCTTCGGCCAGAAGTCCTCGCCGACGCCCTCGACGAGATAGGGCTTGACCTCGGGCGAGGAGTAGATCGACCCGTACGGATCGGCGCCGATCACCTGGATGTCGGGATTGCGCTCCTTGAGGTAGCGCCCGGTGCCGCTGATCGTGCCGCCGGTGCCGACACCGGCGACGAGGTGCGTGATGCGACCGCCGGTCTGGTCCCAGAGCTCGGGCCCGGTCGAGAGGTAGTGCGCCTGCGGGTTGGCCGGGTTGAAGTACTGGTTGGGCTGGAAGGCTCCGGGAATCTCCTCGGCCAGCCGGTCGGCCACGCGGTAGTAGGACTCGGGCGACTCGGGCGGGACGGCCGTCGGCGCCACGACGACCTCGGCGCCGTAGGCGCGCAGGAGGTCGATCTTCTCCTTGGACATCTTGTCCGGCATCACCGCGATGACCCGATAACCCTTGAGGCGCGCGGCGATCGCGAGGCCCGTGCCGGTGTTGCCCGAGGTCGGCTCGACGAGCGTGCCGCCGGGCTTGAGCTTGCCGTCGCGCTCGGCCGCCTCAATCAGCGCGATCGCGACGCGGTCCTTGATCGACCCGCCGGGGTTGAGGGCCTCGACCTTCGCGACGAGCTGGGGTGTCAGGCCCGCGGCGAGGCGGGAGAGACGGACCAGCGGCGTGTCGCCGATGGCGTCGAGGATCGAGTCCTTGATGTCGACGGTGGGGCCCGCGGTGGTGGCGCTCATGGTGGGCAGTGTGCCATCTGTGCGGCCATTCCTCCCACTGTCCGAATATCCTTCGTCAGAGACCTCTCTGGCCGCCGATCCTTCGGCCCAGGCTGCCACAATGGCGACTGTGCCGAACGATGACCTGGACGCGATCGACCGCCGCCTGCTCGAGCTCCTCGCCGCCGACGCGCGGATCTCCAACGCGCGCCTCGCCGCGGCGGTCGGCGTGGCGCCCTCGACGGCGCTCGCCCGCGTGCGCTCGCTGCGCGCGCGGGGCATCATCCGCGGCTTTCACGCCGAGATCGACCTGGCCGCGCTCGGCCGCCCGCTGCAGGCGCTCGTGGCGATCCGCCTGTCGGTCCATTCACGCGACCAGATCGAGTCGTTCACTGCCCACGTGCGCGGCCTCGCCGGCGTCCTGGCGATCTTCCACGTCACCGGGCAGACCGACTACCTGCTGTGGGTCGCCGCCCGCGACGCGCACGACCTGCGCGAGTTCGTCGTCGAGCACCTTGCCTCGGACCCGGCGGTTGCACACGCCGAGACGTCGCTGATCTACGAGCAGCGGCGCGGCCCCGGCGTGTTCGGCGCGGACCCGGCCTAGGCGCTGCCGCCGGCCTCGGGGCCGCGCTGGCGCAGGAAACGCTGAAACTCGCGCGCGATGGTGTCGCCGCTGGGCAGGTCCTGCGGCTCGATGCTCTCGTCCTCCTCCTCGGCGGCCTGCTCGAGGCGCTCGACGAAGGCCTGGACGTCCGGATCGCTCTGCACGGCGAGCGACACCTGGCGCTCGTAGTCGGTCGCGGCGGACTCGAGCTCGGCGGCGTCGACCGCCACGCCCGTCAGCCCCTCGAGCTTGCGCAGCAGCGCGAGCGCGGCCTTCGGGTTGGGCGCCGCGGCGACGTAGTGCGGCACCGACGCCCACAGGGACGCGGTCGGCAGCCCGGCCTCCTGGCACGCGGCGTGCAGGACGCCGACGATGCCCGTCGGCCCCTCGTACGAGGACGGGCTCAGGCCGACGCGCTGGACGAGGCCCTCGTCGGACGACAGCCCGGTGATCGGCACGGGGCGCGAGTGCGGAACGTCGGCCAGTAGAGCGCCGAGGGTGACGACGAGCTGGGTGCCCATCGCCTCTGCGAGATCGACGATCAGGCGGGCGAACGAGCGCCAGCGCATCGACGGCTCTGCGCCCTGCAGCAGCACGAGGTCGCGCGGGGCGCGCGGCACGCGCGCCTCGTAGATCTCGACCTCCGGCCACTCGATGCTTCGGGTGCGCCCCTCGATCAGCTTGACCTTCGGGCGGGTCGCCTGGAAGTCGAAGAAATCCTCGGGGTCGATGCGCGCGAAGCGCGTGGCGTTGAGCGAGGCGCCGAGGAACTGCAATGCCGCCGATGCGGCATCCCCTGCGTCATTCCACCCCGTGAACGCGCAGACCAGTGCGGGTGCACGTAGCCCGTCGGGGCGATGCTCCCAGATGAGGGGCTGCATCCGCCTCACGGTACATCATGGGTTCGTGCCTTCTGCAGAGCTTCACGCCGTGCCCGCCCCGCCCGTCGCCGTGGCGACGATGCGCGCGGGCGACGAGGTCAACGGCGTCTTCGCGTGCACGCGCAAGGATCGGCTGACCGCGCGGACCGGCACGCCCTACCTCGCGCTCGAGCTGCGCGACCGCACCGGCGCGATCGCGGCACGGGTGTTCCGCGACGCCGATCTGCACGCGGGGCGCTTCGAGCAGGGCGACCTCGTGCGTGTCGCGGGCCGGGTGGAGCGCTTCCGCGACGAGCTGCAGCTCGAGCTGCGGGCGATCGCCCGCGCCGACGACGCCGACCCGGCCGCGTTCCTCCCGGTCGCGTACCGCGACCTCGACGAGCTCGACGGCTTTCTCGAGCACCTCGCCGGGGAGCTGCGCGACGAACCGTTCACGGCGCTCGTGCGCGGCCTCCTCGGCGACCGCGCCCTGCGCGCCGCGCTGCGCCGCACCCCGTGCACGCGCGACGGCCATCACGCGTACCTCGGCGGGCTGCTCGAGCACACCGTCGCGGTCGCGACGCTCGCCGCCGAGACCTGCACGCTGCACCCGCGGCTCGACCAGGACCTGCTGCTGACCGCCGCGATCGTCCACGACCTCGGCAAGACGCGCGAGTACACGCTCGGCGCCGAGATCGGCCTCACCGACGAGGGGCGCCTGCTCGGTCACGTCGAGCTCGGCCTGCGGATGCTCGACGAGCGCGCGGCTTCGCTCGACGACGCCCGGCGGCTTTCGCTGGCCCACTGCGTGCTCACCCACCACGGCGATCGCCGCCCGACGACGCCGGAGGCGATCGCCCTGTACCGCCTCAACGCGCTCGACGCGAGCGTGAAAGGCGCCTTGGAGCGGGGCTTAACGCAGTAGGCGCCGGTGTTGGGGGCACCGGCGCCTAGGGCGGTGGGCCGCAGCGCCCGGGGGGTGGGGGCACCGCAGGCGTAAGCCTTCGTCAAGCCCGCCGCGACAACTCGCATGGTGGCTCATGGCACGCCGACGCTCACGCGGAGTTCGATGCGCGGCGAACCTCCCGCGACCGACGGCAAGACTGGCGCGGCGGGCGGCTACCGCTCGGCTGTCACTTCGGAGGGCGCGGCCGCCAACGCATCCTCAACAGCGCGCAGGAGCGAGGCGCGTGTGAACGGCTTCTGCACGAAGGCGATGTTGCGCGCGCGGGCGCCGTTGCGGACCAACACGTCGTCCGTATGACCCGACATGTAGACCACGCGGAGATCAGGGTTGCGCTCGAGTGCGACCTGGGCGAGCTGCTGGCCGGTCATCCCCGGCATGACGATGTCAGTGACGAGCACGTCCACCGGCTGCCAGCCCTCGAGCGCCTCCTCGGCGCCGCCCGCCTCGCCGACCACGTAGCCATGCGCGGCGAGGATCCGGCACGCCTGGCGGCGCACCGGCTCCTGGTCCTCCACCACGAGCACGCGCGCGCGGGTCACGGCGTGCTCGCCGGGCTCGGCCTGCGGCTCGGCGGGCTGGACGGCCTCCTCGCAGCCGGGCAGGAAGATCGTCACCGTCGTGCCCTCGCCGGGCTCCGACTCGATGTCGACCGTCCCGCCCGAATCGGTGACGATCCCGTGCACGGTGGCGAGGCCGAGGCCTGTGCCCTGGCCCGGGTCCTTGGTGGTGAAGAACGGCTCGAACGCGCGATCGCGCACGTCCTCGGGCATCCCGATGCCGTCGTCGACGACCGTGAGGCGCACGCCGCCCGGCTCGCCGCGGACGGCGAGGGCGAGCGTCCCGCCGTAGGGCATCGCATCGCGGGCGTTGACCACGAGGTTGACGAGCACCTGCTCGAGCTGCGCGCGGTCGGCGAGCACCGGGGCCAGCCCCGGGCCGATGGTGATCCGCAGCTCGATGCGCTCGCTGAGCGTGCGGTTGAGCAGCCGCTCGAGCTCGCGGACGAGATCGCCGACGTCGAGCACCTCGGGCTTGACCACCTCGCGGCGGCTGAACATGAGCAGCTGGCGCGTGAGTGCCGCGGCACGGTCGGCGGCGCGGCCGATCTCTTCGACGTCGTCGCGGACCGGATGGTCGGCGGGCAGCTCGCGCGTAGCGAACCCGACGCAGGTGAGAATCACCGACAGCAGGTTGTTGAAGTCGTGGGCCACGCCGCCCGCCAGTTGGCCGACGCTCTCCAAGCGCTGGGCCTGCGCCAGCCGGTGCTCGAGCTCGGCGCGCTCCTCGGCGCTGCGGCGCCGCTCGGTGATGTCGGTGGCGATGGTGACCACCGCGGAGACCTCGCCGTCCGCGTCACGCAGAGGGAACTTCACCATCAGGAAGGTCCGCTCTTCCTGCGTGTCGGGCTCGGGGATGACCATCATCGCCTCGTACGGCTCGCCGGTGGCGGCGACGCGCTCGTCGATCTCGCGGTGGTGGGGTCGGCGCGACGCGGGGAGCACGTCGGCCGACGTGCGCCCGACCGCCTGCTCGGACGGGATGCCGAAGAGCTCCTCCCAGCGGCGGTTGACCAACAGGTAACGGTGCTCGAGGTCCTTGACGATGATGAGCGCGGGCGAGTTGTCGATGACCGCCTGCAGGCGCTCCTCGCTGGCGCGGCGCTCGGCCTCGGCGCGGCGGCGCTCGGTGATGTCGACGAGCTGGCACAGGAAGTACAGCGGGCGCTCGCCGTCGCCGTGCATCAGCGAGACGTGGACGAGCGCGTGGACCATCGTCCCGTTGGCGCGCAGGTAGCGCTTCTCGATCGCGAACGAACGGCGGCGGCCGGCGAGCAGCTCCTTGATGAGCGGGCGGTCGAGGGCGCGATCCTCGGGATGGCTGAGCTCGTTGAGCTCACTGGAGCGCAGCTCCCGCTCGGTGCGCCCGAGCATCTGGCACAGCGCTCGGTTCAGGCGCAGCCAGCGGCTGTCGAGGTCGAGGAGCGCCATGCCGATCGGGGCGTCGTCGAAAGCGCGGCGGAAGAGCTGTTCGGCGGCGCGCAGCGCATCCTCGACGCGGCGCTGCTCGGTGACGTCCTGGCAGGTGCCGTGGATGACCGCCGGACCGCCCTGCCCGTAGGGAGCGATCTCGCCGCGCGCGTGGATCATCCGCAGCTCGCCGTCGGGGCGGACGATCCGGTAGTCGACGTTCCACGAGCGCCGCTCGGTCAGCGCGGTCTCGATGACGCGCCCGACGCGCGTGCGGTCGTCGGGATGCACGAGCTCGAGGTAGGCGGCGAAGGTGCGCGGCGCGCGCTCGGGGGGCAGGCCGTAGACGCGGTGAAGCTCGGCGGACCACGCGACGCGGTCCGCGTCGATCTCCCACTCCCAGGACCCGAGGTGGGCGATCTGCTGTGCCTCGGCGAGCTTGGCCTCGTTGGCCGCGAGGCTCGCCTGCGCCTCGTGACGCTGGGTCATGTCGAGGACCTGGCAGAGGTGACACTGCGGCTCGCCCGCGGGGTCGCGGACCAGCGTGAGGCTCACGAGCGCCACCATCGGGCGGCCCGTGCGGTGGCGCATCGCTGTTTCGAGCTGCAGCGCCTGCGATGAGGAGGCGATCGCGCCGGCCACCCGGGCGTCTTCGATGAGCGTCGTGAGCGGGCGACCGAGCAGCTCCTCCTCGCGATGGCCGGTCAGCCGGCAGAGCGTTGCGTTGGCGCTGAGGAACGCTCCGTCCGGCGCGACGAGCGCCATCCCGAGCGGCGCCTCGCTGAAGGCGTTGGCCAGCCGATGCAGGAACTTCTGCTCGTCCTGAGTCTCCATCTTGTTCGCTGCCCAGCGTACTCCCGCGCCGAACGGCACCATTGATCGGACAAGCGGAGCGGTAGCTTGAGAAGACCGCGCCCCCGGCTAGGGTTGCGAATCAAGGAGGTTATTCGGCTTGGACCAGCGAATACCAGGGGACCTGGCGGGAGCCCCGCCCGTCTCCGTGCACTTCGTCAACAACGTGCTGGCAACGGCAGCGAGTTACATCGAAGAGGACCCCGACACCGCTCGCGACGTGCTCGCTGAGCTCGGGGCGTTCCTCACGCACCGGTTGCGCGGTCCGCGCACGGTGTCGTCCGCCGACGAGCTCGAGCACGTCGCCGTCTACGTGCGCCTCGAGCAGGCGCGCTTCCCGGGCCGCATCGACGCCGAGCTTCCGCCGCCAGGCGAGCTTCCGGCGACGACCGCCGTGCCGGGGGCCGTGCAGGCGTCGGTGAGCGAGGCTCTGGGGCGCTGGCTCGGCCAGCATCCGGGCCGCGTGCGGATGGCACTGCGCGCGCGCAACGGGGGGCTTGACTTGCAGCTCGATCGCCCGGACGAGCCGGGCGAGCCGGGGGAACGGCTGCGGATCGGTTTCCAACCCGATAACACTGGGACCCTCGCATGAGCTCAGGTCTTGCCATCCTCGCCGTCGACGACGAGCCGCGCGCACTGACGGACATCAAGCGGCTGCTCGAGACATCCGCCTCCGTCGAGCGCGTGGCAACCGCGACCTCCGCCAAGGAGGCGCTCGTCTTCCTCTCCGGCGGCCGCTACGACGCGCTCTTCCTCGATGTCGCCATGCCCGAGATCGAGGGCATGGCCCTCGCCCGCCTCCTGCGGCGCTTTGCGGACCCGCCCGCGGTCGTGTTCCTCACCGGGCACCCCGACGCCGCCGTCGAGGCCTTCGAGGTCCAGGCGCTCGACTTCCTGGTCAAGCCGGTCAGCCGCGAGCGCCTCGAGTCCGCGCTCTCGCGCGTCGAGCAGCACGTGCGCGGCGCCGAGGCGGCGAAGGCGGGGCCGACGGGCGACGGCGCCGCGGACGCGGCCACCGGGCCAGACGTCGTTGCCGTCGACAACCCGAAGGGCGGCGGCAAGCGCCTCGTCCGCCTCGAGACGATCTCGTTCGCGCAGGCCAACGGCGACTATGCGCGCATCGTCTGCGACGACGGGCGCTTCCTGCTGCGCACGCCTCTCAGCCAGCTCGAGAAGGACTGGGGTGCGAGCGGATTCGCGCGCGTCCACCGCGCCTACCTCGTGAACCTCAAGCACGCGGTCGAGCTGCGCGCGCAGCTCAACGGGACCGCCGTTCTCATCATGCGCGACGACACCGAGATCCCCGTCGCGCGCCGCAACGTGGCTGCGCTGCGCCGCCGATTGCACGCGTAGCGGGCCCCGGCATTTCGTCGGCATACTAGGTTCGTGTCCGCTGCCGCGACGCTCGCCGAGCACATCGAGCCCCTTCGCGCCGATCCCGCGCACAGCGCGGTCCTCCTGGACGTCGACGGCGTGCTCGCGCCGATCGTGCGTCATGCGGAGGATGCCTACGTGCCCGAGCCGACGCGCGTCCCACTGATCGCGGTGGCCAAGCGCTATGGGCTCGTGGCATGCGTGTCAGGCCGGCGCGCGGCGACCGCGCGGCGGATCGTGTCGCTCGGCTCGATCACCTACGTCGGCAACCACGGCGCGGAGGTGCTGCGCGGCGGCGCGACCGAGGTCGAGCTCGATCCCGAGGTGGCGGCGTGGTCGCGGCGGATGGCGGAGTGGTCGCGCACGTCCTGGAACGACGAGCTGCACCGCTTGCGCGTGCGGGCCGAGGACAAGGACGTCATCCGCGCCTACCACTGGCGCGGCGCGCCGAACGAGGACGCGGCCGAGGCGGCGGTCCGGGAGCTGGCGGCGCGCGCGGAGGCCGACGGCCTCGTCGTGCATTGGGGCCGCAAGGTCCTCGAGGTGCGCCCGCCCGTCGAGCTCAACAAGGGGCGGGGGGTCGAGCACCTGCTCGACGGGACCACGATGAGGCACGCCATCTACGTCGGCGACGACAACACCGACCTCGACGCGTTCGACGCGTTGCGGCGGCTCGACGCCGACGGGCGCCTCGACACGGGCCTGTGCGTCGGGGTGCGCTCCGACGAGACGCCGCCCGAGCTCGAGGCCCAGGCCGATCTGCTCGTCGACGGTCCGGCCGGTGTACGCACGCTGCTGTCGGCGCTGGCCGCATAGTCGCCGGTGCGCTTCGTCGACCTGCTCAAGACGACGGTCCTGCTCAGTGCGGGCGCCGCCACCATGCTGGCGATCATCACCGTGGTCGCGGCAACCGGGGACCGCAACGACACGCTCGTGCTCATCGGCGCCGGATGGTGGCTCGTGGCTGCGCTCATCGGCGTCGCGGTCGGCCGCCGGGCGCACGTCACCGCCGCGATCGGCCGGCTCCTCGCCGACGCGAAGACCGCGACGATGCTCCCCGAGCACCGGCCGACCGCGGTCGTCCTGAACCGCCTGTGGCCGCTGCTGCTGTCGACGGTCGCGGCGGGCGCGATCGGCTTCCTCTTCGCCCAGGTCCCCGCCGTTGCCTGCGGCTTCGCCGTCATCTGGTCGCTGGCCTGGCGCCACCAGGACGCAGCCGTCCTCGCCATCGAGGAGCGCGACGGCGTGACGTACTACGTCGAGCGCACGTCGCCGATCCGGCCGATCCGGCTCGTGCGCACGCCGGGCTTCCGCCGTGAGGTGCCGACGCTCACGTCGGTCAACGGCAGCGGTTAGTGGTCGACGTCCTGCTCGTGTCGCTGGGCTCGACGGCCGGCCTGCGGGCCGCCGACGCCGAGCTCGCGGGCTCGCTCGAGCGTGCGGGCGCGTCGGTGGCGGTGGTCACGGCGGCGCGGCCACGGCAGCTGCGGACGTTCGCGCTGACCGACGCGGCCTGGGCCCGCGCGGCGCGCGTCGCCGCCCTGCG
>Ga0081455_10007740_pt1 | contig 11270 bp, 12 predicted proteins | sample TabmetS3T2R1_FD_70207 | JGI IMG/M metagenome (GOLD analysis project Ga0081455, IMG submission 70207) | Tabebuia heterophylla rhizosphere microbial communities from the University of Puerto Rico - S3T2R1 | ecosystem: Host-associated > Plants > Roots > Rhizosphere ... | reverse complement strand
GACGCCGATCATCGCGAGCAGATGGACGCCTGGCTCAACGCTGCGCCGATCGTGCAAGCCAGCTGGGACACCCTCAGGCACACCTACGACCGCAGCCTTCGTGATCTTGCCGCCCTCCGCTTGCACACCCAAGCCCTTCCGGAAGGCGCAGCCATTCCAGCGGCGGGACTGCCGTGGTTCATGGCTGTCTTCGGGAGGGACAGCTTGATCACCAGCTACCAGGCTCTGCCGTTCGTACCGCAGCTTGCCGCGGCCACGCTGCAGGTGCTCGCCCGCCGGCAGGCGACCGCGTGGGACGACTTCCGAGACGCCGAGCCCGGCAAGATCCTGCACGAGCTGCGTTTCGGTGAACTCACCTACTTCCAGGACTGGCCGCAGTCGCCGTACTACGGCTCGGCGGACTCCACACCGCTGTTCTTGATCTTGCTTGACGAGTATGAACGCTGGTCCGGCGACACCGATCTCGTGCTCGAGCTGGAGCCGCAGGCGCGGGCGGCCTTGGACTGGCTGGAACGCTACGGCGACCTCGATGGCGACGGCTACCTGGAGTACCAGCGTCGCAACCTACAAAGTGGCCTGGAGAACCAGGGCTGGAAAGACTCCTGGGACGCCATCGTCTACCCCGATGGCCGGCTGGCGAGCTTGCCGCGCGCCACGTGCGAACTGCAGGGTTACGCGTATGACGCGCGAGTCCGTACGGCCCGGCTGGCCCGGCAAGTGTGGCACGACGATGCCACTGCGGACCGGCTGGAACGCGACGCGGCCGACCTGAAGGCCAGGTTCAACACCGACTTTTGGGTGGATGATGGCGATTTCTTCGCTCTAGCCCTGGATGGGGACAAAAACCGGGTGCCGACCCTGACCTCGAACATGGGCCACTTGCTCTGGAGCGGGATCGTGGACGACTCCAAGGCTGATGCCGTCGTCAACCACATAATGGGTGACCGATTGTTCAGTGGATGGGGCGTACGCACCCTTGCCACAGGGCAGGCGGCGTTCAACCCGCTCAGCTATCACGACGGCACGGTGTGGCCTCACGACAACGGGCTCATCGCAGCCGGCCTCGCCCGGTACCGGCGCCGCGAGGAGGCCGGCCGGATCGCCGTTGCCATGTTCGAGGCAGCTGGCCACTTCGATCATCGGCTGCCCGAGGTCTTTGCCGGCTATCCCCGCTCACTGACTGAGTTTCCAGTGGAATATCCGACGGCCTGCTCGCCGCAAGCCTGGGCTGCTGGGACGCCGCTGCTGCTGATCCGCGTGCTGCTCGGCCTCGAGCCGTACGGCCATGGACTGACAAGCATCCCGCATGTCCCTCACGTCATGGGAAGCCTGGGTGTGATCGGTGTGCCCGGCCGATGGGGACGCGCCGAAACGCCGACAACTCTGACCACACGCAGGAGCTGATCTTGCTGTGGCGTGCCCTGCTTAGTCAGATAGCGAATAGCGGAAAGTACCGCCACCCAGTCGTCCATCGATCAGTTCGGCCAGTGTGACCGGGTCACTGTCCGGCTCGTCGATCAGATGTCGGGAATCGACCGCGGCTGCGGCGAACTGCTGGTACATGTCGCGAGTGACTCTCACGTCGGTGAAGCCATGATCAACTCGAGTGTGGACTCGCTCGATGCAAACATCGAGCGGAGGCAGCAGGACGACGTACTGCAGGTGGGCCAGACCGCTAGCGCGTAAGAACCTCGGTAAGAACCATGGCCCGACGACACCGTCATAGACCACAACGCAGTGGTGGCAGAGCCGCCCTGCAGCAGCCGCGGCTGCCTCGATGATCACAGTGTTCTGGCCGCGGGCCTCAGACCGCCACGGAAGAATGTATCCCTGTTTGATCATGCCGAAGAAAGCATCGCCGGGTACGAGCGCGCTCGGTTTCCAGCGCATGGCCAACTCCTCCGATACCGAGGATTTGCCAGCACCCGGGGGTCCCGTCACCACGATCAGTTCGTCGTCCACCGCAGCATTCTCCAAGATCAGCCTGGGTCCTGACGCCAGCCATCCTGAGACGGCTAGCGTGGGGCCGACACCCACCGAGGGCACTTGTCAGCCGTCTGAGGACGGCAAACGTGGGGCGCGCAGAGGCGGAGAGGACGTGATCGCAGCGCGGCATATCGAGATCGCCTGCGATGAGTCGGGCTTCTCAGGCGGCAATCTAGTCGGCGGGCAGAACCGGGTCTTTGCGCACGCCAGTGTGCGGCTGGAACCGGGTGATGCCAGGAAGCTGGTCTACAGCCTCCTCCGACAAATCGGCGCCCACGGGAGCGGCGAGTACAAAGCCGCCGAGCTCCTGCGCTCACGTCACCGCCCAGTCCTGAAAGGGCTGCTGGGCAGCAATAGCCCAATCCAAGGGAATGCGTACGTCCACCTGACCGACACCCGCTTCTTTGTGGTTGCCCGCGTTCTCGATGTGCTCCTTGGAGGGGAGACCGTGTCAGGGACCTCCTGCCCGGGCGAAAACGCCCGCACCCGGGAGATGGCGATCACCCTCTACCGATCAGGTGAGCAGATCTACGGGATACATCGCTGGCAGGAGTTCCTCACCCTGGCAGCAAATATCCTGCGCACCAATAACCGGTGGTTGCCCAAGACACCGGTTCCGCTTTTCTACGCAGCTGTGGCGGCGTTGGCCCACACTCAGGCAACGCCTGAAGTCCACGAGGTGGTGTATCGGCTGCGCTCCACTCGGCCCGTTGCCGATGCGACGCGAGCGGCACATCTGCAGAACCCCAAGTTGACGCCGCTACTTGAGCCGCTGATTCCGGCGTTGACCCGCGCCGTCCACTTCTGGGGATCCCAGGCCGAAGTTGTCTCCGTCGTCCACGACGAACAATCCGCGTTGACCCCGGAACGCATCGCCGACATTGCCGGAACGTTCGCTGCCAGCCGTCCGGGCCGGCAACTTAAGGGCGTCATGCAGGTCGACTCCCGTCGTGACGCTCGAGTCCAACTGGCGGACTTCGTCGCCGGGATTGCCCGGAGGCTTGCCAGCGACAAGCTCAATGACCGACCAGACATCGAGCTCATGGCCCTGCTACGCCCGCTCATTAGCTCGGAGTCAGTTTGGGCCACTCATATGCCTTGACAGGCATATGCCTTAAGAGGCATATTAGGTGCCATGGACGGCTTCACCGTCGTGGCTGAGCACACCCGCCGCCGCATTCTGGACCATCTCCGCGAGGCAGTGGCCGACGACCGCGGCGGTAATGCGCAAGAGGGTGGCGGTCGCGATGTCGGCAGCTTGGTCAATGCACTGCATATGCCGCAGCCGACGGTTTCCAAACATCTGAGGGTGCTGCGCGAGGCAGGTGTCGTGAGCGTTCAGGTCGACGGTCCGCGGCGGATCTATTCGCTTGCTCCGCGGCCACTTGGCGACGTCCACGCCTGGCTGGAGCCGTACCGACAGATGTGGACCGAGAGCCTTGACGCCCTCGAACGCCACCTAGATCACGGGCCTCACCACCCCGACCAGACACAGGAGGATGCACCATGACAGATCAATTGCCCACCTACCCCGCGGAGGCAACCCTCGATCGCGCCGACGACCGCTGGGTATTGCGGATGGAGCGAACCCTTCATCACCCGGCGGAGCGAGTGTGGGCGGCACTTACGCGCGCGGATGAGGTTCGCCGCTGGGCACCCTATGCACCCGACCGCGACCTCGATGTCGTTGGCGAGGTGCCGCTGCCGCAGGCCGAAGGCGGCGAGCCGGCTGAAGGGCCGCCGGAGCCAGGTGAGGTAATCGTGGCAGACTCACCCCGACTGCTCGTTTTGGACTGGGGTGGGCACCTGTTGCGCTTCGAGATCACACCCGTGCCCGACGGCGTACGGCTCTTGCTCACGCACACGTTCGACGTACGTGAGGAGGCGGCCGACTACGCCTCCGGCTGGCACCTGTGCCTCAGTGCGCTGAGTGCGAGGTTGGACGGCAAGGACGTTCAGCCGGTCGCTGGCTCCGCCGCTCGCGACCACGGCTGGGACGATCTGCGCGAGGAGTACGCCTTGATGCTTGCGAGGTGAGTGGCCAGGATCTGGGTTTACACCCACCACCGATCCGCAGTACGTTGATCATCTCCTGCGGCGCGACCTGGGGAGGCTGTGATGCCACGGTTCACCAGAGAGCATTTGTTCCACATCCGTCCGGTTGGCTCGCTGGTCGAGGAGACCCACGAGAGCGGCCATGAGCTGAAGCGGGCGGTCGGGCCAGTCAGCCTCACCGCCCTCGGCGTCGGCGCCATCGTCGGCACCGGGATATTCGTGGTGGTGGGTGAGGGCCTCGCCCGAGCCGGCCCGGCGGTGATCCTGTCGTTCGTCCTGGCAGCCGTCGTCTGCATGTTCTCGGCGTTGTCCTATGCCGAGCTGGCCTCGTCGATCCCGGTTGCCGGAAGCGCCTATACCTATGCCTACGCGACGCTCGGTGAGGTCGTGGCGTGGGTCATCGGCTGGGACCTGATCTTGGAGTACGGGGTGTCCGTGGCCGCGATCGCGGTCGGCTGGGGCGCCAACCTGAATGCCTTCCTCGAGACCACCTTCGGGGTGGCACTTCCGGAGAAGTTGACGACCTCATTAGAGGACGGCGGCATCAACCTGCCCGCGGTGATCATCGTGTTGGCTATTACGTTCCTGCTGATCCGCGGTGTCAAGGAGACGGCCACCCTCAACAACATCATGGTCTTCGTGAAACTCGCCGTGCTCGGGTTGTTCATCGTGCTCGCCTTCTCAGCCTTCAACGCCGACAACCTGCGGCCGTTCGCGCCGCAGGGCAATGGCGGCGTCCTGGCGGCCGCGGCCGTCATCTTCTTCGCCTATATCGGCTTCGACGCGGTCGCGACCGGCAGCGAAGAGGCCAAGAACCCGAAGCGTGACCTTCCCGTGGCCATCATCGGATCGCTGGTCATCTGCACGATCATCTACATCCTGGTCTCGATCGGCGCGGTGGGAACACTGCCGGCGGAGCAGCTCGCGGAGAGCGAGGCACCGTTGTCCGAAGCGCTCGAAGAGGGCGCTGGATTGCCCTGGGCGGCGTCGCTCACCGCATTTGGCGCCCTGGTGGCGATCACCAGCGTGCTGCTCGTGATCTTGTATGGCCAGACGCGGATCTTCTTCGCGATGGCGCGGGACGGGCTGGTGCCGGAAAAGTGGGCAGACGTCAACCCGCGGACGGGAACGCCGGTCAAGCTGACGATCGGCTTCGGCATCTTCGCGGCTCTGGTCGCCGCGTTGGTACCGCTCGGGGCGATCGTCGAGATGGTCAACATCGGGACGCTTTTCGCGTTTGTCCTCGTCAATATTGGAGTCATGGTCCTGCGCCGGACCAGGCCCGACATGCCGCGGCCGTTCAAGGTGCCGATTCCCTACATCTGGTGCTCGATCGGCATCATCCTCTGCATCTACCTCTCATTGGGCCTGCCATGGGCGACCTACATCCGGTTCGTCGTCTGGCTCGCCGTCGGGCTGGTGATCTACCTGCTGTATGGGTACTCGCACTCTCGGCTACGGCACCACTACGCGAACGTTCCTGACTTACCGGACATCGAGGCCGATGCTCCGGAGACGCCAAGTCCGGAAGCTCGTTAGAGCCCCACTATGGCGAGCCGCGTCGTTATCGGGTACGACGGCACTGAGGCCAGCGAGGACGCGATCGCGTTCGGGCTGACCTGGTGCCGGTCCACCGGCGACGTGCCCATAGTCGCCACTGTGTATCCCGAGGAGTCCGCGCTCGGGGTCGGGCGCGTGGACGCCGAGTGGGCGACCTACGTCCGCGAACAGGCTGAGATCATCCAGGACAAGGCCCGGGCCACGGTCGGCGCCGCGGCGCTCTACCGCAACGTCGCGTCTACATCGGCGGCGCATGGCTTGGCCGATCTCGCCGAGGACGTCGAGGCCGTCATGGTGATCATGGGTACGGTACAGGAAACCGGTCTCGCGCGGGCGCTGCTCGGCAGCACCACCGAGCGGCTGCTGCACGGTGCGACGGCGCCAGTCACCGTGGTGCCGCCGGGGTGGCGGGAGGCAGCACCGGACCAGATCTCCCGCATCGGGGTGGCCTACATCGACACCCGGGACGCCCGCGAGGCGTTGCGGATGGCGGTACGGGTTGCCCTGAGGATCCCGGCCCGGCTGACGCTCTACACGGTTCTCGGCCAATCCTCGGAACGCTTTTCCTACCTGGTCGGCAGGACCGACGAGCAGGCGTTCTGGGACAAGGCGCGTGACTCCTTCCGCACAGCGCTGGAGTTTGCTGCGGCGGGGGCCCCGCCAGAGCTTGAGCCGCGAATGGTCCTCCTCGAGGGAGCCGTCGTGGAATCGTTGGCCGCGTTGGGTTCCGACGATGTCGACCTGCTCGTCTGTGGCTCCCGGGGCTATGGCCCGGTACGCCGGGTCCTGCTCGGTGGCGTCTCGTCGCGGCTGATCCGAAGCGCCCAGTTGCCGCTAACTGTCGTGCCGCGGGCCACTACCGGGTCGGTGGAGTAGCTGCCCCAAGCTCTTGGAGTCCAAGAGCCCTTATTGCGCTAGTCACCATCTCTTCGGGCGTGCCGGTGATCTCGATCACGACTCCGTCTTCATCGCCTTCTAGCGGCTCCAACGTGGCGAGCTGTGACGCGAGCAAGCTGGTCGGCATGAAGTGACTGGTCCGGGCGGCCATCCTGGCGGCGATGCTTTCCTGTGTGCCACTGAGATGGAGGAACCGTACGTTTGCCTGGGCGCCGCGAAGAATGTCGCGGTAGCCACGTCGCAGCGCCGAGCATGTCACGACCGAATCGGCTCCGTTGGCGTCGATCCACGTGCGGATGGACTCGAGCCAAGGCTGTCGGTCCTCATTGGTGAGCGGTGTGCCGGCAGCCATCTTGGCGACATTCGCCGCGCTGTGAAAATCGTCTCCTTCCGCGAAGGACCAACCGAGGCGGCGTGCCAGGATCTGGCCGACCGTCGACTTACCGGAGCCGGCGACACCCATCACCACGATCGCGGTCTTCGGGTTCGCCGCAGATGGCGCATTCATCCGTCCAGTCCTTCCGCTGAGGGCAGGCGGCCGTCCGGTTCACCGGCTGGCACACCCTTGGATCCAGGTCGAAGCCGGTATAGCACTTCACCGGCGTGTGGTTCCACGAAGGTATCGGGATCAGCCTCGTACTCGGCGATATCGACAGTGGCCGGGTCGAGGTAATTGAGATTCACCGAACTTACGATGTCCTCCGGAATTCCGGTGGCCAACGTGACGGTGACCCGATTCACCTCTCCCCGCTCGGGATCCCAGGTGCCCTGACCACGCAGATGAGTGGAATGAGCAAGATCGCCCCACGGCTGCCTCCGGAACTTCTCCCACTGACCAAGGAAGTAGTCGCGGTTGTGACACCCGATCTCGGAGATGCTGGGATGCATGACCGAGATCTGCGTGATGTGTGGTGCGTAGATGATCAATTCGCCGCCGTCCGCGACGATCGGCTCGAGCTTGTAGAAGCCCTTGGCGGCGGTCCAGATGTCTTCGTAGATGCTGGGATGCATGACCGAGATCTGCGTGATGTGTGGTGCGTAGATGATCAATTCGCCGCCGTCCGCGACGATCGGCTCGAGCTTGTAGAAGCCCTTGGCGGCGGTCCAGATGTCTTCGTACTTCGTCGGCATGATCGACAGCACCCGGCGCACCGGGTGATCGAGGTAAGTGACATGGGTCTGTGCCGAGATATCCGCACAGGCGGCCCACGAACCCTCGGGCGTGCCGAAGGCGACCGCATGCAGAGTGTCCGTACCGGAGGCAACCACCAGGCAGAAAGCCAGCCGCCTCGCCGGAATCAGCTGGCCGCTTCGTCGATCAGGGCGCGGACCGGTGTGATACCGCGGGTGCCGATCATCTCTGCACTCGTGATCAAGGCGCCGACCCAGTGCGACAGGTTGATCAACTCCGGCCCGGAAACCCCGGGAAAGAAGTACTTGTTGCCGCCTGAGAAGCCCACCACTTCGTGCGGGAAGACCGGACCGACCACGATCGCCACGTCCGCCTCGGCAACGTGGTGGTTGATCCGTACGTCGACCGCGGTGTCAGTCAGCAACCCACCAGTGAGCTCGGCGATCCGGTCAGCGCTGATGGTGCCCACTGTGGTGAACGTTTCGGGCAGCCAGAATTCGTGATTGATGACGTCCCACCCCGGATATGCCTGTTCGAGCGCGTCAGGCTGGTATCCGAGGTGTCGCCGAAGATGCTCCTCGGACATGCCCTGATGGGTGCCGAGTGCGATCAGGACTGTCACTTGGCTAGCTTTCGACAGGCCATCCCGCATTGCCTGCAGCAGCAACGGAAGCGGGCACGTCCTCGTGCCGTCGGGCACCACCAGGCAGACTCGCTTGTTCTCGATCCCTGCGCCCGCGATCGCCGCCGCGACGAACTCACTCACCTGGTCCGGCTGGAGAATCTCTCCAACCCCACCGAGCACTGCGGCCCCGGTCCTAGAGCTGCCCGCTCGGTTGGCGCTCGGGTCGGTGGTGGTCGTCATAGCGCCACTCTGCCCCGCGGCTCGGGAAAGGCACAAGAACGCCAGGCCGCCCGGTTCGTAAGATGCTGTCATTCCTCTTCCAGATCAGGTCGGATCCAGCTCAAGGCCAAATCATGGGTGCGCTGAGCCCGTCGATGCCCGCCTCAACATGACATGACTCAGCAGTACGCGCTGGTCTGGGAAGGCGGCACCGTCGTGGCCGTCCGGCCGGTCACCGTGCCCGAGTCCCGCCAGGGCTGGGTAGCGGTGGACGTCGCGTACGCGGGGATTTGCGGCAGTGACCTACACATCGCAAACGGCGAACACAACCGTGCTCAACCCGGAATCGTCCTCGGGCATGAATTCGTCGGCTACCTGGCCGAGCCTCACGGCCATTTGTCGGTGGGCCATCGCGTCTTCGTCAATCCGACGATGTACTGCGGGGGTTGCGAGGCCTGCCTGGCCGGCCATACCAATGTTTGCCGCAACCTCACGTTGCTCGGCATCGACCATCCGGGAGGTGTTGCGCCCCGCGCCGTCGTACCCGGCGGCAACATCTACGAGCTGCCGGCGGATATTGATCTTGTCGCGGCCGCGCTGATTGAGCCTGTCGCAGTCGCGGCCCGCGCCGTACGACGATCTGGACTGCGCCTCGGCGACTATGCGCATGTCATCGGCGGTGGCCCTGTCGGCTGCTTGGTCGGGTTGCTCGCCTCCGCCGCCGGCGCGACGGTCACAATCTCTGAGCACTCCGCCGCACGCCGCCAGTACGCGAGCGACCTCGGACTGATGATCGTGGAAGGTCCAGATGATCTTGATCTGGGAGCAGAGGTGGTTTTCGACGCTTCTGGTCACACCTCAGTGGCAGGGGAACTACTTCGCTGGCTGCGAAGCGCCGGCACCGCCGTCATCGTCGGCGCCTATCAGCCGGGATTCCACGGGGTAGACCTACTTTCGGTGATGTTCGATGAGGTCACGATCATCGGGACACGCATCTATCAGCACAGCGACATCGAGGCCGCCATCGGATTGATAGCAGCGGGCAAGTTGGACACGCGCCAGTTGATCAGCAAGATCCTTCCGCTCGATGAGGCTGTCAGCGCCATCGACAGCTTGCGACGCGGTGGGGAAATGAAGGTGCTGATCGAGCCTGGTCGGCGAACGGGACAGTGAAGCCAGGAAAGAGCCAGAGGAGAAGCTGATGAAAGTGCCGAGGACCTATCCCGAGGGCATCACCTGCTGGGTCGACGTCGAGGAGGCCGATGTCGAAGAGGCGGCCAGGTTCTACGGTGTGCTCTTCGGTTGGACATTTCTCGAGAGCGAGCCGAAGCTCCGCTACCTCATTGCTCGACTCGACGGTCAGGATGCGGCGGGAATTGGTCGACTGAGTTCCCCAGACGTTTCGGCAGCGCGCTCCCCCGCGTGGAACACCTACATCTCAGTCCGGGACATTGAGCAAGCCGCTGCTCGCATAGTGGCAGCCGGAGGCCGCATCACGGAGCCAACGTCGACCCTCGACGAAGCCGCCCTCACTGCGTCCTGCGTGGACCCAGAGGGAATCCCGTTTCGTTTGTGGCAGGCCACGAGGCGGCCCGGCGTACAGGCCGCCAACATTCCTGGGGCCTGGAATTTCAGTGACTTGCACACCGCTGACGCGGACGGGTCGATCGCCTTTTACACGCAGGTGTTCGGCTGGAAGTTCGACGACATCGGCTTCGCGACCATGATTCGACAACCGGGATACGGCGATCACCTCGCTGCGACGTCCGACCCGGGAATCCACGAGCGTCAATCCGGGGATCAGGTGCCGCCTGGTTTCGCCGATGCCTTTGGTTGGCTCGCTGCGGCACCGGAGGCGCAACAACCCCACTGGCACGTGACGTTCACGGTCGCGAACCGTGACGACTCTGCCGAAGCCGCCGAGCAGCTCAGTGCGACTGTGTTGTCGACAACGGACAGCGACTGGACGCGGGACGCGCAGATTCGCGATCCGCAAGGCGCGATCTTCACTTTGAGCCAGTACGCGCCGCTCTCAGTCTGATGGATAACCCCTCGGTTACCGCAACTGTCTGGTCAGTGTTTAGATCCTGCTGCCGCTCCAGACTTGTCGCATGAAGCGTCTGGTTGCCGTGCTGTGTCTGCTGGTCGTGGGCTGTGGCACTTCGTCTACCTCAGGGTCGACGCCAGAGAATTCCGCATCTCCAGGGAATGCGCCATCGGCAACCTCGCCTTCGGCGCCTCTGCCTTCGACGCCTTCCCCATCACCCGCCTCCAGTCGCTCACACGAGCCGGCCGGCACCATGATCATTGCTGCAGACAGCAAATTCGGCACCATCCTCTACGACGCCACGGGCCAGCCGATCTATCTCTTCGACGCGGAGACGACCAACCGCCCGAAGTGCTACGGCGAGTGTGCCAAGGCCTGGCCGCCAGTCTTGACCAAAGGAACGCCTCGGGCCAAAGACCCGGCACGGTCGAACCTGCTCGGGACGACTCGCCGTAGCGACGACTCCATTCAGGTCACCTATGACGGGCATCCGCTCTACTTCTACGCGCACGAAGGGAAGTACCAGGTGCTGTGCCACAACGTCACCGAATTCGGCGGCACCTGGTTGGTGGTCCAACCGGACGGCAAGCCCGCGGCGAATTAGTGACCGCCAAGATCAGAGACTGCGTGTCGACCGGCTGCTCGTAGCTGCGGCTCGCCGAAGCACACCTCCAGTTTCATCCGCGACCATATTGCGGATGATCTTGCGCACCTGAAGAGCTGCGGCGTCGGCACTGACGTTGATCTCC
>Ga0081455_10007739_pt1 | contig 11270 bp, 10 predicted proteins | sample TabmetS3T2R1_FD_70207 | JGI IMG/M metagenome (GOLD analysis project Ga0081455, IMG submission 70207) | Tabebuia heterophylla rhizosphere microbial communities from the University of Puerto Rico - S3T2R1 | ecosystem: Host-associated > Plants > Roots > Rhizosphere ... | reverse complement strand
AGAGGCTTTGTGCGACTCCCAGGGGTGCTGGACGGCGTCGGGCTGCGCGAAGAGCTCGATGCGGTCAACGCGTGCGTAAGCCGGCACCGTGCCGCACAGCGCGATGCGCTGAGCGTCGGCCTCGGCACAAGCTGTCGCGGCATCCGTGCGGCGGCAGGCCGGTATGTAGGCAATCGACTCGACGTTGGCCTCGACACCCTCGCCCGTCATTGCGATCGGCAGCACTGCGCCTGCCGGCTGCGTGGCCGCCGCGTTGGAGCTGTGGCCTTGATCGCGACCCTCCGCGATGAACGCGCGCAGATCCCCGGTTTGCGCTTGTTGCAATAGCGTCTTCAAATCCGCGCCGGCGATGAAAATCGATTTTTTTGCCGACGCTAGGATCATGCCGCGCAATGAGGCATCGTTCTCTACAAAATCGAGATGTTCGTTCAGTTCATCGAGAGTCGCTGCGTCGAAAACGTTCGCGCCCGATTCGGGACGATCGAACGTAAGCAGGCAAATCTGATCGTCGCCAATCTCGCGCCGAATCATTGGAGCTGTAGCAACTGCCGGCATCACATTTATTTTGGATCGTTTCGGTCAAATGCCAAGTGCGGACGCAGGCGGAGTTAAAAGGATTACAAGAGTTACAACGTTAAGCGCGACTACCTTATAACTTTGTAACAGTTGTAACTTTTTGTAATCACCTTCCGAGCGTTGCCTCAGACAAGTGTGAGTGCTAAAAACGCGGCGTGGTCGGCAAGATTCTACTACCGGAAATCAAGGGCATGATCGACGCCCGTAATTTCGGGGCGCTGCGCGAAGTGTTTCGCGAGTGGCCGCCGGCCGATGTTGCGGAAGTCATCCTCGATATGCCGGAAAATGAGCAGGTCATCATCTTTCGTGTTCTGCCGCATGCGCTGGCGGCGGATGTGTTTGAATATCTCGATCGGGATGCACAGCAGAAATTGCTGCGGGCCATGGCGCACGAGCAGGTCGTGGCGATTCTAAACGAAATGTCGCCGGACGATCGGACGGCGCTGCTGGAGGAATTGCCTAGTGCGGCAGCGCGCCAGTTGATCAGATTACTGACACCGCAGGAACGGCAAATCGCTCAAGCGTTGCTCGGTTATCCTGAGGGCAGCGTCGGTCGGTTGATGACGCCGGATTTCATCGCTGTGCAGGAGAATTGGACGGTTCAACAAGTTCTCGATTACGTGCGCGAACACGGCCAGGACAGTGAGACGCTCAATGTGATCTATGTCGTCGACGAGCGCGGCAAATTGATCGACGACATCCGGATACGGGAATTCTTGCTCAAGCCGCTGGCACACAGGGTCCGCGATTTGATGGAGAAAACTTTTGTGAGTTTGAACATAAGCGAGTCGCAGCAAGACGCGCTGAACGTGTTCCGGAAATATGATCGCACTGCATTGCCAGTGGTCGATTCCAACGGCATCCTCGTCGGGATCGTCACGATCGACGACATGCTGGATGTCGCCGAAGCAGAAGCGACCGAGGACATCCAAAAGTTCGGCGGGATGGAGGCTCTGGAAGAGCCGTATATGCGTATTCCGCTCTGGCGAATGGTGCGCAAACGCGCCGGCTGGCTCGTGATTTTGTTTCTGGGAGAAACGTTGACCGCGACGGCAATGGCCAATTATCAGGCAGAACTGGCGAAGGCGCTGGTGTTAGCGCTGTTCCTGCCACTTATCATTTCCAGTGGCGGCAATTCCGGCTCGCAAGCTTCGACATTAATGATTCGCGCCATGGCGCTGGGCGAAGTGACCCTTCGCGATTGGTGGCGGGTGATGAGCCGCGAAGTGCAAGCTGGGCTCGCTTTGGGTCTCATCTTGGGAGCAATAGGCATTATACGCGTTGGCGGATGGGCAATTGTCGGGGAGCAATACCTTCATCGACAGCCGTACGGGCCGCACTGGCCCCTCGTCGCGATCACCGTTGGTATCGCGCTCGTCGGGGTCGTGCTTTGGGGGACACTTTCCGGCTCGATGCTTCCCTTTATCCTTCGTAGAGCCGGCGCCGACCCTGCGGCATCTTCTGCCCCATTTGTCGCTACGCTTGTCGATGTAACGGGCTTAGTCATTTACTTCAGCATCGCCTTGCTAATCATGCGCGGCGCGATGCTTTAGCTGCGATCGGCGATCGCCGAGCTTCGAAAGAAGAATAGACTCGCGCAGCCTTGACGGAGTGCCAATACTCGCGGGAATGATTCGGTCACTCGCATTTACAACCCAGGGACGTTTGCACACCAAGGACATTGATTTGTTTTTGATGCCGACCTTGCTGGCCGACACCAATCTCTTTCTTTGGGTGGACTTGGAAAAACCGACGCCAGAGGAGAGCCAAAGGGTGCTGGAACAGATTTTTCATTTTCATCCGCTTTCCATCGAGGACTGCGTCGCGGTGAGCGCATCACCGAAGGTAGAGGAATACACCCCGAAGGAAGACGACCGATTTATGCCCTATCTGTTCATGGTAATTCATGCGGTGGATTACAGTCGCAAAGACGGTGTATTTGCAACCAGCGAACTGAACTTTTTTTTGGGGAAGAACTTTCTGGTGACCTATCACGAACTGCCACTAAAGAGTGTGCAATCGACCGAAGAGCGTTGTTTACGAGGCACTGGACACATTGCGCGAGCGCCGGATCGGGTCGCGTATACGATCCTGGATGGGATCGTCGATAATTATAAACCGGCTCTGGATGAACTCTCGTTGGAGATTGCCCAATTGGAACATGAGGCTGTGCAAACTCCCACAAAGGAAACACTAAACCGCCTGCTCCAGATTAAGAAAGAGGTGTTGCACTTGCGGCAGATCGTCAGTCCGCAACGGGAGGTGCTGGCCCGATTTGCGCACGGCGAGTTTAAGCTCATCCGGCCGCATTTGGTCCCCTACTATCGAGATGTCTACGACGGGCTGTTCCATATATCTGAACTGGCGCAACGCTACACCGATTCCCTGACGGGCATTTTGCAGGTCTATCTCAATATGTCGTCCAATCAGACAGGCGAGATCATCAAACTGCTCACCCTTATTACCGTCATCACAACTCCGCTAATCATCGTCGGCACGTGGTACGGGATGAATTTTGAGGGGATACACGAATTTCACTGGAAGTACGGATATCTAATGGCTATCGGAATTACTCTTGCTGCGACTGGGATGGTCATATGGTGGTTTAGGAAAAGGGGGTGGTTCTGATAAATCACAGCCGCGGCTACAACTTATCCAAATCCTCGATCACTTTCTCCATGCCGCTGACGACTAGCGTAAACCGATCGTAATCTAGCTTATCAGGCGTGTCGTTGGACGAGTGATAATACGGATAGCGAAATGGCGCGGTGTCGGTGACCATGATGGCCGGATAACGGTACTTCCAAAATGACCATTGATCCGACCAACTCACGCCGGGGATGAACGCGGGAAGCGAGGCGCCTTCAGATGGGATCTTTGCGTGTTTGCGGAACAGCGTGACGACGCGACGCAGCAACGCGCGTGAACGAACGTTGCTCACGAAGCCGATGAAGTTGCCAACCTTCGGATAAAATAAGCCGAGACCCGGCGACGGATATGTTTGCGAGTGCGCTGCATCGGAAAAGTAACCGATTGTCTCAAGACTGATCATTGCGGAGACCTTGTCGCCGCGTTCCTTGCATCTGCGGGCGTAAACCAAGCTTCCCATTTCACCTGACAAAAAATACGGCGGCTCCTCATTCACGAACGCGACGAATCGCAAAGTGTGCTTCAGTTTGGCATTCGCAAACCGCCGCGCCAGCGCAAGCGTTGAAGCCACGCCGGTGCCGTTATCGTTTGCGCCGGGCGAACCAAACACTGAATCGTAATGCGCGCCGATGACGATGATCTCTGGGCGATCCCCTGGAATTTCCGCCTCGATATTGTGGCACGGCTGTCCGCGCATCTCGTAGCTGTCTCTTCGAATCCGCAGCCCGGCTCGCGAAAAAGAGTCTTCGATGAAATCGGCAGCGGCATTGAGCTTTTCGTAATGCCACATGTTGCGCTCGCCAATTTCTCCCGCGAGTTTTTGCACATTCGCCCTGAGCTCTTCGCGCAATACAATTTCATCAGGCGAGAGCGGACCCGCTTTGGAAACATTCTTCCCAGGCATTCTCATTCCAACCCACCAGAGTAACACCAAGATGGCGGCGACGACGATGGCGATGCGCAGAGCACTGAAGACAAGTGACCGCAACACAGCGGGAACGCGCCTCCGCATTTACGCGATTTTTCTCCGAAAGCACAACGCGCGGAAACTGAACAGCAAGATCGACATCTTCGGCGCGGCACCTTCACGGCTTCGATAGGTCAGATAATTTTCCTGAGTGAGACGCGGAGGCCTCGCGAGTGTCCAATCGAGTCCGTTACTTTGTACGACCTGTTCCATGGCCATCGAATCGCGCATGTGATTTCGCATGATAAAACTGGCGATCCGATTGGGAATGCCGGGAAAATGCGCTGCCGCCGAGAGAACGACGAGTCGCTTGATACCGCAACGCTGCATGGCGCAAGTCGTCGCAACTGCGCTGTCGTGGAGCATTGAAGTCCGTTTAAAGACGTGGCGCGGTCCCAGCGTCGAAATTACCGCGTCGTGATTCCGCATTGCGTTGGCGAGTTGCTCTTCATCCATCGCATTGCCTTTGATGACGTTGAGTCGCTCACTTTTAAGCTGCATGCCTTCAGGCGAGCGAACAAACGCTGTTACCTGATGACCTCGTGTCAAAGCTTGCCTAACAATTTCGCGGCCGGTGCGGCCGGTCGCGCCGATGACGAATAGTTTCATGATTGGTCCCTTTCTTCCTCGTTTTCTCTAGTCCAACGTTTGCCGGTAGCGTTTTATCCCGATCGCAAGGACGATCACGGCGAAGAGCACGATTTGCCAAAGCTGCAGGCTGACGTCGATGACGTTGTTCCCTTTCAGCAAAATGCCACGAACGATGCGCAAAAAATGCGTGAGCGGAAAAGCTTCCCCAACGACTTGCGCCCAGTGCGGCATGCCGCGGAATGGAAACATGAAACCGGAAAGCAAGATCGAGGGAAGAAAAACGAAGAAAGCCATCTGGACCGCTTGCAGTTGGTTTTTCGCGATGGTGGAAAACGTGATGCCCATGGCGAGGTTCGCGACAATGAAAACGAGCGCGACGATTGCCAAAAGCAGAATGCTCCCCTGCATTGGCACATGAAAGAGAAAATAAGCTGCGACGAGAATGACCGACACCTGAATGTAGCCGACCAAAATGTAAGGCACGATTTTTCCGATAAGCACTTCGCTCGGTCGGGTCGGCATCGAAAGGAGATTTTCCATCGTGCCGCGTTCGCGCTCACGGGTAATGGCCAGACCTGTGATCATGACCATCGTCATGGTGAGAATCACGCCCATCAGACCAGGGACGATGTTGTATTGAGTGATCACTTCGGGGTTGTAGAGCGAGTGCACGCGCAAATCGATCGGGCCGCTGGTCGCAGCGAGCGGGCTGAGCATTCCCTTCAAATCATTTTGCAACGCGGTATCAAAGAGCGGTCCTAACGAGCCGAGCGCAATTCCGGTGGCCGCAGGATCGGTTGCGTCAGCCTCGACCAACAGCGCCGGGCGGTCGCCGCGCAAAAGATCGCGGCTGAAATTTTGCGGAATGTTGATGACAAACTGCACCTGACCGCGTGCGAGCAGATTGTATCCTTCGCGCTCGGTTTTCACTTCGCGCACGAAATCGAAATAAGTACTGTTCTTCATCGCGTAGAGTAACGTTCGTCCCTGCGCGCCTTGATCAGCCATGAGTACGGCGGCCGGCAAATGTCGCGGATCGGAATTGATCGCGTAACCGAAGAGAGTGAGTTGAATCAATGGAATGCCGAGCATCATCGCAAACGTCAGGCGGTCACGGCGCATCTGCAGGAATTCCTTCGAAATGATTCCGCGCAGACGTTGGAACGAGAACTTAAGATGTCTTTCCATGATGTGGACTCCTTTCTTCCATCAAGCTGATGAACGCGTCTTCCAAACCGGATGGAATTTGTCGCCACTCGTACGGGTCACGGCGGAACGGCTTTATCGCGCGCCCGAGTTCAGCTGCATCCGTGCTGCTCACGTGCAACGAATTGCCGAAAGCGACTGCTTGTTGCACGCCGGACGTCTTGCGAAGTTCGTCGGCCAATTTCGCGAGGTCAGGTCCCTTCACCTCCCAAGTCGTTAGGCCGACACGTGAGATTACTTCATCGACCGTACCATCGGCGAGTAACTTGCCTTTGGAAATATAAGCCAGCCGCTGGCAACGTTCGGCCTCATCCATGTAATGCGTAGTGATGAGAAAGGTCAGGCCCCGCGCACCGAGTTGATGAATTTCTTCCCAGAAGTCGCGCCGCGCTTTTGGATCGACACCGGCCGTTGGCTCGTCCAGCAACAATAACTTTGGCCGATGAATGAGACAGGCCGCGAGCGCGAGTCGCTGTTTCCATCCGCCGGAAAGTTCGCCTGCGAGTTGCTTTCGCCTCTCCGCCAGCCCGAGTTCTTCGACGCTTTCCCGCACTGTTTGTCTACGGTTCTTCACGCCGTACATGCGCGCGACGAAATCGAGATTTTCTTCAATGCTCAAGTCCTCCCAGAAACTGAACCGTTGCGTCATGTAACCGACCTCGCGCTTGATCGCTTCGCTTTCAGCGATCACGTCGTGACCAAGAACTTTCCCGCTTCCGTCATCGGCCCGGAGCAATCCGCAAAGCATTCGCAAGAACGTGGTCTTGCCACTGCCGTTTGGCCCAAGAAAGCCGAAGATCTCGCCGGTGCGCACTGTAAGATCGACATGATCTACCGCGGTGAGCTCGCCGAACCGCTTCGTCATTCCGCGCACCTCGATCACGTCTTCCCCGTTTTTCATTTTGACTTGAACTCCACGTCAACCGGCTGACCGGGGTGAAGATCGGCCGCGGCTTGCGTATCGAAGATTAATTCGACCATGAACACGAGCTTGGCTCGCGTTTCGCGGCTGTAGATGACCGGCGGCGTGTATTCCGCTTTTGGCGAGATGTAACTCACTTTCCCGACCAAGGGTTCTTTCACGCCGTCCACTTTCACTTGCGTCGTCTCCCCGTAATGAATCGCGCCGACGCGCGTTTCGGGAACGAACACGCGCACTTTGATGTTTTGCGGTGGCAACAAGACGACGACCGGTTTGCCGGCAGCCACCCATTCACCCTGCCGAAAAAGCGTGTCGTAGACCAGACCAGATTGCGGCGCCGCCTGTTTTTTCTGATCGAAACTCCAATCTGTTTGATCAAGTCGCTTCTTGTCCTGATCTCGCGCGGAACGGGCCCGATCCAAATCTTGAGGCGCGGCCACTCCGGTGCGGAAAAGTTTTTCCTGTCGCGCGAGCTCGGCTTCAGAAAGAACGAGCGCCGCTTTGATTTGCTCGCGCGCAGCTTTCTCAGCGGTCTCATCCAGCGCGAACAGCGGCTGACCGGTTTTCACCTGCTGACCTCGTTGCACGGAAAGTATTTCCAATTGGCCAGCAAATGGCGACGCAACATAAACGAATTCCCCTTCGACATAACCCTGGAACCGATCTTGCGATCGATTGCTGCAACCCGCCAAGCAGGACAGGAGCGCAACAGTCGCCGCTTTCCGCAGGAGTTGATTCAACGCGCTCATGCTTTCCGTCCTTTCGTTGTAAGCGCGCCTTCAAGAACGATCTTGAGAATCCCGGCGAACCCTTCTTTCGGCATCATCCCAAGCTCTTCCATCTTCGGCGGGTTCATGATCGATTGAACCATCGCCAGTAAGATTTCGATGATTAGTTTGGCCGGAACATCTCCGCGCACCATTCCCGCTCGTTGTCCCTCGATGAAAAATTTACCAATATAGCGCTGGATAAGCGCGGCCCGACGGCGCTCGACGAGTTTGAAAACCTCCGGAGCTTTCTGGCGCATATCGCGCACGAACGGCGGCTTGATTTCATCCAATTCACGTTGCGTGCCGGCAAGCAACTCGCGCAAGGTCGCCGAGAAACCACGCGGGTGCGCGCGTGTCACTTCCTTTAGCGTAACTTCGACGCTTGCCAGTTTATCGGCCAGCACAGCATTGAGCAGGTCGAACTTGCCTGGAAAATGCGCGTAGAGTGTTTTCTTGCTAATGCCCAGTTCCTCCGCCAGATCATCCATGGTCACACTGCGGAATCCGTGACTGAAAAAATGAATCCGAGCCGCATCGACAATCCGCTGCCGGTTTGGATCACGCTTTCGATTTCGCGGCTGGGGTTTGTGTGCAGATTTCATGTGCGTGATAGCTTAACACAAGTGGGGAAACTAATCCAGTATATTTAGTTTCCGCGGCTGCGGCGCGTGCGTCAGTCTTGCGGCAAGCAAATTCGCTGTGCGAACTATGCCGAGTTCGCTAGATAAATGTCCGTGGATTTGCTCGGCCCACTAAAGACACACTTCGGTTACCATCAGTTTCGGCCGCTTCAAAAAGAAATCATCGAGGATGCGCTCGCGGGACGCGATGTGTTTGTGCTGATGCCGACCGGCGGCGGCAAGTCGCTTTGTTTTCAGTTGCCGGCTTTGATGCGCAAGGGACTCACGATTGTAGTGTCTCCGCTCATCTCGCTGATGAAAGACCAAGTTGATGCGCTGCAAACCGGTGGGATTGCGGCGACATACCTGAATTCAACGCTGGATCGCGACGAGGCAAAGGCGCGCTGGCGTGGACTGCATCGCGGCGAGTATCGAATGCTCTACGTGGCACCGGAGCGTTTGATGTTGGACACGTTTCTGGAGCGCGCGCTTAACTGGGACATTGCGCAATTCGCCATCGACGAAGCGCATTGCATTAGCGAGTGGGGTCACGATTTCCGGCCTGAATATCGCGAGCTCAAGAAGCTGCGGAAACATTTGCCCGATGTGCCCATCATGGCCCTTACGGCTACGGCGACAGAACGGGTGCAGACCGACATCGTTAAGGAACTAAGCCTGAGCGACCCGCGCTCTTACGTGGCCAGCTTTAATCGGCCGAATCTCACATATCGCGTAATTCCGAAGACTGCGCCTTACGAACAACTGCTGGAATTCATTCGCAGCCGGCCTAACGACAGCGGCATCGTTTATTGTGCAAGCCGCAAGAGCACCGAATCGCTCGCGCGAAATTTGAACCAGGACGGCATTACCGCGAAGCCTTACCACGCGGGGCTAACGAACGCCGAGCGCACAAAGCATCAGGATGCATTTCTGCGCGACGACGTACGCGCGATCACTGCGACCATCGCGTTCGGAATGGGCATCAATAAACCGAATGTGCGCTTCGTGGTGCATTACGATCTGCCGAAAAACATTGAAAGTTATTATCAGGAGACTGGACGGGCCGGGCGCGACGGGCTGCCAAGTGAATGCGTGCTTCTTTTCAGTCCGGGCGATGTCGCCAAACAATTGCATTTTATCGATGAAAAAACCGAAAGCGAAGCGTGCATCGCCCGTGCACAGCTTCGGCAAATGGTCCATTACGCCGAGACGCGCGAATGCCGCCGGAGCGTGCTTCTGAAGTACTTCGGCGAATCATATCCTTCCAACGCTGAAACTGTTGGCGCTAAGACACCGCCGCTAGAGATCTCGTGCGACACTTGCGACAACTGCTTGCAGCCGCGTGAGACATTCGACGGCACCTTGCACGCGCAAAAATTTCTTTCCTGCGTCTATCGCATCCACGACAGGCATGGATTTGGATTTGGCTTGGGTCACGTTGTCGATGTGCTCCGCGGCGCAGATACCGAAGCGATCAGGCAACGAGGTCATAACGAGCTGTCAACTTACGGCATCGGCGGCGAATTGAAACGAGGTGAATGGCAGGCAATCGGTCGTGAACTGTTGCGCCTGGGTTTGATCAAATGCGCGCCGGGCAAGTTTGCGACATTGTCCCTTACGCCGGCCGGTCTGGAGGCGTTGCGAAAGCGAACATCGATCGTTTTGACCAAACAAATCGAGATCGTGGAGAAAGCCCCTCGACGTAGGGCAGGCGCGATCGAATGCGACGAGGCGTTATTTGAGCGGTTGCGTGCGCTGCGTCGCCACCTCGCAGATGAACGCGGCGTGCCCGCTTACATCATCTTCTCCGATGTTTCGCTCCGCGAAATGGCGAGAAAGTATCCGACGAATTCAACCGAGTTTCGCCGCATTCCCGGCGTCGGCGCACAGAAACTGAAGGATTTCGGGGAAACGTTTCTAGGCGAGATCAAGAGCCATTTGGCCGCAAATCCTCGCCGAACTTTTCCTAAGACGGAGACGTTCCAGGCTTGAAAGCGCCTGCTCACTTGACGCACAATGACCGCCAATGAATGGAGGTCCAAAGATGATGAAAACTACAGTCGAAAGAACTCTTGCCGTCGTTTCTGCGTTGCTGATGTGCGCAGGTGCTTTGCCAGCAGCGGACGTGCATCCAATCGTGGAGGTCGAATTCGGATATCTTTTCGGTGCGATCTCTGACGGAAAATGGATCAAAGCAGATAAAACAGCTAGATTGCTCACCAAGAATACTACCTATCGAGTGTATGGATTAACGGAGGCACTCGGCGAAGCCAAAGGCGGCAAACCAAAACAACCGGAGAACGACGTATGTGAAGATACTTTGGCCGTTTCACTGTCTCCAAAACCGGAAGAGGGCATCATCGCACTCGCCGCGCCGTGGAATGCGTTGCCACGAAAACCAAAAGTAACCGATCCAACGCAGAAAGCTTACGTTGATGCCGTGCGCGATTTTTTGGAAACAAAAGCGATCAAGCAACCAAAAGTGAAGATCGACGAGATTCTGCGTGTTGATCTCGATGGCGATGGCGAAGAAGAAGTTCTAATCAGCGCATCGAATTACTTCAGCAAAGAGGGCCGTGTGCCCATGAGATCGCCCGCTGGTAGTTATTCGATGGTGCTATTGCGCCGAGTAGTCGCGGGAAAAGTCGGGACACAGCTGGTCGCAGGCGAATTCCATCCAAAAGCTTACGTAAGTAAGGAAGGTAGCTTCGACGCGCCTTCGATTTACAAAGTGATCGCGACGCTGGATTTAGACGGTGACAGGAAATTGGAGGTCGTTGTCAGCTCAAACTATTACGAAGGAGAAGAGATCACAATCTACCGCTCCGATCCCAAAAAGGTTGAGGCTTTGCTTTCTGTCTCTTGCGGCGCGTAGCAGCGATTGGCTCTTCATGTATTTTGGCTGAAATGAAAAGCCTCGCCCGACTCTTCACCCTTCAAACGTGCGCAATTGTTGTCGCCTTCAGCCA
>Ga0081455_10007738_pt1 | contig 11271 bp, 14 predicted proteins | sample TabmetS3T2R1_FD_70207 | JGI IMG/M metagenome (GOLD analysis project Ga0081455, IMG submission 70207) | Tabebuia heterophylla rhizosphere microbial communities from the University of Puerto Rico - S3T2R1 | ecosystem: Host-associated > Plants > Roots > Rhizosphere ... | reverse complement strand
CACATTCGTCCAGGACTACAATCGAACCAGACTGCGATGCCTCGACTACAAGGCTCCCGCCGAACGTCTCGCCAACCTGACGACACACAACACGAAGGCAGGAGCACGGGTCGTCAAAGCGCGGACTGGATGTCAGTCAGGCCGAAATCATTGCCTTTGAAGAGCAACGGCGCATCGAGCGCCTTGGCAAGCGCATAGGCCATGCAATCGCCGAAATTGAGATTGGCAGGATTGCGACCTTTCCCGAAGCGGCAAAAAGCGTCATACGCGATCGTTGCGTGCACAGCTTCCCACGGACGGCAATCAATCTGGAAGATGTCAAGGATCTCATCGAGATCCCCTATCGCGCGCGCGCCGCTTCGGCCTTGCGCCACCATTTTCGATTCAAATAAAGTTGGTGCAGCAATGACGCGGACCGGGTCTGACTCCAACGCTTCCATCATCGCGCCTGCTTCGACTTCTTGATAAAGAACGGCAATCAGCGCCGAGGAGTCGAGAACAATCACGAAGGCAGGCCATTTTCGTCGTAGCCAAGAATTTCGTCATCGGTGAGATCGCTGCGCGGATAGGACGCCACCCGGGCCTGGATTTGGCGCACCTTCGCCTTGAGGGTCTCAAAATTTTCTGCCCGCGCTTTTTCTCGCCGGTCAATCTCATTGTCCACGGCAATCCTGAGCGACGTGGTCAGGCTCTTGCCCGTCAGCTCAGCAAGTTTGCGGATGCGCTGGTCCAGTTCATCATTCTTGATACTAAGGGCCATGGCCAGACTTTCTATAATCGATGAAGCAATTATAGAATATCTGTCTCCTTCGATCAATGCGTGGCATTGCGCGCGACTGAGGCTATGACGATTCACCATGTGGCAGCTTTACCAATTCCCGCTTTGCCCCTTCTCCCGCAAGGTCCGACTCCTGCTCGGCGAGAAGGGCATCGGCTATGAACTCGTCCGCGAGTCGCCCTGGGTGCAGCGGGACGAGTTCGTCGACATGAATCCGGCGGGCCAGACCCCGGTTCTGGTCGAGAAGGAAAGCGGCCTCACCCTCATCGATTCGACCGCGATCTGCGAATATTTCGAGGAGACGATCGAGAAGGCGCCGATGATCCCCGGCACCGCCCCCAACCGCGCCGAGGTCCGCCGCCTCGTCGCCTGGTTCGACACCAAGGTCTATGCCGAGGTGGTCGGCCCGCTGATGCACGAGCGCATGCTGAAGCGCCTCGTCCACCGCGCCTCCCCCGACGCCAAGGCGCTGCGCGAGGCGATGAAGGTCGCCAACGCCCATCTCGATTATCTGGATTACCTGCTCGATCACCGCCGCTGGCTCGCCGGCCCCGTCCTGAGCCTCGCCGATCTCGCCGCCGCCGCGCACATCTCGGTCGCCGACTATCTCGGCGGCGTCGACTGGCGCGGCCATGAGCAGACCAAGAGCTGGTATTCGGGCCTCAAGTCGCGCCCCAGCTTCCGCCCCATGCTCGCCGAGCGAATGGAGGTGATCGTCCCGCCCGAGCATTACGACAAGGTGGATTTCTGAGGCGGGCTGACGAATGACCAGCGATCTGCTATATTGTCCCGATGGCAACCCGTCTGAAAAGATCTCAAAACTCCGGCCAGGACCTCTGGCCAATCATCGAAGCGGCATCCCGTGGCGATGATGGTAGAGCCGCGCGGTCTCATCTCGCTGCGGGACGGGCGATCTATTATGGCGAACGCGACACGCCTCCGGGCCTGGTCGTAAAGGAATATCCTGACGGCCGCCGCGAACTGGTGCGTTTCGATCGTCTGGGCGAACACTGCGTCCGCAAGGCTCCGTGACGCCACAACTCTGGGTGTTTGCCGGTCCGAACGGGGCGGGTAAGTCCACGTTCGTAGAGCGTTATGTCGCGGGCAGAATTCCAGTCCTGAACCCGGATAACATCGCGCGCCAGTTGCCCGGCGGCAGCGACGCGCAACGCATGATCGGCGCCGGGCGCATTGCCGTGGCGGAGCGCCAACGCCTTATCGCCGAACATGAGAGCTTCGTCACCGAAACCACCCTGTCCGGCAAAAGCGAACTCGAACTCATGAGAACGGCAAGAACCGCCGGCTACAAGATCAACCTGATCTACATCGGCCTCGGCGACGTCGCATATTCGATCGGACGCGTTCGCAGCCGCGTCGAGAGCGGGGGTCACGAGGTTCCACTCGTCGATCTGCTACGCCGGTTTTCGCGAAGCCTCGGTAATCTTCCTACAGCGATGGCGCTGGCCGATCGGGTATTGCTGTTCGATAACAGCGGAACGCGCCGGCAGCTTCTGCTCTCTCAAGAGCAAGACAGATTGAAGTTTCGCGCAACCACCCCGCCACAATGGGCGCTGCCTCTTCTTCATACATAAACACGCCGGAACCGGAGAGACGGTAGGCGGGACCAGCCATCAGAAAACCCGGATCATTTCGCCTTCAATGCGCTCCCGCAATCGGGGACGCAGACCGACGCGTGATACGAGATCAACCTTTGCACCGAGCCCGTCCGACAAGTCCAGCATGGCGCCTGCCTGGTCGAACAGGCTGAATTTCCCGAACGGATCATATTCGTACAGCAGATCAAGGTCGGAAGCTGCGCCGGCTTCGTCCCTGGCGGTCGACCCGAACAGGTAAAGCGCATTGATCCCGCGCTCGCGCAAGCGGCGCTCAAAGGGCTTCAGTCGAGTGATCGCTTCCGCCTTTTCCATGGCGCCGCTATGCACGAAGACCGTGCGACACGCAATTTTCTAGCCGCAGACGCAGACTATCCGCGTTAAGGCTGCGGTCCGGCCGAACTGACGCTGACTTTTTCCAGCATCCATCACGCCCCGGCACATATCTCGGCGCCATCGACTCAGTTCAGCTGCTATGCAGTGAGGCTGATGAGAATGCCAAGACCATGCGATCCCATCCGCCCAGATAAAGGGCGGCAGAGATCTTGATGGGTTGGCATCTTTTGAGAGCGCGCATTGCCAGATAGTCCAATGCAGCAACTTCGGAGGTATCGGGTCTCTGAACGCCTTCGTGACCGATGATCACAGGATCGCGCGCAAGCGTGCCGTCCAGCTTATACTGCACGTCAAACAGTACTGTTATAGACGTAAATTCGAGACGCTTCATATCTTTGGGAATCGCGAAGCAAGGCCTCACTTGCTTCAATACTTCCCGTGCGACCGACGCTCTTTGTTCATTGGATAGTTCAACCCGCGATGGTGCATGTGCGACACCCTCGCTATAGATCATGATAATTGATAAAAGAAAGGCACACTGGCGCATAGCGAAACTATAGCAAGACATCGTTTAGATTAATATAAATAAATGACGATCGAAACATACTCAATGACTCAAGAAAGCCTTTCCTAATAGGATTTCATCTGCTCCACCCTGTCAGATGGAACAGATCAACGCAGCACAGTTCAAATCCTCTCCAAGCGAAGCTTGGGGAGGGGGACCATGCGCAGCATGGTGGAGGGGCCACCGGATCGCGCATTCTTACCCCTCCACCGCACTGCGTGCGGTCCCCCTCCCCGAACAAGCTCAGGGAGGATTTCGGTCGCGCCAACGTCGCACAACTGTCGCGCACACTTTGGTGTGGCCTTAGTGTGAACTTTCAACCGGCTGAGTCAAAGCCGGCATGACATGACAACCGCCTTCCCTCCCCGCCCCACACCCCCTACACGCCCCGCCATGGCTGCCCCCATTCTCTCCTATGAAGGTCTGGGCCTGATCCAGGGATCGGGCTGGCTCTTCCGCAATCTCGACATCTTCATCGGCGAGCGCGACCGGCTCACGCTGATCGGGCGCAACGGCGCGGGCAAGACGACGCTGCTCAAGCTGCTCGCGGGCAGCATCGACGCCGACGAAGGCCGCCGCACGATCGTGCCCGGCACCAAGGTTATCCTGCTGGAGCAGGACCCCGACCTGCGCGGCCACGCGACGCTACGCGATTTTGCGTTGTCCGGCGCGAATGCCCCGCCCGCGCACGAGGTGGAGGCGATCGCCGACCAGATCGGCATCGATCTCTCCCGCGACGCCGCCACCGCCAGTGGCGGCGAACGCAGGCGCGCCGCCATCGCCCGCGCGCTGGCGATGGAGCCCGACGTGTTGTTGCTCGACGAGCCGACCAACCATCTCGATCTCGCCGCGATCGAATGGCTCGAATCCTGGCTCAATCGCTTCAGCGGCGCGTTCGTCGCGATCAGCCATGACCGCACCTTCCTGACCCGGCTGACCCGCTCGTCGCTCTGGCTCGATCGCGGGAGTCTCCGCCGCGCCGAGATCGGCTTCGGCGGCTTCGAGGCGTGGACCGAGAAGGTCTATGAGGAGGAAGCCCGCAACGCCGAGCGGCTCGACGCCAAGCTGAGGCTCGAGCTGCACTGGCTCCAGCGCGGCGTCACCGCGCGGCGACGGCGCAACCAGGGCCGCCTTGCCAAGCTCAACGAGATGCGCGCCACCCGCGCGGCGATGCTCGGCCCGGCGGGCACGGCCAAGCTCGCGATCGAGGCGAATGATACCAAGACCAAGACCGTGATCGATGCCGAGGGCGTCACCAAGCGCTATCCCCTTTCCGCTCATGCTGAGCCTGTCGAAGCATCTTCTTCGGACGATGGCCCTTCGACAAGCTCAGGGCGAGCGGGGGATGGAGTTCGTACCATCATCAAGGACTTCACGCTGCGCATCCAGCGCGGCGACCGCATCGGTATCGTCGGCGCCAACGGCGCGGGCAAGACCACCCTGCTCCGCCTGCTCACCGGCGAACTTCAGCCCGACGAAGGCACCATCAAGCTCGCCAAAACCTTGAGCGGCGTCATCATCGACCAGCAACGCAAGCTGATGGCGCCCGAGAAGCGCGTCCGCGACGTGCTCGCCGATGGTGGCGACTGGATCGAGGTGCGCGATGAGAAGAAGCATATCCAGGGCTATCTCAAGGAATTCCTGTTCGAGCCCGGACTTGCCGACGCCAAGGTCGGAACCCTCTCCGGCGGCGAGCGCTCGCGGCTGCTGCTGGCCCGCGAATTCGCGCGTCGGTCCAATTTGCTGGTGCTCGACGAGCCGACCAACGACCTCGATCTGGAGACGCTCGATCTGTTGCAGGATGTGATCGGCGACTATGACGGCACGGTGCTGATCGTCAGCCACGATCGCGACTTCCTCGATCGCACGGTGACGGTCACCCTCGGCCTCGACGGATCGGGCAAGGTCGACATCGTAGCGGGCGGTTATGAGGATTGGCAGAAGCGCCGGAGCGCGCCGGTCGAGAGGCGTCAGCCGCCGAAATCGGCCCCCGCGGCCGAGGCACCCGCATTCCGGACGCGCACCAAGCTCAGCTACAAGGACCAGCGCGATCTCGATCTCCTGCCCACCGAAATCGAGCGGATGGAGGCGGAAATCGCCAGAGATGAGACAGCGCTCGCTGACCCCGATCTTTACGCCCGCGACCCGGCCCGTTTCGACAATCTCTCGAAGACAATCGAGCAAACCCGCATCAAAAAGGAAGAGGCGGAACTGCGCTGGCTCGAACTTGCTGAAAAAGCCGAGCTTTGATCGATCGGGGATCGTCCCGCGCGCATTTATTTGTTAACATGCGTGTCATGGCGACGCTCGATCCCGATCTGTTGCTCCGGGCTTACACCGTCGGCGTCTTCCCGATGGCCGACAGCCGTCGCGCGCGGGACATTTTCTGGGTCGAACCGAAGAAGCGCGGCGTCCTCCCGCTCGACGGATTTCATCTCTCCCGCTCGCTCGCCAAGGTGCTGCGTTCAGGGCGCTTCCGCGTCACCGCCGATGCCGATTTCAGCGGCGTGGTGCGGAGCTGCGCCGAACCGACGCCGAACCGCCCCGACACATGGATCAACCCGGAGATCGAGCGCGCTTATGCGGCGCTCCATGCGCGGGGACATGCGCATTCGATCGAGTGCTGGCAGGGCGACGAGCTGGTCGGCGGCCTTTATGGCGTCAAGCTGGCGGGCGCCTTCTTCGGAGAGAGCATGTTCAGCCGGGTGCGGGATGCTTCCAAGGTCGCGCTGGCGCATCTGGTGTGCAGGCTGCGGGTCGGCGGCTTCAAGCTGCTCGATTGCCAGTTCATTACCGATCATCTCGCTTCGCTCGGCGCGATCGAGATCGAGCGGGACCGTTATGTCGGGTTGCTGGATTCGGCGCTCGGCGTTTCGGGCGGCGTCGGCTCGCCCTCGCCCGATTTCGGTGCGCTGGACCGGCTGGGCGCGGCGGAAACGGCCGATACCGTGTCCGGCCCCGTCTCGGGATATTGCATCGCGCAGCTTTTGGGCCAGACGTCGTAGATCGGATGCTCGACGACGTTTAGCGAGGGCGATTCCTTGTAGAGCCAGCCCGAGAAGACGCGACGCCACTTGCCGTCGGTGCCGCGGACATCGGTCTGGACGAAGGCGCCGGTCAGCTTCTGATCTTCCCACGGCGCGGTCGTCTCGCACGCCCGCAGGCGCACGATCACGTCGCCGACGCGAACGGCCTGGCCCGGATGCATCTTGAGATCGCGCCAGATGCCGTTGCGCTTGTTGAGCAGGCCGAGCACGGCCACGCGATCCTTCATCGGAGTGACGCGCTGCTGGCGTGACGGCGCAGGCGCGGACTTGGGCGCAGCAGGCACTTCCGCAACAGGCGCGCTTTGATTGCCTATGTCCGGTGCCGGAGCGGAGGAGGCTTCCGGCGTCGGGCTGGTCTCGTTCTGGAAAGCGACAGCCGCGCCGACGCCGGTGAGACCGATCAGCGCCACCACTGTGGCAAGGCCGCGTCTCACGGCGCGGTCGTGCTGTTTGTCACAGGCGAGCCAGCCGACGCATCGTCGCCGGAGCGGTTGATGAACTGGCCAACCAGCCCCATCATGTCCATCGCGCCCTGCGTATCGGTGATGACGTCGCCTGATTTGAGCGGCTTCGGATCGCCACCCGGCACCAGCGCGACATAGCTGCCGCCGAGCAGCCCTTCCGAGGTGATAGCGGCGCTGCTGTCCACCGGCACCTTGATCTTGGGATCGATCGCCAGTGTCGCCTTGACCTGAAAAGTCTGCGGATCGAGTTCCTGATGCGTGACCGCGCCAACCTTGAGGCCCGCGATCCGCACGTCGGTCCCGACTTCGATACCGGTCGTATTCGGGAAAAGCGCCGTGATCTCGATCGCTCCAACCGCTGTTCCTCCGCCGGTTCGCAACCAGGCGAACCAGGCGAAGGCGATCGCCATGACAATGACCAGCAGGCCGATCAGCGCCTCGCCGAGATGTTCGCGGACGGAGGATTTCATGCTCAGTTCGGCGTCCAGGCCTCGTAATCGCCGGTGGCTGGAGCACGATGGCCACCCGCCTCCAGCGCGCCCACCGGACGATAGGCCTCACGCGTGCCGGTCAGGTTGGGAATGGCAGGCTTCTCCCATGCGCGTGGGGGGGGGAGCGCCTGATCGGGCGCGGCGTCGATCGTGCCATGCAGCCAGCCATGCCATTCGGGTGCGACGCGGCTGGCGTCGTTCGAGCCATTATAGATGACCCAGCGGCGCCTGCGGCCGGCCGAATCGGCCTTTTTCGACTCGTAATAGGTATTGCCGAGCGCGTCCTGGCCGACCTTGGCGCCGTTACGGCTGCTATAGAGCAGCGTGCCGATGGTGGCGCCATCCCACCAGGTGAAGACCTTCATCAGCCATTTCATATCCGCCAACTAGCGGCGATAACCCTACGGCGCAACCGGCGCTGTTAGCATCCTGCCCGCGCTCACCCTGAGCTTGTCGAAGGGTCATGAGGCTTCGACAGGCTCAGCCCCTGAGCGGAGTTTCCCTAATAGCTGCTCTTGAAGGCGGAGATCAGGCGCTGCACCAGATTGCCCGGGACGGGACGGATGACCGTCGTCCCCTGCACGGGCGAGATGCGGCGCAAGTCGATCGGATCGGATGCGGCGAACTGGACGAGCCCCGCCAGCGTGGCGAAGGCCGGACCGCTGTGCGCATCAGGCAGGCCCGCAAGTCCGCGCGGGCGGCCGACGCGAACGGAGCGCCCGAGCACGCCCTGCGCATAATCGGCGACACCTTTCAGTTCCGCGCCGCCGCCCGTGAGCACCACTTGCCTGCCGACCGGACCTGAGAATCCGAGCGACTCGAGCGCCTTCGCGATTTCCCCAAACCAGTGATCGAGCCGCTGGCGGATGACGGTAATGAGTTGCGCGCGGGTGATGCGCGCCATTTCCGCGCCTTCCTCCTCGCTGATCGGCGCGACGTCGATCATGTCGTGATTGTCGCGCGGACTGCTGGTGGCCGAGCCATGGAAGCATTTCATGCGCTCAGCCTGGGTGCGGCGCGTGCCGAAAGCCGAGGAAATGTCGTCGGTGATGTCGGCGCTGCCGATCGGGATCGAGGCGAGACCGACCAGCACGCCGCCCGCGAACAGCGAGACGTTGGTCACGCCCGCACCAAGCTCGACCAGCGCCACTCCAAGCTCGCGCTCCTCTTCCGACAAACAGGCCATGCCGGTCGCGATCGGCGCGGCGACGATCGATTTGACCGCGAGATGGGCGCTGCGCACGCACAGATCGAGATTGCGGACGGGCGACGGCTCGGCGGCAACGACGTGGATGTCGACTCCAAGGCGGTCGGCGTGGAGGCCAAGCGGGGATTTGACGCCGGTCAGGCCGTCGAGCGTGTAGAGCGTCGGCTGGGCATGGAGAACCATCCGGCCATCCGGATCAATCGAATTGCGGCCTGCGGCGAGAAGCTGATCGATATCGTCCTGCTCGATCCGGTAGCCGCCGATATCGACCTCGACCGAGGCGATATCGCTGACCAGGCCGCCCGCCGAGAAGCTGACCCACACCTTCTCGATATTGATCCCTGCCATGCGTTCGGCCTGCTCGACCGCCTCGCGGATCGCATTCTCGGTCGCTTCCATGTCGGAAACATAGCCGCGCCGCACGCCCCGGCTCTCGCGCTGGCCGGTGCCGAGCACCTCGATCTCATTATCGGCCTGCCGACCGATCAAGGCGCAGACCTTGGACGATCCGATATCGAGCGCGGTGATCAGGTCTTCGGTGCGATGATGCTGTGCCATAGTCCCCCAACTACGTCGTCTTCATTGCGGCGGCCGCTGCTGCTGCCGCCGCGTCGTCCGTGATGCTGCGCCCCGGCTCCTTCGACACGCGGACGACGATCCGGCCCGGAACGCGCATGTCGAAACGAACGAAGCCCTGACCGAGCAGCCGATAGCTGGCATCCCGCCGCGCGAAATCGGCAAGCGCCTCGGCGGCCGCCTGTTCACCCTCGGGCAGGGCAAGCGTCTCGCCCGACTGGAAGCGCAGATCCCAGCGGCGCTGGCCCACCCATGTCGCCCCCGCGAGCATGGGCTTGAGCGCGGGCACTTTATCGACCAGCGCCTCGAGTTGGCTCACGCGCTGGTTGGCGCCCGGCCCGATCACGATCGGCAGATCGGGCATCGAGCCTATATCGACGGGAGCGATCACCTTGCCGGTCTGGTCGATCAGCGAGAGTTTCTGCTGATATTGCCAGATCGCGGTCGGGCGTCGTTCGATGATGTCGACCACCAGCGTGTCGGGCAGGCGGCGCGAGACCCGCGCGTCGGCGACCCAGCCGAGCCCTTTCAGGCGCTGCCGCGTCGCTTCGAGATCGACCAGCGGCATCGCGCGCGACGGCTGGTCCATGGCGATGTCGATCACGGCCTTGCGGTCCATCTGGGCGCGGCCCTGCACCTCGACATTGCGGACGGCGAAACCCATCCGACCGATCGCCTCGCCGATCTCGAAGCCGATCATCTGCGGAAGCTGCATCGCGATCACGCCGGCGGCGACGCCCGCCGCGAGGATGCCGGCCAGCATGTAATTGCCCGCGCGGCGCAGCGTCTCCTGCCTGACCGGCAACGTGGCAAGCGCTTGCGCCGCCGTCGAAGGCGTTCGCGCGCCGCGCTTGCGGGGCCGCGTCTCGGGCACGCGCTTGCGCGCCCTTACCGCGCCGCCGCGCCGGATGCGCGCGGTTCCGCTCATGCGGCGCTAACTTCATAAAGATTGCGTATCTCGCCTTCCGCGCGAAAAGCTAGCATATTGATTCCATGCGATTTTCCAAAATCGCTTATGCCATAGTCAGAAGCTTGTAGGAAAGCCTTCTCCGCGTCTCCGCGTCTCCGCGTGAGGAAAGATTTGTTCGCGCAGAGGCGCAGAGGACGCGGAGATGTTTGCGCCAGCCCCTCTGCGTCCTCTGCGCCTCTGCGCGACCTAAAAATCATGCCGCCTCCTCATAGAGCGCTTCGTCGACGATGCGCTGGACGAGTTCGGCGTAGCTCATGCCGACGAAGCGGCCCTGTTCGGGAACGAGGCTGAGCGGGGTCATGCCGGGCTGGGTGTTCACCTCCAGCAGGAACAGGCCGTCGAGACCCCTGGCCTCGTCCCAGCGAAAATCGGAACGCGAGGTGCCCCGGCAGCCGAGCAACTGGTGCGCCTTGAGCGCTAGCGTCCTGGCCTCGTCCGCCACGTCATCGGGAATTTCGGCGGGGCAGATATGGACGGTCAGGCCGTCGGTATATTTGGCGTCGTAATCGTAGAAGCCGCTCTTGGGCTTGAGCTCGGTGACGGCGAGCGCCTTGTCGCCCAGCACGGCGACGGTCAGTTCGCGACCGGGAATGAACGGCTCGGCCAGCAGATGCTCGAAATGCTTCCACGGCCCTTCCGCCTCGCGCGCGATCGGCAGGCCGTAATTGCCTTCCTCGGTGACGATCGCGACGCCGACCGAAGAGCCCTCGTTGACCGGCTTCAGCACATAGGGGCGCGGCATCGGATCGCCCGCATAGAGGCTCTCGCTGTCAATGATCATGCCCTCCGGCATGGGGATGCCGCGGGGCACCAGCTCGTGCTTGGTGAGCTGCTTGTCGATCGCGATCACCGAGGTCGCCATGCCGCTATGCGTGTATTTGATACCCATCAGGTCAAGCATACCCTGCACCGAACCATCCTCTCCCGGCGTGCCATGCAATGCGTTGAAGACCACGTCGGGCGCGGCTTCCGCGATCCGCTGCGCGACATCGCGATCCATATCGATGCGCGTGACCCGGTGGCCCAGGCTCTCCAGCGCGTCCGCGACCCCGGCCCCGGAGACCAACGACACCGCGCGCTCCGAAGACCAGCCGCCCATCAGAACGACGATGTGAAGAGCGCTCACAGATCCTCCCCGGCACGGGGAGGGGGACCGCCCCGGACTTGATCCGGGGTGGTGGAGGGGGCGAGCGGCTGGGGGAGATGGCTGCGCAAGTGGCCAAA
>Ga0081455_10007737_pt1 | contig 11272 bp, 9 predicted proteins | sample TabmetS3T2R1_FD_70207 | JGI IMG/M metagenome (GOLD analysis project Ga0081455, IMG submission 70207) | Tabebuia heterophylla rhizosphere microbial communities from the University of Puerto Rico - S3T2R1 | ecosystem: Host-associated > Plants > Roots > Rhizosphere ... | reverse complement strand
GACAAAGAGACCAAGGAGATGAGACCTGTCTCGGGCTTCCTCAACATTCCTGGCCTGATCAAAGACATGCGGAAGATCACGGACGCGGCGCGCGGCAAGAAATTCTCGATGGCGATGATGGCGCTTGCGCTCCTGAAGAACTACAACTCCTTCGGCTCGCCGACCCACTTCAAGCTGATGGACCTGCTGCAGAAGTTCGACAAGACCTTCGGACTTTCGGGCAAAGACTACGGCAAATCCACGCCCGACCGCACCATTGATGACGTAATTAAGCGCCGCAAGGACCGCTGGAATTTCCTCTTCATCGCGGGCATGTGGTTCCAGGATCTGTTCAACTACGACTTCCGCCGCACCGAGATGTGCATCATCCCCTACGGCACTCAGGAGGGCGAGATCAGCTTCTGCGCCTACAACACCGGCATCGGCTGGCGAAACATCATCGAGAACATGCACCAGAACGCGACCGTCGCCAAGTGGTACCAGGAGCATGGCCGCCACGAGATCTTCGCCAACAACCACAGCGTCAAACTCGACGACCAGGCCCACCGCCTGAACGTCAACGCCCAGGACGCCGGCCGCGGGCGCGAGAAGAGCGCCCTGCCCCAGACGGCCAAGGAAGAGCAGGCGATGATGCGCAAACTCTACATGCAGTCGGTGCTCAAGCAGGCCAACGCCGCCCCGCAACTCGTTCAACTCGGCGGGAAGGACGGCAAGAAGGACGTTGGCGCCGGGGCGGTGACCGTGTCCGGCGATTAACCGAGAGTGGGACAGCCTTTAGTCTGTCCGGCCATAATTCATGCTACGGACGGACTAAAGTCCGTCCCACTCTCGCCAAGTTTTCCCGAATCAAAAACAAAACAACAAGGGTTACCCTTGATTCATTTACGGCTGCCGGCGGCTGAGGTCAATGGCAGCCGATGTTTTTATTGATCCTCAAAATGCGCCTATTGGCTCTTGTTTTGAGACGGCGCTTTTCCCAACGAGATAAACTGCCATATAAAATTCATCGCATTTCGATTCTCGTCGCTTAAGGGGCCTTGGACGAAAAAAGGCTCGTTCGTCATCATCTGCGATGGAATTAGTCGCACAATCCATAACGCGTTACCATTCGCCGTAACAATCTTGGTTAGTATTTCTCGCACTGTGAGGTTCTGACCTGAGAATGAAATATTATCTTTATCAAAGCCATCATCTCTTGGCGTTCCATATCCATATCCACCACCATAATTTGAGCCCGGATGGAGAGAGAGAAAGAGAGATGTTTTTAGCTGGTGTGACGCGCTAATTAAATTCGCATTCGATAAACTAAACTCCGGGACCCGCAGGTTCAAAAAATTCCTCCCGTCGCTGACGAACGAAGCGGAGAAAATGTGAATGATCCCATCCTTCATCTCAAATTCGTGGCCGGAGTTCTGTATGATGTGTCGAATGGCTTCACGAATTGTGACTTCTCGCAAATGTACTGGATGCGCAGAATTCTTGGCGCGAGGATAGCTCCATTCAATTCCAATCGGAATTTGAAACCGTTGAACTAGTTCTATAAGTTGCTCTTCGCCCGATCGGGCTTCCGAGTCGAAACTGTCAATCTGCTGATCTAGCTTGGATTGGATCTGCCGCCCCAGGGCTTTAGACGATAGCAGCAAGAACGAAATCAACATTATGAATAGGGTAATAGGAATCTTTGCTTTTAATTGAAGCATGTACAAATAAAAAACCTTTGCAATCATCATTGTAATTTCCCGATTTACGTACAGTCCTCAAATAAGTCAATTAGGAACTGAACGCACATTTAAAGCAAGCATGTTAACACCCGGATCATGAAGAAGCCGCCAGGAAAACTTTCGGTTAGTACTATCCAGAGTTCTGATCAGCACATCTCTAGCAGGCTCGCTTGAAGCGCTTTGAGTTGTACGATGTCTTACGAAAAGATTCAAAGGGATCGCGCCGATTACGATCTTCATTTGCGACGCTGAACTCAAAGCGCTAGTAATTGTTTCCAACGTCTCAAGGACGCTTCGCTCCTTTTCTGGGAAAGTTATAGGAATTTCTAGAATCGAGGCTTGATGCGCCCATCTGCCGCGGACGTCTTTGACCTGCTCTGGAATAACATGAAAGACTCGCCCGGTTTGTTTCAACTCAAACCGGCCCGGATTGTCGGAGGCGGCATGAGCATTCAAAAGCATTTGAAGTAATTCCCTAGGATTCTCGGGTTTGCCAGTCACTGGCGACACAAAGTAACTGATCTCGAGGGCTCCACCTTTAGGGGTAAGAGCCCTCTTTCCACCGGGATGGGCCTGACGGTACTTTGGGTCCGTCTCATCTAGCAGATCGCTTTCATTGGAAAGGCGTGGGTCCTCATAGGTGATGATCCATCCATACTTTTCCTGTAGCTGTTTGACAGCTTCCGCCACAGGACGCGGGTCATTCACAGACAGTTTCACCGGCGGTTGATCCTGCCCTTGGCAGACGACTATCATTGCAGCGTTTTTGATATTCAATGCCACAGTGAAGGATAGAAAAATCGCCAGTAAATGAATTACTCGGAATCGGCTGTAGCGATGTTGCCAATCGACGCGCATTGTTTTTTCAATTTGGATTGAATTGACCAAACGCATTCTTGGAAATTCGGTCTCCCGAGTCAAGGAATAAGTTTTATGCCAGCCAAAATTTTACTGAGCCATCCGATCAACCGAAAAACATGACACTAGAAGAAAAACGCCTACAGCAATCGCGCTCGCGCGAAAAACACTGGAAAAGATGGGGGCCATATTTGAGCGAACGCGCCTGGGGAACGGTGCGCGAGGACTATTCCGCCGACGGCGAGGCATGGGATTACCTCCCGCACGATCACGCGCGGTCGCGGGCCTACCGCTGGAACGAAGACGGCATCGCCGGCGTCTGCGACCGGCATCAAGTGATCTGCTTCGCCATAGCTTTGTGGAACGGGCAAGACCCATTTTTGAAAGAGCGGCTGTTCGGGTTGACCGGGCCGCAGGGCAATCACGGCGAGGACGTGAAGGAGTATTACTTCTATCTCGATTCGACGCCGACGCATTCGTACATGAAGTTTCTGTACAAATACCCGCAGGCCCGATTCCCCTATGAACGACTTGTCGAAGAGGCGCGCCGCCGAGGGCGCAAAGACCTGGAATATGAGCTGCTCGACACAGGCGTCTTCGACGGGGATCGTTATTTCGACATCTTCGTCGAATACGCCAAGGCCGACGTCGAGGACATCTTGATCCGCGTGAGCGTGGTCAATCGCGGGCCGGAAGAGGCGCGGCTCGACCTGCTGCCGACGGTCTGGTTCCGCAACACCTGGTCGTGGGGCATCGACGAGCGGCGTCCGCGATTGCGGCGCGAAGACGCGACGCCCGACCTTCCCGTCATTCGATTGCGCCATTTCGACATGCCGCTGCGATGGTTGATCTGCGCCCAATTATCTGAAAGCTCTCCCGAGCTGCTTTTCACTGAAAACGAGACCAATCTCAAACGAGTCTTCGGCGCCGAGGATTCAACACGATACGTCAAGGACGGGATCAACGATTACGTGGTCAACGGCGTCCGCGAAGCCGTCAATCCGCAACTGATGGGGACAAAGGCCGCGGCCCGTTACCGGCTCGACGTCGGCGCCGGCGAGACGATCACGGTCAAATTGCGATTGACGACGAACGAGCCTAAAGCCGGGATGCTCGGCGAAGAGTTTGACGATGTGTTCGCCGCGCGCCGCCGCGAGGCCGACGAGTTTTACGCCAAGATTCAACCCGGCGCCGCGAGTCAAGACGCGAAGAACGTTCAGCGACAGGCCTTCGCCGGGATATTGTGGAGCAAGCAGTATTACCATTACGACGTGCGGCGATGGCTGCGCGGCGACCCGGCTCAGCCCGACCCGCCGAGGTCAAGGCGGCAAGGCCGCAACCACGAATGGAGGCATCTGCATAACGAAGACGTCATCTCGATGCCGGACAAATGGGAGTACCCGTGGTACGCCGCGTGGGACCTGGCTTTTCACTGTCTGCCGCTCGCCCTGATCGACCCGGACTTCGCCAAAGAGCAACTTATCCTGATGCTGCGCGAATGGTATCTGCATCCGAACGGCCAGATGCCGGCTTACGAATGGAAATTCGGCGACGTCAATCCCCCGGTTCACGCGTGGGCGGCGTGGCGCGTTTACAAGATCGAGCAAAAGCATTGGGGCAGGGCCGACCGCGCTTTTCTCGAACGCGTCTTTCACAAACTGCTGCTGAACTTCACCTGGTGGGTCAACCGCAAGGACGCCGGTGGCAACAACGTTTTCGAGGGCGGATTCCTGGGGCTGGACAACATCGGCGTCTTCGACCGCAGCGCGCGACTCCCGACTGGCGGCCACCTGGAGCAATCGGACGCGACGAGTTGGATGGGGATGTACTGCCTGAACATGCTGGTGATCGCGCTGGAATTGGCCAAAGAGAACAGGGCTTATGAAGACGTGGCGTCGAAGTTCCTCGAGCATTTCGTCTACATTTCGCGCGCGATGAACAACATCGGCGACATGCGCATCGAGCTGTGGGACCGGCGCGACGGTTTCTATTACGACGTGATGTCGCTGCCCGACGGCCGGAGTTTCCCGATGCGCGTGCGCTCGATGGTCGGATTGATCCCGCTCTTCGCGGTCGAGAATCTTAGTTCTGAAGTGATCGACAGCCTGCCCGGATTTAAACGGCGGATGCAATGGTTCATTGACCACCTCTCGGAATTCGGCGACTTCATCGAAACGATCACCACGCCGACCGGCGTTCAGCGTTTCCTCTCGCTGGTCAATAGCCATCGTTTGCGGCAGGTCTTGAAAGTGATGCTGGACGAGAACGAGTTTCTATCGCCATACGGCGTCCGATCGCTTTCGCGCTTCCATCAGGACAACCCGTATAGGGTCTACGTCGAGGGCGTGGAGCACCGTGTAGATTACGAGCCGGCGGAGTCGCAGACCGGGCTGTTCGGCGGCAACTCGAATTGGCGCGGGCCGGTGTGGTTCCCGGTCAACTTCCTGATCATCGAATCGCTGCAGAAATATCACGAGTACTTCACGCACGATTGCGACCGCGACGACTTCGAGGTCGAATGCCCGACCGGGTCGGGAAAAATGATGAACCTATGGGACGTCAGCCAGGAGTTGTCGCGGCGGCTGATCAAACTCTTCCTGCGCGGCGAAGACGGGCGCAGGCCCGCATACGGCGGGGTAGAAAAATTCCAGCGCGACCAACACTGGCGCGACCAGATTCTTTTCTTTGAGTACTTTCACGGCGACAACGGCGCGGGGCTCGGCGCCAGCCATCAAACCGGATGGACGGGGCTGGTGGCCAAGTTAATTCAACAGGTCTACGCCGGGCGTCGTGAGGCGCCGACCGGCGCGCTTGATCCGAAGTTTTCAGAAGTTTTTTCAGGGGGGTAAAGCGCAAATTCTTTTTCCCTACAGAGGTTTTCAGATGTATGAAGACTGTTAGCCACAGAGCCCACAGAGGGCACAGAGGTGATTCACGACTTCTCTGTGTTCTCTGTGGCCTCTGTGGCTATTCATTTATGTGAAGACCTATATATTTATCTGCACGCTATTTTTGGTCGGACAGAAAAAATCATTTCACCGCCCCGACCATCCCCGCCTCATACAGCCTGCGATCCATGCGCCGTCGCTTTCTTTCGGCCTGCGGCGGCATGATTCGCGAATGCGGGACGACGCAGAAGTATTCGCAGACCTCCCATAAGTCCTCCTCCGCCGTCATCCAGTTTATTCGATCGAATCGTTTTAAATTGACCGGCCGCGTCGAATAGGCGCGCAGCGTCTTCTCGCCCGCCGGGTTGTAGTAATGCTCGAAATAACTCATGACGAGTTCGCGGATCGTGCGGTAGACAGGCTCGCGGTAGCGCAATCCGGCGTAATTCGATTTCGCAATCGCGCCCCAACGCCCATGCTCCTTGAAGACGGCCAGCAAATGATCGTCGTCGCGGACGGCCTCCAAATCCACGATCAACGGCTCGTGGCCATTAACGCGCAGCGCGGCGGCGGCGAAGAAGGCGCCCTCGGCGCAATGCGCCAATCGGTCACGCAACACACGGCGAGGCGAACGACAGGTCTCGCCGCCCACTTCTTTGTTATACCCGATGTCGTAATCGAGAAAGCGCTGAATCTTCTCGGGGCCGGACAGCCGCTTGATAATAGAGAGTTCCCGCCTCTCCAATCCAAAGTCCACATCCATATTTTAATTGTACCTGCGCAATCGGCGCGGCGGCAAAATGTTATTTTCAAAATGTGCCTGTTCTAAAAACCGGGCACAACGATTGCTATCTTCTAAATCGCGCCCCACAACATTGAGACACTGGACGGAACGCCGCGCGCGTAAGCAAGCGGTTATGCTCCGCAGTAGCGACAGTGAACATGAGAAGGAGGAAAGCGATGCGAAAACTATTTCTGGTGGCGTTAGTTGTTGGCGTCTGTGCGCCTATTATTATGGCGCAGGATACCGCGAAGGCCGGGATTTACGGCGGTCTCCAAAACCTGCGTTACAATGCTCTTGAAACGAGCAAGCAGGATGTCATCAATCTCCCCCAGACTTCGAAGCCGGCGCCTCTCTTGACTGCCACACCCGAAACGGGCAAGCAATATGTTAACAGCCTGCCCTTTAATTCACCCGCCGTCTCCGGCAGCGCCGGAGGCCGGGCGCAATGTCGTGGATGTCCGATTGGTCATACGCATGTCGAGATTTATGGCGGGTATTCATTCCTGCTTTTCGACGGTTTTGTAACGAACAATGCCGCTATCAATGACGTGCTGAATAATAAAATACACTTTCACGGCGTCGATCTGTCTGGCACTTTCAACTTTTCCCGGTACGTGGGAGCCCAGTTTGACTTTTCACTCCACAGGAGGAGCGAAGACCTTGCTGAGTTCGGCCTCGCAGGCGACGCTGAAGTGAACCTTCAAAATTATCTTTTTGGAGTTCAGGTCAAAAACAATTCTAAAGAGGGGGGCTGGTTCAGGCCGTTCGGGCATTTTCTCGCGGGCGTTTCCAGACAAAGGCTGGAATTCAGTAGCCCCCTGTTGATCCCAGTGATCGGCGGCTCCGCTTTCTCTTTCAGTAGGAGCTCCTTTGCGCTGGACATGGGAGGGGGCCTTGACTTCCGCATTACCGACGTCTTTTCGATCCGCGCAATCAAGTTAGATTATCTACCCGTCTTCGTCGATGACTTCACGACCCTGGGAGTGATTTTTGACGGTCGTACCCAGCGCAATTTTCGCGCCGGCGCCGGGCTCGCTTTCCACTTTTAAATCAGGACACCTGCAGTTGGCGCAGTACAGCGCGCGTAAGCAAGCGGCTAGCCGATCAGACGGCCGCTTGCTTACGCGCGCGGCGCTGTACCTTATCATTTAATCTTATGGATCAAACTGAAACTGAAGATATCCTCCGCGAAAAAGGGCGCGCCGATACTACTTCTTGACCGCTGGAAACCGTAGAAAAACTGATACGTCCAGGTCGAATTCCTTCTCCAGGCAATCCCCGCCCTATATCTTCGCCGACTGTTGAATCCGTCATTTACATCGGGATTTACCTGCCGGAACCATTCCGCGTCAGCGAAGGCGTACCAGGTATTGTCTTCGGATAGGCTCTTTTTATTGATCGGAATCATCATTTGAATCCTGTTCCTCAATCTCCTTGCTGTTAAGGTGTCGCCTGTGGTCAGGTCAGTTCGGATTCGGAACTCCTGGCGGAGGTAATTGCTCAGCCTGATGCCGCGCCAAATATCCTTCTTGAGCTTTATTCCTATGAAAGGCCTCGTCTCGAAGAGATCGGAGTTCTCGAACCGATTGGTATAAATGAACCAGACGCCCCCACTAAGATCCATCCATTTCAACGCGCTGAATTCCAGCGTCGGATAAAGGCGTATTTGCCAAAGAGCCGGGTCGGAGTTGATGAAGCGCATAGCGGCGTCTACGTCCAGAGTCCACCGCTTGCTTAGACCCCACGTCGGGTCATAATCGAACCAGAACTGACTGTTCCGAGGCTGCGTTTCGTTCTGTCCTTGAGCCGCGCCGGCCATAAGGAGTGACGCGAGGAAAGCGATCAATGGATTCAACCTGCGTAGAGGTAACATAACGCGAATTTTATAATCTGGCGCCAGCCATCGACTTTAAGACTTTCTGCAAGAGGAATTCCATTAGGATCAGCGGAGATGGATTTGCGGTAGGAGAATTTCCCACTTCGAACGCGTTTACGCCAATGGACTCGGTCATCCTCGACGGCGCGGCGTGGCGCGTGAATTGCGCTCACACATCTCGGTGAATAGTTGCATGGCTAACGACCAGATGAACTATGGCGATACAGTAGGGCGCTCGCTGGAAGAGCGGCTGGCGCAAGGTAAGCAACTGCGCCAAAGCGCGCCACGTCCGGCGCACGGATTATGGAAGCCGGCCGACGACCGCCCCGACCCGGTCGCGATGTTAATCGAATCAAGCCGCGGTCGGCTGGAATCGTTAGTGCCGATCCGTTACGCGCGCATGCTAAGCTCGCCCTTCGCGTTCTTCCGCGGTTCGGCGAGGGCCATGGCCTTCGATCTTGCCTCGACCCCGGTGAGTGGCCTGCGCGTGCAATTGTGCGGCGACTGCCACCTGGGCAACTTCGGCGGTTTCGCCACGCCCGAACGGCGGTTGATATTCGACTTGATGGATTTTGACGAAACGATTCCGGGCCCGTGGGAGTGGGACATTAAGCGTCTGGGGGCGAGTTTCCACCTGGCTGGGCGAGACATAGGGTTGAGCGAGGCCAACTGCGAGGAGGCTGTGCTGACCGTCGGGCGGGCGTACCGCGAGCGCCTCCTCGAGTTCGCGCGGATGAAAACGATGGATGTGTTCTACGCTAGCATTGACGTCAATGCCTTCATCGCCCAGGCGCGCGACTCCAGAACGCGCAAGCGCCGCGAGCAGATGGTCGCCAAAGCCCGTCAGCGAACATCTGAGCATTTCTTCGCTAAGAGCGTGCGGATGGCGGACGGGCGGCCCCGCATCTCCGACGAGCCGCCATTCCTGTTTCACCCGCCGCAAACCGACCCCTTCGAAGCGGATTTCCGCGAGGCCTTCGAAGCGTACAAGGCGCAGATGCCCGACCATTTGCGCTTCCTCCTGCGACGCTTCGATGTCGTGGACGTGGCCATGAAGGTAGCCGGCGTGGGCAGCGTGGGGACGCGCTGCGGAATCGTTCTGCTTATGGCCGGCGAGGAAGACCCGCTTATCCTGCAGATTAAGGAGGCCGGCCGCTCCGCGCTGGAGCCATTCGTGGGCAGGAGCCGGTATGAAAACATGGGGCAGCGTGTTGTGGTGGGTCAGCGACTGCTCCAATCCGCGAGCGACACCTTCCTCGGCTGGGGCACTGAGGCGGGCGGGCGCCACTATTACATCCGGCAGTTGCGTGATATGAAAAAAGGCCCGGAAATAGAAACGTTCTGGGCCCAGCGGCTGATTGACGCCGCCGACGTGTGCGGATGGACGCTGGCGCGCGCCCATGCCCGATCCGGCGACGCCGCCCGGATCAGTGGGTACCTTGGGAAGAGCGACGCCTTCGAACTTGCCCTCGCCGCATTCTCCCGCGCATATGCCGATCAATCGGAGCAAGACTATCAAGCGATGCGCGCCGCAGTGAAGTCGGGCAAGCTGGTGGTAAACGGGGCGGTCATCAATTAAGCGGGTCTGGTGGTAATCGGTTGAACTTGAGCCGCCGCCCCAGATGTTCTTCATTGCTCAGGAACGGCTCATTCGAACTTCGAGGGGCCGCAGGCGCGGTAAGTCATGTAGTCGGCGAATACGACTTCCTGAGTTGAACGAGCCAGGACGATTCCGTTTAATACGACACGGTACGCGAATAATTCGGCCATCACTCTTATTGAACTCCTGAAATAACCGTATGTCTTTTAGGGTGAGCGACTTCGACACCGCCAGGATTCCTTTCCAGTTGGCTTGATACTTGCGGTTCCATTCAATAACAGGAGGCCCAAAATCAATTTAGCGAAAGGAGATTTGAAATCAGTTTGCGGTCACGCATTCTGATAGATAAGGAGAACTATGGACTTCAGGAAAATCAAAAAAATTACATTCATGCTGACTCTTGCATTGGGCTTTGTGGGCGCTCCTGGACTATCGAGCTTATCCACTGTTCTGGCGCAGACGCCACGTCACCAAGAAATGCGCCGTGAGCAGTTGGAGAGGAGAGTAATGATGGAGGAGCTAAGCGCATTTCGCATGGGGTGGCGCAGAGGGTGGGCAGATTCTCGCAGAGGTTGGCGCCCCAATCCCTCGAGGCACCAGGCATATCGAATGGGCGATCGCCTACAACGCAGAGACTTCCGCATGGGCTATGAACGAGGCTTCCGTCGGGAGCGTATTCGGTAAAATTGAGCATTGAAACTGAAAAACGGCAACCAAACAGCCGCTGATACAAAGTCAGCGGCTGTTTGGCGGTTAGCAAATGCGTGTACGAGTCAGTCATCCTCGCGGTCGATCTTGAGAATCTTGCCATCCGGAGTGACATCGACGTCGTATTTCTGGCCCTCGCTCCGGACCTTCACCTCGTACTTGACCTTGCCGTTTTCCCGATCAATCTCCGCCGAGAGCAGTTCGCTCTTCGGGAACCGATTCTTGATCGCCGCTGTGACCGGACTCGGAAGCCGGTTGATGGGCACATTCTCCTGGAAGGTGGCCGCGGCGCCAGGTCTCGGGAGCCGATTGATTGGCGCATTCTTCCCAGCCCACGCGGTCATCTGGAAGGCGACCGCAACAACCAGGGCCAGGGCGATTCGTGAAAACATTTGCAACATAATGTTCCTCCTTTCTAAACCAAAACAAACAACTTTGGGACACAACCTTCGCCACGGAGTCACAGCGCCACAAAGAGAGGTAAAGGTGTCTCCCTTGATCTATATGTTTTCACAACCGTTTATCCATGACTTTGTCGTTGACTCAGTCTTACTGATCTCGCCTGGCCCGATTTAGCCGCGCCGGATGGCGCGGCTTGTAATATTCATTGCAAATCGCGATCCAGACGGAACCTCTCCGTCAACTACAGGAAATGGCGGCAGCCTTATGAACACGCTTCAATTAAATTGACAGAAAATCTAATTATTCAAATGCGACAAGCTACCTGTTCACGATCCGTGGCCAGGTCGCCCCTCGGTATTCTGCCCGGTCATAGTATGAAGCGAGCAATTGTCTTCAGGATTTTCTGCAAGGGGAATTCGATCAATATCAATGGGA
>Ga0081455_10007736_pt1 | contig 11272 bp, 13 predicted proteins | sample TabmetS3T2R1_FD_70207 | JGI IMG/M metagenome (GOLD analysis project Ga0081455, IMG submission 70207) | Tabebuia heterophylla rhizosphere microbial communities from the University of Puerto Rico - S3T2R1 | ecosystem: Host-associated > Plants > Roots > Rhizosphere ... | reverse complement strand
GAACACCTGGAGAGAGGCGAGGCCAGAGTGCTTCTCGCCCGTGACGCGAGTGATCGTCGCCGTCGCTGCGGGTGCCCAGCCGCTCGTGTCCGCCTCGAAGCCGGGGTTGACGATGGCGTTCCCAGGCCCGCCGACCCTCGCCTCCAACTCCAGCCAGGCGTCGTTGCCTGGGTAGGTGATGGCGAACTGCTCGGGCACGAGCAGCCCGGAGGGAAGAACCTCGAACGGCGAGAGCCGTTCCAGCACGTCGCTCACACGAACTCCTCGACCGTAGGCACGAGCAGGTCTCTGTCCTCGGCGGGGCTGGGGGCGAGGTTCCCGTACATGACGACGGCGGTGGGGATCAGGTTCCTGGAGTAGGGCAGAGTCGGCACCAACCCTGCCTTGCCCGCCTTCGTGATCGCCCCGCCCCTCAGCGTCATCTTCCCCTTGCCGGGGCGCATGGTCTGATCCCGGTTCACCTTGAAGGTCTTGGCCTTCAGAGTGATGTGCGGCTTGCCCGTGACCTGCCGACCGGGGGTGACGATCCGAAGCCCGGTCTTGCCCTTCAGGGTCAGCTTCGTCAGCGCGGTCGGGGAGGGCTTGACGGTGCTGGAGGCGATCAGTTCGAGGGTGCTGAACTGGGGCCGCTTCAGGGTCATCTTCGCCTTCCCCGGATTGACCTGCTTCAGTTGGGCAGCAACCTGGGTCTGGAAGGACTTGCCCTTCAGCGTGATCTTCGGCTTGTCAGGCTGGAATACAGGCGGGCCGACGACCGTGCCGTCGCCAACTACGAAGGTGCCGACGACTGCACCGACCCACTTGGAAGCCATCGGCTTAGACCGGGGGGCCAGTGGCGACGGACAGCAGGCCCGCCGTCCAGTCGATCTGGAACACGCCGTTCGCTACGTCGATGGGGCCACCGAAGTTCAGGAGCGCCCACAGCCACTTGTCGGTCGTGGTCATCTCGTAGACCACTCCGTAGCCGGTGGTGAAGGTCGCTCCCGGCCCCCAGGAGAGGTCGTCTCCGAGCAGGTTGTACTCGTCAGTAGAGGCGTCGTAGGAGGTCGAGCGGTTGGTGATCTGTTTGCCCCCGACCGTGTAGCCGCCGCCCGTCGCCAACTCGCCCCCGGAGATGTCCGAGTAGCGAAGCTGGGTGTCGATGTTCGGCACCCAGGAGGAAGTCATCAGGATCACGCCCATCTGGGTCGGCACCCACATGCGGGCGATCAGGCCCGTCGCAGCCTGGCCGTACCATTGGCTCGTTGCGGCCATGCGTCGAGGTTACGCAGCAGAGCGGACGGAGCGGTTCCGCCGATTCCGCTCCATGTCGCATGTACGACAGATGCGGTGTCCGCGAGGACTCGTGTGCCAGTTCAAGGGATGGTTTCGGATGCAGGTCTCACTGGCTCCATGTCGTCGCGAATGGATCTTGTACGTCACGAGTTCGAGATGATCGGGATTCACGCAGAGCGGAGTCTCGCAACAGTGATGGACGACCATCCCTTTCGGGATCTCACCCAGGAACAGGAGGAAGGCAGCCCTGTGCGCCTGGATCGGATCTGGTTGTAGGGCTGTCGCCCCGAGGATGCCGTATCCGTTCGCGCGTCCCCGTAGCCAGAGCCAGCATCCCCCGTCCGCCTCTGCTGTCCACTGAGGCCAGAGGGCGCGGAGGTCATCGAGGCTCCGTTTACGAGACATCGCGTCGGACGTGGATCTGAGGCTTCGGAACGTGCTGCGAGCGCTCCAGGTGGGCGAGTTCGGTCTCGATGAACCCGCCCCGCTTCATCTCCTCGACCTGCCCCACGAAGTCCTGCTCCAGTTGGCGGCGCTGGTTCAGTTTCACGGGGAAATGGCAGAGCGGGCATTGGTCGGGGAACGGCCCTAGCTCGCTCAGATCCTCCAGGCAGGAGGCGCAGCGGTAGCCCTGCCACATCTGCTCGATCATCTCCGGGGAGACGATCAGCTTGGACTCGGCCAGCCGCCTGCCGTCCGGGAGTTCCCGGTAGCGCGTGCTCGCATCGACCTCTACCTCGTCCCAGTCAAGCGGAGACAACGCTCTCCTTCTGGTGCTCGATCTCCCGCTCCAGCGCCTCGATGATCTTCTGGCGGCGCTTGCCGAAGGTGCGCTCGTAGTGGAGCACGAGTTCGAGGTCGTGGCCGTCCTCGATCAGCTTGGCGGTGAGCATGTCCATGCTCGGCCCGTCCCAGGTGTCGTAGGCCGGGAACGGAGCGGCGATGGGCGTGTCCATGACCAGGATGCACTCCTCCGGGGAGGTCAGGCACAGGTCGGCCAGCTTGTCCTCCACGAAGGTCTTGGTCTCCATGTCCCAGCGGTTGACCTGGGCCATCTCGTCGGTGTCGTAGACGGCGAGGCGCAGCATCGGGTCGGAGGGCGTGGCCTCGTCCTCGTGCTGGGTGTTGCCTCGGAACTGGAAGTGCTTGATCGCGGCGGCGATCTCGTTCTCGTAGATCATCGCCCCCTCCGAGACGGCCATGAACTCGCAGTAGATCGGCTCCTGCGTGACTTCGACGCCGCCGTCTCCGAGAGCGCGCGTGCGCTGCGGTCGGGCCTGGAACTTGTAGCCGGGATACTGGCTGACGAAGCGCATGGTTCCTCCGGGTCTAGGGGTTCGGGGGGGAGGGCCGTAGCGCTCCCCCCCGAGGAGATCCTAGGCGATCCCGGTCAGCAGTCCGTGGGTGCGCTCCTGCGCGATTGTCCAGGACATCTCGCTCAGGTACTCGGCCGCGATCCGATCCTCACCCGGCCCCTGGCGGTTGGTCAGCAGCTTCGTGTCCCGGTCGCGGAGCGGGCGGCGCTCGATGTTCGTCATATCGACAACGAACATGTTGCCGTTGTACCCGTTCGCACCGGACGGGTAGTTGGCCCACTCCTTCTTGACCACGACGGGGATCTGGTAGCCGAACACGCCCGAGATGAAGCCGTCCACCTTGACGCCGTGGACGCTCTCGTTCGACGGCTTCCAGAACGCGCCCTGGCCTGAGCGGTGGAAGCGGCTGATGTAGTACGCCCCGACCGTCCCGGTGAAGATCACCTTGTCGTTCGATCCCTTGGAAAGAACGGTGGCGAGGAACAGGTCGAGGAAGTCGGAGGTCAACTCGCCTCCGACGTTCTGCTTGTTGGTGGCGATGAACTCGATCAGCCCGCCCGCGCCACCCTGCGGGTCGCCCGTGTTGGGCGCGTTCACGGCGGTCGTGAAGAAGCGAGCACCGAAGAAGCCGTTGTGCTCGATCTGCCGCTTGTACTCGACCGCCTTGCGCGCGGCCTCCTTCGCAGGCTCGCCCCCGCCGTATAGCTCGATGGCGGTCGCGGTGCCCGTGAACGACCAAGGCTCGCGGAAAATCTGGGTGTAGTTGAAGCCCAGAACGCGAGCGCTGTACTTCGGCGGGCCGATGTTCGCGCCCTGCGGGTAGGCGTTGCCGACGTACAGCAGCTTGTCGCCAGCGTTCCCCGCTGCGTTCGTTCCCTGCGGGCGGACGGTCAGGACGCCCGTACCCGTGACCACGGCGTCCACGATCATCGCCTGGCCCGTCCGCATGTTCCGCAGCACGTCGTTGGGCTGGATCGCCCGCGACTCCGCTGCGGTCGTGATCGTGACGGAGGTTGCACCTGACGTGTACGCGGAGGCCGTGTACACGTCGAGCACGTAGCTCTCCTCCAGCCAGTTCACCTTCTCGCGGGTGGCAGCACGGCTGCCCATCCGCGAGGTCATCGTCGTGAACTGCGTCTGATCCGGGTCGAGCAGACGCATCTTCGAGTCCATGTCGATGACCTTCTCGTCGGCAACGATCTCCTGCGTATCGACGTAGGTGCCGACAGCTACTTCGGCCATGACTCACTCCTCTGGTCGGTATGGGTGCTTACCGGCTCTGGGGAGTCCCGTCTAAGCGGTTCCTCGCTGGCCTATGCGCTTCGTCCCGTGGGGGTCGCCTGCGGCGGTGCCGGGGGAAGTAGAAGCTGAGGCGAGTCTAACTCAGCCCTCCTCGTCGTGCCACTGGCCGCGCCGCCGCCACTCGGCTTCCATCGCGTCGAAGAACGGAGACTGCTTCTGAGGGGGCGTGTGCGGTGCCCCCGTGACGACCCCTGCGGCCTCACGGCGCAACTCTCCCTCTCTGCGGATCTGCTCCTCGCGCTGGGTGTCCGCCACCCTCTGCGTAGTGGTTGTCCCGGCGCGCACCAGGTCGTAGACGGCTTGGAGGGCGAGGTCTCTCTGGATCGGGTCGCCGCCCAGGATCGCCAGCGCGTAGGGGTGGTACTCGCCTAGCTCCTCGATCTTCTCCCACATCGGCTGGCCGTACTGCTGGACGTTGATCCCGAGGCGCTGGAAGGACGCGCCCATCTCGGTGTTGAAGTCGGTCGCCCCCACCCCGTTCTGGCGCGCCTGCTCCTCGGCGGCGAGCCGGTTCCGCTCCTCGTGCAGGGCCATCTGCACGGAGGTTCCGACGCTCGCGGCCATACTCGCGTCCATCTCCGCGAGCCGGTTGATGACCGCGTGGTAAAGCTGAACGTTTCCTGAGCGCGCAGCCTGGTACGCATAGGCAGCGGGGTTGACCATCGCCTGCTCCACCCACTCCTCCTCAGCGGAGGACAACGGCATCCCGGTGCTCTGGCCTGCCTGGGCCTCCACCTGGCGCGCGTACTCGATGGCCTGCTGCGCGGTCTCCTCGGCCTGCTTCTTGTCCGACGCAAGCTGTGAGATGAAGCGCTCCTGGTCGTAGGCCGCTTTCGCCCAACGGGTCGTGTCCGTGCCGTACTTCTTCGTCGCCCAGACAACGTGAGGCTCGCCTTGTTCCTCCTGCTGCTCATCGGGCTTCTCCTCGCCTGGCGTCTCTGGCTTAGCGGCCTCGCCGGGTGAGGGCGGGGGCGTTTCAGCCCCATCGTCCGGGGGAGGCTCAACGCCGGGGCGCTCGTCATGGACTACTTCTTCGTCGCCGGTCGGAGGAGGCATGGGCGCGGAGTCCTCCGTGAAGTTGAGCGCCCCAGACCCCGCCAGGAACTCCTCCAGTTCTCTCTCTGACCCTTCCTCGGCCATCACTCGTCTCCTTCGATTAGCTCCTCCTCGATCCCTTGCTCTTTCAGGAACCGGGTGAGGGTGGCTTCGGCGTGGTGAGGCACGCCCTTGATCCAGTGGAGCGCTGCAATCGTGCCACGGATCGTGTCCAGCTTCGACTGGTCTGCACCCTGCGGTTGCAGGGCGACGTTGGTGGCGGTGCGCTTCAGCCGCTCGATCTTGCGGTCGATCTCGACCTCCATGTACTGCCAGCCGGGAGCGCGGAGTAGCGAGGAGAGCAGGTCGGCGCGGCGGTTCAGTTCGGCAGTTGTCTTACTGCTGACGCTGCTCACGCCACCTTCGCCAGCGTTCTCGCACACACACCCGACAGACCTTCCGCTGCTGAGCCTCGCTCCATTCCAGCAGATGCCCTCGGTGACAGTGGGTACGAGAGAACGCTGCCCTCGACCGCTCCCCCTGACCATGTTCGACTACATGCTGTGAGCGAGTGAGCGTGTCCAGGTGCCCGAAGTTCAAGCACTCCTTGTTCCCGCAGCGGTGGTGGAGGTCGAGGGAGCCTGGATCGCCTACGAACGCGGTGTAGATGTAGCGATGGAGGAGCCGCACTCGCCCGTCGATCTTGCCCACCGCATAGCCCGTCGTCCTGGCCGTGTACGTCGTCGTCCAGCAGCCATTGGGCTGGACGACGATGCTGTCGAGAAGCTGGTCGAGTGTCATCCGCCGAGTTGCTGGGCGGCTTGAACTTGGCTAGCTGCAAATTGGTCAGGGCTGAGATTCATCCCGTTGTTCCCGCCCATCTGGGTTGCGAGGTCGGCGTTCGTCATCCCCTGTGATCCCTGGCCGGGAGGAGGAAGCTGGCCGGGAGGAAGCTGCGGGGGTGAGCCGCCCTGCTGTGGCGGGGCCATCATCCCCTGCTGGGGGACGGTGCTCGGGTTCTGGAAATACTTGTCCGCATCGGTGACGCCCTGCGACTCCAGCACGCGCTTCACGACCTCCTGCATGTTCACGCCCGCGATCTGGGCTATGGGAGCGACCATATTGACGAACGCCATAGCCTCCTGAACGCGCTCCTGCTTGATGACCGACTCGTCCGATACGTCGATGTTGACGTTGAACTCGCCCTGGAGGTCGAGCGGGTGCATGACCATCATCGCGTGCGACCCGTCGAAGCCCATCTGCGGGATCACCCGCTCCTGGCGGATCATCTGGCCCATCATCCCGAGGAACAGTTGCCCGATCTTCGAGTACGCCCACGAGTAGTGCTGCTTCCTGGCCTGGATCAACTTCTGGGCGATGGACGTGATGATGCTCATGCCGGTTGCCGTCTTTTGGTCGATGCTGCCCGAGTTGACACCGCCCGCCATTGGCAGGCCGCCGAGCATGTTCTGGAGATCGCCCTTCAGCAGAGCTTCGGCCTCCAGTGTGATCTGTGCGGCTGTCCCGTCGATCTGAAGCTGGCCGACCTGCCCCGGATCTTCCACGATCCACTGAGCGCCCGGATACCACTCGAAAGCGTCTGGGTCGTCCACGTCCGAGCGGATCGTGGTGATGACGTTGGTGAGCAGGCGTAGCGCGTCGATGCGCTGGTTCTGGAGCGTCCACAGGTACTCCTGGATCTGAGCCAGGCACTCGATCACCGACATGCCGACCATCTGGAAGGCGTCGGGCATCGAGGAGGTCATCACGAACGGCTTGCTCTTGATCCTCAGCGGGTCGAACTTGGAGGCGAGGACGACCTGGCGACCGCCCACGGTGATGACGTGGCCGTTCTCCCAGTATTCGAGGACTTCGATCAGATCCTTGTTCCGCTGCTGCGACCAGAGCATCTGCTCGCGGTCGTTGTAGTCGGTCTCGGCCTGGTTGTTCCGAGCCTCCTTCAGCAGATCGACGTTCTTGTACAGGCCCGAGTCCTCCTTCTGCTTCAGCGACTCCCAGGTCTCCCAGGAGCGGTCGATCACCCAGGCTGCGGAGGCGATGTCCTTCGCGCCCTCGGGCCAGAAGAAGTCGCGCATATCCCGGACGATCATCGAGGGGCCGTCGCGGATGACCTCGGTACGGTCAACCTCCTCGGTGCCGAGGTAGCGGTCGATCACCCTACCCCAGTCGTCCGTGACCTCGAACTGCATCGGCACCAGGCGGCTCGTGTCCTTGGTCTCGTAGGCCCAGACGACCTTCGCCAGGGACGCGCCGACGACAAGATCCTGCTGCATGAACGGGCGCTGCTTCAGCCCGAAGTCGTCCTCGTCCATCGCCCACTGGAGGCCCGCGCTGGCGACCTTCGACTTCTTTAGCCTGTCGTTCACCGCGTCGATGGCCTCACCGGGCTGGGGCTTTGGCGTGACCTCCCAGGTCGGCTTCGGATCCTGCATCGTCGCCAGCATCCCCTCCGCGATCTGGAGCAGGTAGGGGATGGTCAGCTTCGAGCGCCACTCGGGAACGGTCTCGTTCCGCTTCTCCGCGATCCCCCGGTAGGCGCGGTAGCGCTTCTCGACCTTCGAGACCCAGGTGTTGTGGAACTTCTCCGCGCTCTGGACGGCGTTCAGAACCTTGGTCAGTTCGTCCTGGACAGGGAAGTCCGGGCTGCCGAGTGGTTCGAGAGTCCGCTCTTTGGCGGTCGATCCGCGCTCGCTAGCCACCAGCAGCGGCGAGCGTCTTGGCGTCCTTCTGCTTCCCGGCCAGGATCGCCTGGAGACCCGCCATGCCCTTCCCGATCCCCGCGCTCTCGGTGTCGTCCTGGCTCTCGGTCATCGCCATCATCAGGTGCTTGATCGCCGCCCTGATGTGGTCGGTCGAGGACATGCCCGTGAGCAGGTCGGTGCCTGCGTCACCCGTGCCGGGAGGCCCGCCCGGAGTCGGAGGGCCGGTCAGCGCGGGCGGGAGGCCGTCGCCTCCAGCAGGCCCGCCTGGGCCAGCGCCGAGAAGCGCCGCAAGGTCGGCCATCGAACCGCCGCCAGCAGGAGGAGGCCCACCCGCACCTGGCGGTGGCCCCATACCAACCGCATCGGGGGCTAGGGCAGACATCCTTCCTCCTTCCTACGACCAAGCGTAATCGGGTTGATAGTGGCGTTTCTCGCGCCGCCGTGATCGTCGCACATCGAGCGGATGTTCCCCGAAGCGGCGGAACATCTCGATGGCCCCGGCGAGCGCCATCACCCTATCGTCGTTCGTCCCGTCCGCCGCGCGAGGGGAAGGGTTGGTCTCCGCGCGCACGAAGGTCTTGCACTCCAGGATCGCCGTCATCGGCAGATGCGGGAGGTCGTGCTCGCGCAGCGCCCGCTCCAGCGCGGAGATGATGAGCGGGCGAGTCTTGGACGTGACCGGGAAGCCGTAGGTGATGTTTTGCTTGTAGTCGGGGCGGTCGTCCTGGACGTGGCGGTACAGCTTCGGGTACGGGCGGCGACCGCGCTTGCCGTCGCGCAACGGGATGACAACAGCCTCCCCGTAGCCGCCGCCCATCTCTATCGCCAGCCGCGCGGTGTTGTACCAGCGCCCGAGGTAGTGCAGTTGCTCGGCAGCCAGGTCGGGGTCGATCTTCCCGTGTAGCTCGGCAGCGATGTTCATGTTCGAGAGATCCATCACGTAGGCGGCGGTCTTGTCCAGCCCCTTCCCGGTCGCCACGTCCGCGTAGATCGTGTACGAGCGCTCCTTATCGGGCTTGTCGTACACCCCAATCCAGCCGTCCGAGCGCTTGACCATGCTCGCCTTCGCCCCGGTGTCGTCGGGGACGAAGTTGAAGCGGTACTCGACCTCGCGCAGGCGCTCCGCGTACCAGGCGAGCGCGTCGGTGGAGAACCAGCAGCCTGCCGTGCCCAGGAACGCCTCGGCCGCGTTCAGTGGGTACTGCTCTGCCATGTCTGCGGGGGACAGCCGTAGCCGCATCCGCGCGAACCACTCCTCGTCACGGCCTGGGTGCAGGTCAGCGCCGAGGAAGCGCGCGTCGATGCCGCGATCCTCCGCAGACATCCACAGGTTGTAGAACTCGTTTCCGAAGCCGTTGGCGGTGGAGACGACGAGAAGCTGTCCGCCGTCCGCAATCGTCGGGATAAATGCCTTCCATGAGGCATCCGCGTATTGGTGACGGGCGAACTCGTCCAGGAAAGCGACTGCGGCTGTCTCTCCGTGCCCCGCTTTCGGAGTCGAGGGCATCGCCAGCAGCGTGCTCACGTTCCCGTCCGGGAACTCCCACTCGATTCGAGTCGAGGGGCGGTGTTTCGTCGGCTTGATGACCTTCGCATTGAAGTGCAGATGCTTCGGCAGGTTCTCCCACAGATCCCAGGCGCGATTGACCAGCTTGGACGCCTCCTCCTCGTTGATCGAGACGCACAGCGTCCTGGTGCCGGGAAGGGTCAGGCATTTCCACAGGCAATAGCCGATCCCCAGCCACGATTCCCCTAGCTGGCGGGCCTTCAGCCGCACCTGGATTTGCCCCTTCGTGAAGCTGGTCAGTTCCTCGCGCTGCCACTCCCAGCCCCCGTCGAAGTGGAAGTAGAACGACTCGCCCGTTTTCGGGTCGATTGCGCGCGTGTGGCGCAATAGCTCAGCCGGGTGGTTTCTCGCTGCCTCTACCTCGTCCTGGAGGGCGAAAACGCGCTCCCGGATCGCCTGCACGTCGAGGGTGGCCGACATCTGCTCTAGGATACGACCTCTCATCGACAACGCAGCAGCGGGCACGCCCTTGGCACCCGTGAGTGCGTCTCAGATGCCTCGTTTGTACCCGCTGCGCCCTACCCCACGGAGGTCGAGTCTCAGTGAGGTACTTCATTCTGGCAGCGCTCTGCGCTGCCCTGCTACTTCCATCGTCGGCAGCTTCCAAACGCGCTCCCCATCACTCGATGTGGATGTGCATACACGCGAAGGAGGCGTCCTGGACGGACGATGGCGACCCCTACTACGGCGGTCTCCAGATGGGCTGGTGGTTCATGCGGACGTATGCCTCCCGCCTACTCGCTGTACGCGGGACTGCGAATCGCTGGTCTGCGAACGAGCAAATCTGGGTGGCCGAGAACGCCTGGCGGCGGGAGGGGTACTCGATCCGCTGGCTCAGGGGCCAGTGGCCGTCAACGTCGTATGGCTGCATCTGAGGTTCTGATCCGCCGCATCTACCGAACGGGCGTGCAGACCGTCGAGCGCGAGGGGGGCCGATACTTCCTCACGCTGAAGAACCGCACGAACGACACGCGAATCGAGGTTCCCATCGAAACCGCTCGGCGCTACTACGCAGCGATGATCCGGGACTAGGGCAGGATGTCTACAAGGGCGCGGCCCTTGGCGAGTGCGTCCACCGAGTCGGCCGCCGTAACAGGCTGCCCGTTCCCGCCAGCGGTGAAGGCGACCGCCACGGCAGTCGGGACGTTCGCTCCGACCTGGGCGGTATACACCGTAGGGGCGGTGCCTCCCGTGACCGTGATCGTCTCAGGCGAGGCCGAGTAGTTGCGGTCGGAGGGCATCGCCTGGATGTTCCCGGTCAGCGAGGTCGGGGAGTTCTGGGTGATAATCGGGATCACTCCGAGGCGAACAAGAAGCTGCTCTTGGGCGTCGTTTCGCCCCTTCAGGAGCATCGAGTTCAGGAAGCTGCCGTTCGAGTGCCCCCGTAGCCTGCGGGCCTGGCGGCTGATCCGCTCCATGATCTCGTTCTGTTTGTTCGGGACGGTCGCAACCCCGCCATAGCCAAGCGTGTTGTTGGTCAGCGGCGGCAGGGGCGCGAACCGGCTATCGACTACTGACTTCGGCATGGCTCCTCCTACGGCTCCACGGTGATCGGCGGGGTCACGACCTGTCCGTACTTCATCTGATAGTGGAAGGTACAGAGTCCATCGGCGGACGTGTCCTTGCCGAGCGCGTGACCTTGAACCTGGGCGAGAGTAAAAGCGGTGGAGTAAACCGCTACCTCGTCGATCAGCCCTTGCCACTGACGACCTATCGCCACACCTTCGTTTCCGATGATGAACGGATTAGCGTTGTCAACCCCGGCGTAGTTCACTCCTGCCACGGACACATCCACCCCGTCGAGATAAAGCTTCGCCGTTACTCCGCTCTTGGTTGCAACAACGTGATGCCAAAGCCCGTCCACCGGGAAGTTGACCGAGGACGAGACGAGCGTGCCCTGAGAAGTCGTGAGTGCTTGCAACTTCCCCGTAGTCATGTCTACGCGCAGTTCGTAGCCGCCGCTTCCCACCTTGCAAGCGATCACATACTGAGGGGAACCAGAGTGAGCGGTAAGCGCCGAAGTTAGCACCCGTGCCTCAATCGTCCAGACATCG
>Ga0081455_10007735_pt1 | contig 11272 bp, 11 predicted proteins | sample TabmetS3T2R1_FD_70207 | JGI IMG/M metagenome (GOLD analysis project Ga0081455, IMG submission 70207) | Tabebuia heterophylla rhizosphere microbial communities from the University of Puerto Rico - S3T2R1 | ecosystem: Host-associated > Plants > Roots > Rhizosphere ... | reverse complement strand
GCGCTGCCGCAACCCAGTCACTTGTACTGGATGCCGATTCCGGCGTGGCTCGCGTGGTTGGGCATACGCGCGTTCGGTGCGTGGCTCACCCCCTTCGCGGCGGCGAAGTGCCCATTCGTACTGCTGGCTTCGCTGTTGCCGGTGCTCTCGTTTTGGCAGGCGCGGCGGCTGTGGGGGCGCTTGGATCACGCGGCGATCGCGGCCGTGCTGACCTTGGCGGCACCCGCGTATTTGCAAGTGTGGGTGGTGCCTGAATCGACCACGCCGTTCAGTCTGGCTGCCTGCGCTTGCTATCTGGCCTGTGCACACGCAAGCCGCGGGGAGCGCGGGCATTGGTTCACGGCGGGCGTGCTGGCTGGCATGGCCCACCTCACGCGGGCGGACGGAACCTTGCTGCTGCCAGCTGCAGCGTTGTGCGCTTGGCCGGCTCGCGCTGCCGCCAGCAGCGGCGAGATGCGCGCGCGCACGGCCACGGCGTGCACCGCCTGGGCGCTGCTCGGCATCGGTTATCTCGCCGTAATGGCACCCTGGTTCGCGCGCAACGCGGCGATCCTGGGCGCGCCATTGTCGAGCGCCCCCTCCAAAACGCTCTGGCTCCATACCTACGACGAGATCTTCAGCTACCAGCGGCAGCTCAGCGCTGGCCGCTGGCTGGCGGCAGGCGTGCCCAGCTTGCTGCGCGAGCGCGGGCTGGGAGCAGTCGCCAACATCATCAGCTTCGGCGCAACGTTCCAATGGGTGTTGCCCGCGTTCGCATGCGTCGCCTGGCAGGCGCTGTCGCCGAGCGAGCGCATGGCGTTGCGGCCTTGGGCGGTGCACGCAGGCTTGCTGATCGCGTCCATGTGCTTGCTGTTCACGCACCCTGCGCAGTACGGCTCGCTGTTTCGCGGTGCCTCGGCATTGGTGCCGTGGGGCATGGCGCTCGTGCCGGAAGGTGTCGCCCGCGCGGCGCGTGCGTACGCACAGTTTCGCCGCGGGCCCGTGGAGCCAGCTCGGCGTTTCTTCCGCGGCAGTCTCGTGCTCGTGACCGTGTTCATCGCGGGTCTGTTTCATGCCCATCGCCTGTACGGAATTCTCGATCAGCCGGTGGAGCTATGGAATCGTGGGCCTTTGCACTATGTCGCGATCGATGCCTGGTTGCGGGAACGCGGGGCCGAAGGGCCGGTGCTGGTGTCGGATCCGCCGGCCTTCACGCTCGCCACGGGACGAGCCTCGGTCGTCGTGCCGAGCGATGGGCCGCGCGCACTGCAAGCCGCAGCCGACCGATACGGCGCGCACTGGTTGATCCTCGACGCAACCATCCCGTCGCTGAGAGCTGCGTGGCGTACGGCAACGCCAGTGCCGGGCTTCGAGCACGTCCGAGAGTTTCGCGATTCCGTGGGGGACCCAGTGCGCCTGCTGCGCCGCAGCGGCACGCCGGGCCCTGCAACTGCCGAGCGCCAACTGTTGGTTGGCAGTCTGCGCTGAGCTGCAGGCCGCGCGCGTATTGCGCCGAGTTTTAGCAGGTTGTTGAAAAGCCATTTGGTCGCGTCTCGCGCGACCAAATGACGAGCTTTTTCAACCAACCTGGTCTGGCAATCATCTAGCAGGCTGTTGAATTTCAACAGCCTGCTAGGTCGGTACGGCGCTTGCTTTGTAGGCGCACATGGCTCGACGAACCCAACGCGATCGCACCGACCCGAGCGTAGCGCGCTGCCAGCGCGGTGCCGTTTCGGTCGAGTACATCATCGTCGTCGCGCTCATGGGGCTCACGCTGACGGCAACGCTCGTCACGCTGGGCCCGGGCATGCTGCTGAGCTGGTCGCACGCTCGAGCAGTGTTGTACGGCCGCGCGCCGTAGCCGTCAGCGACACGCCACGCCAGTCACGCACGTTCACTCTCACAATCAAGGAACTGTCACATGACCAAACAAATTCGACTTTCGTCTCGCCAGACCAAGCGCCTGTTGTCGGACACGCGCGGAGCAGGTCTCGTCGAATACATCATTCTCGTAGGCTTGATCGCGCTCGCTGCTGTCATGGGCTTCCGGCACTTCGGTAGCTCGGTGAACTCGAAAGCCATGAAGCTCGGTGATGCGGTGCGCGATATCCAGTAGGACCCGCCATGTTCGCCACCAACCTGCTGCTGATCTCATGCGTGCTGCTCGCGACGATCGCCGCCGTCTACGACTTGCGCAGCGGCGAGATCCCGAACGCGCTCACGTCGACGAGCTTGGCACTCGGCGGCGTCTTGCACGTGGTTGCGCTGAGTATGCTCGATCGTTCCACGGGTGCGAGCGTCAGCGCGACGACTGTAGCGCTCCTCGCTGCGCGGGTTGGGTTCGCCGTGGTCGCGTGCGGGCTCGTGCCGTATCTGCTGTTCGTCCGCAATGGCATGGGTGGTGGCGATGTGAAGCTGTTGGCGGCGATCGGAGCCTGCCTCGGGCCGGTACTGGGCCTCGAGGTCGAGCTGTACGCGTTCGCCATCGTGGCGGTGTTCGCGCCGGCGCGACTGGCATACCAAGGGCGCTTGCTGCAAGTGTTGGGGAACTCGGCCACGCTGTTGCTGAACCCACTCAAGCCTCGAGACCAGAGACGTACGCTCGCTCCCGAACTGCTAACGTCTCTCAAGTTTGCTCCCGCCGTTTGGGTCGCAACGCTGATCGTCGCGCTGCTGCGCTGGAGGAGCGCATGAAGCGCTTACGATCTGCAGCGCGTGGAGCAGTCGCGGTCGAATACTTGATCGCTTTTCTCCCCGTGCTGTTCCTGTTCGCATCGACTTGGCAGGTGGCCGATCTGTTCGCCGCGCAGCTGATCGTGCAACGCGCAGCATCTGCAGCCGCGCGCGCCGCCAGCGTCGTACTGCCCGACGACCCGTACTACTATCCCGGGTCCGGGGTCGACTCGTACAGCGGCGAGCGCAAAGCGCAGATCGAGCTCGCCGCCAACCTGGTGCTGCAGGCTTCGCCCAAGATCGTTGCCGGGCCTTCGCTGCAGGTCGAGGGCGCATCTGGCAACGGGCCCATCACAGTCACCCTGCGAGCCACCGCACTGTGTTTTCCAGGCTGGGGCAACTTGGTCTGCGGTTCGGATGGCCAACAACCGCTGCAAGCCGTCGTTCGCTATCCGTACTACGGCGCGACCTACACCTACTGACTGCAAGCGCCGAACGACATGCTCGAAGCCACGTCCATAGCACGCCTACGACGCGACCAGCGCGGCGCGATCCTCGTGGTCGGCATCGCGATGGGCCTGCTGATGGTGGGCGCGCTCTGGAACATCGTCAGCGTCGGCGATGCGATCCTGTGGCGCGAACGTTTGCAGGATGCCGCCGACGCCGCGGCGTTCGAGAATGCGGTGTGGAACGCGCGCGGCATGAACGTGATGGTGTTTCTCAACATCGTGCTGTCGGGCGCGATGGCGATCCTCGTGGCCGTGCGCGGGGTGATCATCTTCTTGCAGGCACTCGCGGCCGCGCTCACGGCAGCGACGGCAGCGTGCCTCTTTCCCGTGACACCGATCACCGCGTTCTTGTGCGGCATCTCCAGCTTCGCGCCGACGGTCCGCAGCGCGCAGACCTCGGTGGAGGAATTCGAAGCGTCGATCAAACCGCCGATCCAAGCTTTCATGCGCGGCGTCATGGTGGCGGAGCAGGTGGTTGCGACCGCTGTGCCTTTGCTGGGCATGAAGGAATCAGGCGAGCGGACGACTTCAGAGTACAACATGCCGGCAGTCGCGCTCTCGCCTTCGCTGTTGCCGGTGATCATCGACCGCGCGATCACGGTGCGCATACCGGGCGTCGATCCGGATCAACGCCTGGGCAAGTTCACCAGTCTGCCGGTGTCGGAGGACAGTGCCGGCAAGCTGTGTGAAAAAGCCGGGCGCTTCGTCCCCAACGAGCTATTGGTCGTACTGGGCAACGCGGGCATACCGGATTGGTTGCTCGACGGTGCTGGCGGCTTCTTTCGCGATTTGGCGGGCACCATCGCGGGGAGCATGCCGGCGATCTTCTGCGGCGAACAGTCGCCGCGCGACATCACTCAACTGAGCGACATGTTTCGCCAACAAGCCAGCGAGAACTGCGGCGGTGCGCGCCAGAGCGGCCGCGTAAGCGCGGATTCGGACCACACGCGGCAAGAGCGCGAGACGCTGCGCCAGTACGAAGACTATTGGCAAGAAGGCTTCATCACGGGTTCCGACGGGACCACCGAGCGAGGCTACATCTTCGACACAGCCAGGTGCGAGCGTGAACAGCTGCGGCAGATCAGCAGCGACTACCGACCGGACACCAGCTTCAAGCCTGCTCGCGTGTGGACGTACACGAAGAATGGGGATTTCGTGATGCAGTCCTGGGGTGTTGCCTGGTCCACCCCCAGCGCGCTCGCGCGCAACGATCGCGGCATCAGTTTCCCGGTCTCGGGGCAACCCACGCGAGAAGACGCAGACGTCTACCAGATGGGCATCGCGCAAGCCGAACTGTACTGGGCCACGGGCGAAGGCAGCGGCTGCAATGGAACTTGGACCGACTGCAAGGCCGAAGCCATGTGGTTGATGCGTTGGAAAGCGCGCTTGCGCCGCGTGCACAACCCAGCCGAGATGGCGCTGCACAGCATTGCGAACATCGCCGTCTCGCAGTTCATCAACGCCGTGCAAGCTGGCATGGGCGAGTTGTCGCAGCGCGGTTTTGCTGCGTTCGGCAACTGGGCGCGCGGAACGCGCTGGGAAACATTCTCGAACTTCATGCGCGGTGACTTGTGGTCGGGGGCATATCGCTATCGGCAGTTCGACTTCGATCCGATCCGTTGGGCTGGCCAGCAAACCGTGGGCTCGTGGTTGGCGACCAATCCGCCGCCATCCGACAAACTGATCATCCACTGAGGTGCACGCATGAAACCGAAACGCAGACCGCGCGCACAGCGCACACGACAGGCAGCGATCCTGGTCGAAGGCTTGGTGGTGGCCTCGCTGTTGGCGCTGTTCCTGAGCTGCGGCGTGTTCTTTCACCACTTGTACAGTGGCAAGCTCAAGACCATGCGCGACGCGCGCAGCGACGCGTGGCGCGATGCATTGCAGGGCTGTTCCGGTGGTTTCGCGGCCGGCTTGCTCAACATGATGGGCGCAGTCACGGGGCTGACCGAAGCCGATCAAGCCGGCCTGCTCGACGCACCGGACTGGATTCGAGACGCAGGACGCGGCGTGGGCGACCCACCCCCGGTGCGCGTCGCCAGCGGTGCATTGATGGGCGGCCGGACCTTCGAGTTGCACACCCGCACCTCGGTCGCTTGCAACGACCCGACAACTCAAGCGGAAGGCGACAGCTATTTCGCGACGGTGTTTTCGTACGTCCGCGACACGATCATCCCGCACTGAGGCAGCCCATGCTCAACCATTCTATCTCGACGAGTTCGTGGCGAGCGCGCAGCGCCGCTTGGGTGCGCGTGTCGAGCTTCTTGTGCCTGGTGGGTCTCGGCTCGCTCTACCTATGCGTGCGCGGCGTGCGCGCCGAAACCGAGCGCACGTTCGTGCCGCTCGGCGGTCAGCTCAGCGCCCAACTCGGAACGGCCTTCCTGGGAACACCTCAGGCGCTGCAGATCAACGGTCAAACACTCTTCTTCAGCGCCAAGTCGACGCAGCTGTCCATACACGACGTGCTCGAACGCTTCGACGCCAGCTGCGACGCTGCCTCCAATGTCGATGAACAGTTGGCACTGTTGCCAGAAGTGCTGGCGTCACCGCAGCTCACGGCGGCAGCGAGCGCACTGGTGCGGCGGGCGGCCAAACTTCCGGCTTCGGTCGTCGAACTGTTGGTTCAGCCCACGCGGCTCGGCGTGCTGCGCAACGAATCTGGAACCGAGGGTCACTTCGTGTGCCTCGCGCAACCGCCGCAGCGCCGCGGCCTCGCGGGTGTCCTGCGCGCGGTGCGCGAGTTTGCGGCGTCGGGCGACGTGTCGCGGCTCGGGCAGTTGCGCTACGTCACCGCACGCAAGCTCGACACCGGCAAAACGCAAGTACTGGCGGTCTGGTCGGAAGGCCCGCTGCTGTTGGCGGCGTTGTTTCCCAAGACCGGCGATGCGCCTGGCAACGACATGGCGAACGTCGCGAGACCCAGGGGCAGTCGCCGGCTGTTTCACACCACGACTCCCGGACGCGACTACGCGCTGCGCTTGTACGAAACGCCGCGTTCAGCCGCGAGTGTGCTCGCAGAATACGACCGCGAGCTACCCGAGCGCGGCTGGCAAGCCCTGCCGTTGATGCTCGACGCCGGGCGCCTACGGCCCAACGTGTTCGCACGCACGTTCACGCGCGCTGGGCATGCAGTCGCCATCGCTGTCGATGCGGCCGTGCCGGAGCACACCAGCATCTCATTGATCGATTTGGGCTCGGTGGCGCACAGCGCGCACGAGCACCACGCAGCGGTGCTGCCGTGAAGCGTATGGAGGGCAAAGTGCAAACAGCGAGCGCAGAGATTCCCGTGGCAGGCGCATTGAGTCGGAGGCTGTTGGTCGTAGCCACCGTACTGGGCCTGTTGGGCGGCGGCTTGTTGCTGCTGTACCTGAATCGCTTCGAGGAGGAGGTTTCCGGCGGGCGGCGCGTGCAAGTGTTGAGCGTCGTCCAACCCATCGAGCGCGGCGCACTGATCACGGACGAGGCGTTGTCGGTGATCGAGATTCCGATCGCCTACGTCGAAACGCGTGCGGTGCGCGCGACGGATCGAACCAAAGTCATCGGCATCCGCGCCGCGCACGAGCTGGACGCGCAAGACTCGCTGCTCTGGACCGACCTCGCGATCTCTTCCGAGAGCCGCGACTTGTCCTCGCTCGTGCAGCCAGGCAAGCGCGCTGTCACCGTGCGCGCGAGCGAGGCGGGCTCGGACCCGGCGGGCAGCGGCTTACTCCGGCCGGGCGACTACGTCGATGTGCTGGTGACCTTGCACGACGACACGGCCGAGAGCCGGCGCACGTCGGCCGTGGTCCTGCTGCAGCGCGTGCTGGTGTTGGCGGTAGGTTCGAAGACCGAGCCGCAGAGCTTCGCGGACGTGCGCGACGCCGCCGGCCGCACGCGCGAACGCGAGCTGACGTTGAGCTTGAAGATCGAAGAGGTGCAGCTGCTGTCGCTGGCGCGCGAACGCGGCACGTTGTCGGTCGCGCTGCGCGATCCGGGCGACAACAAGATCGTGGAAGGCATCGCCGACATGCCGCTGTCGGTGCTCTACGACAAGAAATCGCGCGAAGACGTGCAGCAGCGCCACGCGGAATTGCAGGGCCCAATTCGCCTGACCCAGAACCAACCATGAAGCTCGTTCGCCCATACCTCGTGCTCCTCGTCACGTGCACTGCGCTCGCGATCGCTGCGCCGGCTGCCGCCGCTGGCGACAATGACTTGAACCTGGCGGTGGGCGAGAACCGCACGATTTCCGCCACGGACGTCAAGAGTTACTCGGAGGGCACACCCGGCGTGGCGGAGGTCAAAGTCACGCCGAACGGGCAGCAGTTCGTGATCGTGGGCCAAAAGCCCGGCTCCACCACGCTGCTCCTGATCCTGCGCGACGGCCGAGAAGTCCTGTGGAGCATCAATGTGTTCGCGCGACCCATCGCAGTGGTCGACGCGGAGCTCGGACAACTGCTCGGTGACACACCGGGCGTCAAAGTGCGGCGCGTGGGTTCGCGATTTTTCATCGAAGGCGGCGTGAGCAGCGAAGCCGAGCTCGAGCGCATCCAGCACGTCGCTGCGCTGTATCAGGGCCAAGTCGAATCGTTGGTTGTGCTCGGCGGCGTGGCTGCAGACCGCAAGATCAACATCCGTATCGACTTCTTCTTCGTGCAGTACAACAAGAACAAGACCTATCAAGTGGGCATCCGCTGGCCGGGCAGCATCGGCGGAGCCGGCATCGTGCAACCCACGTTTGCGTACGACTTTCTCGCCAACACCGTCACCGCGGCGCGCGCCAGCATCGTGAATCAGCCGCTGCCTTCGCTCGATCTGGCCGAGCGCAACGGTTGGGCGAAAGTATTGAAGCACGCCACCGTGATCACCGCCAACGGCTCGGAAGCAGAGTTCGCGAGCGGCGGCACGCAAAACTTCGCCGTCGCCAACGGCCTGACCGCGACCATCCATCGCATCAACTTCGGAACCAAAGTCAAAGTTCTGCCGCGCTTCGATCCCGAATCGCGCGCGATTCAAGTGAAGATGGATGCTGAAGTGTCGGACCTGGTTCCCCCGGTCAGCGCCGCCACCGACTTGCCCGGACAGAACACATCCAACCTGTCCACTGCCGCCGCGCTCAAACTCGGGCAATCGCTGGTGCTATCGGGCATTCGCACCGAATCGGAGCGCTCCACGACCGCTGGCTTGCCGGGGTTGAGCTCGATTCCCATCCTCGGGCTGTTGTTTGGATCGTTGGGAACGGAGCGCGAAGACGTAGAGGGCGCTGTGTTCATGGTGCCGAGCGTGATCGAAAACGTGTCACATCGCGCATCGGAGCTGATCGATCACACCTTCCGCCAGTTCGACGATTTCGCCGGCAACATGCGCGACGTCGCGCCGTTCGACGAAACGCCGGGCCATGCCGGCATCGGAGCCACGCCGTGAACGCGCCATCCTGCCAGCACGAGCTGTGCGTCGAACACGCTGGACACCCCGTGCGCGTGCTGCCGCTGCGCGAAGGCGACGAGGTTTCGATCGGGCGCGGCGCCGACTGCACGATCGCGCTCGACGATGACCTCGTGTCCCGCCGTCACGCCGCACTGTGCCTGATCGGCGACGAACTGCGCGTCGCGGATACGTCGACCAATGGCACGCTCGCCGCAGGGATGTTGCTGCGCCAGCAAGTGGGCCGCGTGGCGCTCGGTCAGCCGATCTTGATCGGCCGCAGCCAACTCGTGGCGCGGCGCGCAAACAGCTTCGGACCCGTCACGACTGCGGCGCCGGCCAAGGATTCGGCGCCACACGAGTTGCGTACCGAGATCCACCGGCTGTTGCTCGAGCACTTGGACATGAACGCGATCGATCCCACGCGTTCCGACGATCCGTCACTGCGACCGCGCGTGCTGGCCGCCTTGCGCCGTATCGTACGTATGCTCGAAGCGCGCATCCCGGCCGAGCTGCCGCACGAAGCGCTGATCGGCGAGATGGCCGACGAAGCGCTCGGGCTCGGCCCGCTCGAGCATCTGCTGGCAGATCCGACGGTGTCGGAGGTGATGGTCATCGACGCGCACAACATCTACGTAGAGCGCGAAGGCAAGCTCAGCCTGAGCGGCGCGCGTTTCACCGATGAGGAGCGCGTGCGCGCGGTCATCGAACGCATCGTCACGCCGTTGGGCCGGCGCATCGACGAGTCGTCGCCCCTGGTCGATGCTCGGCTGAAAGATGGCTCGCGCGTGAACGTCGTGATCCGCCCGCTGGCCCTGCGCGGATCCAGCATCACCATCCGCAAGTTCGCACGCACTCCGATCACGCTGGACAAACTCTTGGAACTGGAAGCGCTCAGCCCCGCCATGGCGCGCTTTCTCACGCGCTGTGTGCAGGCCAAGAAAAACATCGTGATCGCGGGTGGAACCGGCAGCGGCAAAACCACGCTGTTGAACGTGCTGTCCAGCGCGATCCCGCACCACGAGCGCATCGTGACCATCGAAGATGCTGCCGAGTTGCAGCTCTGGCAACCGCACGTCGTCGCGCTCGAGAGTCGGCCCTCGAACATGGAGGGCAAGGGTGAAGTCTCGATTCGCGCACTGGTGAAGAACGCGTTGCGCATGCGACCTGACCGGATCGTGGTCGGTGAATGCCGCGGCGGCGAAGCGCTCGACATGCTGCAGGCGATGAACACCGGCCACGACGGCTCACTCACTACGACCCACGCCAACTCGCCGATCGAAGCGCTGATGCGCCTCGAGACGCTGTGCCTGATGGGCGGCGTAGCGCTGCCGCAGCGCGCGATTCGCGAACAGATCGCCAAGAGCATTCACCTGCTCGTGCAGCAGACGCGCCTGAGCGACGGCTCGCGCAAGATCACGGCGATCGCCGAACTCGCGGGCCTCGATCGCGCGGGCGATCTGCGGCTGCGGCCGATCTACGAATTCGTGCGCACGGGCACGGGAGACGACAGCTGTGTGCAGGGCGCTTTTGCCGCCACCGGCTATCTGCCGAGCTTCCTGCCCGAGTTCTTGGTGCAGGGCGTGATCAAGAAAGGCGAGGCCTATCTATGAACGTCGAGTGGCTCGCGACCTTGGCAAAGCCGTTGGGCGTGTGCAGTGCGGCGGCTGCGGTTGCCGCAGCGCTGGCTGCGCTCGCCGTCGCTCCCGACACGCTGCTGAGCCGGCTCTACCACCGTTACGTGTTGAGTCTCGAGCGGCGCATGCGCCTGATGTTCATCGACACGCGCGGCGCACACGTCGTCGCCGCGCAGCTGTTGGTGATCGTGCTGTTGGCAGCGATCAGCCTCAGTTTCGGCTTGCCGTTGCTCGTGCTGGCGATGTTGGCAGTGGCCGCGGCACCGACCCTCATCCTCGAGCACAAGCGCAAGCAGCGCGTGCACCAGATCGAAGCCAGGCTCGACGGTTTCGTGGTCGCGCTCGCCAACGGGCTGCGCGCAACGCCGAGTCCCGGGCGCGCACTCGCGATGGTCCACGCGGTGACCCCGCCGCCACTCGACCGGGAGATCGAGTTGGTTCTGCGTGAAATGCGCGTCGGCAGCACGTTGGAGCAAGCGCTCGGCAATCTCAGCGCTCGCGTGCGCAGCTTTCAACTCGATGCCGCGCTGTCGGGCCTATTGATCGGACGGCAAACCGGCGGCAACGTGCCGCAGATTCTCGACGGCGCAGCCGAGACTCTGCGGGAGATGGCGCGACTGTCCGGCATGCTGCGCGCCAAGACTGCGGACGGGCGTGCCCAAGCCAGCGTGCTGGCGGTATTTCCCGCCGTGCTGATCCTCGTCTTCGACTGGGCGAGCCCTGGATACTTTCGCCCGCTCACGGATTCCGGCACCGGCATCGCTGTCACGTTCATCGCGCTCGGCATGTGGCTGACCGCCGTGGTCATGGTGCGGCGGATCATGGAGGCCGAGCTATGACGCACGCGCTCGTGTTGTTGCAGCTCGGCGTCGTGGCCAGCATGTCCGTCGCGCTCGCGCTGGCTACGCTCGCGCTGTTGAGCGCACCCAGTTTGCCACCAGAACGCCTGGGCTTGCGCGGTCACAAGCGTACCCAAGCGTTGCGCGAGCACGAGGGCTTCGCACAGATCGAGCCCACGATGCGCTGGCTGTCGACGCGGCTCGGAGGTCTGCTCTCCCCGCGCTTACG
>Ga0081455_10007734_pt1 | contig 11273 bp, 9 predicted proteins | sample TabmetS3T2R1_FD_70207 | JGI IMG/M metagenome (GOLD analysis project Ga0081455, IMG submission 70207) | Tabebuia heterophylla rhizosphere microbial communities from the University of Puerto Rico - S3T2R1 | ecosystem: Host-associated > Plants > Roots > Rhizosphere ... | reverse complement strand
CGGCTGTACCTGTCAAATCCGTGTGCGTTCTTTCACTACCATTGCACACGGTGCTGCGGGCGCAGTCGGCGCCCGGCTTTCCCTGCGCCCTCTCTTCAAAGAGAGGGACAACGAATTGGCAAAATCCGGACAATCCATGTCGCGGAAACGATAATCCGCGCGTGGGCGCGAGAGCTGTCACCGTGCGGGTGGCACGCCTGACCAACCATCAGAAATGCAATCGAGACCTTATAGTGCAATGGTGCACTTGGATCAAAACCATCACCGGTTGTGATGTGCTTCACAAAGAATAGTCGGTTGATCCAGTAATTTGACTTCAGTTTTTTTGTTGAGGCAGCTTACCCATGTCGTGGAGGTGACAATCCGCGTCGGGCGCGAAACCATCCGACGCAGGCACGCGGATCCAGCCTCATGAACCTCGTACCGCACCGCGTGTATCTTTCGTTGGAACCCGCAGAAGGTGATGGTTGTGTAGTCCCGGCAGATCACGTCGGGATGGCATCGAAGCGAAGGCGAACCGCGCGCTGCTGTGTATCCGATTGCATGGCGGGTTACGGCGATTTTCTTATTCAACGATTCTGTTACGTCGGATGACGCTGATGGCCGCAGAAATGGACAATGACGCCAACTTCGATGCTGCCTTCCTCGAGAAGGCGTCGGAGGCGGCAAGGCGCTGGCGTGAACGGACCGAGATCCGAAACCAGAAATCCGAGGCCGTCGCGCAAGGAGATGTATTCGCTGCGGACTCGCGGCCACGGCTCGCGGCTCGCCTCAACCGGCTTATCGACGAGGTTCGAAAGGGCGCGCGGGACGGCCGGCAGCCGGACAATCCCAGGCTTCAGGAACTCGTCGAGCGGCGCATGCCGCTAGCGGCCGAGGACATCAGCGAAAATCTTGTCCAGGAGGTCGTCAACGGCGTGCGGAATTTCCTGTCCGTTGAGTTTCTCGCGCGCGGAATAGTGGCAAGCCGCCGCGTCGGACGCATTCTCATCGATACGGGAGGTGCCGGGCTGAAGGCGCGCGGTACCGGATTCCTGATTGGAAAGGGCGTGGTCCTGACCAATGAACACGTGCTTCGCACGAAGCAGCAGGCCGCGGCGTGCTCCATCCAGATGGACTATGAGCAAAATCGCTATGCACCAAATCCCCAGCCCCAGATTTTCGCATTCGAGCCGGATCGGCTGTTCTTGAACAATCGCGACCTTGACTATGCGATCGTGGCGGTCGCCCCCAAGAGCGACAAGGAGGCGCCGATCGAGGGATATGGCTGGCTTACCCTGAACGATGTCCAGGGCAAGATCACGGTGAGCGCGGAAGATTTCGTCAACATCGTCCAGCATCCGCTTGGACGCGAAAAGGAGGTTGTGGTTCGCGATAACCGGCTGCTCGATCTTTCGACGAGCAACCAGGAACCCAATTCCCTCGGAGCGTTCCTGCATTACGAGGCTGACACCGAGAAAGGCTCTTCGGGGTCACCCGTCCTCAATGACCAATGGGAAGTCGTCGCTCTTCATCACACCGGCGTGCCGCAGGAGAATGCCCAAGGGCAGTGGCTCGACAAGCAAGGTCAGGTTTGGGACAAGAACCGGCAATCCACCTCCGAGATCGCCTGGCGGAGCAACGAAGGCGTCCGTGTTTCCTCCCTGGTCGCGGAGTTGAGCCGGGTCCAGTTGGAGCCGGCGCAGAAGGCCATGCTGGACCCCATCCTGGCCAAGCTCGCGCCGCCGCCGCAGGTTCTCGTGGATGTTAGCAAGGATGAGGTGATCGTTGATCGTCCGCCCGTCAAGCCGCCGAGCCCGGCACCTCGTCCGTCCGATCAACCCACGCCGCGACCCAGAGGCCCCGGCGATCGCAGCGCTCGACCGGTAGCGGAGTTGGAGATTCCGCTGCGGATTTCAGTGACGATCGGTGAGCCTCGCGGCTTGGCAGCAGAGGGACGCGTCCAGCAATTGTTGGCCCGCCCTGCTGGCCGGCCCGCCGAGATACTGGAGGAGAAGCTCGAGCCGGAAGAATATGCCGATCGTGAGGGGTACGATCGCCGATTCCTCGGCGTGAATGTGCCGTTTCCCGTCATGAAGGCGAATCCCCGGTTTGGCCGCGCGCTGCGCGTGCCGAGGCCGGCGCGGCCCCGGGATACGACAGAGCTGCGCTATCACCGGTTCAGCATCCTGATGAACGATCGACGCAGGATGGCCTACGTCTCCGCATGCAACGTGAACTTTGATCCGCCGGCCTCGGTGACCCGGGATGAAGGCAGTCAGTCGTGGAGGCTCGAACCGCGTATCGATCCAGACCAGCAGCTTGGGGCTGCCTACTACGACGACAACGACTACGACAAGGGCCACCTCACGCGCCGCGACGATGCTGCGTGGGGCAGCGACGACGATGATGCGCTGGCAGCGAACTGGGATACGTTCCATTACAGCAACGCCGCGCCTCAGCACTTCCTGCTCAACCGGTCGGATCATTTCACCCACGCCAATCTCGACCTGTGGGGAGACTTGGAGGAATTCATATCGAATCAGGGCGGCGCGCAGAAAACGCGCCTGTCCATCTTCAATGGTCCGATATTCACCACCCGGGACAAGAAGCTCGGCGATGCGCGCGCCCCGTGGTCGTTCTTCAAGATCGTCATCTGGCGCGACCGCAATCAGCCGCCTGGCGCCCTCGGCTTCGTTCTCAATCAGCGTGACCTGATCGAGGATCTGCCGGAGGAGGCGATCGAAGCGGGACGCTTTTCCATCCGGCAGAAGCGCATTAGCCAGATCGAACGCGACCTCGACATTAGCTTCGGCACGGTTGTCGACTGGGACCAGATGCCGCCAGGCGACCCACGCGAGAGCCTCGACGACGAGGAGGGAATCGAGATCACTTCGCCGTCTGATATCGCAATCGCCCGCGCAGCACCTGCGTCGGCGCGCCGCGCCGGCAGCGCCGCGAGCCCTGGCAAGCCTTTCGCTTCAGGTGTCGGCTCCAAGAACAGATCGGGTGGGAAGTGATCCGCGGCAACGCGGATATGCGTTGCGCAAGGCGGCAGGAAACTTGGGTAGCAGGCTAGCGGGAGGCTGGCTGGGGAACCTGGATTCGAACCAAGACAAACAGAGTCAGAGTCTGTTGTGCTACCGTTACACCATTCCCCAATGGATTACCCAGTCTAGTCAATAGCTTGGATGGCTATCCGGGCAAATCGCTTGCGGCGGGATCAGGACAAATCACTGCCCGCTGGTCGAGGCCGTTCTACCCGCTTGGTCCTGCCTTTGGCAAGCATGGAGGCATGGGCAATTTGCTGGCCGTGGCGCCGGGAAGGTGTCTGCCGGGACGCGCCGATGCAGCGGCCGCAATAGCGCCGCGCGATCCAGATGCCGGCATGGCGTGCGCACGCGGCGCACACGACCCCGGCCGTTGCGTCTCTGCCCAACATCGCGCCTGCCTGCGCGCTGAGAGAGCAGCGCACGCATCGCGCGACCAATGACTGAAATGACCTCACCGCGCCGCAGCGCGGCGCAACTTGCCGCCTTTTCCCGGGCATGCAATGCTTGCGCTACCAAACAAGAAGGAAACGGATGCCGCCGCCATTTCGCGCGCCGCGGCTTGTCAGCAAGCCCTGCGCGGGCGCACCCTTGGAGACCATCACATGAAATTCAAGCATATGCTCGGGCTGCTCTCGGCCGCCGCGATGTCGCTTGCGCTGACAGGCGGGGCGGCTGCCCAGCAGACCGTCAAGATCGGCGCGATCTTTCCTTTCAGCGGCAATGCCGCCAGCGCCGGTTCGCACGCCAAGGCGGCGATCGAAGTGGCTGTCGACATCATCAACAACGACCATCCCGAGCTCGGCGATTTCCCGCTCGCCAAGGGCGCCGGCCTGCCGGGCCTCGGCGGCGCCAAGGTCGAGGTCGTGTTCGCCGACAATCAAGGCAGCCCCGCTGCCGGCCAGAACCAGGCGCTGCGCCTGATCACTGAAGAGAAGGTGGTCGCGCTGACCGGCGCCTATCAGTCCGGCGTCACGCTCACCGTCAGCCAGATTACCGAGAAATACGGCATTCCCCTTGTCAACGGCGAGTCGGTGGCGACCAACCTCACCGAACGCGGCTTCAAATGGTTCTTCCGCACCACGCCGATCGCGACCGACTTCGCCAAGGTCTACCACGAATTCCTCACCGACATGAAGGCGGCGGGCGCCAAGACCGACAGCATCGCCATCGTGCATGACAACACCGAGTACGGCACGTCGGTTGCAACCACGATCACGGCGGTATTCAAGGAAAAGAACATGGGCAGCGTGATCGACGTGGCCTATCCCGCCAACGCCACCGACGTGCAGAGCCAGGTGCTCCTGATGAAGGAGAAGAAGCCCGACGTCGTGATCATGGTCACCTATACGTCGGATGCGATCCTGTTCGCCAAGACCATGCAGGCGCAAGACTACAAGCCGCCGATGCTGCTCGCCGACGACGCCGGCTATTCCGATCCTTCCTTCCTGAAGGCCACCGGCAAGATTTCGCAAGGTGTCTTCAACCGCTCCTCCTGGAGCGTCGGCCCGCCCGGCTCGCACACCGCCATCATCGCCAAGATGTACAAGGACAGAAGCGGCGACGAGATGGACGACACCGCCGGCCGCCAGATGACCGGCTTCCTCGTGCTGATGGACGCTATCAACCGCGCCGGCTCCACGGACCCTGCGAAAATCCAGGCGGCGCTGAAGGCGACCGACCTCAAGCCCAACCAGCTCGTGCTCGGCTACAAGGGCGTCAAGTTCGACGAGAAGGGCCAGAACACGCTCGCCTCCGGCGTGATCATCCAGCTGCAGGAGGATGGCGAGAACTATGTGGCGGTATGGCCGAAGGCCGGCGCCGCGAAGCCGCCGGTCATGCCGTACAAGGGCTGGTGATCGTTTTCGAGGGGCGGGATTCATCTCCCGCCCTTTTCCCATTGCCGTCCGTGCTGCATTCCCCGACCATTGTCTGAACCCGAAAGCGCAAGATGTCCTTCGTCCTCGTTCAGGTGATCGTCGGCGGTCTGCTGCTCGGTGCCGTCTATGCGTTGTTCTCCTCAGGGCTGACGCTGGTCTGGGGAATGATGAACGTCGTCAACTTCGCGCATGGCGATTTCGTCATGCTCGGCATGTACGTCGCCTTCGTGGTCTACACGCTGCTGGGGGGAGGGCCGCTGATCGGTGCGCCGCTCGCCATGCTCCTGCTCGCCACCCTCGGCATCATCGTCTATTTCGCGCTGATCCGCGACATCATGAAGGGGCCGATGCTGGCGCAGATCCTCGGCACCTTCGGCCTGGCGCTACTGCTCCGCTATTCCGTGTTCTGGTATTTCGGCTCGAATTTCAACACGCTGCCGTCAAACCTGGTCGGCGGCACGATCGATCTCTTCGGCATCCGCATCGAGGCCTCGCGCCTGCTGGCCGGCGTGGTGGCGCTCGTGGTAACGCTTGCGCTGCATCTGTTGCTGACGCGCACCGCACTCGGCTCGAAGATGCTGGCCGTGTCGGAGGATGCTACCGCCGCGCAGCTGATGGGAATTAGGCCCGACACCATGCAGGCGATCGCCTGGGCGATCGCGGCGGGCGCCACCGGGATTGCCGGCGCGCTGATCGCGACCTTCTACTACATCGTGCCGACGGTCGGCGAGACGCTCGGCATCGTCGCCTTCGTCACGGTGTCGCTCGGCGGCTTCGGCAGCGTGCCGGGCGCTCTGGTGGCCGGTCTTCTGATCGGCGTCATTGAATCGCTGTCGGGCTATCTGATCAGCGCGGTCTACAAGGATGTCGTGGTCTATGCGCTGTTTCTCGGCTTCCTCTGGTTCAGGCCACAGGGCCTGATGGGCAAGATGTGATGCGCCGCGCGATCTGGCTCTCGGTGGCGCTGGCGCTGGTGATCGCCTATCCGCTGCTGTTCTCGACGCCGTTCCAGCAGCGCCTCGGCGCGCTGGTGCTGCTCTACGCCATCGCCGCATCCGCCTGGAACATCGTCGGCGGCTATGCCGGGCAGGTTTCCGTCGGTCACGTCGTCTTCTTCGGCTGTGGTGCCTATGCCGCGATGGGCGCCTATCACCACTTCGCGCTCTCGCCGCTGGTCGGTATTCCCGCCGGCATCGTCTTTGCGGTCGGCATTGCGGCCGTGATCGGCGTGCCGACGCTTCGCTTGTCCGGCCACTATTTCAGCATGGCGACGATCGCGGTGGCGGAGCTCGCGCGCCTGATCGTCATCAACATCGAATTTCTCGGCGCTGCCGTCGGCCTTTCAGGTCCCACGGTGCCGCGCAACGTGTTCGACCTCTCCTTTATCTCCGCGCTGCCTTACTACTATCTGTTCCTGGCGATCCTCATCATCACGCTCGGCGTCACCTGGTCGATGACCAATAGCCGGATGGGATTCTATCTGCGCGCGATCCGCGATTCCGAGCGCGCCGCGCGCTCGCTGGGCGCGCCCGCGAGCCGGACAAAACTCTATGCCTTCATGCTCAGCGCAGCCTTCACCAGCGTCGCCGGCGCGCTCTATGCCATGATGTTCGGTTTCGTCGATCCCGAGTCCGGCCTCGGCATCCTGATCTCCGTGAAGATGCTGATCATGGCCGCCCTCGGCGGCGCCGGCCTGTTGTTCGGCCCGCTGGTGGGTGCCGCGATCCTGGTGCCGCTGGAGGAAATTTCGAACAGCTGGCTCGGCGGCAAGGGCGCCGGGCTCACCTTTGTGGTCTATGGCGCGATCATCGTGCTGATCGCGCGCTTCCAGCCCGGCGGCATTCTGGAGCTGGTCAATCGCCTGCTTGCCAAGCGCGCGGCCAAGGCGCCGGAAGAAGGCGCAACGCCTGGAGCCACCCATGCTCCTTGAAGCACGCGACATCACAAAGGCCTTCGGCAGCTTCAAGGCGGTGGATTCCGCCAGCGTCACGCTGGAGCAGGGCGACATCCTCGGCCTGATCGGCCCGAACGGCGCCGGCAAATCCACTTTCTTCAATTGCCTCACCGGCGATCTGCCGGCGACCGCAGGCAAGGTTTTCTTCGAAGGCCACGACATCACCGCCTTGACGCCGGAGGCACGCGCAGAGCTTGGCCTCGCGCGCACCTTCCAGGTGCCGCAAACCTTCGAGCGCATGTCGGTGCTGGAGAACGTCATGATCGGCGCCTTCCTGCGCACGCCGCGCCGCCACGAGGCGGAGGTAAAAGCCCGCGCTGTGCTGGATCGGGTAGGGATGACGCGCTTCGCGGATTCACCGGCCCGCTCGCTCGGCACGCCCGGCCGCAAGCGGCTGGAGATCGCGCGGGCACTTGCCACCGAGCCGAGGGTGCTGCTGCTGGATGAAGCCATGGCCGGGCTCACCCAGCGCGAGATCCAGCTTGCTATCGACCTCGTGCGCGACATCCATCGCTCCGGCATCACGCTCGTCATCGTCGAGCACATCATGGAAGTGATCATGTCGCTGGCAAGCCGGGTGATGGTGTTTCACCAGGGCAAGGAGATCGCCCGCGGCAGCCCGCGCGAGGTGACGTCCAACCCAGCGGTGATCGCGGCCTATCTCGGCACCCGCGCCGCCAAAGCCGCCGCCGGACACACACCGATCGAATTGATGGGCGGACCCCAGGCATGACCGGGCTGCTGCTCAAGATCGAGCATCTCGAAGTGCGCTACGGCGATCTGATCGGCGTGTCCGACGTGTCGCTGGAAGTGCCCGAAGGCAGCGTGGTCGCGCTGCTCGGCTCCAACGGCGGCGGCAAGACCACGACGCTCAATGCCATCGCGGGCCTCATTCCCGTGCATTCCGGCTCGATCCATTTCCGCGGCGAGGAGCTTGCCGGCCAGAAGGCCTTTGCCATCGTGCGTAAGGGGCTAGCGCTGTCGCCGGAAGGCTGGCGGCTGTTCGTGCAGCAGAGCGTCGAGAACAACCTCTTGCTCGGCGCCACCCCGCTGCAGGACAAGTCGCGCACCTCTGATCTGCTCGAGCGCGTCTACGAGATCTTTCCAAAGCTGAAGGAGCGCCGCAACCAGCGCGCCGGTACCATGTCCGGCGGCGAGCGGCAGATGCTCGCCGTTGGCCGCGCGCTGATGAGTGACCCGAAATTGCTGATGTTGGACGAGCCGTCGCTTGGCCTTGCGCCGACCGTGGTCGAGACCATGTACGAAACCTTCGGCCGCCTGCACAAGGAAGGGCTGACGCTGCTGCTTGCCGAACAGTCGATCGAGCTCGCGCTCGAAGTCTCCGATTTCGCCACCGTGCTGCAGGTCGGCAAGAGCGTGCTGTCCGGCACTGCCGCCGCACTCGCCCAGGACCCGCAGGTGCAGAAGGCCTATCTCGGCACACACTGATCAGTTTCGACCCAACCAGTACCCGCCATGCGATCATTCGCCAAAGACGTTCCCGCTCCTGATGGAGCAAGTCGGATTGGTTACCCTTGCCGACTTGATCTCGAGCGCTTCGCCGCTGACCTGCGATCTTCCGTGAATGGTGCCAGCCCCGCCTTCACGCCCGAGGATCACATTTGCGGTGCAACTCGAAAAGCTCGGATCGAAATCGATCCTCGCCATCCGCGCTCCGCCTGCAATGAATTTGGTGACGATGACGAGGCTCCGGCCCTGGATACTGGCTTGCTGACCGCCGCCGGCGTTTTCTCCAACGCTGCTCTGGCTGCCCGAGCCGCGCCGCCTGCCGCTGCCGCTGGAGAAGACCGTCCGCCTCGCGAAAACCCTTCCTTCGGCCGAAACATAGGCACTCAGGGAATTCGCAACGGCGCGCTCGGTGAACTCCCCGATGCCGCCGAGCCGCTGCACGCGGATTTCCGTCCAGCTGGCGATGACGGATTTGCCGCGCAATCCGGCTGGAGCGCCCTGCGCCCAGGCAGGAGTGCTCATGCCTGCAACAACGCCAAACAACACCAATATGACAATTTGAAATTTCATTGATCTACCTCGGTTCGCCAATATCGAGCCGATTATTCGACAAAGAGGCCGCCGTGAACAAGCCCAATCCGCACTCGCCGTTTCAAGCCATCAGGTCAATCGACTACACCGTGATCTTCGTCCGCGACATGACGGCGATGCGCCGCTTCTACGAGGACGTGCTCTGCTTCCCGCTCACGCGCGAGCTTTCGCCGGGCTGGATCGAATACCAGATCGGCGGCAACACGCTGGCGCTGGCGCGGCCAAGCCGGACCGCCACGGATATACCGGTGCCAAAAGGCAGCGCCTCGCTGCAGCTCGCCTTCAAGGTGACGCCGCCCGAAGTCGATCAATGCGCCAACGAGCTGGTGCGCCGCGGCATCGCCCTGGTTTCGCCGCCGACCAACCAGTCCTTCGGTCACCGCACGCTGTTTTTCCGCGATCCCGACGGCAACCTGCTGGAAGTCTACGCGGACATCTAGTCTGTTCCGTCAACGAAGCGGAGGAGCCCATGCTCTGCCGGCCATGTCTCATCATCGCATCGGCGTGGTTGATGGCGCTTGGCGCGAACGCGGCCCGCGCGGAGCAAATGCGCGGCGTTGTCGCCTATGACGACGTGCGCATCGACGTGATTGCGGAGGGCAGCGGGCCGCTTGTCGTTCTGCTGCCATCGCGTGGCCGCGGATCGGCGGATTTCGACGCAATCGCCCCCGGCATCGCCAAGGCGGGATTCCGGGTCTTGCGGCCGCAGCCACGTGGCGCAGGCGAGAGCAGGGGCCCAACGAAGGGACTGACGCTGCATGATTTCGCCCGCGACATGGCGGCGCTGATCCGCCACGAAGGCGGAGGTCCGGCCGTGATGGTGGGGCATGCCTTTGGCAATTGGGTCGCACGGATGACCGCCGTCGATTACCCCGATCTCGTTCGCGGCGTCGTTATTGTTGCAGCCGCCGCCAAGGCCTATCCGAGCGGCTTTGCGGGCGCAAAGGAGCTGTCGGAGGCGGTGCGAAAAGCGGGCGATGGCAAGCTGCCGGACGAAGAGCGGCTGAAATATCTGCGCACGGCCTTTTTCGCTCCCGGCAGTGATGCGAGCGTTTGGCTGCCGGGTTGGTACCACGAGGTCGACGAGATGCAGTTCGCGGCCGGTCGCGCCACGAAGCAGTCGGAGTGGTGGTCAGGCGGCAATGTTCCGCTGCTCGATCTTCAGGCGGCCAATGACCCTTTCAAGCCGCGCTCGATGATGAATGAAATCAAGGAGGAATTCGGCGACCGCGTCACCGTCGTCGTCATACCGAATGCGAGCCACGCGCTGGTCCCTGAGCAGCCGGTTGCCGTGATCGAGTCGATCGTTGCGTGGATGCGGAAGTTTGCACCGAAATCCTGACACCGTGAGCTACCGCATCTCCGCTTCCGGTAAATGCGCGGCAGTGAGCTATTCGGCGGCCTGCTTGACTTCATCAGGATGCGCATGATCTCTGCCCGACGCCCGGCCCCAGCGCGAAAACGCCTGGGAGAGCCGGTCGAGATAGAGATAGACCACCGGCGTCGTGAACAGCGTCAGCGCCTGGCTAACGAGAAGCCCGCCGACCATGGCATAGCCGAGCGGCTGGCGGATTTCCGATCCGGTTCCGGTGCCGAGCATCAGCGGCACGCCGCCGAGCAGCGCCGCCATGGTCGTCATCATGATCGGGCGGAAGCGCAACAGCGCTGCCTGGCGGATCGCCTGCAGCGGCGCAAGCCCTTCGTCACGCTCGGCGACGATGGCAAAGTCCACCATCATGATGCCGTTCTTCTTGACGATGCCGATCAGCAGGATGATGCCGATCAGCGCGATCACCGTGAGCTGGTAGCCGAACGCCAGCAGGATGAGCAGCGCGCCGACACCAGCGGATGGCAGAGTGGAAAGGATCGTCAGCGGCAGGATGTAGCTCTCATACAGAATGCCGAGGATGATGTAGACGGTGACGAGTGCCGCCGCGATCAGATAAGGCTCTGAGCCGAGAGAGCTCTGGAAGGCCTGGGCGGTGCCCTGGAAGCTGCCTTGCAGGGTCGCCGGCACACCCATCTGCGATTCGGTCTGCTGGATCGCAGTCACTGCGTCGCCGAGTGCGGCACCGCCCTTCAGGTTGAAGGAGATCGTCACCGACGGGAACTGGCTCTGGTGGTTGACCACGAGCGGGGCGACCTTCACCGCGCTGTCGACCAGCGTCGATAGCGGCACTTCCTGGCCGGATGAGGATTTGACGTAGATTCCGCTCAGTGCCTCCGGCGAGTACTGGAATTTCGGGTTGACCTCCATGATCACATGGTACTGGTTCAGGGTGGTGTACATGGTCGAGACGATGCGCTGGCCAAAGGCGTCATCGAGCGTGTTGTCGATGGTGAAGGGCA
>Ga0081455_10007733_pt1 | contig 11274 bp, 6 predicted proteins | sample TabmetS3T2R1_FD_70207 | JGI IMG/M metagenome (GOLD analysis project Ga0081455, IMG submission 70207) | Tabebuia heterophylla rhizosphere microbial communities from the University of Puerto Rico - S3T2R1 | ecosystem: Host-associated > Plants > Roots > Rhizosphere ... | reverse complement strand
CATCTGGCGGCGGCCGGGATGAGCTTCGACGCGCGAATGGCGCTTTGGGCGGGGGGCCTCCACATCGTCACGCAGCATATCCTCAGGCAGTGACAGCACGACTGGGCCCGGACGGCCGGATGTTGCAATTGCAAAGGCGCGGGTGACGAACTCGGGAATGCGTGCCGCGTCGTCGATCTCGCCGACCCATTTGCTGAATTCTGTCAGGGCACGGCGGAACTCGACCTCCTGGAAGGCCTCTCGTTCCCTTGCGTCGCGCTGGACCTGTCCGATGAAGAGGATCATCGGAATGGAATCTTGCCGGGCGATGTGCAGTCCCGCCGTGGCGTTCGTGGCGCCCGGGCCGCGGGTGACCATGCAGATCCCGGGCTCGCCGGTGAGCCTGCCCCATGCGTCTGCCATCATGGCCGCGCCACCCTCCTGGCGGCAGACCATCACGTCGATGTCGCTGTCATAAAGCGCGTCGAGGACGGCAAGGAAACTCTCGCCGGGCACGCAGGAGAGGCGTTTCACCCCATTCGCTTTCAAGGCCTCGACGATCAGTTCCCCGCCGGTTCTTTTCATGATGGTCTCTTCCCCTCCAGTTCGGCGAGCTCCGCCAGAACCTCCTCCTGATGCTCTCCGAGCCTCGGGCTCGGCCGCTCGTAGCGCAAGGGCGTCTGCGACAACACGACCGGCGTCCTCACGCCGGGAATGACGGTCCCCTTTGCGTCGGCGAGATCTACCCGCAATCCGCGCGCCTCAATTTGTGGATCCGCAAACATTTCCTCGATGGTATTGATCGCACCGGCCGGAACGGCGTCCGACCGCGGTCACCCTCGTCGCCGTGCTCGTGCTGGCGGCGGGCGCGTTGAACCTCGCGGAGGGGGTCGTCAGCGTCCTGGACGGCGGTGATGCGTCCAGGTTGGCCGAAGGGGCGACCGAGCTCGCGCTCGGACTGCTCGCACTGGCGATCGCGCGCGGCACGTTCCGCATGGCGATCTGGGCATGGGCCGCGATCATGACCTGGGCGGCTATCGGTCTGACCGACGAGCTCCTCCGCCACTTCTTCTATCGAGACGCGAATTACGCAGTGATGGCGATCGACGCGGCCGTGGTTTTCGTACTGACGCCTCGTGACATGCAGGTCGCCTTCGGGGTGCGGATGCCGCCGGCTCACGTCCTCGAACCGGAGCGGACGCGTGCCGGCAGAAGCTGAGATCGAAATCCTGCGCGCGTTCGAGCCGGTAGTGCGCTACACGCACGGCGAGAAGTTCTTCCCGATGAGCGTCGGCCTGTACGTGCGCGCCAGCAGCCTCTGGCTCCACGTCCCGGGGGGAACGGACGAAGAGGTTGTCCCGGAAGGCGAGTTGACGCTCGAGCGGCTCGAGGAGCTGCGTGATGCCCCGTTCGGATCGGTGTTCTATCTGCGCTTCGTCCAGCCGCTCGATCTCACCGGCAGCGCGGCCGCGCTGGCCGGTGAACGGAAGCTCGCGAAACGGCAGGACAGCGAGTTCAAAGCAGGCGTCGGCCGGCTTGCCCGCGGCGGGCTGTTGCCGAGGCTCGGAGATGGGCTCTTCTCGCTCTCGCTGCTCCTGCGCGGAACCGTTCCGGGGGCCACGGCCGCGGCCGCCGCCCTCAAGTACGCGGAGCTGAGCGAGCAGGATCCGCGCTTCGTCTACCACGGCCGGGTCGTCCGGCAGAGCGGATGGACGATCTGCCAGTACTGGTTCTTCTTCGCATACAACCCCTGGCGCTCGGGGTTCCACGGCGTCAACGACCACGAGTCCGACTGGGAGATGGTGTCCGTCTACCTCTACGAGCGCGACGACGGACTGGTGCCGGAGTGGGTTGCCTACGCATCGCACGACTTCCACGGCGCAGACCTGAGGCGACGATGGGACGACGACGTCGACCTCGAGTTGCACGACGGGCACCCGGTCGTGTACGCGGGCGCAGGCTCGCACGCCGCATATTTCCACCCCGGCGAGTACCAGGCCGTGGTGCCGCTACCGGCGCCTCGCCGGGTCAAGCAGTTGGCGGCCGCCTTGGCGGCCTTCTGGCGCGAGCGCCTCGGGCAGAGCGACGAGACGCGGAGGCCGCTCCGGATCCCCTTCGTCGACTTCGCGCGCGGGGACGGCGTGTCGGTCGGCCCGGGCCAGGAGCACGAGTGGACGCCCGTGCTGATCGACGAGACGACTCCTTGGGTGAGCAGGTATCGAGGCCTATGGGGGCTGTTTGCGCGCGATCCGATCTCCGGTGAGAACGCCCCGGCCGGGCCGATGTACGAGCGGGACGGCACCGCGAGGCCCTCGTGGTTCGACCCACTCGGATTCGCAGGCCTTGCCCAGGTCACCCCGCCGCCCCAGGAACTCCGGACAATGGAGACGGAGTGCGAGTCGCTCGAGCACCGCGAGTCGGAGCTCGATCGGCTGATCGAGGAGGAGACGGACGTGCTTCGAAAGCTCGGCGTGCAGATCGCGAGCATGCACGGGAGCCCACACCTTGCCGGCGCTTCGGAGCGACTGGAAGCGGAGGAGGCCGAGCGGGTCGAAAGCCTCAGTCGGCTCCGCAAGGAGAAGTCCGAGAACCTCGCGGTCGTCGAGGCGCTCCGCCGCGGAATCGAAGCGCGCAGGGCGGGAGACCGTGACGACCCGCGGGCGCACATCCGGCACGCTGCCGCACCGGTTCCGGAGTCGACGATGCGGTTCGCCCACGCAACCGAGGTGTGGGCGGCGATCTCGATCAGCCTGCTGCTCCTCGGCCTTGCCGTCCTCCTGATCTGGTCCCCGTCGAACGCGTGGGCGGAGGCGATCGTCCTCGTACTCGCGTTCATCGTTGGGGAGTCGGTGCTGCGCGGGACGTTCGTGCGGACGATCAACCGGATCGGTGTAGTCCTCGCGCTCGTCGCGGTCGTCGTACTGTTCGTCGAATACGTGCTCTGGGTCGCAGTCGCGCTACTGGTCACGCTCGCCGCGTACCTCCTGTACCAGCGCTTCGAGGAGTACCGGGCCTGAACGCGGCCGACGCCTCCGCCGGCGGTGCCGGCGTAGACGGTTTCGGGGTTGCCGGGTCGAGCGCGATCGCGTCGACGTCCGCGCTGGGCGCCTCTGAACGCGTCGGGAGGAGACCCTCGCTACATGTTCGGTGACTCGAGCTTCGCGAGCGGGCCGGCCATTCCCAGATCGCGATAGGCGGCTGCCGCTTGGTCCAGTCGTCGTGCGGCGTTTTCCGCATCACCAGCGTCGCCACGCGCGTGCAGCATGCGCGCATAGTCCTCCTGCGTCTGCGCGAGCCAAGGTCGCGCGCCGATGCGGCGGTTTGCCTCGATCGCGTCTTCGAAGTGCTGCTCCGCATCGTCCCACCGCGAGTCGACTGCCGCGAGGAGCCCAAGGTAGCGCGAGACGGCTCCGACGCTGATCTCAGGGTATGACGTGCCGATCCGCTCCCGATATGGAGTAAGCAGCTCGTAGAGGACGCGGGCACGCTGGATATCGCCGAGAGAAGCGGCCAGATCGGCAAGCAGGCAGATGCTCGCAAGCCACTCTTCATCGACGGGGACCCCGGCGAAGTCGTTCTCGGCCAGCTCCTCGAACTTCGCGCGGGCGTCGTCATGTCGGTCCAGCTCGGCGTAGAACCTGCCGACGATGCAGTCGAAGATGCGGTACGTCCGGTAGTCGAACGCAGTCGGATGGCCCTCGTAGATCTCGACGAGCTCGGGGAGTCGGCCCTGTGCGTGACGGAGCAGAAAGAGCTGGAGTCGGTAGGCGACTCGTGCGTTCCACCGCTGTGCGCGCTCTCCGAGTTCGAGGGCCTCGTGGACGAGGCGTTCGGCAGCGGTGAAGTCGCCCTCGAGCAGCGCGATGTGTGCGCGGAGGTTTGTGACGTAGAGCGTCTGTGAGGGTTGCCGAAGCTCCTCTGCCAGTCTGCTCATCTCCGCCAAGTCCTTCTTGGCGCGCTCCACGTCGCCGAGTTCCAGAAAGGGGCAGGCGCGACACAGGTAGCCCTCGGCCGCGCGCTCGAGCTCTCCCGTTTCGGTTGCGATCTCGATGAGCTCGGTCGCGAGCTCGATGAGGTCCTCGGTTCGGGCAGGAGACATGAACGCCGGCAGGTACGCAGCGAGCGCGTAAGCGAGGGTTGGAGCGTCGTCGAGCCGACGCGCCATCGCGAGCGCCTCGCCTGCGGCGCCTTCCCGACGTTCGGGTGGAAAGCGAGCATCGCGGAAGGGACCTGCCAGCCGCGCCAGCAGGCGCGCTCGGAGTGTGCTGTCTTCGGTGGGTAGCCGGTCAAGGGCGCGCTCGAGGAGCGGGATCAAATGGTCGTCGTCGCGTGACACCTCCCAGACGATTCGGCCTCCATATCCGAGCGCTGCGTGCCCTAGCTGCTCGGCCAGCCCCTGCTTCTCGGCGAGTTGAGCAGCCTCGTCGAAACGGTGTTTGGAAGCCGGCGTGTCACCGGCTCTCGCCAACACGTCACCGACTGCGAGGAGAAGATCGCAGCGCGTCCCATCGTCGGTGGCGAGCGTTAACGCCAGTTCGAAGAGACGGCCTGCCTCCTCGAACGCCAGAGACGACGCGGCAAGATCCGCTGCACGTCGCGCATAGTCGACCGCGCGCCCGGCGGAGTCGGGCCCGGCGGCGACGAGATGGAGGGCGATCTCCGCGAGATGGGGCTCGAGCTCGGAGGCGTGCACCTGTTCGAGCGCCGCGGCTGCCTCGCGATGCTGCTGCATCCGGCGCGCCGCGGTGAGCTCCTCGTACAGGGTGTCGCGAATCAAGACATGCGTGAACCGCAGGCGGTTCGGATTCGCCGGGATTTCCCCGATGATGCGCTCCGCGATCGCTTCGTCCAAGGTGTCGTACAAGTCCGCTTGCGGAAAGGAGCTGAGGCGCTGGAGCACGTCGACCTCGACCTCTCTTCCGAGCACCGAGGCGAGTGAGAGGAGCTTTCGGCACGACTCGGTGAGCCGCGCGACACGGCTCCCGATGACATCGCGAATCTCTGGTGGTATTTCCAGGGCGTCGATGGGACCGTTCAGACGGCCCTGCGAGTCGAGGAGCCGAACGATCTCTCCGACGAAGAGTGGATTGCCGCCGGTCTCGGAATGGATCGCCTCCACGGCTCGAGCTTCGGGCGAGACGCTCGCGACGTTGCCGATGAAATCGGCAACGTCGTCGTACGGAAGACCACCGAGGGAGATGCGACGGGCGAGGGGTTCTCGAACGAGCTCGGCGAGCGCCGTCCGAAGCGGGTCGCGCATCGTCGGGTCGACGTCCCGGTACGCCGCAATGAACAGCAACCGCGTCCCGCCAACTTCTCGTGCGACATATCGAAGGAGGAGCAACGACGGCTCGTCGGCGGCATGCAAATCGTCGAAGAACACAACAAGCGGGCGTTCGTCAGCGATGGACCTCAGGACGCCAACAATTGCGTCGAACAGGCGGACCCGTGCTCCTTCGGACTCCGGCGCGGCTGGTTCGGGCAAGGCCGGGAGGAGCTCCCGCAGTTCGGGAAAGAGCTGAGCGATATCGGCTGCCCCGAAACCGAGCCGGGCCTGAAGTTGATCAGGATCGAGCTCGCGGAGAGACGGTCGAAGCGCCTGAACCCAGGGCCAGTACGGGGGCGCTCCTCCAGCCTCCCAGCATCGCCCCACGAGGACCCGTACTCCGCGCTCCTGGGCGATGCGGAGGCCTTCCTCTGCGAGTCGGCTCTTCCCGATCCCCGGTTCGCCGGCGACGAGGAGGAAGCGGCCCTCACCCCGGATCGCGTCGTCGAGCGCGGTCCGCAGCGTGTCGAGCTCGGTCCGGCGTCCCACGAAGGAACCGGCGGATATCTCTGCACGAGACTCGTACTCGCGTCCGGCGTCGAGCATCGGGTCCTGCGCAAGGATCTGCCGCTGAAGTTCGCGCAACTCGTGCGAGGGCTCGATGCCGAGCTCTTCGACGAGAGCGCGGCGGATGTCCTGGTAGGCCTCGAGCGCGTCTGCCTGTCTGCCGGAGCGGTAGAGGGCCAACATCAGCTGACGGCGGAGATGTTCCCGGAGCGGATTCTCCGCGACGAGCGCCTCGAGCTCGCCGGTCAGCTCCCCATGGCGGCCTGCAGACAGCTGGCGATCGATCCGCTCCTCGAGACAGGCCAACCGCTGGTCCTCCAGGCGCGCGATCTCGGTCTGCGCGAAGCCGTCGTAGGCGAAGTCCGAGAGTGGCGGTCCGCGCCAGCACGCCAGAGCCTCCGTCGGCATTCCCTGCTCCCGAAGCTGCCGAAAGCGCTCGAGATCGAGCTCGTCGTCAGAGACTCGAAGAAGGTAACCAGAAGGTCTGGTCTCCACCCGCTCCTTGCCCAGCTGTTTGCGGAGGCCCGACACGTACATCTGCAGTGCTTTCGTTGCGCTTGCGGGCGGATCGCTCTCCCAGAGCGCGTCGACCAGGCGGTCCCGGGACACGACCTGGTTCGAATGCAAGAGCAGCATGGCGAGAAGAGCGCGCTGCTTCTGTCCGCCGAGGTCAATCGCCTGCCCGTCCGAATACACCTCCAGCGGGCCGAGGATCCGAAACTCCATTCAGCCTCCGGTTCGCGTGGCCGAATGCGACGTTAACCGCTTCCTCTCCGTCCGCATAGCCCGCAATCGGCCCGAGCTCGCGTTCCTCGAACGACTCCAGGCTGCAGCCGTCACGAGGCGTCGCGAGGGTACGCGCCAAGAAGGGGCCAGAGCCCGCCCCGCTGCGTGGCTCATGTCTAGGTCGAGGCAGGCCGGTCGGTGCCGTAGGGCTCGACCCTCTGGAGCCTCATGCGCGCCTCTTCGGCGCCGATCACGTTCCCCTTGAGTTCGAAGCAGCGAATTGCCTCTCGTACAGCTGCCACGGAAGCGTCTTGTCGGCTGGAGAGCTCGAGGACCTCCGCGAGATCGATGAGCGCGGCGCCACGTGCCACGAGGAAGTCGCCCGATGCCGCCAAGTCGATCGCCTCCCGAGCGAGCGCTTCTGCCTGCTGAGCCTCCCCCCTCCTCGCGAGCACCTTGGCTCGCACTGCACGCCATCTGATCTGGTCATGCACGTCGTTGGGCTGAGCGGCGCTCTCGCAGTCGAGGGTGAGCTCTTCGGCCTCGTCGAGCCGCCCCTGACGGTAGACAGCCTCGGCCAGGAGTTGCGCTACGGGCGAGAAATGGCTCCCCTCGCCCATCCGCTTCAACTCGTCGTAAGCCGGACGTAACTCGGACTCCGCTCCTGAGGTATCGCCCTGCAGCAATAGAGCCTCCGCAAGGTGGAAGGAGACGATCCAGACTCCCTGTCCGAGGCCGTCCAGAAGCGCCCGGGCCTGCACGGCGTATCCGTTCGCCTCGTCGAGCTGTCCAGACATCGTTGTGAGGTGCGAGAGGGCGCCGACGATAACGCTCGCGCCTGCGGGGTCATCTGCGCAGTCGTCCAAGAGAGTCCTGCAGCGGTGGGCAGCCTCAGTCGCCGATATCGGCCCCCAGACGAGCGCGATCACGAGCCACACCTCGATTTCGCGGAGCTCGAACCGGTCTCCCGTGCGACGGGCATGCAACAGCGCCTGCTCGGACGCGTCGGCGCTGAGCCCTGCGCACCGACCGAGATAGTGCACCTGTGCTTTCAAGCGCCAGGCGCGCGCGAGGCCAAGCTCGTCTCGAAGTTCCTCGAAGACAGCGATGGCTTGCTCCGCCGTGTCGAGGAGTTCATTCGCTGTCACGTCCCGCTCAGTGAACAGCCGCAGCAGTCCGCGTTGGACAAGCGCGTGCGCTGCCAGCGTTTGGTTGCCGGTCGTCGCCGCGGCCTCGACCGCCTCGGTCAGCACACGGTCGGCCCAGGCCAGGTCCGCACGCAGTCCCTGGACGACCCTCACGTTGGGTATTAGGTCGACGCGCCGCGGATCGTCGGGATCGAGAAGCGACGCCGCCCGCGAAACGAGGTTTACTCCGGCTGGTGCGTCGCTGCGAAAGAACGCGCGGCGGCCAGCGGTGCCGAGACGCTCGGCCGCCTCGCGCGCCAGATCCCTCGTCTGGTCGTCGAGGTCGTCGAGTTGTGCGCGATAGCGCGCGAGGTGGTACCCGACGATCTCCTCGTACTCGGTCGCGCGGTCGCCGGCGGTGCCGTCGAGCCAGCGCGCAAAGCGCTCGTGCATCTGAGCGCGCGCTTGCTTCGGAACGGATTCGTATGCCGCGTCGCGCAGCAGGATGTGGCGGAACCGGTATCCAGGCCCTCCGAAGCTCGAACGCTCGGGCCTAAGCAGCTCACGCTGCAGCAGCGAATCGAGAGAAGACTTGATGATCAAGGAGAGATCGTCCGGAGCGACCGCGGCGAGGGCGTTCTCGTAGAAGACCTTCCCCTGGACAGATGCACAGTCGATTACTGCGCGCTCGTCAGAGGGGAGCCGATCGAGCCGAGCGGTAAGGAGACTCTGGATCGTCGGTGGAACATGGATTTCTCCCGGTGGCAGCCCTTCCTCGAGCGCCAGCGAGAGCATTTCCTCGACGAAGAGGGGATTTCCTCCCGCCGCGTCGACGATTCGCCGGGTGGTCGCGTCGCCCAACTCAGGGCCAGAAAGGTTCTCGACGAGCTCGGCACTCTCGCCGTCTGACAGCGGCTCTAGCAGGATCGACGTGGCGTTGAGCTTGCCGCCCGCCCATCCCGAACGCACGTCGAGAAGCTCCGGCCGCGCGAGGCAGACGAGAAACATGGGGACGTCTCGGGTCCTGTCCGCGAGATGCTCGAGAAGATCCAAGAAGGTTGCCTCTCCCCAATGGATGTCGTCGAACACCAGCACCAGCGGTCTCGCACGCGCCAGAGCCTCGAATAGGGCACGGGCGGCCGTGAATCCCTCCTCGATGCCGAGCGTCGCTTCCGCAAGCCCGACCATCTCAGCGACCCTCCGAGCGACGAGCTCGGTCTCGGGCTCGTCGTCCAGCGTCGCCACGAGCTTGGCCCTCGCGTCGTCGGGCGAGTCTGCGTCCTCGAGCCCAACTGCTTCCTTGATGGCCTCGAGCAACGGCCAGTACGTGATCCCCTCCCCGTAGGGCAGGCAGCGCCCGCGCGCGACGAGCGTATCGGGGCCGATTTCGTCGAGGAACTCCTGGACGAGCCTAGACTTTCCCACGCCGGCCGTGCCGAGCACGGTGAAGAGCTGGCACGAGTGATCGGCCAGCGCCTGCTCGAACGCTTGCCAGAGCCTGTGTCGCTCGCGAACCCGACCGACCATCGGTGAGCGCGTCGAGACCCTACCGCTCGGCCGCAGCTGGAGCAGCTCGAAGGTGTCACCCCGTGACCGTGTGTCGGCGAAGTCTCGAACGAGCTGCCGCGTTGCTCCGTCGAGCAGGACGCCCCCCGGGGCCGCGTGCCGGGCGAGATCCAGCGCTGCAGAAACGGGCTTGCCAGTGGGAGGTAGTTCCCCGCCGGCGAGTATTTCACCGCTGCTGACGCCGATCCTGACTTCCGCCGACAAGAGCTGCACGCGCAGTTCCTCGGCGATGCGCGTCACGCCCGTCGCCGCCTCGACGGCCGACCGCAGTGCGCGCAGTGCGTCGTCTTCGTGAACGATCGGGAGCCCGAAGATCGCGGTCACAGCATCGCTCGAGAGCGCCTGCACCGATCCTCCGTGCCGCTCGATCGCCGACTGGATCTCGCCGAGCGCACGGCTCGCGACCCGCCGCAGCGTCTCCGGGTCGAGCTCCCGCCCGTTGGCGGTCGCCGTCGTAAGGCTCGCACACAAGACGGTGACACGCTTGCGCCTCTCGCGGTGCGGCTCCAAGGGCGGGGTGGCGGCTTCATCGTGCTCCGCGGTCGGCTCGTCCGGCCTGATCTCCGACTCGAGGCCGGGATCCTGGTTCAGGATCTGTTGGTGCAGCTCGCGCCCCGGCTCGATCCCCAGCTCGTCGACCAGCGTGCCGCGGGTCTGCTGGTAGGCCTCGAGCGCCTCGGCCTGCCTGCCCGAGCGGTACAGGGCGAGCATCAGCTGGCCGCGAAGGCGCTCCCGGAGAGGGTTCTCGGCGACCAAAGCCTCCAGCTCGCCGGTGAGCTTCGCATGGCCGCCCGCGTCCAGCTCCCGCTCGATCCGGTCTTCGAAGCAGGCAACCCGCTGGTCCTCGAGGCGGGCTATCTCCGCCTGGGCGAAGTGCCTATCGGCGACATCGGAGAGCGGCGGTCCGCGCCAGACCGCGAGGGCCTCCGTCGGCATTCCCTGCTCCCGAAGCTGTCGAAAGCGCTCGAGATCCACCTCGTCTTCGGCGACCCGGAGCAGATAGCCCGGTGGTCTGGTCTCCAGCCGCTCCTTGCCCACGAGCTTGCGGAGGGCGGACACGTACATCTGCAGCGCCTTCTGCGCGCTCGCGGGCGGATCGCTCTCCCAGAGCGCGTCGACCAGGCGGTCTCGGGACACCACCTGGTTCGCGTGCAAGAGCAGCATGGCGAGCAGAGCACGTTGCTTCTGTCCGCCGAGCTCGAGCGCCTGCCCGTCCGAGTACACCTCCAGCGGGCCGAGAATCCGAAACTCCATGCAGCCTCCGGTTTGCGTGGCCGAATGCGACGTTAACCGCTTCCGCTGTACGCGCATAGCCCGCGCTTGACCGTGGCTTTACCAGTCCTTGGGGGCGGTGGTCTTTCGTAGTGCGAAAGGCCGCATCGGGCGGCTCGGCACCAAAGGAGGCGAAGGACGTGTTTTCCCCCTCACTCATTCGGTTCAGGCGAGTGCTCGTGCTGGTAGCGGTCGTCGCCGGAGCTATGGCCTCGACTACGGGGGCTTCCGCGGTTCGCGCAGGCGCAGCCCCCGACGTGCTCGAGCGGTACGCCGCCGCGCACCCGTACGGGGCAGCGGCGACTCCTGACGTCTTCGAGCGGTACGCCGCCGCTCACCCCTTCGGAGCAAGCCTTTCGACGGCGCTGGGCACGGAGCGGATCGTGGACGACTGGTTTCGCGATCCGACCCCGATCGTCACTCCCGCGGGCGACCGGATCGTCGACGACTACTTCCGCGATGTCCCGACGGTCGTGACCTCGCCGAAGGCCGGCAACGGCCTCGACTGGGGCGACTTCGGCATCGGCGCCGGCGCGATGCTCGGCCTGACGTTGCTCGTCACCGGCCTTGGCCTCGGCACGATCGCCATGCGCCATCGGGCAAGCAAACTCGGCACTTCCTAGATAGCCGGTGTTCGCCCGAGCCGGCCGAACGGGCCCCGTGAGGGGCCCGTTCACCTTTGGGCACCACCGGCGAGTCTGACCCATTCGGGGCGTTGACGCGCGAGTGAGGCGGCGGGATCATCGCGCCATCTGTTACTAGGACGACCTG
>Ga0081455_10007732_pt1 | contig 11275 bp, 5 predicted proteins | sample TabmetS3T2R1_FD_70207 | JGI IMG/M metagenome (GOLD analysis project Ga0081455, IMG submission 70207) | Tabebuia heterophylla rhizosphere microbial communities from the University of Puerto Rico - S3T2R1 | ecosystem: Host-associated > Plants > Roots > Rhizosphere ... | reverse complement strand
GCGGTTGCCGACACCGGCATCGGTATGACGGCGGAGCAGCAGGCCAAGCTGTTCGAAGAATTCACCCAGGCCGATTCCTCGACCGCGCGGCGCTACGGCGGCACCGGGCTGGGGCTTGCGATCACACGCAAGCTCGCGCGCATGATGGGCGGCGACGTGACGGTGCAAAGCGAGCCTGGCAAGGGCTCGGTATTCACCGTGCGCCTGCCCGCCGGAGCCGACGCCGCTGCGAGAAGCGCGGGCAACGGCAGCCGAGCGCCCAGCAGCGACTGCGTGCTGGTCGTCGACGACGATGCCACCGCGCGGGAGCTTATCGCCGAACACCTCAAGAGCGAGGGGTTCTCCGTCGTGACCGCGGCGGGAGGATTGGAGGGATTGAAGCTCGCCAAGGAGCTGCGGCCGATCGCGATCACGCTCGACGTGATGATGCCCGACCTGGACGGCTGGTCGGTCTTGGCGGCGCTGCGGCAGGATCCTGAGCTTGCCGAGATTCCGGTCATCATGATCACGATCCTCGACGAGCATCGGCGCGGCGTTGCCCTCGGCGCGGCGGGCTATCTCACCAAGCCGATCGACCGCGAGCGGCTCAGCCGGATGGTGAGCCGCTTCCGGGGCTCCGCGCGGCAGGCTCGCGTCCTGCTGGTCGAAGACGATGGGACCCAGCGCGAGCGCCTGCACGGATGGCTGGCGGGCGAGCAGTGGGTGGTGCAGGAGGCCGCGAACGGGCGCGATGCGCTCGCCCTTCTCAAGGACAGCAAGCCCGACGTGATCTTGCTCGATCTGATGATGCCGGAGATGGACGGCTTTGCCGTGGTCGCCGCGCTGCAGAAGGAGCCGCGCTGGCGCGACATTCCGGTCATCGTCATCACTGCGCGCGACCTCGATGCGCAGGACCGCGAGCGATTGAACTCAGGCGTGCAGTCGGTACTGGTCAAGGAGACGTTCCGGCCTGCCGACCTGGTGGAGCGCATCCGCCGCCTGGCGCGCGGCAGGTCTGAGGTCGGCAAGGAAATGGAAGCCGCATCGTGACCAAGGTGCTCTACGTCGAGGACAACGACGACAACGTCTATATGCTCAAGATGCGCCTCGAGTTGTTGGACGGGTTCGAGGTCGTGACCGCGGAGGATGGCGAGAAGGGGTGCGCCATGGCGCTCTCCGAGCGGCCCGATATCATCCTGATGGATCTGGAAATGCCGGGGGTCGACGGCTGGGAGGCGACGCGGCGGCTCAAGTCGGATCCGCAGACGCGCGACATTCCGGTCGTCGCGCTCTCGGCGCACGCGCTTGCCGGCTCGCGCGAGAAGGCGCTCGCCGCCGGATGCGACGAGTTCGACACCAAGCCGATCGAATTCGATCGGCTGGTTGGAACAATGCGGCGGCTGCTCGCGGATCGCCAGTGACTTTATCAGCCGACGACGGTCGTGGATGAGAAAGCGTCGTAAGAAGGGCACGTCCCCTGCTACGGCCACACGGCGTGCGCCGGGTCGCGCGCGGCGCCCACGCGCGCCGAATCCTGGAAAGAAAAACGTTGCCGCGCTTACCCGCGAGCTGAATGAAGCGCTGGAGCAGCAGGCGGCGAGCGCCGAGGTGCTGCGCGTCATCTCCAGCTCCGCGGGCGATTTGCAGCCCGTATTTCAGGCCATATTGGCGAACGCAACCCGTATCTGCGGAGCCAAGTTCGGCACGCTCTACTTGTACGACGGAGATGCCTTTCACGCGACGGCGTTCCACAACGCGCCACCCGCGTTTATCGAGCACCGCAAACGTGCGCCGCTCCGTCCCGGCCCCGATACCAGTCTTGGCCAGGCCGCTAAGACGAAACAGGTCGCTCACATCATCGATAGCATGAAGCGGGAATCCTACCGTCGCCGCGATCCATTTGTGGTTGCCGGCGCGGAGCTTGGTGGATATCGGACGATCGTCTCGGTGCCCATGCTCAAGGACGATAAGCTGGTGGGCGTGATCAGTATTTATCGTCAGGAAGTTCGCCCCTTCAGCGAGAAGCAGATCGCGCTGGTCACGAATTTCGCTGCCCAAGCTGTGATCGCCATCGATAACGCGCGCCTGCTCAACGAATTGCGGCAGCGTACCGCCGATCTGAGCGAGGCCCTGGAGCATCAGACCGCAACGGCGGAGGTGCTCACCATTGTGAGCCGTTCGCCGAGCGACGTGCAGCCGGTGTTCGAGGCAATCGCGCAGAGTGCCGCGGCACTGTGTGAGGCCGAGCTCTCGGCCGTCTATCGCTACGAGGGAGACTTGATCTACCCCGTGGCAAACACGCTTCGATCGGAAGCGCAACGAGAACTCTTCGAACGGATCTACCCGATGCGGCCCAGCCGTGGAACTCCGGTCGCGCGTGCGATCTTGGAATGCCGCACCCAGCACGTTCCCGACACGAGAGATGACCCCGAGGTGCTTCCCGCGATTGCGAGTACGGGGTTCCACAGCGCGTTAGCCGTCCCCATGCTTCGCGACGGCGCGCCAATCGGCGCGGTCGCCGTCGGCCGTATGCAAGTACGCGCCTTTTCGGACCCGCAGATCAAGCTCCTCGAGACGTTTGCCAATCAGGCCGTCATCGCCATCGAGAACACCCGGCTGGTCAACGAGCTGCGCGAATCCCTGCAGCAGCAGACTGCGACGGCCGACGTGCTCAAGGTCATCAGCCGCTCGACTTTCGACCTGCAGGCGGTGCTCGACACGCTGGTCGAGTCGGCGGCGCGGCTGTGCGAGGCCGACAGCGCATCTATCCACCGTCCTAAGGACGAGGCGTACCCCTGCATCGCGAGCCACGGGTACTCGCGTGAATTCCAACAATATCTGCGTGATCATCCGATCGTGCGCGGAAGGGGATCGGTAGTGGGCCGAGCGATGAGTGACGGAAAGGTCGTTCATGTCCCCGATGTGCTGGCCGATTCGGAGCATGCTTTGGTCGAGCAAAGGAAGGTCGGCGGATATCGCACCGTGCTGGCGGTTCCCCTGATGCGGCAGGGCTCGGCGATTGGCATCATCAGGCTGACGCGTAACAAGGTGCAACCGTTCACGGACAAGCAGATTGAGTTAGTCGAGACATTCGCTGACCAGGCGGTGATCGCGATCGAGAACGTGCGGCTGTTCGACGAGGCGCGGGCGCGCACGCGCGAATTGTCCGAGGCGCTGGAGCAGCAGACCGCGACGACAGGAATTCTCAGTGTCATCAGCAATTCGCTGAGCGACACGCAGCCGGTGTTCGACGCCATCGTAGAGAGCGGGCTTAAGCTGTTTTCGGGTGCCACGGTCATCGTCGCGCTGACGGACGGAGCGCAGGTCGATGCGGCGGCGGTCGCCGCGCCCGATCCCGCCGGGGTCGAAGCGGTGCGACGCAGGTGTCCGTTCCCGCTCACCCGCGAGTACATGCACAGCACCGCCATTCTCGACCGGCGGATCGTGGACATTCCCGACGTCGAAAACCCGCCGGCCGAATTGGCGGTCGGGGCCCGCAACTTCGCGGCGACCGGCTATCGCGCGGTCACAATCATGCCCATGATGCGCGGCGACGGCGCGATCGGCGCATTGAGCGTGGTGCGGCACACGCCCGGGCTGCTTTCGGACAAGCAGCGCGCGGTGCTCAAGACGTTCGCCGATCAGGCCGTCATCGCCATCGAAAACACCCGGCTGCTCAAGGAATTGCGCCAGCGCACGGACGATCTGGGCGAAGCGCTGGAGCAGCAGACGGCGACCTCGAAGGTGCTCGGTGTCATCTCAAGCTCGCCCGGTGAACTCGTACCGGTATTCGAGGCGATGCTAGAAAACGCAACGCGAATTTGCGAAGCGAACATCGGGATACTGTTCCGATACGAGCGTGGTGCCTACACCGCCGTGGCAACGCTTGGCGTGACGCCCGCCTATGCGGAATACCTGGACCGCGGTCCGATTCGCCCCGGCCCCACGACCGGGCTGGGTCGCGTCGCCAGCACGAACCAGACGATCCATATCGTCGATACGCAGGCGGAGCAGGCCTACGCCGACCGCGAACCGTTGCGCGTCGCGACCGCCGAGCTTGGCGGCGCGCGAAGCCTTCTCAACGTGCCGATGCTCAAGGAGGGAAAACTGATCGGCGCCATCGGCATCTACCGGCAAGAGATTCGGCCATTTACCGACAAGCAGATCGAGCTGGTCACGAATTTCGCCAACCAGGCCGTGATCGCCATCGAGAACACGCGTCTGCTCAACGAGCTGCGGCAGCGCACCGACGACCTTGCCGAATCACTGCAGCAGCAGACCGCCACCGCCGACGTGCTCAAGGTGATCAGTCGCTCAGCGCTAGAGCTGCAGCCGGTGTTCGACACTTTGATTGAGAACGCCGTAAGGCTCTGCGAGGCCGAGAGGGGTTTTCTGTTCCGGTTCGATGGCGGGTCGCTTCGCTCCGCCGCGTCCTACAACGTGTCGCCCGAACTCAAGGAGTGGGTAGATCGCAATCCCATCGCTCCGGGCCGCCACAGCATTTCAGGACGCGCTGCCCTCGAGCAGCGAACCGTGCATGTCCCTGATGTTCTGGCCGATCCAGAGTACGCCTACGCCATGCAAGATGAGCGGCCGATCCGAACGACGCTCGCGGTCCCGATGCTAAAAGGGGACGATTTGGTTGGAACCATCACCATTTATAAATTGGAGCTTAAGCCATTCACTGACAAACAGATCGCGCTCGTGGAAACTTTCGCGGACCAAGCGGTCATCGCGATCGAGAACACGCGGCTGCTCAACGAGCTGCGGCAATCATTGCAGCAGCAGACTGCCACGGCCGACGTGCTCAAGGTCATCAGCCGCTCTACCTTCGATCTCAAATCGGTGCTCGACACGCTTGTGGAATCGGCGGCGCGTCTTTGCGAGGCCGATATGGCGTCGATCAATCGACAAGCCGGCGACGTCTACCGCCAAGTTGCGAGCTACGGCTACTCGCGCGAGTTCGTGGAATTCATGGATATCCATCCCCTGGAAATGGGACGCGGGACGGTCGTCGGACGAGTGGTGGTTGAAGGCAAGGGCCTTCAAATTCCCGATGTCCTGGCGGATCCGGAATACAAGTTTGTCGAGGGCGCGAAGGTTGGTGGCACTCGCACCATGCTTGGCGTACCACTTCTGCGAGAGGGGATGCCCATCGGCGTCATCGTCCTGTCGCGCAAACGGGTAGAGCCTTTCACCGACAAGCAAATCGAGTTGGTCGAGACCTTCGCCGACCAAGCGGTAATCGCGATCGAAAACGTCCGGCTGTTCGACGAAATCCAGGACAAGAGCGGGCAGCTCGAATTGGCAAGCCGGCACAAATCGCAGTTTCTCGCCAGCATGAGCCACGAATTGCGCACGCCGCTCAACGCAATCATCGGCTTGACCGAGATGATGGTCACCAACGCGCCGCGCTTCGGCACGGAAAAAGCGGCTGAGCCACTGCGCCGCGTGCACCGTGCCGGCACGCATCTGCTCGGACTCATCAACCAGGTTCTCGACCTCTCCAAGATCGAAGCCGGCAAACTCGAACTGAACCCAGAGTCCGTGAATTTGGCACCGCTCGTCGACGAGGTCGTCGGCACCGCGCGGCAGCTTGCCGAGCAGAACAAGAACCGCCTCGTGCTCGACGTACAAGAAAAGCTCGGGATGCTGACCGTCGACCCGATGCGGCTGCGGCAGATTCTGCTCAATCTGTTGAGCAATGCCTGCAAGTTCACCAAAGAAGGTGAGGTCGCCTTGCGGATTCGCAAGGTCGCTGATGGCCGCGACTGGATCGAATTCGCCGTGTCCGACACCGGCATCGGTATGACCGCAGAGCAGCAGTCGAAGCTGTTCGAGGAATTTTCCCAGGCCGCTTCTTCGACCGCGCAACGCTACGGCGGCACCGGGCTGGGGCTTGCCATCACGCGCAAGCTTGCCCGCATGATGGGCGGCGACGTGACGGTGGAGAGCGAGCCCGGCAAAGGCTCGGTGTTTACCGTGCGCCTGCCCCACAGCGGCGCCGTAAGCGAAGAGACCCAAGGTCACGCGGGTCACTGCGTGCTGGTCATTGACGATGATGCCACTGCGCGCGAACTCATTGCCGAACACCTCATGGCAGAGGGCTTTTCCGTCACGGCCGCCGCGGGCGGGTTGGAAGGGCTCAAGCTCGCCAGGGACTTGCGGCCGATCGCGATCACGCTTGACGTGATGATGCCCGACCTCGACGGTTGGTCGGTGTTGGCGGCGCTGCGGCAGGATCCCGAACTTGCCGAAATCCCGGTCATCATGGTCACCATTCTGGACGAGCAGCGCCGTGCCGCCTCACTCGGTGCGGCGGGCTATCTCACAAAGCCGATTGATCGGGAGCGATTGCGCGGATTGATGGGTCGTTTCCGGACGTCGGCGCAGTCGCCACGGGTGCTGTTAGTCGAAGACGATGCGGATCAGCGCGAGCGCGTGCGCACATGGCTCGAGGGTCAGCAGTGGAGCGTGCAGGAGGCCGCTGACGGGCGCGAGGCGCTGGCCCGCTTGCAAGCGGATAAACCGGACGTGATCCTGCTGGATCTGATGATGCCGGAGATGGACGGCTTTGCAGTCGTGGCCGCGCTGCAGAAGGAGCCAAACTGGCGGGATATTCCGGTCATCGTCATCACGGCCCGCGACCTCGACGGCAAGGACCGCGAACGATTGAATTCCGGGGTGCAGACGGTTCTGGTCAAGGAGACGTTCCGGCCTGCGGAACTGGTCGAGCGCATTCGCCGGCTGGCGCGCAGCGAGCCTATCATTAGCAGCGGGATGGAAGCAGCGTCGTGACGAAAGTGCTTTACGTCGAGGACAACGACGACAACGTCTACATGCTCAAGATGCGTCTCGAACTCTTGGGCGATTTCGAGGTTGTGGCGGCCGAGGACGGCGAGAAGGGGTGCGCCATGGTCCTCTCCGAACGCCCCGACCTTATCCTGATGGATCTGGAAATGCCGCGGGTCGACGGCTGGGAGGCGACGCGGCGGCTCAAGGCGGATCCGCAGACGCGCGACATCCCGATCGTCGCGCTCTCGGCCCATGCACTCGCCGGCGAGCGGGAAAAGGCGCTGGCTGCCGGCTGCGACGAGTTCGACACCAAGCCGATCGAGTTCGACCGGCTGGTCGCGACCTTGCGCCGGGTGCTCGCGGCGCGCAAGTGACGCTCGATTAGCCGAGACGGATCTACCCGAGTTCGTCAGCCCTTTCCGCTGTCAATTTACCGGGTAGCCTTTCCCAAGACTTATCCTACACGGAAGGCGAGCTGATGGTGGCATTGTTCGAATTCAGTGCCAGAAGGGCGGCAGACGCGCTGCGCAACGGCGAGCAAACCGCAGAAGCGCTGGCCGAGGCACTGTTGGTGCGCTGCGCGGCGGCGTCATCGCTCAACGCATTCATCTGCATTGAGGCGGACCGCCTGCGCGCCGCGGCGCGGGCCGCCGACCAGCGGCGTCAGCGCGGCGAGCGGCTAGGGCCGCTGCATGGGGTGCCCATCGCGCTCAAGGACAACATCGATACGGCCAATTTTCCAACAACCGCCGGAACGCCGGCACTTGCGGCGCATCGCCCAAAACGCAACGCACCGATCGTGCAGCGCTTGCTCGATGCCGGCGCCATCGTGCTCGGCAAAACCAATTTGCAAGAGCTTGCCTTTGGGCCGACCAACAACAACGCGGCGTTTGGTCCGGCGCGCAACCCGTACGATTCCATGCGCATCCCGGGCGGCTCGAGCGGTGGCAGCGCCGCCGCCGTCGCAGCGCGTCTCGCGCCGGCCGCCCTCGGCACGGATACCGGCGGCTCCATACGCGTCCCTGCCGCCCTTTGCGGGATCATGAGCATGCGACCAACCACCTTGCGCTGGTCACAAGCCGGCATCGTTCCCCTCTCGCATACCCGTGACACCGCCGGACCGATGGCGCGTCATGTTGCCGACTGCGTGCTCCTCGACGGCGTCGTTACCGGCGGTCCGACCGAGGTCGCGCCCGCTCCTCTCAAAGGGCTGCGCCTCGGGCTGCCGCGCGACTATTTCTGGGAAAATCTCGACGCCGAGCTCGCCGCGATTCTTGAAGCAGCGCTGGCACGACTGCGCGAGGCCGGTGTCGTGCTGGTCGAGGGCGAGGTTGTCAATGTCGCCGCGCTCGACACCGCTGCCGGCTTTCCAATCATGCTCTACGAGACAGTGATCGAGCTCGAGCGGTATCTGGCCGAGCATGAAACCGGCCTCGACTTTGCCAGCCTCATGGCACAAGTGAAGAGCCCGTCGGTCAAGCAAGCGCTCGCGAGCCTGCGCGGCGCAGACGCGGTGTCCGAATCCAGCTATCGCGAGGCGCTCACCAAACATCGCCCAGCGCTGCAGGAGACGTACCGCCGCTATTTCCGGGAGCGCGATGTCGCCGCGATGGTGTTCCCGACAACGCCGCTGCCAGCCGCGAAGATCGGGGAGGATGACACGGTCATGCTCAACGGCGTGCCGGTGTCGACCTTGTCCACCTTTATCCGCAACCTCGCCCCCGGCAGCGCCGCAGGCATCCCCGGCCTTAGTCTGCCGGCCGGAATGACCAAAGCCGGGCTTCCTGTCGGCATGGCAGTCGACGCGCCGGAAAAAAACGACCACCAGCTTCTGGCGATTGGGCTCGCTCTCGAAACCGTGCTGCCCCGGTTACCGGCGCCGCCGGCTTGACAGATCGCGTTCTCTGGCAGGCGCGTGAGACGGATCGGCCTCGGTACCCCGATCACAAAAATCTGTTCTTGGGCCTTGGCAATTCGAGATTGTCGCGCAGCATCTTGCCTTCGTATTCGCGACGGAAAATTCCGCGCCGCTGCAATTCCGGCACCACGCGGTCGACGAAATCATCAAGCCCGCCTGGAAGATATGGAAACTGTATCGTGAAGCCGTCGGAGCCTTCGGTCATTAGCCATTCCTCCATTTCGTCGGCAATCGTTACGGGAGTGCCGACCATTGCAAGTCCGGAATGGCCACCAAGACGTTGCGCGAGCTGCCGCACGGTGAGGTTTTCGCTTTTCGCGAGATCGATCGCGCGCTGCCGGCCGCTCTTTGAGGCATTGCTCTCCGGAATGTCAGGCAGCGGCCCATCCGGATCGAATTTCGACGCGTCATGGCCGAGCGCGATCGATAGCGAGCCAATGGCGTTTGAGTAGTGCACAAGGCTGTCGAGCTTCGCCCGCTTGGCGCGCGCCTCCTCTACGGTATCACCGACTACGACGAAGCAGCCGGGAAGGATTTTCAGATGGTCCCGCGACCGTCCGACTTTTTCCGCCCGGCTTTTCACGTCGGCATAGAACTCTCGCCCCACGGCGAGGCTCGATTGCGCAGTGAACACCGCTTCCGCCGTTTCGGCTGCCAGTTGGCGGCCGGCTTCGGAGGCGCCTGCCTGGACGATGACCGGCCAACCCTGGATGGGCCGCGCGATGTTAAGGGGGCCGCGCACCGACAGATACTTGCCCTTGTGGTTCAGCACATGCAGCTTGTCGGGATCGAAGTAAAAGCCCTTTTCGACATCGCGGACGAACGCATCATCTGCCCAGCTGTCCCACAGACCGGTCACGACATCGTAAAACTCGCGGGCTCGAGCGTAGCGCTCGCCATGCTCCATATGCTCCTCCATTCCGAAATTCAGCGCCGCATCCGGATTGGAGGTGGTGACAATGTTCCAGCCGGCGCGCCCGCCACTGAGATGGTCGAGCGAAGCAAAGCGCCGCGCGATGTGATAGGGCGCGTCGAAAGTGGTCGAGCCGGTGGCGACGAGACCGATGCGCTCCGTAACCTGTGACAATGCTGACAAAAGCGTGAACGGCTCGAACGAAGTGACTGTATGGCTGCGCTTCAACGCATCGGGTGGCATGTTGAGCACAGCCATATGGTCCGCCATGAAGAAGGCGTCGAACTTGGCGCGCTCGAGCGTCTGCGCAAAGCGCTTGAGGTGCGCGAAGTTAAAATTGGCGTCCGGGAAAGCGCCGGGGTACCGCCATGCTCCGGTATGGATACTCGCCGGTCGCATGAAGGCTGCGAGCTTGAGTTGACGTGGTCGCGTCATGGACAATACCTCGCGCATCTCCCGATGCGTTCAAACCGATCCTCGAATATAGAACCTATGGCTTGGCGAATACGCCAGTCGCGTAAGGCTGTTTTATCCTGTCTGGGACCTGACTCCGAATATTTACAATGAGCCATAACACGCTAGCAATACAACGTGATTATGAGGTTTCGCTATCGGACGTGTAACCCGTCCGCTTTGCTCGCGATGTCCGTTTTGAGGACCAAGCGGACATGACCGGGTGATGACGCTGCGTCAGCTCCTGACCTCCGCGAGGTCTTTACCAGCGCCGGCGGCCGCAAAAATCAAGCACGCTCGACTGATTGACGTCTTGCGGCCATTCTTCGTCGTCGTAGTTCGTACCAGACCATTGGCACCACCAGGAAAGGTATGCCGATGAAGAGAGGGGTTCGCAGCGTATCCGAGAACACCATCAACACGAGGAGTACGACCTGCGCCCAGATGCCGAAGTAGGTCACGTAGGGGAAGAACGGAACCTTGAACCTCAGGCTCTGGATATCATGCCCCTCTGCGTGAAGGCGCCGGCGGAAGTTCAATTGACTCCAGCAGATGGAAATCCAGGCGATGGCACCGCTGAATCCGGACACAGCCAGCAGTTTGACGAACAGACCTTCCGGATCGAACGCCTGGAGCATCAGAGCGACCCAACAGCCCGCGATCGAGAAGATCGTGGCGTTCTGCGGCACTCCGAAGCGATTGGTTCTTCCGAGCCACGAAGGCGCCAGTCCCTCTTGTCCGAGCGCGTGCATTGCTCTCGCGCAGCCGTAGAGGCCGGAATTTGAGCACGATATGGCGGCGGTCAGGACGACGAATGAAAACAGTCCGCTCGCCCATCGCAGGCCATAATGATCCAGCGCGGCGGCAAAGACAGTCTGTTCAAGTCCCGCTTGCCGCCACGGAAAGATGCTGACCAGCAGCAGCAACGGAACCACATACAAGGCTATGATCCGCCATGTCACATTGCGGATGGCCGTGGAAATGCTCTTGGCCGGATTCTCGCTTTCTCCGGCTGCCAGGCCGATGATCTCTGCCCCTTGAAAATTGACCAGGACCAGGACCATCGTGACCAACACGGCCCAATAGCCGATCGGGAAAAAGCCGCCATCGCCTAGCAGGACCGAGGTCCCGATAAACGATTCGCTTCCGACAATTCCGAATAAAATGGCCAGAGCGCATACGATGAAAAGCAGCAGCGCGACAACCTTGATCAGCGC
>Ga0081455_10007731_pt1 | contig 11276 bp, 10 predicted proteins | sample TabmetS3T2R1_FD_70207 | JGI IMG/M metagenome (GOLD analysis project Ga0081455, IMG submission 70207) | Tabebuia heterophylla rhizosphere microbial communities from the University of Puerto Rico - S3T2R1 | ecosystem: Host-associated > Plants > Roots > Rhizosphere ... | reverse complement strand
CGAACACCAGAACGCGACGTGCCACGTCATGTCGCGAACCGCCCAGCCCTCGGCGTTCACACCCGGCCGTTCGAGCCGGTCCGCCGGCACGCCGTCGAGCGCCGCCTCGAACGCGGCCCACCGCTCGGCCTCGTCGCGCAGCAGCTCCTCACGCCGGCCGATCGGTCTCCGCCTCCGGGATGAACTCGAACGCCACGTCGCCGATGACCACCTCGTCGCCGCGCCGCGCGCCGGCCGAGACGAGCTCCCGCTCGACGCCCTCCTTCACGAGCCGCCGCTGCAGGCGCTCGACCTTGTCGGGATCCTCCAGATCGGTCTCCGAGACCCAGCGTTCGACGCCGCGCCCGATGACCCGGAACCGCTCGCCCTCGCGCCTGACCGTGAACCGCGGCCTCGCCGGGCGCAACACGACGTACGCGCTCCGCTCCTCGGTGGCCGCCTCCGCCTCCGCGGAGAGCTTTGCGAGCCGGGCGCCGAGCGCGTCCATCCCCTCGCCCGTCACAGCCGAGACGGCGAGCGCGCGGCTCCCGAGGACCGCCTGAGCGTCGACGGCCGACGTCAGGTCGGCCTTGGTCCCGACGACGAGGTTCGGCCGGGTGAGCAGCGTCGGGTCGTACGCGCCGAGCTCGTTCCGAACGACCTCCAGGTCCGCCGCGGGATCGGGCGCTGAAAGGTCGATCACGAGCACGAGCGCGCGGCACCGGCTCACGTGACGCAGGAAGCGGTGGCCGAGCCCCCGACCCTCGCTCGCGCCCTCGACCAGCCCGGGGACGTCGGCCACGACGAACCGCTCGTCCTCGCCGGCCACGCCGAGGTTCGGCGAGAGCGTCGTGAACGGGTAGTCCGCGATCTTCGGGTGGGCCGCGGTGAGCTTCGACAGCAGGGTCGACTTGCCGGCGTTCGGCAGGCCGACCAGGCCGAGGTCGGCCACGGTTCGGAGCTCGACCGCCAGCCGGCGCTCCTCGCCCGGCTCGCCCGCCTCGGCGTTGGGCACGCGCTCGCGCTGGGTGGCCATGGATGCGTTCCCGCGCCCGCCGCGGCCGCCGCGCGCCACCACGGCGCGTGCGCCCTCGCCGACCAGGTCCGCAAGCAGCCCCTCCTCGTCCTCGATCCGCGTCCCCTCGGGAACCCGGATCACGAGGTCCTCGCCGGCGGCGCCCGAGCGCCCGCGCTTGCCGCCCGGCCCGCCGGCCTCGGCGCGCACGTGGGGGTGGTCGGCGAGCCACGACAGGTCCCGAACCCCGGTCGACACCTCGAACACGACGTCGCCGCCTCGTCCACCGTCGCCGCCGTCGGGACCGCCGCGGGGGTTGTAGGGCTCGCGCAGCATCGAGGACGAGCCGTTGCCGCCCCGCCCGCCGCGCGCGAACACCGTCACCTCGTCGACGTATGCCATGGGCAGATTGTGGCCGAAAGCCGCATGATGGAGCCGTGCCGAGAGCGGTGACCGTGTGGGCGGTCGAGCTCGCCAAGGAGGTCGAGCCCGACGAGATCAAGGGCACGCTCGAGCTGAGCGAGGCCGCCGTGCTGTTCACCCCGCTGGACGAGGGCCGGCCCGGCCTGCAGATCCCGCTCGCCGACATCCTGAAGGTCCGCCGCCTCCGGGGCTCGCCGGTCCTGATGGTCGAGCGCACGATCCCGACGGGGACGCGCCGGACGGCCTTCTACTTCGTCCAGCCGCCGCCGCTCAACGCCCTGCTCGGCACGGAGACCCCCCAACGCCCGAGCGGTCTCGGCATGCTTCGGAGCCCCAAGCGCAAGGCGCGCCGGGACAACGTGAACTACCTGGGTCTGTCCAACCGCGAGAAGAAGGCCGCGCTGTCCGAGTGGGTTCGGGCCGTTCGGGAGGCGGTGGCGCGGGGCGGCTCCGGGCGCGACGAGGCCGCGGCCCAGGGCTGAGAGGGCTTCTTCGGGGGCGCTAGGAGCCGGGCGTGACCGTCGCGTAGCGGCGGCCGCGGGACTCGTGGTAGCCGACGATCCCGGCCTCGGTGGCGAACAGCGTGTCGTCGCCGCCCCGGCCGACGCCCTTGCCGGCGTGGATGCGGGTGCCGCGCTGGCGCACCAGGATGGAGCCGGCGGTCACCTGCTGACCGCCGAACGCCTTGACGCCGAGCCGCTTGGACTCGGAGTCCCGCCCGTTGCGCGACGAACCGCCGCCCTTCTTGTGTGCCATGACGCGTTCGAGCGTACCAGACGCTTCTCAGCTACCCGGAAGCATCGGAGGCTTCGGACGCCTCCGACTTGTCGGCTCCCTCGTCGGCCTTGGCCGTCGTCTTCTTCGCGGTCGAGCGCCTGGCCGCCCCGAGCTTGACGTCGGAGATCTCGATGAGCGTCATCACCTGACGGTGACCCTGCCGGCGCGCGTAGCCGGACTTGTTCTTGTACTTGAAGACGTTGACCTTGTCGCCCTTCTGCTCGCCGAGCAGCTTGGCCGTGACGACGGCCTGCTGGGCCTCCTTGCCGTAGTGCGTCTTGCCGTCGTCGTCCACGACGAGCACGGGGTGGAACGTCACGGTGCCGCCATCCTCCTCGCCGTGCATGTACTCGACCTCGAGGACGTCACCCGCCTTCACCTTGTGCTGCTTGCCGCCCGCCTTGATGACCGCGTACATCGTTCCTCCCGGTTAGGTTCAGTTGACGTCGTAGGTGACGATCACGCCGCGGCCCTCGCACTGAGGACACGTCTCGGAGAAGGCCTCCAAGAGTCCACCAGAGACGCGCTTTCGCGTCACCTCGAGCAGGCCGAGCGGGCTGATGTCGAAGACCTGGCTGCGGGACTTGTCCTGCGCCAGCGCCTCCTTCATCGCGTCGATCACCTTCTTCTTGTTCTGCTCCAGGAGCATGTCGATGAAGTCGATGACGATCATCCCGCCGATGTCGCGGAGCCGGAGCTGCCTCGCGACCTCCTTGGCGGCCTCGAGGTTGGTGTTGACGACGGTCTCCTCCAGGTTCGACTTGCCCACCGAGCGCCCGGTGTTCACGTCGATCACCGTCATGGCCTCGGTGCGGTCGATCACGAGGTAGCCGCCCGAGGGCAGCCAGACCTTGCGGTCCAGTCCCTTATGGATCTGCTCGACGATGTGATGCTCCTCGAACGCGGGCAGCGGGCCCTCGTGCAGCCGCACCTTCGACAGCACGTCGGGCGCGACGTCCCGCAGGTAGTCGGTCACCAGGCCGAACACGCGGGGCGAGTCCGTGACGAGCTCGCGGTACTCCTCGTCGGTGAACAGGTCCCGAACGACGCGCACCGTGAGCTCGGGCTCCTCGTACAGCACCGCAGGCGCCTTGGCCTTCTTCGAGCGCTTCTCGATCTGCTTCCACTCCTCGATCAGCCGCGTCAGGTCCTGCGCGAGCGCCTCCTGGGGCGCGCCCTCGGCCGCGGTCCGCACGATCAGGCCGTGCTCCTTCGGCTTGATGTCCTTGAAGATCGCCTTGAGGCGGCGGCGCTCGGCGTCGGGGAGGCGCCGGCTGATGCCGGAGACGTCCGAGTTCGGCGCCAGGACCAGGTACCGGCCGGGCAGCGAGATCTGCGCCGTCAGGCGCGCGCCCTTGCCGCCGATCGGGTCCTTCGTCACCTGGACGAGCACCGACTGGCCGCTCTTGAGCACGTGCTCGATGCGCGGCGGCTGGCCCTCGAGATCCTCGGGCGACCAGTTGACCTCGCCGGCGTACAGGACCGCGTTGCGACCGCGGCCCACGTCGACGAACGCGGCCTCCATGCCCGGCAGCACGTTCTGGACGCGTCCCAGGTACACGTTGCCGACCATCGAACGCGCGCCGACGCGCGTGACGTAATGCTGCACGAGCTCGCGGCCCTCCAGGACGGCGATCTGGTCCCGCTCGCCGTGCTCGGTGATGACCATGAGCTTGTCGGTGACCCGCGGGATGACCGGCATCGCCTCGCGCCGGCGCCGAACGGTGGCGCGCCCCTGGCGCTGCCTCCGAAGCCGGGTCGGCGTGGTGGTGTCGGCCTCCTCGTTGGTCTTGGTCCTCGGGCGAGACGACCGGGTTCGGGTGGCCGGCGCCTTCTGGGACGCGCCCGTCTTCGCCTTGGTCGAACGCGAGCGCGTCTTCGCCTTCGGGGTGGCCTCGCCGCCCTCCTTGGCGTCCTCCTTGGCGTCCTCGCCGCCCTCGGCGGTCTCCGCGGCGGGCTTCTTGCCCCCGCGGCCCCGGCCTCCCCGGCGGCGGCGTCGCCTCGCGGCCCCGGGCGCCGCCTTCCCGTCTGCGTCCTGCTCGGACTGGGCCCCAGCCTCCTTCTGCGTCTCCGGCTCCGGCGCCTCGGTCGTGACCGCCTCGACTTGGGCTTCGTCCGTCGCGTCCGCCGTCTTGGCGGCCGCATTCGAACCGCCGCGACCCCGGCCCCGGCCAGCGCGGCGGCGCCGCCGGCGCGCCGAGCTGCTCGTGGCCGTGCGTTCGACCTCGCCCGGGTGGGCGTCCAGGTCCACCTCGGGGTTCTCGGCCTTCTGTTCGGTCCCACCGTCGTTCTCGGCGGAAGTGGAGGCCTTCGCGCCCGCGGATCCCGAACCCCCTCCGCCGCCCCGGCCCCTGCCGCCCCTGCGGCGGCGCCGGCGTGCGCCCGTGCCCGGGCTCGTCGCGGCCTCTCCTTTCGAGGTGGTGATCCCGGTCTCGGCGTCCGTCCGTTGCGCGGTCGCCGAACCGCTGTCGTCGTTCATCATCGCTCCCTTCGAGCTCGGAGGGGCGACGGCGTCGCGAGCCGAGGAGCGATCGCCGGAACCGCCGGTTCGACGGCGGCGGGAGGGCGGGCCGTTGGGCCCGGTCTCGTCCGGTTCACGCACGGATGCAGGAGGCCGTCCCGCCTCCTGCGGCGCTTCGTTGCGCAGCGCAAGTCCCCGTTCTCGGCGGGCGGTTCCGGTCGCGGCCCTCCGGGTCGGCCCCCGGGGCCGGCGTGGCCGGCGCCTCGCCTCTCATCCCTCGCCGGCGTCCTCGCGGCCCCGTGGCCGCGCGCTCGGCGAGTAAGTCTGCGCACAGGATACCCGACCCACAGGGCCGCGCCCGTGATTCGGCTATCGGCCCGGCAGGCTGACTAGGTAGTTCCGCCTACCCCCGCTGTAGTTGGTGCTCCCCCGCGAAACCGACGCTCAACGGATACCCCGGGTGATGCCCGAACCCGAGACTTCGGCTCATGGAACCGGCCGTTCTTCCCCGGCCGGTCGGCCACAGCCGGCCGATCCGGGTCCTGGTCGTCGACGACAACGCGGGCTTCCGCGAGTCGCTGCTGTCGTTGCTCGAGGCCGGCAACCTCCAGGTGGTCGGCGAGGCGGGCTCGGGGGCCGAGGCCCTCAGCATGGCGCGCAACCTCCGGCCCGACGTCGTGCTGATGGACGTTCGGATGCCGACGATGGACGGGATCGAGGCGACGCGCCGACTGAAGACGGACTTCCCGGAGCTCGGCGTCGTGGCGCTGTCCGGCCACGAGGATCAGGAGATCGTGCGCGCCATGCTGGTGGCCGGCGCCTCCGGTTACGTCCTGAAGGATTCCGACGGCGACGAGATCCTCACCGCCGTCGGCCGCGCGGCCGAGGGCGGCGCGCTCCTTTCCTCGGAGGTCACGCCGCACGTGATCGAGGAGCTCACCGAGGCGCTCGAACGCGAGCGCCGGCGCACCCGCGAGCTCGAGGCGGCGCAGGACGCGCTGGTCGAGCTTTCGGCCAGGCGGCAGGAGCTGGTGGCGCGCCTGTCCCATGAGATCCGAACGCCCGTGACGGTGATCCTGGGCGTCGCCCAGACGCTCGCCGAGGTCGACGCCCCGCCCGAGCAGGCCGACGAGCTCCTGCGGCGCCTGGTCACCCGCGCCCGAGATCTCGCACAGCTGGTCGAGCGGTTCGAGCTGGCCGTCGACGCCGGCATGACCGAGCGCGTGGACGTGGTCGAGGTCGCCCACCACGTCGCGGCCCGCGACCCGCGCGTCCGGATCGTCCACCAGGGCGAGCAGCCGCACGCGAACGTGAACCGCGGGGTGGCCACGCGCGTCCTCGAGGAGCTCGTGGACAACGCGCTCCGGTTCTCGGCGGCCGACACCGACGTCGACGTCCTGGTCAGCGTCGTGCTCGACACGATCGAGGTTCGGGTGGTCGACCGCGGTCCGGGCATCGACGTCCACGACCACGAGCGCATCTTCGGACCGCTCGAGCAGCTCGAGCAGCTGAACGTGCGCGTGCATCAGGGCGCCGGGATGGGCCTCGCGCTCGCGCGCACCGCGGCCCGGGCGATGGGCGGCGACGTCGTGGTCGAGTCCTCCGGCCATGACGGGTCCACGTTCCTGTGGACGATCGCGCTCTCGAGCTGACGCCGCTACACGAACCGGCGCATGTGCACGTTCAGCAGCAGGCCCACCGCGGCGAAGTTCAGCAGCAGCGAGCTGCCTCCGTAGGACACGAACGGTAACGGGATCCCCGTGATCGGCATGATGCCGACGTTCATGCCGACGTTGACGAACATCTGCAGCGCGAGCATCGAGGCGATGCCCGCGGCCAGGTAGGACCCGAACGGATCGCGCGACAGCATCGCCACGCGGAACGCCCGCCACAGCAGCAGACCGTAGAGCGACAGCAGCACCGCCGCCCCGGCGAACCCGAACTCCTCCCCCACGACGGTGAAGACGAAGTCGGTGTGCTGCTCGGGTACGTAGTCGAGGTTGGTCTGCGACCCCTTCAGGAAGCCCACGCCCGTCAGGCCGCCGGAGCCGATCGCGATCTCGGCCTGCTCCCGGTTGTGCAGCGCGTCCTCGGACACGCTGGCCGGGTCGAGCAACGCCTTCAGCCGTTCGATCTGGTACTCGCGGACCAGGCCGACCTGGAAGCCGGCCACGATCAGGACCACGGCCGTGAGCCCCAGCAGCGCGAGGTACCGGACCCGCGCGCCGGCGACGACCAGCATCCCGACCAGGATCGCCGCGAACACGATCGATGAGCCGAGGTCCGGCTGCAGGAACACCAGCAGGGCGGGGGCGGCCGCGAGCGCCGCCGTTCGGAACACGTCCCGGACCGTCAGCTCGCCACGCACCTCGGACAGGACCGCGGCCAGCATGGCGATCAGGGCGAGCTTGGCGACCTCGGACGGCGCCAGCTGGAAGCCGAAGAGCTCGAACCACCGCTGCGCTCCCTTCACGCTGGTCCCGAGCGGCGTGCGCACCAGGATCAGGAGCACGAGCGACGAGACGTAGACGATCCCGGCGTAGACCTTCAGCAGCCGGTAGTCGAAGCTCGCCGCGAGCGCCAGCACCATCACGGCGACCGCGAGGAAGGTGAGCTGCCGCTTGACGAAGCGCCCCGGGTCCAGGCCCACCGCGGCCAGCGACTGGTGCGTCGCCGAGTAGATCGCGAACAGCCCGATCACGGCCAGGCCGATCGCCGCCGCGATCAGCACCGGGTCGACGTGCCGGATCGCCCGGCGCTCGCTCGTCACCATGCGGCCGGCGGCGAGATCCATCAGTCCGTCCCCGCGATGTCGACGAACTGCGTCTGGGGCAGGCCGTACATCCCCTCGATGATGTTGCGCGCGATCGGGGCGGCCGTGGTGGCGCCGTGGCCTCCCTGTTCGACCAGGACCACCACGACGTGCTTCTCGCCGCCCGCCTCGGTCATGCCGGCGAACCACGAGTAGTCCTGGTCGCCCGTCACCTGCGCGGTCCCGGTCTTGCCGGCCACCGAGACCTGGCTGAGCGGGAAGCCCGCGAACGCGGCCGTCGCGGTCGCGCCGGGCGTGCTGACCGTTCCCTTGAGACCGTCACGGATGTAGCGGACGTATTTCGGATCGATGTGGACCGAGCGGCGGCAGTTCGGCCGGTACCGCCGCACGACGGTGTCGTCCGCCGACTCCACGTGGTCCAGGACGTGGGGCACGCAGATCGTGCCGTCGTCCTCGAGCGCCCCGTACGCGGTGGCGAGCTGGAGCGGGGTGACGAGCGTGTCGCCCTGACCGATCGTCATGAGGATGAAGTCGCCCGGGAACCACTCGCCCTCGGGGAACGAGTCCGGATACGTCCGATGCATCGTGGTCTTCCACTCGGCATCGGGGACGCGCCCGTCGTCCTCGTACGGCAGGTCGACCCGCGTCGGCGACCCGAACCCGAAGTTGCGCAGGTCCCGCTGCAGCGGCTCGTGGGAGACGACCCCGTGCGCCGCCTCGTCGTCGTTCACGTAGTACGAGTCCCAGTACTGGTACCCCATCGGGTAGAAGATCGTGTCGCACGACTTGGCGAGCGCCGTGGCGATGTTCATCGAGCCGAGGTTCGCCGAGGTCCAGTTGTCGAAGATGTACTGCGTCGCGGCCGGGTCGCTATCGTTGTACGGGGCGATCCACGAGCCGGGGCACGGGTAGAACCGGCTGGTCGTGACGATGTCGCGTTGCAGCGCCGAGGCCGCGACGAACGGCTTGTAGGTCGAGCCGGGCGGGTATTGGCCGGCGATCGCGCGGTTCAGCAGCGGGCTGCTGTGCCGCTCGCCGAAACGCCGCTTGTACTCGCGCGAGGACATGCTGCGGGTGAACAGCGACGGGTCGAACGAGGGGAACGACGCCATCGCCTGGATCGCGCCGGTCTGCGGATCGAGTACCACCGCGGCGCCGGCGTTGGCGATCAGCGCGCCCTCGGACTCGATGATCGTCCGCGCGTGCATGATCCCGGCCTTCAGCGAGTTCTCCGCGAGCTCCTGGATGTCCGCGTCGATCGTGAGCACGACGTCGTTGCCCGGCTCGGGATCCTGCTCGCCGATCTCCCCGAGGTTCTGTCCGAGGGAGTTCACTCGGTACTTGGTCAGGCCCGGCGTCCCGGCGAGGTCGCGCTCGTACACGCCCTCGACGCCCGAGATCCCGACCAGGTCCCCCGGCTTGTAGCCGGCGAAGCCGGGGTCCTTCAGCTTCTGGGGCGAGATCTGCCCGAGGTACCCGAGCACGTGCGCGCCCACCGAGCCGAGCGGATATTGGCGGACGGGAACGTGCAGCACGTCGACGCCGGGGAACCGCCTCGGGTGCTCCTTGACGAAGAACTCGACGTTCTTGGGAACGCCGACGACCAGCGGGACCGGGCTGAAGATGTAATAGCGCTTCAGCGCGTCGTCCAGACGCGCCCCGAGCTCCTCGGCCGGTATGTTCAGCAGCTCGGACAGGTCCATCAGCACGCCTTCGGTGTCGTCGCCGAGCTGCTGCCGGTTGATCGTGAGCACGAGCCGATCCCGGTTCTCCACCAGCGGCGTGCCGTTCACGTCCCGGATCAGGCCGCGTGGCGCCGGGACCTCGATCAGGCGGACGGCGTTGTCCTTGGCCTGCGATCGATACTGCTCGGCCGCCAGCACCTGCAGGAACCACAGCCGGGTGGTGAGCGCGGCGAACATCACGACCACCAGCGCCGCGAGCATCTTGAGGCGGAACGCGATCCCGGGCTCGGTCATCGAGCGCTCACCATCCGGCGACGCGTCGGGAGCGCGAGCCCTCGGCCGCCCGGCGCAGCAGCGGGTAGACCAGCGGCGTCAGGATCGCGTTGTACACCGCCGAGAGCAGCGCGACGCGCAGCAGGTACAGCCAGCCGGTGCTCAGCTGTCCGAGCAGGAACGAGACGACCCCGTAGAACAGGACCCCGGCGAACGTCCCGCCGGCGACCAGCAGGACCGGCGTCACCGGCGACGGGCTCACGATGAACTGGCGCGCCATGCCGATCGCGTAGCCGAGCAGCGTGAGCGTGAGCGCCGTGATGCCCTTCGGGGCGTCCAGCAGGAAGTCCTGCGCCATGCCCCCGGCGAAGCCGGTGATCGCCCCCGACGCCGGACCCTCCAGGACCGCGAAGCAGATCGTGAGCAGGTACATGAGCTCGGGCTTGGCGCCGAGCAGGTTGATCTCGGAGAAGACCGTGGTCTGCAGGATGAGCGCGGTCACGATGACCGCCGAAAGGAGCAGGAACCGCCGCACGGGGACCGACCCTACCGGGCGCCGTCACGGGACAGCACCACGAGCACGAGGGACAGGGAGGAGAAATCCACGGCGGGTCGGACCGTCACGAACTTCTCGGTGGCCGCGTCCTCCTCGAGCACGCGGGAGACCGTCCCGATCAGCACGTTCGGTGGGTACAGGCTCTCGGCGACGTCGCGGATCCGGTAGCCGGCCGTCACGACGCGCTCGTCGGGCTCGACCTCCGCCGTGGACTCGATCAGGGAAAGGCGCAGGTCCTGGTTGCCCTCGCCCGAGATCAGGCCGGTCTGCCGGGACACGTCGAGGCGGCCCGCCACGAACGAGTCGGGATCGATGATCAGCTGGACGCGAGACGAGTTCGGCGCGACCTGGACGATGTGGCCGACCAGGCCCGAGCTCGCGACCACGGGCATATCGGGGGCGATCCCGTCGCTCGAGCCCCTGTCGATCTCGATCGTCCACTCGAAGTTCGACACGCCGTTCGCGATCACCTGCGCGGCCTTCGTCTCGACCCTCGGGCCGAGCGACGACTGCAGGCCGAGCAACGCTTCGGTATCGGCCAGGCGGGTCTGGTCGGCCCTCGTCTCGGCGAGCTCGGCCTCGAGCGCGTCGACGCGCTCGCGCAGCACGTCGCGCTCGTGTCGGATCGAGGGCAGGCGGAAGAGCGTGGAGAAGAAGTTCCCGATCGGGTGCGTGACCTTGGACACGACCTCCTGGAGCGGGCTCACGACGGCGAGCGCCGCGTTGCCCGCCGAGGCCAGCGGGCCGTCGTCGCCCTCGCGGTAGTCGATCGTGATCGTCACGAGCGAGACGGAGACGAGAGCCACGACCAGCAGGCGGGTGATGCGCGCTCGGCTGCGCACGGCCACCGGCGGCTACCTCCGGGAGGGGCTCACCAGGACACGCTGGAGGATCTCGAACTCCTCCAGGCACTTGCCGGAGCCGATCGCGACCGAGGACAGCGGGTTGTCGGCGATGTAGACCGGCATCCCGGTCTCGTGCCGCAGGCGCTTGTCGAAGCCCCGAAGGAGCGCGCCGCCGCCGGTCAGCGTGATGCCCTTGTGCATGATGTCGCCGGCCAGCTCGGGGGGCGTTCGATCGAGCGTCGCCTTGATGGAGTCCACGATCGCGCTGACCGGCTCCTCGACGGCCGAACGGATCTCGCCGTCGCCGATCTGCAGCGTCTTGGGGAGCCCGGAGACCAGGTCTCGCCCGGGGATCTCGGCCACCAACTCCTCCTGCATCGGGTACACCGCCGCGATCGCGAGCTTGATCGCCTCGGCGGTGCGCTCGCCCAGCAGCAGCGAGTACTCCTTCTTGACGTGGTTGATGATCGCCTCGTCGAGCTCGTCCCC
>Ga0081455_10007730_pt1 | contig 11277 bp, 7 predicted proteins | sample TabmetS3T2R1_FD_70207 | JGI IMG/M metagenome (GOLD analysis project Ga0081455, IMG submission 70207) | Tabebuia heterophylla rhizosphere microbial communities from the University of Puerto Rico - S3T2R1 | ecosystem: Host-associated > Plants > Roots > Rhizosphere ... | reverse complement strand
GGCAAGCTTGACCATCTCCGCATAAAGCCTCTCGGGATGAACGATGCGCTGCCTGAACAGGTGGGCGAACGCGGGAATCGCCGCGTTGACCGTCGGCAAGACCCACAGGATCACACCGTCATCTGTCGAGAAGACCGCCTGGCCGGAGCTGCTCTGATGGCGGCGCTCGCCGAGCGTCACACTCTTGGCCACCAGAAACTCGATCAACTCGCGCAGCAGATTGCTCAGCCATGACGAAGCCCCGATGTGTAAAGCAGGAGGGACGTATTCGTCCGCAAGGGTCAGTTGCCCCGTCGTCGTGCGCCGCAACCGGGCGATCTTGATGGAGCTATAGCCCTCACGCGTTTCGCCCTCGAAGATCAACCGAAAGTTCCCGCGCGCGAAAGCCAGTTGCTGTTCGTTATCGCCGCTCGTTTCATCAATCACGATTCCGGGTTCCTGCAGAAAGCGGACGGACTGAGCCGCCGTGGCGCCGCTCGGCTGAAAGTTCGACGCCCCGGCGCGGCTTGCCGGAACCGCCAGATAAACGTCCAGGTGATCCGCAGTCGGACTGAAGTTATCTTCGACAGGGCGGGCCGCGGGTTCAGAACTGGTTTGAGGAATATTGATGACCAGGCCGTCAGGCATCACGCCGCGGCAACTGATCAACTGAACGGAGCCGTTGGCGATGGCGTCGCGATTGATCTGCAATTCAAGCAAACCCCACTCGTATGGCAGGAGCGCGGCGATCCGCGTGTTGAGCAAGTCCTCATGGTAATTGTCGGCTTGTTGAAAATGGTGGGGAGTCAGTAACATCCCCTCATTCCATACGATGCGACGATAACGGCTCATATCTTTTACCGGAGAGAAACCATCTGGCGGCGATCAGTCCCGCCGGCCAACTCAACTTAAGTAGACAAGTTGATAATGGCGATTTGGCTGGCTTCAAAGCGACTTCGTCGCTTTCTAATTCTACGCCGCTGAGCAATTCAAGCGTGGCGTCAGGTTACTTAGGTCCGCAGGCGCATTCTGCTCAGAGACTCCATAAAAGTCAACCGTCATTTCGGGCGGAGGGTTCAAAAATCCAGCCTCGGCAGCGCGATGCCACACTGCCTGGGATTGTCGGCGATAATCCCGTAGGCGATGAACCGCAGGACGAACTCGTATTGTCCGGGTTTGAATTTCCCGCCGCTCGACAAGCTCCAGATGTCGCGCTGAGTGGGGTCGGGAATCCGATCCAGCAGCGGATGGTGTTTTTTGGAAGGGACGCCTTCATAATACGCGGCGACAAAGAGCAACGCGCTGTCAGTCAGATCGCCGCCAAACATGCTGCGCAGAGCATTCAGCTTCGGGGCCATCTCTCTGGCCTTTGCCATCAGATTCTGCGTCCCCCCATCGGTTTCGGCCAACACCGCATAAGCAAGCAGATCGGGAGAGATCTGGTTATCGGCCAATCGGATAAACTCACCGCGATTTTGGCTGATGACTTGAAACGCGGCGGCGACCGAAGGAGATTTGCAGCTTTGCTCGACCGCTGACCTGATCTGGCGCAGCGAAGATTGGTCCAGGGAGGCGTAATCCATCGAGTCGTTGCTGATCCGACGCATCATCCGCTTGGCCCCGCCTTCGATCTCGATGAACGCCCTGTCTTCCGGCGGGCGGGAGGCCGTCAATGACGGGCTCGCCGGCGTGGAAGGGCCGGGCGATGGAACAATCTTCTTTTCGTCGAGCTCGCCGTTTCCCGATTTCATCCACGCTATGACGGATGCGATGACGACAATTCCGATAATCGAAAATACGGCCCCGAGCGGCGCGGTCAACCGCAGCTTCCTGGGAGCGCGCGCCGCTCCCGAGGGCGCCTCGGAGCGCTCTTTCGCTTTGGAAGCGGTCATCACAACTTCGATTTCACACACAGAGCCGAGCGAGATTGTGTCGCCGTTGTTGATCGGCGCCGATCCGACGACCGGCCGGCGATTGACGAATGTGCCGTTCTGCGAGCCGCAATCGGAGATCTGCGCGCCGTCGCTGTAAACGCCGATGACCGCGTGCCTGCGTGAGACGCCGGCCTGATTGATCACCAGGTCGTTGTCCTCGCCTCGTCCGATCGAGCAGGTCCCGGCGGGCGCGATGAATTCCCGCGCCGGCGTCGTATCGTAAATCCTCAGAATCAAATCGCTCATCGCTCAGAGACCGGTTGGTCGTAACTGGATAAATTTCTGATCCGCAATCCGAACGCCCTGGGATTTTCGCCGATGATAGCCGCCGCAAAAAACTTCGGGACGTATTTGACGTTCTCGTTCTGGTAAAAGCGGTCCAGTTCCTCTTTGCGGGCAATCAGCGTCCAGAAGGCGCGCTCGTTGTCGCGACTGTTGATGATCTTCCCCAAATCGTCCCGCACAGAGCCGGGGCCGCGGTTGTATGCGGCCACCGCCAAGGCCGCGCCCATCGCGTCAGGGCCGAATTCATTGAGGCGTTTCTTCATGTACCTCGCCGCCGCCTTCATCATTACCCGATTGTCGCACCGCTGATCAGGGTGAACATTGAACTCGATCGCCGTGTCCCGTATGAACTGGAACATGCCTACCGCGCCCGCGTGGCTTTTTAAGCATTTCTCGCTGTATTCCGATTCAATCATCGGGATGTACAGGCCGATCACGGCAGGCACGTTCTCTTGTCTAAAGGCGGCGATGATGCCCGGCGCCTGTTTAATCGCGCGCTCGAACACAAAATTCAGGTCCTCTCCCCATTGGGCCGTTGATCTCTTCCCGACGCGCCCGTCGTAAACGTCGACGTAGCGTTTGATGTAACCAACCACTTCGCCGTCGAACTCATAAAGGCGCGTTCCAATCTTTTCCGTGATCTGCCGCGCGGCGCGCCCGAGGAAGTCGTACCTCTCCTTTTCTCCCATCGAACTATACAGAGCCGGCGCGGTCGCCGATGTGGCGACGGCGGGCTGCGTGGCTGACGCGGTTGCGGCCGGGGGCGTGATCGGGGGCGAGAATCCGAGCAGGTCTGAAAGACGTGGAGAGGTCATCCCAAACCGTTCCGGATTTTCCGCCACGATTCCCGCGGCGATGAAACAGACCGCCCGGCTCACTTCATCAGGCGAGAGGCCGACGTCTCGCGCCACCTGCCAAAAATCGCGGCGCGCCTTTCCTTCGGGCAACTGCTGCGCGATTGCGCCGGCGCGCGCGCCCGGTTCGCCGAAGCAGGCGACCGCATACATAAAATCCTCTTTGCCGTTGAACTGGTCGAACGTCTCATCGAAGTGTCTGGCGGCGATCCTGGCCTCCTGGTCCGCTTGAGCGTTAGCTTGCGCGTACTGCCGAACGATGGACTGCGGCATGCGCCAGAGGCCCCGCTCTCCCGCGCCGACGCCGCAGCCGTCAATTTCGCCGTTCGCGCTAAAGCCACTCCGGCCGGCCGCCAATATATACCCGAATAAGGGCGAGTGTCCGTAAAAGGAGAAATGCTTATTGATCTGGTCCTTGTTCTGCGCGGCGGCGGCATAGATGTCATTGCGGAACGATCGCGTCCGATCATGAATCCGCTCGGTGAATTCACGGCCAAAAACGAAACCGCTCCCGCCGCTGAGCTGGCCGCACAGGGCCTCCGCTTTTTCGCGAATGAAGTCCAGATCGGTCCCGTCAGAGGCGGCGGAAAAATCCAGAGTTATCTCCACCGCTTCCGACTCCTGGCTCGATTCCTCGCCTTCGACCAAAACTGATAATTTATGACTGCCGCTGGCGATCTGCGGCGCCTGCTCTCTGAGCTTTATCGGGTCGAGGACGGCTTCAAAAACGCCTCCTTCAAAGCTGGCGAACGGCTGCCCGTCGAGCAGGTAACTGATCCGTCGAACGCATTCCGGGTTGTCGGCCTTGACTGAAATAGTGGCGCCGCGGCTGACGATTGTTCCGGCGGCCGGATTGATGACACGCGCCACTACGCAGTTCTTACTATTAATAAATAGGTAAAGTATGGCGACGACGCCTACCAATGATATCCCAACCGTGAGCGCCAGCGCGATCTGCAGCCAGGAGAGCGATCCGGAGCTCTGCCCTCCGACGGCCGGCGGCCGCGGAAGCGCATCGGCGGCGGCGCCTGCCGCCGGGGAATCGCCGGAATTTTGTGAAGAAGTAGATGAGGTGAGGTCTTCGGATTGACGCCGCATCGCGGGCGATAAAAATCTGATCTCCGCCGCTTCTCCGATGGAGATTACGTCGCCGTCGCGCAGCGGATGATCTGTCTGTATCCGCGACCCGTTGACGAAGACGCCGGAGCCGCCAATTTCGCTGATCAGATAAGAGCCATTCGCCCTGACGATGATCGCGTGGTAAGGAACGACTCCTTGATCGCGTATGCGGATCTGATTGTCCGCCGCGCTGCCAATGGAAATGGTTTTAGCGACTTCATGCTCGGTAGGATTTTTGTCGGCAGCTTGAACTATCAGTCTCGCGTTAGTCATCTCCATCTGTAACTTACTGTTCACGCGCTAGGTTCATCTCGATTATCAGATAAGTATCGGGCCCGATCTCGACCTCGACGCCATATGGCGTGTAGGCGACATCTCCGATGACTTTGGCTCGCAAAGTATACTTACCCGGCAAGACAGGTTTTTCAAGCGCGAACTTCCCATCCGCGTTCGTTCCTCCCCAGGTGATGATGTTGGCCACGTCGAGGTCGCCGCCGGCCACCAAGAGCCCAACGCGCGCGCCGGCGATGGGATTGCCCGTGCGCGCATCCTTGACGATGCCGCGCACGGTCACCGCGTGGGCTGCGGGCGCCGGATCGTGTCCTGCCGAATGCGCGACAGTCTGAGCCGGAGAAGGACTCTTTTCTTTGTCGCGCCCGGCCTCCTGCAACTTTTCCACCATCTCGCGCACCAGATCGACGCTACGCAAATAACCGATCATCCCCAACGTGACTTTACTTTCGGTTTCATCAGAAATCACTTTGGTAGCGATTCCGATCAATTTGCCTTCGCTATTGACGGCGGCGCCGCCGCTGTTACCGTGCAGCAGCCTGGCGTTGGTTTTGATCCAGCCGCCTTTCAGATCGATTCCCTCCACTACGCCGACGCTCAGCGTGGCGGACGCGCCGCCTTTTTCCGGGAAGCCGATCACCACCAGATCGTCGAGCAATTCCAGTTTCTTTTCGTCGCCCAATTCGAGGCTGGCGAGGTTCAGCTTGGCCCTGGCGGACTTTTTCCCGTCGGCTTCGATCACTTGCAGGAGCGCCAGGTCGCGCGGGCGATCCAGGGCGACGACCTCCAACCGATACGACGCCGACGAAGCGGCGTTTTCTCTTTCGCCGCGAAGTCGAATGTAGAGGCCTTCGTAAATCTTCTCCGCCTCACGGTCATAAATGACGTGATGATTAGTGACGACAATCCCATCGCTGCGCACTACGACGGCGGAGCCGCGATAAGCCAATTTCCTCTCGTCGCCGATTTCCGCCATCACCAGCCCCACAGCCGGCACTGCGTTTCTGACCCTGGCTTTCGCGTCATCCGTCAGCGCCCTTGCCGGTTGGGGTGTTTTCTCCTGCGTTTTGTCGATGAATTTCCCGGACTGCCGGGAAGGCGCGGCGTATGACCATTCATTCGACAGTCCATTCGCCACTCTGGGCGAAGTCAGAGGGAGAAAGAAAGTCAGAACCGCCCCCAAGGCGACCAGCCGCCGCCCGGCTAAGAAAGAAGACGCGAACATAGCTTCCCCTCCGAAGACCTGGGAGCGGGTCTCGCTCCCAGGGATTATTCCGGAATTTTGACGTGCTTGAAGCGCAGCTCAATCACCGCCACATCGCCGGTTTGCAGCGCGCCGCCCTGCGCCGTGTTGGAGGCCGCGACGAAAACCGCGCCCTCGCCTTTCTTTTCATTGCCTTTGGCGACGAGCATCCCGCGGCATTTGAGCTTCTGGCCGCCGGAAGCGAGCTCCAACCCGCCACACTCCTGACCGGGCTTCGGGGTCACGAAACCGACTTCTTCAGAGACCGGCGCCGGTTTCGGCTTCTGTCTTCCGGCGTTCGCCATTTGATCCGACGAAGGCTGGTTCGGCTTCGGCGTCTGCTTATTGTTTCTGGAAAGCTCGTCCGCGACTCCGGCGGCCGTGGCGCCTAACACGCCTCCAGATTTATTGAGCGCCGCCTCGAATTCCTCTATCGGCTGTCGGGCGAGCAGGATCTTCAGCGTTTCGGCGCCCGATTCGTTGTCGAATTGGATCGTATTGGGGCCGGCCGGAAGCTCGTTCCTGACGTCGGCGCGGACCGCGCCTTTGTGTATGATCTTCATGACGCCCGTCGGCGTGACGTTGAGGAAATAGGCAAGCCCGTTGAAATTACTTTGGAACTCCACACGGAGTTCGTCGCCCCTTTTGAAATTCTGGCTCGGATCAACCACTATGAATTGGCCGTTCTTGTCGAGCCATTTGACTGTGACTTCAATCCCGTCGGCCTTTTTGGTAACGAACAACTCGCGAGCTTTGAGCTTGACCGGCGTTTGTGATGAGCCGTACAGCGGCGTCAGAAGCCCGCAAAGGACGGCTAGAACGAATAGCTTGAATCGCATATTTACTCTCCCAACTTTCTGAACAACATTCTGGTTGCTATCGCTGAACGTGCTTCAGCCGGATCTCCAACACGGCCATTTCGCCCGTGTTCAGTTTGGCGGAGTCGGGCGAACTTGGCCGCATCGCTTCGCCTTTTGAGGCGAGTGCGACGGAGATTTTCCCCTGGCCCTGGTTCAGGCTGACCACACTGAGTTCGCGACAGCCGACCTTCGAGCCGCCAACGCTCAATTCCAATCCGCCACAAGCCCTGCCCGGCTCCTGCTTCGGCGCGACATATCCCACCAACTCGTCCTTGGCCTGCTGCGTGCTCATTCCCATCTTCCCGCCGCTTGCCTGCAAGGCGTTTTCGAGTTCCCGAATTTCTTTCGGAGAGATGATAATTTTCAACACTTCGATCCCCGGGCTTCCTTTGAACTGGATCACCCCTTTTTCTTCCGGAGATGGATGCACGTATTTATTGCCGTAGCGGACCACGTCTCGATATATCACGGTCGTGACTCCCAGCGGATCGACGTTGACGAAGTAGACAATGCCGTCCACCCGGCTGGTGTATTCCACTCTGAACTGATCTCCGCTCACGAACTCACGGCTGGGATCGACCGGGGCGAAGACGCCTCGGCTGTCTTTCATTAGAATAGCGACGTCCAGACCGTCGGTCGGACGTTTCTTCTCTTCCTTGCCCGACTCCGGCCGCTGTGTCGCGCGGGCGAGCGTTAGTGCGGAGTGGTTGAAACAGACTGTAGAGAAAAGCAGAACAGTCAAGAGGCAAAACGAGGTGGCGATGGCGCCACGGCTGAAGAATGATTTCATGGCCTTAACTCCCTTCGTTGAAAGCTGATGCGACTGATTATCGCTGTCAATGTTTGAGCGTCATAGTTTCAATGAACTCTTCATTGTCACGGCGCTTTAGATTGATCACTCGCGTCAAGTAGTTGGCTGCGATAAAACCTTTTTCGTCGGGCCCCGGCTTAATCTTCTCCACAGTGAGATCTTCCCGTCGAAAGGTTTCTCTTCATCGGTTTCGAAGTTTAAGCGTAATGGATTCGACAATCTCCTCATTGTCTCTGCGGTTGGTGTTGGTCACCCGCGTCGTGAAGTTGCTAACGATCGTCCCCGTCGCGCCGGGTTGGGGCCTGGTCTGGCTGGTTTTGAGGTCCTGCGGTTGAACGGTTTGCCGTTTGATCATTTCGAGCAAATCAGAACGAAGCCTCGGCAAATCCGGGCTTCCCGTCCGCTTCGCGCCTGCTTTTTCAATCAAGCTCTCGAATTCATCCATCTTATCCCGGCTGAAGATCAAAGTAATGGCGCCGCTGTAATTCCTAGTGATACTCCACCAGCAATCCTCCGCCATCCTGACATCCATTGGACAGTCGCTATCCCGGCTCTCCGGCGAAGGGCAGTTACTAGGCAGGATGACCGGCGTATTCATTCGGACTAAATTGCTTCCCCGGTTGATGCGGGGGTCGGGATAAATCAATATGCCATCGGCGCCCGGTTTATTTTCGAGAACGACGTAGAGGAAGCCGCTCTGATTGACGCTGATTCCAATCCGAACCATATCATCCACGGCGAACGCCGCTTTCGAGTCAAACTCCTGTGGATGACAGTCTCGGCCACGAATCATCAGCCACCATTGCAAAGAAAGGAGCCGTGCCTGAATGGTTTTGGTTCGTGGCTTAGCGCGACCTTCCTTTTCCTTACGATTAATCAACCCTACAGAATCATCTTGCGTTTGACCTGCGTCCACAGATCGAATATTTGTCGGCAATAGACAAATCATAACGACGGCGGTAGCTAATAAACCCACTCGGAATTTAGGCAACATTTTCATTTTCCCGGGTCATTGCTTGTTAGTAAGTGATCCCACTACTTTCGTAGTGAAATATATTGTTGGATCCTTGGATCATCGGCTGAAACGGCGCAACGGAATCCGATAAAAAGGACGGATGTTCTACCATTGATTATCGTTCCATTTTTCTGATCGGGCGGTTTTTTTATCCCCCTGTACGTCGTAATCGCTCCTTCCACCATGCTCTGGAAAGTCCGGCCACGCGCAACTCGCTGGCCCATTTGAGCCGGAGAATTATTTTCGAGAGCGCCGATATAAGGATATGGCCTATATATGTCCAGCACCCATTCGTAGACATTACCCGCCATTCCGATCACTCCATAACGGCTGACATCACTCGGATAGCTATCGACGGGAACTGGTTGATCAGACGCAAGGCGAGCTTTGGACGGGTCCGGTTGAGCGCCCCAAGGATATCTGTATTTCTGCACGGCGCCCGAGTCTCCGGGCCCCCATGATGCGGCCTTCTCCCACTCAGCTTCCGTCGGCAACCGCTTGCCCATCTGCTCAGAGCAAGCATGCGCTTCTTTCCAACTCATTCCAAACACCGGGGCATTGGGAATATCGTAGTAATTCGCTAGCCAGGGAAAATCTTTCCCGCTATCCTGTGGCACGCTGGGCAACGGGATAGCTTGCGGAACGCAGTATTGCCGGTACTTTTGATTGGTCACCTCATATTTATCAATATAAAACGCCGGGACTGAGACGCGGTTGGCGGGACGTTCTTCTGGCGGGCCGTTGTCATCGCCCATAATGAACTCGCCCGCCGGCACAAGCACCATTGGACCTCTGTAGTCTATCTCCGCCGGCAGCGTAGGGGCGGGCGCCAGAACGCCGCATTTCTCCCCGGAAATCTCGATCTTCTGACCGTCTTTGCCTTGCAGCGTGCCGTCGAACGGATTGCCGTCGCGGAAAAGTCTGACCTCCCTATCGCCGCACTTCAGTTTGACGGAGTATTTCTGATCGGCTTTCAAGCCGTAAACGTTGATCGAGCCGACGGGCGTGGCGCCGGCAGGCGTTTGCATTTGTGGGGTGCCACGCCTAACGCCGTCAATGTAGACTTCGCCGGTTGCTGAAACGCCCTGGACTATTAACGTCAGCCCCGGCCGATCCCGCATCAACAAAGACAACAAATATTGAAGTAAGAAAACCGCCAGAGCGACGACGCCTAACAACGCCCATTTTGGGATGCGTCGCAGCCAGCCTGGCCGCCAATCCTTTCGAGACAGGTCGCGGCGTACGGGAGGCGGGACTGATTGGCTCGCCCCGCGCTCGCTTCCTCGGCCTGACTGGGGGCGTAACCGGGCGATGGGAACGGTCAGGTCTTCCTGGCCGGCCGGCAAGCGCCCCGAATAGTCGTCGGCAAGCCCGCCGCTGTTTTTCAAGTCGCGCCGGGCTTCTGTCGCGTCGAGGTACCTTTCGTTTACGTCTTTCGCCATCATCCGTTCAACCAGCAGTGCAAGCGAATTTGAAATGCGAGGTTCTATTGCTGATAGTTTCGGAGCTGTTTTAGCCAAGTCAGTGTGCCAGACTAGCCAGCTTTCAGGGATGTCGGCTTCCTGGCGTTGGTATACTTCCGCAAAGGCGCTCCTAAAACGGCTCGGCCCAAGGAACATCTCATAAGTTAGCATCCCCGCGGCGTAAATGTCCACCTGTTCTTTTCTTCCTGCGCGGTTCAGAGCCGGGTCTATCAGTTCCGGGGCGGCGTACTTAGCCGTCAGCATGTCGCTCAAAGCGCTGTTGACGTGTTCAGCGATCCCAAAATCGCTGATGTAGGCTATGCCTTCTTGATCTATCAGGATGTTGCTCGGCTTGAGGTCTCGATGAACGATCCCGCGCTGATGAATGGCCGCCAGCCCCGCCAGAATTTGTCCCAGCCACGAGGTTCCTTGCGATGGATCAACCGGGCCGCGCTGAATGACGAGGTTCAGGTCCGCGCCGTCGATGTAATCCATGACCAGAAAAAACCGACCTTGCCAAACCAGCGCGTCGCGCATAGTTACGATATTAGGGTGCGATGGCAATTTGGCTAAGAGTTCGATTTCCTGCCCAAACAGCAGCTGAAACTCCGCCCTGTCAGCCAGATCGGCGTTGATCTCCTTGATGGCGACGTATTTTTTCAGATGCGGGTGGAAAGCTTTGTAAACCGTGCCTAGCCCGCCGCGACCGATGACGGACAAAATTTCATACTTGTCTATGCGATTCATGACCACTTAGTCGTGATTCTTTTCGCCCGGTCGCTCGGCGGGAGGGAACGCGTGGCGAGTTGCGTTCGCGCTTCTATGCGGAGCGCGTGCGGCTCACGCCGGTTTCATTTTTAGCGCGATGAGCGTAATGTCGTCGCCTTGAGGCAGGCCCGCCGTAAAATTCAACACCTCGTCCAAAATCCGCCGCCGGATCTCTTCGGCGTCCAAATTGACGCTCTCCCTGACTAATTTTTCCAACCGCTCATCGCCGAACATTTGATTGTCAGCGTTGACGGCCTCGGTCACGCCGTCGGTGTACATCACCACCACGTCGCCGGAGGCGAGTCGGGTCTGCCTGGGTTTGTATTCGACGAAGTCGAACGCGCCGAGCGGGACTGATTTGGCAGTCAGCGTTTCGGTCTCGCCGTTCGCCCGGACAAGGACTGGGAGGTTCTGGCCGGCGTTGATGTAGGTGAAATGGCAGTCGGGGTCGAGCGTCGCGCAGAAGAGCGTGATGAAGCGGTTCGAGGCGGAGCGTTGGACGAGGACTTTGTTAAGGCTCGAGACGACTTCGGCGAGCGGCATGTTGCTGGTGAATTGGGCCTGGAGCGCGCCCTGGGCCATTGCGGCGAGCAGCGCGGCGGCGACCCCCTTGCCCGACACGTCGCCGAGCGCGAAGGCGGAGCGGTCGTCCCGG
>Ga0081455_10007729_pt1 | contig 11277 bp, 5 predicted proteins | sample TabmetS3T2R1_FD_70207 | JGI IMG/M metagenome (GOLD analysis project Ga0081455, IMG submission 70207) | Tabebuia heterophylla rhizosphere microbial communities from the University of Puerto Rico - S3T2R1 | ecosystem: Host-associated > Plants > Roots > Rhizosphere ... | reverse complement strand
ACGGCCGAAAACGAATCGCTCGCAATCCTGTGCGACTCGTTTTCGTCGTTCCAACTCCGCCCGATTGTGGGCCGGCTACGCCGGCCAACCCGTCGAATCGATCCACACATGCCCGCGTACGCGTTGGAGTCGGCGGCTCTTCTCCGTGTCACTGTGACTCTGTGGCCCATCTTCGTGGACGGAATGACAGCGTGATCCTAAACACGACGAGCTCCGCAGACCAACTGGCCTGCGGAGCTCGAACTGAGTGCGAGAGAGCTGATAGCTGACAGCCGCGAGCCGACAGCCGAGAGCCGAGAGAATTCTAAAACAGATACCGCAGCGAGAACTGCATGCGCCGCTCGTTGCGCGCCGATGTCACCTTGCCGAAATTCGTGTCGGTCTGATTGCCGTTCGCGTCGAAGATGGCGCTGGTGTCGACCTGGTTGAACGACAGGGAGTCGAACAGGTTGTAGATCTCCCACCGGAACTGCATCTTCTGGTTTCCCTTCATCGGGAAGTTCTTGAAGATCGAGATGTCGTGGTTGTTGAAGCCCGGCAGCGTGATCATGTTGTTGTCGCACGTGTTGCCGATGCTGCGCTGGCCGGCGGGACGCTTGAACACACTGGTGTTGAACCACCGGTCGATGGTGCGTTCACCGCGCGGCAGCCGGGGATCACCGGTGAGGTCAGGCCACGGACCGTCGGCGTCGCCGCACCGCTCGCCGCCGCCGGTGAACTCGAAGTTGTCCGTAGTCGTGAACGTGATCGCGGCGATGGTGCCGGTCGCGAACGTGCTGATGCCCGAAATGCTCCAGTCGTTCAGCAGCCACTTGGCGGGGCCGGTGCGCCCTTCCCGACTCGGGAGATCGATGGTGTAGCTGGCGACCACCACGTGCTCCTGAATGTTGTTGGTGCGCGAGTCGAACGGTGCGATCGGATTGTTCTGGTAGATGTTGGAGCCGTTCACGGTGTTGTTGTTGTTCGCGAGGTTCTGTGGGAAGAAGTTCTGATAACCGCGCTGCCAGGTGTAGCTGCCGGCCAGCTCGATCCCGCCGGTGAAGCGCCGCGTCAGCTGCGTCTGCAGCGAGTTGTATCGCGAATTGCCGATCGGTTCAGTGATGCTGATGTCGCCGAATCCGGGGATCGGCCGCAGAAACACATCGGGCATCGCCGCGGGATTCGCCGCAGTCGGGGTGACCGTGAGATCGCGGTTCTGTGGCAGGAACCGCGCGCCGAACGGAATCGCGTTGTAGTTGACCTGCACCGGCAGAAAGTGGGTCTGGTCGCCGACATACGCGACGTCGAGCAGCGTATGCCAGCCGAGGGCACGCTGGATGCCGATGTTGTACCGAATCGTGGCGGTGCGCTTGTCCACTTTCGACGTACCGCTGACGTTGGTCGGCGTCGTCGTGCCGTTGCCGGTGAAGAACGAGTTGTAATCCGTGAAGCGCACCACGCGGTCGAAGCGGAACGCCGGCCCACCAGTCACGTAGAACCCGCCGGAGCCCTCGTGGAACTGGCCGGCGCCCACGCGCATCACCGTCTTCGAGTTCACGGACCAGGCCATGCCGAACCGCGGATCGTACTGGATGCCCGGCGATTCGAAGAAACCAAAACCGCTCTCGGTGTATGTGTTGTTTTCCTGATTGACGACGCCGTTGATCTTGCAGGGCGTGGTCGGCGTGATGACACCGCAGGTGTAGCCGGTACCGGGCACCATTTGCCCGATGAAGGTCACGGGAACGACCTCACCGGTCAGCGGGTTCACCGCCCGGCGGCCCTGCGCCGTCGTGATCGGCCGGAACAGTACCGGCGGATTGCCGCCCCATCGCGGGTCGAAGGCATCGAAGGCAAAAACGGACGATTCGCCGGACACGTGATACGGCAGGCCCGAGCGATACATCCGAAGGCCGATGTCGACCGTCAAGTCACCGCGCGGTTTCCAGGTGTCCTGCACGAACCAGGCGTAGGTGTTCTGCTGGCGATCGTCGCCAGGGCGTCCCATTGATTCGGTGTAGCTCGTCACCTGTCCGAGAAGCGCGTTGGAGAAGGCAAAGCCAGTGTTGTTCGGATTCGCCGCATCGTTGGAGAAATTGAATTCGCCGGCGAACGTTCCGGATCGCGCCTGCCCGAAGTTCTCGCGCTCGCGCATCGCCCCGGCCTTGAACGTGTGCGAGCCGCGGTTGTGCGTCAGGTTCACGTTGATGTTGAACGCGGTGTCGTGGCCGGTAATCGGCCAGCGATTGTCGTAGGTGATGTTCGGAATCCAATCGGCGTTGCCGCTGCTCTGAAAGTTCCCCCATGTGGCCTTCGGAATCAGGCCGAGTGGATTGTTGGCGGCCGCGAACTGCGGCAGCGCCGCCAATGCGGGGAAGCTGGCGCGCTGAATGGACGCCAGGGCCCTGTCGTCTTCCGGCGGGCCGTCTTCGTGACTGTTGAACACGCCGGTGTTGACCTCGAGCACAGTGTTCTTGCCGAAGATGCGCGTGTAGTCGATTTTTGCCTGGTCCGCCGTGAAGTCGTAGCGCTGCCGGACCAGGCCCCAGCGCGCCGAGGCGCCTGCCACGTTCACGCCGACGCTCTTGGTGTACCAGGTCTGACCCTTGAAGGAAATCGTGTCGGACTGCGAAGGCCGCACGTCGAACCGGAACAGGTGCTGCCGCCGCGGATGATCGATGCTCGGCTCCTGGACCAGATAGTTGTAGCCGGAATTGCCCGGTGCGTTCGGCATCGGCAGCATGTTCAGCAGCGCCAGCCCGCGCGGATCCAGCCGATTCAATGGGACGACGTTGCCGGGAAAATTCGCGCCCGTGAGCGGATCGCGGATGGCGATCAGCGCGCCGGCCGGCGTGCGGGTCTGCGAAAAATCGCCGCGGCGCTCGAGCTCCGTCGGCATCATCCATCGCCGCAGAATGTTCACGTCCTTCAACTGCGTGTCATCGAGCGAGTAGAAGAAGAGCACTTTCTTGTTCATGCCGGGCACCGGCCCGCCGAGAGTGCCGCCGAGCGTGCTGTAGCGATATTCGGGTTTCGGCAGGTTGGCGATCTCGTTGAAGTAATTGAGCGAGTTGAATGCGGTAGCCCGCTGATACGTATAGGCCGTGCCGTGATATTCCGTGCCACCGTGCTTGGTGATGAAGTTCACCTGTGCGCCGCCCTTCAACCCGTACTCGGCCGCATAGGAGCTCATCTGAACGTTCACTTCGGCGATCGCGTCCATGTTCGTCGCGCCGCTGAAGTTGCCGCCGCCGCCGCCCGAGCCGCCGCCGTCACCGCCGTTGATGCCGTCCACGTAGATCGTCTGGCCGCGCGTCGAGCCCTGGATGGCGGGCACCGCCGTGGCGAAGCTGCCGCCGAAGGTTTCCTGATCGTTCGCGAGCAACGAGACGCCGGGGAGGATCTTCAACAGCGAGATCGGGTCGCGGCCGCGAATCGACAGGTTGGTCACCTGTTTGAGATCGAGCACCGCCTGATGTGCGGTCTGAGTCGTCGCCAGGAACTGGCCGACCGAGCTGACGGTAACCGCTTCGTTGAACTCGCCGATGTCGAGTTTCAGCGATCCAACCGCGAGGCGGTTGTTGCCCTGCACGATGTTCGCTTTGACCTCGAGCGGTTTGAAACCGGTGAGCGTCACTCGTATCGTGTACGGACCTGGAGTGAGCGACGGAAAGACGAACGCGCCGACTTCATTGGTAACCGTTCGGCGCTCTTCGCCGCTGTTTTCGTGGGTGATTGCGACGTCGGCGCCGGGCAGGACCTGGCCCGTTCCGTCGACGATGACGCCGGACATGGACCCGGACACCGTCTGCGCCACCGCGTTGGCGGCGACCAGCAACAACATCAGCACCGCCGAGAACCTGAACAGCCTCATGCCACCCCCCATTCAGCCTGCCAATTGCTCCGGGACTGCGTTCTGCGCGAGTTGTATACCTAACTTAATCGGTAAAGTAAACTCCCTTTACCGTTAAAGGTGGGATAAAGTGGGCGCCCACATCCAAGGTTTTGGTGGCCGGGCCCGGCCGGGGGGTTCGATGGAAACGCCAATCCAGTCTCGCTGCTCGCTGGCAGGAGCGATCGGGCGCTTCCTCGCTTGCACGCTGTTCGTCGCGGGCGCGACTCTTGGCGGCCGCGCCGACGATGCCCGTCCCTACAGCACCTGGCGGGAGTATGGCGGGTCGGCCGACTCGATGCAGTATTCGGCGCTGGCGCACATCGATCGCCGCAACGTGAAGCGGCTCGAGCGCGCCTGGTTCTATCCAGTCGCCGGCGATCCCGACCGCCTGCCGTTCAACCCGATCGTCGTCGACGACGTGATGTATGTGGCGGGAGCGAAACAGGCGGTGGTCGCGCTCGATGCCGCAACCGGCAAAGAGCTCTGGACGTCTACCGAAAAAGCCACCGAGCGCGGCCTGATCTACTGGGAAAGCACGGATCGCACGGACCGTCGTCTGATCGTGACGACCAGCAGCGGCATCCGGGAGATCAACGCGAAGAACGGCGAGATGATCAGGACGTTCGGCCGCAACGGCACGGTCGACATGCGCACCGCCACCGATCGTCGTCTCGGTGGGCCGTCGAAGAGCCCCGGTCGCGTCTTCGACAACCTCCTGATCATGGGATCTCAGACCGGCGAGGGATACGGGTCGCCGCCCGGCGACGTGCGCGCCTACAACGTCGTCACCGGCGCCCTCGTCTGGACGTTTCATACCATTCCGCGCCCCGGCGAATTCGGGTACGACACCTGGCCGCCCGAGGCCTGGAAGTACGCGGGCGGCGCCAACACGTGGGGCGACGTCACCGTCGACGCCAAGCACGGCATCGTGTTTTTCCCGACCGGTTCGCCGACGCACGATCTCTACGGCGCCGATCGCGCCGGCAACAACCTGTTCGGCAACTGCCTCGTGGCGCTCGACGCGCGTACGGGCAAACGTCTGTGGCACTTCCAGGTTGTGCACCACGATCTGTGGGATTACGACCTGACGGCCTCGCCGAAGCTGCTGACCATTCGCGATCCATCCGATCGCACGAAGACGATCGACATCGTCGCGCAGGCGGGCAAGACCGGATTCCTCTACGTGTTCGAGCGGGTGACGGGAAAGCCTGTCTGGCCGATCGAGGAGCGCCCGGTTCCGCGGAGCGAGGTGCCGGGCGAGCAGTCGTCGCCGACGCAGCCGTTTCCGACCAAGCCTCCGCCATTTGCGCGCCAGGTCTTCAGGGTTGAGGATGTGAACCCGTTTCTCCCGGCTGCCGAACAGGAGCGGCTGCGTCAGTCGGTTCGCGACGCGGCCAACGAGGGATTGTTCACGCCGTCGAGCCATCTCCGCTATCACATTCAGTTTCCCGGCGCGTGGGGCGGCGCCAACTGGGGAAGCACCGCCGGGGATCCGGCGTCGGGGATGCTCTTCGTGCGCAGCCTCGAGATGCCGAGCTATCGCCGCATGGCGTTGGACGTGCCGCGGCCACTGGCGCTGCCGCAGGGCGCGCAGGAGCGGCGCGGCTACACCCGCTACGCGCAGCGCTGTGCCGCGTGTCACGGCCCCGGCCAGACGCCGATGCGATCGCCGGCGGCTCTCGGCCTGGAGCGATTCCGCGCGCTCGTGCGTCAGGGTCAGGATCAGATGCCGGCCTTTCCGGCGACGGCGCTGCCGGAGGACGACCTCTCGGCGCTCGCAGCCTATCTCGTGTCGCTCCCGGTGTCAGACGATCCGAGCGCTGATGGCGCGCTGCGGCTTCCGCAGAATCCGAATCGGTACGCGGGTCCTGAATCGCGCTATGCCGGATCGTTCTCCGCTGGCTGGTATGGCAGCAACGGCCTGCCGACCGTCGGTCCACCGTGGACACAACTGGTCGCGTACGACCTCAACGAAGGCGTGATCAAGTGGCGGGTCCCCGACGGCAACGCACCGGGCCTCGCCGCGCAGGGCGTGATGAACACCGGCACAGTGAGGCCGAGAAACGGCCCGGTCGTTACGGCCGGCGGCCTGGTATTCATGCCGAATTCGCAGGATCGGATGCTGCGCGCTTACGACGCCAGCACCGGCGCCGTTCTCTGGGAGCAGGAGCTCGAAGCGAATCCCGAAGGCATTCCCGCGGTGTACGAAGTTCGAGGGAGTCAGTACGTGGCCTTCGCCGCCGGGGCGTCGTGGGGCGGTGGCACCGATCCGATTTGGAAAAACGCGTTCCATCGGAAGGAAGGGAAGATGGAAGCGCAGGGCTACCATGTGTTCGCGCTGCCGCCGTCGCCACGCCATTAACTCGAGCGCAAGGGGAACGTGACCATGACCAGGACCGGCTTCACGATCTTGACGGTAGCGTTGCTGGCTGTCGATTCCTTCGTCCACGCTCAAGGCCAGCCGCAGACACCCCAGCCGCTCGCGCAGCGCGCGCCCGATGCGCTCGAGCGCGTCACGTGGCGCACGCGGACGCTGGTCGGCGACGATCGGCTGACACGCTGGAAGTTTGCCGTGCCAGCCAACGGCGTCGCGGTTCCCACGTTTCTCGACGCCGTCGTCCGCGCCGATGCGGTGATCGTGGACTATGTCGAAGGCGTCAGCACACAGAAGGTGAGCGCCGACATCCAGAAGAACCTGGATTGGAATCTGACGCCCGCAGAGATCGCCTCGCTGCGCGGCAGGATGGGCACCATCAGGATGCTGACCTACCGCGTGGACGACTTCCCGCGCGATGCCGCCGGCCAGCGCAAGCTGTTCGAGTTCGCCAAAGCGATGGGTGCGACGCTGCTGGTCACCAATGCAAAGCTTGAACTGACCGCGCCTGCGAAGCTCGCGGACGAATTCGAAATCAACGTCGCTGCCTTCGGTCCCGGCATCCAGGAGACGAAGCTCGTCGAGCAGATGAAGGTCGAGAACCTCAGCAAGCGCGTCGGCGTCGGAATCGACACAGGCTCGTGGGCCGCCGACGGTGTCTCGCCTCGCGAGGGCGTCGCGGGGGTGAAGGACCGGTTGATGTATCTGCGGCTGCGCGATCGGCCGCGCGGGGCGATAGCCCGGAACACCCCGCTCGGTCGTGGCGCAGGAAACCTGGTCGAGCTGTTCAACGAGCTGAATCGCCTCAATGTCAGGCCGCTCGCGCTGACGCTCGACACCAGCGGCGTCGTGAACGCACCCGCGGACCTGTTTGCGGCGATCGACGCCTTCGAAACCGTCGTGCAGCCGGCGTACGGCGCAAACTTCACGGCGTTCTCGAAAACCCGGCCGATCCGCTGGGATCTGGTGACGCCGGCGCGCGGCGAGACGCTCGCTCCGGCGGAGATCGCGAAGCGCAGCGACGAGGTCCGGCAGAAGATCGAGGCGGCGATTCCGCGTCAGGCGTATGCGACGCCGAAGAAGCGGCGCAAGATGCTCGTCGTCGAAAGCCTGCACGGCATGTCGCACAACACGATTCCGCACACCAACGTGATGGTCGAGCGGATGGGGAAGATCACGGGGGCATGGGAGACCGAGTTCAGCAACGACCTCGACAACCTGAAGTATCCGAAGATCAAGCAATACGACGGCATCTTCCTCAACGACATCGTCGGCGAGTTCGCGGCCGAGCCGGCGGTTCGGGAGGGGCTGGCGCGCTTCGTCAAGGAAGGCGGCGGACTGGCGGGGATTCATGGCACGCCATGGGCGTCGAGGAACTGGGACGAGTTCGCCGAGATGATCGGCGCGCAGAGCGCGCCTCACCGGATTGAGCAGGGCATCATGAAGGTGTACGACCGCTCGAGCCCGATCATGAAGCCGTTCCAGGAGAAGGACTTGAACTTCAAGGAGGAGTACTACCGGTTCCAGACCGAGGGTCAGGGCCGTTTGCGCTGGGACAAGGTGCGCGTACTGATGACGGTGGAGCTCGACGATCCGAAGATCGAGCCACGGCCGTGGACCGGCTATAAACGTCCGGACAATATTTACCCGGTGAGCTGGATTCGGAATTACGGCAAGGGACACGTGTTCTATTCGTCGCTCGGCCACATGCCGGAGACGTTCATAACGCCGGAGCTGGTCGGGCATTTCATGGCCGGCCTGCAGTTCATGCTTGGGGATCTGGACGCGGACGCGACACCGAATCCTCGTCGGGACTAGGGGACTAGAGGACTTATGAAGAACACGATGCATGTCGTCGTTGCCCTGATCGCGTTTGGATCGGTTGTCTCGTTCGCGCAGCAGGCGCGCGTGCGGCCGCTGCCGGAACAGATTCCGTCGATCTCGATGCGACCAACCGGATCAAGCCTCGGGACGATCCGCGTCGGCGCAGCCGACAGGAACATCTGGTTCGATTGGCGCGTCGGCGTCGCGGGGACAGCGATCAAGTCGCTCACGCTCTCCGAGATGCTTCCGAAGATCGACGTGCTCGCGGTGTCGAGTGTCGAAGCCTCGAGTTCGCAGACGGTTGCCCCGGAGATTCCGAAGAAGCTGGATTACCGGCTGCAGCCGGGCGAGCGGAACGCGGTCGTGTATCGGCTCAAAGAACTGGGGGAGCAGATGCTCGCATACCGCGTCGATACCGTCGGCGCCGACGAGGCGACACGCCGCAAGGTGTTCGAGTTCGCCAAAGCGATCGGCGCGCCGACTCTGGTCGTGGCCGCCGGCGGCCCTGCGCTGGCGGACCTCGACAAGCTCGCCGAGGAATTCGGCGTCAATGTCGCTGTCGAGAGCAAAGGCGATCCGAAGATGGCGATGCGGTCGATCGAGGGCCGTGGCAAGCGCATCGGCGTCGCCGCCGACCTCGGCGGATGGATGCAGGCCGGCGTCAAGCCGGTTGACGGCCTGGCGGTCGTGAAGGATCGCCTGATGCTCGTCAGCGTCAGCGACCGCAGCGCGCTGGGCGCCGGCGGACGCGACGTCGCGCTCGGCACCGGCGTCGGTGGCCTCGGCGACTTCTTCCTGGCCGCGTGGCGCGCTGGCGTCAAGCCGCTCTCGATCACCATCCAGTCGGCCGGGACGACGGAGGCCGACCTCATGAAGAACCTGAACGCATTCGAGCGCGTCATGTGGCCGGCGATGGCAGAGCGTGTCCGGCAGATGCTCGACAGTCCCGCCGGCAAGATTCGCGGTCCGGATCGCCTCAAGCCGGAGGAACGGCAGCAGATCGAGGCGGCGATCCCGAAGCAAGCGATCGTGAAGCCGAAGAAAGCGCGCAAGCTGCTGGTCACCGACATCCAGATGTACTCAGGACACTCGACGATCCCACACGGCAACCTGTTGCTCGAGCTCCTCGCGAAGAACACCGGCGCCTTCGAACCGACATTCAGCAACGACCTGAACCTGCTGAAGTACCCGAAGATCAAGGAGTTCGACGCCATCTATCTGAACAACGTGTGCGGGATGGTCTACAACGATCCCGAAGTCCGCGAAGGGATCCTGCGCTTCGTGCGCGAGGGCGGCGGCATCGGCGGACATCACGCTGTGACGTTTGCGGGCAACAACTGGCCGGAGTTCGCCGAAATGATGGGCGGTTGGGCCGGCGCACATCACGTCGAGAGACAGACAATCAAGGTAGACGACCCGAACAGTCCGCTGACGAAGTCGTTCGGGTCAGCGAGCTTTGAGCACGTCGACGAGTTCTATCAGTTCCCGCCGACGTCGCCATACTCGCGCGAGAAGCAGCACATCCTGCTCAGCATCGACGTCGAGAAGTCAGATCGCGCCACTGACAGCCGCCTCTGCCCGCAGTGCACGCGACCGGATCAGGACTACGGCTTGGCGTGGATCCGCACATACGGTCAGGGGCGCACGTACTTCACGCCGCTCGGCCACACCGATATCTTCTACACGGATCAGCGGTGGACGCAGCACCTGCTGGCGGCGATTCAGTACATCCTCGGCGACCTCGAAGCCGACGCGACGCCGAGCGTGAAGACGAAGCCGGCGACCAACGGAAGGTAGATCCTCGACAGTCTCAAGGCTCAAGGCTCACGGACCAACCATGCCGGCAATGTTGCCGATTGCGATGACGCTGGCGAGCACGAGATACGCAGCCGACGCGAGCAGCACGACGCGCAGTCGGCGGTGCTCGCTCCAGTCGGCGAAGGATAGCAGCCACGCGAGCAACGGCAGCAGCAAAATCGCGTGCATGGTCACCGCGTGTGTCGGTTTCAGCGCTCCGCCGGTCGCGTAAGCGGCCGCTGGATCGCCGGCGAACACCAGCATCATGCCTCGCGTGATCATCGTCGCTCCGGTCGCCATCGCGCCGCACAAGGCCACGAATCCGACCTGGATCGCCCTTCGCAGGCTGATCGGCACGGCCGGATTCCGGCGGAACGCCGTCGCGGTCAGCCCGACGATGACAACCACGAGCGCAATACCGCCGACGGCCAGGGCCCGCGCGACCAGCGCGTCGAACGTGGTTTCCACGTTGAAATGGGAAGGCACGCCGCGCCACGCCTGCAACGACACCAACGCCGTCTCGACGACGCTCGCGGCGGTGAAGATCGTGAGGAGAGCGACGCGCGTCCGCTCGGCGAGTGGCAGAAACGAAGCGACCCACACGATGGTGACGAGGGTGATCCCGAACGACGCGCCAAAGGCCGCGGGCTTGCGCAACGAGAGAGGTCCGTTCCAGGATCCTCCGCTGACCACGAGGATCGTGGCGTGAACGATGCCGCTGACGAGCAGCAGCGCGCCAACGGCATAGCCGATACGCTCGATTCGCCGCCCGCGGGTCCAGAACGACCGCAGTGATTCGATCATCGCCTTACCCGCGAAACTCGCCACTCGAACAGTGTGCCACCCGATGATGAATGAATTGTGAAGGAGCCACTCGAACGCTGATTCTGCGCCCGCAGAGGCTCGCCGACGCGGCCCCTACGGTGCGCCACCGGTATCGCCCGCGCCCCTCCGGGTTCGCGTGCCGGGAAATTTGCTTTTCGCTCGAACCCTGACGTTCGCGCGTCGCGTAAGGGGTCGTTCGGGGTGCGGTCATTCGCGGAATCGGGCCTCGGGTCTTCCCATCGGCGCGGATCACGTTTGCACGAACGCGACGCGAACGCCTCGCTGCAAGCAAATTTCCGGCTTCGCACTGAAGCGGCACGCTCACACGTCGGGTCGCGAGCGACACCGCTGGCGCGCTTTCTGCGGCCGGGAGGACGTCTCGCGGAGCGGGCCGTAGAGTCGAGCCGTCGGGTAACACGAAAAACGTCGCGGAGCGAATCTTCCGCGGCGGTCTGCCGATCAGTCACCCCGCCGCCCCAAGTACGCAAATCCTCACTTGTTGATCGGAGCGATGCCGCGAATTAGCAGGACCGCCGCGGGAAGCGACAGGCGGTGAGCGCAGCGACGTTTTTCCGGCTTGACG
>Ga0081455_10007728_pt1 | contig 11280 bp, 14 predicted proteins | sample TabmetS3T2R1_FD_70207 | JGI IMG/M metagenome (GOLD analysis project Ga0081455, IMG submission 70207) | Tabebuia heterophylla rhizosphere microbial communities from the University of Puerto Rico - S3T2R1 | ecosystem: Host-associated > Plants > Roots > Rhizosphere ... | reverse complement strand
GGCTGTTAACCGGAGGGTTGTTGGTTCGAGTCCAACCCGGGGAGTCAGCGCGGGGGAAACCCGGTTTCCCCCGCTAGCCCCTCGTTGGGGTCCACAGCAGAAGGACCGGCAAAGCCGGTCCTTCTGCTCTTTAAGAGCAACTCCGGGTTGCCACCAGGCGGGGCACAAGGTATGAGTTCCGCGGCGTCGGCTGAACGAAGGAGGACGCTGTGGCTGCGGCGGGTGGGCGGCAGGGTCGGCATGGTTGCGTAGCGGGTTTCGGTTCGAGCTCGCTCCTTGCACATTCGCCTGCCGCGGACGCGCTTCAGGACCTTTGCAAGTCCCGATCCCACTGAACGGGGGTGAGAGCTCGTGCTGCGGAGCAGCTGGTTCGACGGTCACTAGGCCAACAAGCATGGGCGGGCTCACGTTGCGGCATGAGCTCGCCCACCTTTTCGGTTTTGCGAGCATCGGCCGATGACGCTTGCCGATCTGAGCCGCCTGGCCGCGGAGCTCGACGGCGTCGTCGAGCGTCGCCGCGACGGCATGCTCGACTGGCGGTACCACGGACGGCTGGTCGCGCGACAGCTCGACGACAGCCAGGTCGTCATCCGGGCGTCGTTCGAGTTCCGGGACTTCCTGCTCTTTTCGTTCCCGGAGACATTCTCGGTGCCGAAGCGCTTCGCCAAGCACATGATGGTCGTCGCCGACCTCGAGCACGGGAACGCCGATGCCGTGGAGGACGCCGTCATCGCCGCCTGGGAGCTCCAGTCCGGCAAGTAGCGATCAGCCCGGGTTGGCCGGCACGAGCCGGCGGAGAGCTCCTGCGGTTGCCGGCCAGCGGAGGAGCTCGAACGCCTCGCCGGGCTCACACCATCGGTGGTCGTCGTGCTCCCAATCGAGTGTCGGCTCCCAGTCATCCGGGGCTTCGACGCGGAAGCAGGTGACCTCCACGTGTACGACCGAGGAGTCGTACCTGGCACGTCTGTCGGCGGGCTCCTCGGTCAACGGGTAGGCGTACTCGGTGACCTCGACGCCGGCCGTCACCTCGGCGACCAGACCCGTCTCTTCGCGGAGCTCCCGCGCGGCGGCCTCGAGGACGCTCTCGCCGGATTCCACGCCACCGGCGACCACGTGCCAGTACCCGCCCTGTTCGGGTGATCGGTGCACGATGAGCACCTCGGAAGCGCTCTTCCGCGTGACGAAGATCGCCACTTCCGCACCGGTGCGCACGTCACGAGGATAGGGACGCGGCCGAAGTCAGCGGTGGCTCGCTGGCTACAGTGGGCGCGGAATCGATCGACGTGAGAAGGGAGCGGGACGTGGACGCAGCAGTCGAGAAGATGATCCTTGCGGGCGGGTGCTTCTGGGGGATGCAGGACCTCTTCCGAAAGCGGCCCGGAGTTGTCTCGACGAGGGTGGGGTACACGGGTGGCGACGTCGCGAACGCGACCTACCGCAACCACGAGGGGCACGCAGAGGCGATCGAGATTCTCTTCGACCCGGACCAGACGTCGTACCGCGAGCTGCTCGAGTTCTTCTTCCAGATCCACGATCCGACGACGCTCAACCGTCAGGGCAACGACATCGGAACGAGCTACCGCTCCTCGATCTTCTACCTCGACGACGAGCAGCGCCGCGCCGCCGAGGAGACGATCGCCGACGTCGACGCCTCTGGCCGCTGGCCGGGGAAGGTCGTCACCGAGGTCGCCCCGGCCGGGCCCTTCTGGGAGGCGGAGCCCGAGCACCAGGACTACCTCGAGCACTACCCCAACGGGTACACCTGCCACTTCGTCCGCCCGGACTGGGTGCTGCCCGAGCGGACAAAGGTGGAGGCGGGCTAGGCGCGCTGCGCCAGCCGGAAGTGGTTCCCTGAGGCGTCGCGGAAGCCGGCGTCGATGCCGTACGGCTGCTCCGTCGGCTCCTGCGTGAACTCGACGCCGCGGCCCTTGAGCTCGTCGTAGCTCTTCTGCGCGTCGTCGGTCGCGAAGAAGAGCCCGCCGCTCGCGCCCTTGGCGAGCAGCTTGTTGATCGACTCGCGCGTCTCGTCGTCGAAGACGGGCGGCCCGGGGATCGCCATCAGCGTGATCGAGACGTCCTGGCCGGGAATTCCGACGCTCAGCCAGCGGAAGTTGCCCATCTCCGGCACCGTCACGTCCTCGCGCAGCTCCATTCCGAGCTTGTCGGTGTAGAACGCGAGGGCCTCGTCCTGGTCGTGAACCCAGACCTGCACGTGCGTCAGCTTCATCTCTCTCACTCCTCGAGATCGGGTGAACGGTCGAGTTCGACGCTAGTGCTACGCGGCGTTGCTGTCTTCTCGAAAACTGCTGCTCGGCGGCCGCGCGTACGCCTGCACGACGCACGTCGGGATCTGCGCCCGCTCGATCGGCGGGTGAGCCGCTCGGTAGGCGGTCGGGGTCACGCCGTACACGCGCCGGAAGCTCGTGGTGAACGAGCCGACGCTGTGGAGGCCGACCATGAAGCAGATCTCGGCCACCGACCTGTCTGTATTGCGCAGCAGCGCGGCCGCGCGCTCGAGCCGGCGCGTGAGCAGGTACTGGTGCGGGGTCTCGCCGAACGCCCGCCGGAACTCGCGGCTGAAGTGGGCGGGGGAGAGGTACGCGGCGCGCGCGAGCGCGGGCACGTCGAGGGGCTCTCGGAAGCGCGCGTCGACGACGTCCTTCGCTCGCAACAGGTGTCGTTCGGGCGGAACGGGCGTCACGGCCACCAGGTTAACCTCCGGGTCATCCTCGGCTCCGCTGTGGACACCTGGGCGACGGTCGCCGTGGCCATCGGCACGGTCGGGGCGGTCCTCTACGCGCTGTTTCGAGACCTGGTCGTCACGCCTCGACGCCGGCCGAGGCTCGAGCTTCGCTTCGACCGCAGCGGGAACGACCAGGTGGTCGTCGGCGGCGAGGAAGGATTCGACGCGGCATACGTCCGGTTGCGCGTCGCGAACCGAGAGCGCCGGGACACGGCCGACGACGTCGTCGTGATGGTGACCGAGCTCCGTCGGGTGGAGGATTCGGAGACGCGGCCGATCGGGCTCCCGCTGACGTGGTCCGGCTCGAGACCGCCGCTGAGCGTCGCCGCCGTGCATCCCGGCTCCGAGCGTCACGTCGACCTCCTGCACGTCGACTGGCCGGCCGAGGGTGAGCTCGAGATCGCACGCAAGTGGTCGGAGACTGTCCCGGTCCAGCTCGACCTCACGCCGAAGCCGGCCGGCGGCCGCGCCGTCCTCGAGTCCGGCACGTACGAGATCTCCGTGGAGATTCGCGCGAGGAACGCAGACGCGATCCGCTACGCGATCCCGGTCGAGTGGGACGGCAAGTGGTCCGGAAAGGCCGCGATGTGGGATCACCTGCTCGTCGAGCAGCCCCGGAAGGTTCGCTGAGCGCCGCCAGGCCGGCCTTCGCCACTATGTGGTCGTGCGCCCTCGCCGCCGCCACGCTGATCATCGCCGCCGCATTCCTCCTGGAGCCGCTCGCTATGTGGCTGCGGGGCTACCCGCTCGGCGGCAACCTGGTCGTTCGCTGCCGGGAGGGCCACCTGTTCAGGACACTCTGGATTCCGGGCGTGTCCCTGAAAGCCCTTCGCTTCGCGTGGTGGAGAGTCCAGCGCTGCCCGGTCGGGCACCACTGGTCGGTCGTGACGCCGGTCAAGGAGTCCGAGCTGAGCCAGCGTCAGCGACGGGCCGCGGACCGGCACCGGGACATCCGGATCCCCTGAGCGGCTTGATCCTGCCTAGGCATTGCCTAGTAGGATCTCGACCGTGCCAAAGCAGTTCTACAACGCCGGGGAGGCGGCGAAGCTGCTCGGGATCAGCCTCGACACGCTCCGGAGGTGGGATCGCGCCGGGCGGATCGAGACCGCCCGGGACAGCGGGAACCGGCGGATCGTGTCCGCCTCCGAGGTCCGCCGGCTGCGCGGAGAGCAGGAGGCCGGGCAGCTCAGCGCGCGCAACCGGATCCAGGCGACGGTCACCGACGTCCGCGTGGAAGGGCTGATCGCGCAGGTCGAGCTCGTCGTGGACGAGCCGGCGCGCCTGGTCGCGATCGTGACCGCCGACGCGGTCGACGACCTGCAGCTCCAGCCGGGAATGGCCGCCGCCGCCGTGGTGAAGGCGACCTCCGTGATGGTGGAGCACTCGTGAGGATCGTTCTCGTCGCAGTGCTGGCGGTCGTGGTGGTCGGAGCGGCGGGCGCGCAGCGCAACACGACGCGCCCGACCGTCTTCGCGGCGGCCTCGCTCACGGATGCGTTCGCGAAGATCGGACCGAACGCGCGCTACTCGTTCGCCGGTTCGAACGCGCTTGCGGCCCAGATCCGCCAGGGCGCGCCGGCCGACGTCTTCGCCTCGGCCAACATCAAGCTGCCCTACGGCCTCTACGGAGACGGGTTCTGCTCGAAGCCGGTGGTGTTCACGCGGAACGCGCTGGTACTCATCGTCCCGCGCTCGAACCCGAAGCACATCAAGAGGGTCGGCGACGTGAGGCGCAAAGGCGTCAAGCTCGTGATCGCCGCCAAGGCCGTGCCGGTGGGCGACTACACGCTCAAGGTGCTGAAGAAGCTGAATCTCATGGGAGCGCTGAAGAACGTCGTCAGCCAGGAAACCGACGTGCGCGAGGTGCTGGCGAAGGTTGCGCTCAACGAAGCCGACGCCGGCTTCGTCTACTCGACCGACGCACGGACGGTGCCCAAGAAGGTGCAGAAGATCGCGATCCCGCAGCGCGGGCAACCGAACGTCGAATACGGGATCTGCGTCGTTCTCCGCGGGGATCACGCGGCTGGCAGGAAGTTCGTGAAGCGCGTCCTCAGTCCGGCAGGGCAGAAGATTCTGCTCCGGTACGGCTTCCTGCCCCGCAAGAGGCGATGAGGCGGCGCAACCTCGTCGTCGGCGGTCTCGCGGCGGCCGCGGCAGCTATCGCGCTCGCGTTCCTGGTGCTGCCGATTGCCGCGATCTTCCTGCGCGTGCCGCCGGAAGAGCTGCTGGATCAGCTCTCGAAGCAGGTGGTGACAGACGCACTGATCGTGAGTGCGAAGACGTCGTTGATCGCGCAGGCGCTCGTGCTCCTGTTCGGGACGCCGCTCGCGTACCTGATCGCGAGCCGCCGCTTCCGCGGGCGTACGTTCGCGATCACGCTGGTCGAGCTCCCCCTCGTGCTGCCGCCGGCGGTCGCGGGCCTCGGCCTGCTCGCCGCGTTCGGCCGCTCGGGGCTGCTCGGGACGAACATCCCGTTCACGCAGACGGCGGTCGTGCTCGCGGTCGCGTTCGTGTCGAGCCCGCTCTACATCCGGCAGGGAATCGCCGCCTTCGAGGCCGTCGACCCCGATGTGGTCGCCGCCTCGCGCACCCTGGGCGCCGGCCCGACGAAGACGTTCTTCCGCGTCGTCCTGCCGCTCGCGTGGAGCGGCCTGGCGGCCGGCGAGGCGCTGGCGTTCGCGCGGGGGCTCGGCGAGTTCGGCGCGACGATCATGTTCGCCGGGAGCCTCCAGGGTGTCACGCAGACGATGCCGCTCGCGATCTACGACCAGTTCTCGGTCGACTTCGACACCGCGATCGCGATGGGCGCTCTCCTCGTCGTGGTCAGCGCGGTGCTCCTCGTGTTCCTCAGGCTGGTGCTCACGTGGCAACCCTCTCGGCGGACTTCGGGCTTCCTCTTCGCTCGTTCGACCTGAAGCTCGCGCTCGAGGTCGAGCGGACGGTCGCGCTCGTCGGGCCGTCGGGCGCAGGGAAGAGCTCGGTCCTCCGTTCGATCGCGGGGCTCGTGCGGGCGAAGGGACGGATCGCACTCGACGACGACGTCTGGCTCGCCCCCGGGGTCGACCGCAGCCCGGACGAACGGCGCGTCGGGCTCGTCTTCCAGGAGTACGCGCTCTTCCCGCACCTCTCCGTTCGCGGGAACGTCGCGTACGGCGGGAAAGCGCGGGCGGACGAGCTGCTCGAGCGCTTCCGCATCGCGCACCTGACGGACGCGAAGCCGCGCGAGCTGTCGGGCGGCGAGCGCCAGCGGGTCGCGCTGGCGCGGGCGCTCGCCCGCGACCCTGGCGTGCTCCTTCTGGACGAGCCGCTCGCCGCGCTGGACGCGCACACGAAGGCCGCCGTGCGCGGAGAGCTGCAGGAGCTGCTCGGCGAGCTCGGCCTGCCGACGCTGATCGTGACCCACGACTACGAAGATGCGGCTGCACTCGCCGAGATCGTCGGCGTGCTCGTCGACGGCGAGCTGCGCCAGCTCGGGACCCCGCGCGAGCTCGTGTCGCAGCCGGCCGACCCGTTCGTCGCGTCGTTCACCGGCGCAAACCTCCTCCACGGGGCGGTCGAGCTCCACGACGACGGCGTCACGCGTGTGCGACTGAAAAGCGGGGAGATCGTGTACTCGACGGACCGCGCCGACGGAGAGGTCGGGGTCGTCGTGCACCCGTGGGACGTCTCGATCGGGCGTGTCCATGCGGACGACTCGGCGATGAACCTCGTCCAGGGCGAGGTTGCGTCCGTCGCGCCGGTCGGGAACCGCGTGCGGGTGCGCGTCGGGCCGCTGACCGCGGAGGTGACCGAGTCCTCCGCGGAACGACTCGAGCTCACCGTCGGCGCACGGGTGTACGCCTCGTTCAAGGCGACCGCGACCCGGCTCGTACCGCTGGGCGGCCGGTACGCATCAGTCCGCAGCAGTCCGCACCCTCCGGGTTAAGGGGCCGTTAAGCGGCCGCCGGCTGCTGATCCCGCGCTCGTCGGGCTCCCGTACCCCCGGGCACCCCCGAGGGAAAGGAGAACCATGAAGCGTCTACCGATCGCAATCGCCGCCGTCGTCATGGCCCTCGTCGCGACAGCAGTGCTGGGCGCCGGGCTCGCTGCCGGCAGTTCGGCCGCTCGAGGCACGACCGTGAAGACAGCGAAGTCCCACCTCGGCAAGATCATCGTCGACGGCAAGGGGCGGACCCTCTATCTGTTCGAGAAGGACAAGCGCGGCAGCGGCCACAGCAGCTGCAGCGGAGCCTGCGCCGGCTACTGGCCGCCGCTGCTCACGAGCGCCAAGCCGGTCGCCGGGACGGGCGTCAAGAAGTCGTTGCTCGGCACCATCAAGCGCTCCAACGGCAAGAAGCAGGTGACCTACAACGGACACCCGCTCTACCGGTTCATCCAGGACGCGAAGGCGGGTCAGACCAAGGGCCAGGGCACCGACTTCTTCGGCGGCGAGTGGTACGTCGTCTCCCCGTCCGGTAAGAAGATCGGCGACTGAGAGCGGCTCAGAGCTCGAGCGTCTGAGTCGCGCCGAAGGCCTCGAGGAAGCGGCGGTCGTGGGTGACCAGGATCGCCGCTCCCTCGTAGCTCTCCAGCGCCAGCTCGAGCTGCTCGATCGCCTCCAGGTCGAGGTTGTTGGTCGGCTCGTCGAGAACGAGCGCGTTCACGCCTCGTGCCGCGAGCAGGGCGATCGCGGCGCGGCTGCGCTCGCCCGGTGACAGCGAGCGCCCTGAGCGGAGGACGTCGTCCGCGCCCAGCGCGAAGGTCGCCAGCAGCGAGCGTGCCGCGCCTGCGTCCAGGCCGCTGAGCGCGCAGAACCGCTCGAGCAGCCGCCCCTCCCCGGCGAACGGCCCGTAGCCCTGCGGCAGCTCGCCGAGCACGGTGCCCGGCCCGAGGCGGCGCTCGCCGCCCGCCAGCGGGAGCTCGCCCAGGAGCGCCTTCAGCAGCGTCGTCTTGCCGGCGCCGTTGCGGCCGAGCAGCGCGAGCCGGTCGCCGTGCCGCAGGTCGAGGTCGACCGGACCGACGCGGAAGCCGTTGCGCTCGACAACGGCGCCCGTGAGCCGCGCGACGAGATCGGCGCCGCGCTGTGCCGGGGTGAACGAGAGCCGCAGCTGCCACGGCGTCCAGGGCTTCTCGACCTGCTCGAGCTGCCCGAGCTTCTTGGCCGTTGCTTTCTTGATGTCCTTCGTCTTCTTCTTCTTGCGGCCCTGGCCGTAGCCGCGCTCCTCCCACTGGCGCATCCGCCTCGCCTGTTCCTCGAGCCGCGAGCGTTCGGAGACGTACCCCGCGTAGGCGGTCTCGTGCCGCTTGCGGCCGACTGAGCGCTGGGTGACGAACTCGCTCCAGCCGCCCGCGTATACGCGCATGCGCCGGGTCTCGGCCTCGAACTCGACGACGCTTGTCATCCGCTCCAGGAAGGCACGGTCGTGCGAGACGGCGACGATGCCGCCGCGGTGGCGGTCGACGAAGCGCTCCAACAGCTCGAGCGCCGCGAAGTCGAGGTCGTTCGTGGGCTCGTCGAGGAGCAGGACGTCGGCGTCGGCGGCCAGGATCGCCTCCAGGTTCCGCCGCGCCGCCTCGCCGCCGGAGAGCCCGTCGACCGCGCGTTCCTGCACCAGATAGGCGGCCTCCAGCCCCGGCGGCTCGCGCGACACGCGGCCGGCGTCGGGCTCCTCCAGCCCGGCGAGCACGCGCAGCAGCGTCGACTTGCCGATCCCGTTCGGGCCGACGACGCCGATCCGGCTGGACGGCGTGACCGAGAGCGAGAGCCCGTCGAGAACGACGGTGTCGCTGTAGGACTTGCTGATGCTGTGTGCGGCGAGCGTGCCGCGAGGTCGATGCATGCGGAGAACCCCCTGACGAAGGAACGAGGACGCGTGTGATCGGTCAGCGGTTCCGCATAGAGCGGGCGCGAGGCCCGCAGGAAATCTAGTCGACAGCCGTCACACGCGCGTGGTACAAGCTTCGGCAGGATGCTGCGCTCAGCGGCGCTCGGCGCCGCGATCGCGTTGGTCTCCGCCGTTGGGGCCTCGGCGGAAGTCGTGGCGCGCGGTGTCCAGGACGGGTTCCTCGCGCTGAACGGGAAGGCGGTGCCGTCCGTCGCATTCGTGCGGGGGTCGACGCTCTACGTCTCGACCCGGTCGGCCACAGGCAAGTGGACGCCGGCCGCCGCCGCCTCGGTCTCGCCCGGCTCGACGGTGACCGCCTTCAAGGTCGGCCCGGCCGGGCCGGTGGTGCTCGTCGAGAGCGCGGACGTACGGACGCTGCTACTCGTGCGGCGACGGTCGGTCGGCTGGCAGACGGTCCGCCTGGCCAAGGTCACGGCGCCTCGCTTCCGGCTCGGCTGGCCCGGGCTGGTGCTCACCCGGGCGGGCCTCCCGGTCATCGCCTACACACGCTGGAACGGCGTCAACCTGAACAGCCAGCTGCTGGTCACGCGGGTCGACGCAAAAGGCCGGCTGACCACGCGCAAGATCACGGACGAGGGCTTTCCGAAGAGCCTCGTCCCGCCGCCGGCTGCACCCGTGCTGTTCGGCAGCGTCGTCCACGTGGTGGAGTCGTACGGTTACCGCGGCGTTCTCGGCGCGCTCGAGTGGTTTCCGCGCGGGAAGACGTGGACCGGCTTCGGCCTCGACGCCGGGGTCGGTGACTTTCCGGTCGGCCCCGTGCTCGCGGGGCTGAGCCCGGGCGGGGTGCTGCATGCGGCGTGGACGGAGTCGCTGACCTCCTTCGACACCGCGCCCGTCACGCTCGCCGTGCGGCGGAAGATCGCGAGCTCGAAGTTCGTGCTCGACCGCGCGCTCGTCACCGGCCTCGCGCTTCCGTCGACGGGGGCGGAGGTGGCGGCGAACGCGTGGGTCGGGCGCGAAGCCTTCGGTCAGACCGGCGATCAATACGTGTGGGCCGGCACGATCGCGCGTGGGAAGAGCTCGATCGAGGATCATTTCGACGACGATGCCGATCTGATCCGGACGCTGCGCGAAACCGGGAAAGAGGATTTGCTCGAAGAACTCGAGTACGAGCGCATGGGACTGCATTTCCTCTACACGCGCCAGCGGCGGCAGCGCGGTCTCGGCGATGCAGTGCTCTGCGCTGAAAATTTCACCGGAACTGAACCGTTCGTGGTTGCGCTCGGTGATTCGATCATCGGGCGGCACCAGCCTTCGCTGATCGTCGAGCGCTTGATCGCTGCATTTGTGGAGCACGACGCAACCTGCGCCATTGCCGTCGAGGAAGTCCCGGACGACCAGGTTTCGCTCTATGGGATCGTCAAGGAATCGGACCGCGGTGAGGTTTTTGGGATCACCGATCTGGTCGAAAAACCGCGGCGCGATGAGGCCCCGAGCAATTGGGCGATCGCCGGACGTTACGTCTTTGCGCCCGACCTTTTCAGTGCGATCAAGCGCACGGGTTTCGATCAGCGCGGAGAAATACAGTTGACTGATGCGATTCAACTCTTGCTGCGCGAGGGCAAACGCGTCGTCGGCGTCCGGCTGCCGGCGACCGAGAAACGGTACGACATCGGCAATTTCGAGAGTTATTTTGAAACCTTCGTGGAGTTCGCACTGACCGATCCGGTCTACGGTGATCGTTTGCGCAAACACGTCAAGGAGTTATTCGGTGCGAATCTTTAAGACCAGAGCCTATGCGCGGGCCGGATTGATCGGAAACCCTTCCGATGGCTATCACGGGAGGACGATCAGCCTGATCGTCAAAAATTTCTCGGCCGATGTCGTTATCTACGAATGGCCCGAGCTGGAGATCATCCCGACCAGGCAGGACCATTGCCGGTTCAACAGCATCGAGGATTTTTTACACGACAACCGGTTGAATGGTTACTACGGCGGTTTACGGCTGATCAAAGCAGCGATCAAACGATTCGCCGAGTATTGCAGTGAGCATAAGCTCGAAATGAACGCCGGCACTTTCTCACTGCGCTACTCATCGAATATTCCGCGGCAGGTCGGCCTCGCCGGATCGAGCGCGATAGTGACGGCAACTATGCGGGCGCTCTGCCGGTTTTATGACGTGGAAATTCCCAAAGAGTTTTTGCCGGGCCTCATTCTTTCGGTTGAGAAGGATGAGTTGGGAATCGGCGCCGGCTTGCAGGACCGTGTCGCGCAGGTTTATGAGGGGTTGGTCTATATGGATTTCGACAGAGATTACATGAGCGCACACGGCCATGGCCTCTATCAACCGCTCGATCGGGGGACTTTGCCCCCTATCTATCTCGCCTATCAAACTGAACTGGCCGAATCATCGGAGGTCTTTCACAATGATATCCGCAAACGCTATGATAGTGGAGAAAAGAAGGTGATTGAAGCCATGAGTACCATAGCCGATTTAGCCCGCCAGGCGCGCGAATGCCTAGCCGAGCGCGCTTATCAAGAGCTCGCGGGTTTAATAAATAAAAATTTCGATACCCGCCGAAGTATATATAATCTCAATTCGAAACATATCAGGATGGTTGAACTGGCGCGTGAGATAGGGGCCTCGGCAAAGTTTGCCGGGTCGGGTGGCTCGATCATCGGGACTTACAAGGATAAAGAGATGCTCGAGCGA